>ERZ778017.1825-NODE-1825-length-19368-cov-6.404391_pt1 | contig 19368 bp, 10 predicted proteins | sample MGYA00375747_ERZ778017 | MGnify/ENA primary metagenome ERZ778017 (study PRJEB29350, sample SAMN05509838) | bioreactor metagenome | biome: bioreactor; material: wastewater | place: South Africa: University of Cape Town | collected 2014-03-17 ...
TTTCTCGGCGAGACCACACCCGCCGAGATTGCTCGCATCTTGGGGGCGACTTCATGAGGCTCCAGTTCATCGAAGTATGCGGCTTTCGTGGCTTTAGGGATCTCGTCCGGATCAATTTCGGACGGGGCTTCACCGTCATCACCGGTCGCAACGGCGTGGGCAAGAGCACGCTGTGCGATGCGGTCGAGTTCGCGATCACAGGCTCCATTGACAAGTACGCCGTCGAAAAGGCTGCGAAGGAGAGCCTCAGTGATTACCTTTGGTGGCGCGGCGAAGGTGTTCCCAAAGCCCACTATGTGACAGTCTCCTTCGTCGACGACAGCGGGAACCCATTCACCATCACGCGGACGCGGGAACGCGGCTCCGATCGCTCACCGGAGGAAATCCACGCTGCGCTCTGCCGTGGACCTGCGCCAGAAGACGCACTTCGACAACTCACCCGGACGTCGATCATCCGCGACGAATGGATCGCCGCGCTCAGCCTGGATCTCACCGAAACGGAGCGATTTGATCTCGTGCGCTCGGCGCTCGGTGCATTGGAAGGCTCGGAAGCCGGTAGCAGAGCCAAGGAGGTCGTGACTGCCGCCGAAGCTGCGCACACTAAAGATGAGGCCGCCTATGAGGCTGCCCGCTCGCGACTAGCGGACAGACTGACGCAGCAATCCGAGACACAAGCCGCGCTCAGCCGATCAGGGGACGTGTCCGGCGCGCTTCAGGTGATCGCCGCCGCGGCGCCGGATGCGCCCACCGAGCTGACGGCACGTCTTGCTGCAGGTCGAAACGCGCTCGCGAACGGACGAGCCAGATTGGGTCGAATGGGCGAAGCGCTTCAGCTCGGTCGAGAGGTCGCGGCGGCGCAAGCGCTCTACAACGCTCCGGAGGCCGTCGCAAACCGCGAGGCCGCATCGGCAGCGCACGAGGCAGCGCAGCGCGAGCATGAGGCGGCACAGCAAGCCCTCTCGGAAGCCGAACAACGCCTCTCGCGGGAAGAAGAGATGGACGCGATGGCAGCGTCGCTGAGCCTTCTCGTCGAACATGGCGAACGCCTCGGGCTACACGACGATCATTGTCCGCTATGCGCAGCCCATCGGACATCGGACGAGTTCGCTGCCGGTCTGGCCGCCGCGCGTCGACGGATTACATCACTGGCGTCGGGCGTTCAGGCCGCCCGCGATGCTCTCGCCTCCGCGAAACAGAACGCGCGGCAACCCAGCCTCACGTTGCAGACAGCCACCGCCGCGGTTCAAGCCCAAGCGGACGAGCTGCGGCGTCTGCGCGATGAGGAAGCGGCGCATCTGGATTTCTACGATCAGTGGGGGCTCGATCACCGCTTCATCCATGATCCTGACGGGCTGGAGCGGGCCATTTCTCCGGAACGCGACCGGCTGATTGACCTCGAACGCGCGCTACTCGTGCTGGAAGCCTCGCAAGCAATCTCGCGAATGTCGTCAATCGAAAGCAACATCTCGGCGCTGCGGGCTGAAATCGAGAAGCTGGCGCAGGCAGTCAGCCAGTCACAAAATGCCGTCACAGCGGCCCGCGAAATCGAACGCTCAGTTAGACGCGTGAGCGCGGAGATCATCGATGAGCGCCTTGCTCAGATCAGTCCTCTGCTCAACGAGCTTTATCAGCGCCTGCGACCGCACGCAGACTGGCGGACAATCGACTACAGCATCCGCGGTGACGTCCGACGTTTCCTAAGTCTCAAGGTAGGCGACGGACTGAACCCGCAATTCGTCTTTAGCAGCGGTCAGCGTCGCGCCGCCGGTCTCGCCTTCCTTCTTTCGGTCCATCTTGCGCGTGCGTGGACACCGCTCAGGTCCCTTCTGCTTGACGATCCCGTTCAGCACATCGACGATTTCAGGGCCCTTCACCTGGTCGAAGTGCTCGCCGCTCTGCGCGTGGACGGGCGCCAGATCATCTGCGCCGTCGAAGACCCCGCGCTGGCCGATCTGCTTTGCCGGCGCTTGGTGAGCACCGCAACGGAGGGAGGCCGGCGTCTCGACATCGACCTTGGGCCGCTCGGCGCCACAAGCGTGGTCATCGACCAGGAAATCAATCCGATGCCGGTGGGTGTTTTACGTGGTGTCGCCACCGCATGACGGCTGAGAGCGCGCAGATCGAGCTTCCGGCACCGCGCGAACGTCGGGCGCACGGACCCTGGAGCGATCTGGCGCTCCACACCGTCGGCTGGCGCGCGTTTCAGGATCTGTGTTCGCAGGTATGCGAGGTCGTGCTCGGCCGACCCGTAGAGATCTTCCGTGAAGCACAGGACGGCGGCCAGGACGCGGTCTTCCTCATCCCTTCGGGAACGGACGCACCGCCGATCGGCACGGTCCAATGCAAGCATACGTCTGATGCCATGAAGGCCTTGAAGCTCAGCGATCTCACCGCTGAGCTTAAGAATGTCGAGGAACTGGTCAAAGCCGGCCAGGCGGACACCTACGCCTTCATGACGAACATGAGCGTGGACGCGCCTGTCGCGGCGGCGATGCGCGCCAGGCTTCGGGCGCTCGGCGTGCGCAGGCCGCACATTCTTGGTCGCCAATATATTGTCCGGGTCATTAGAACCAGCGCCCGACTGCGGGCGCTCGTCCCGCAGGTCTACGGCCTGGGAGACCTCACGTCGATCGTTGATGAGCGACTGAGCGAGCAGAGCCGGGCGCTGCTTGACAGCTGGATTCCAAAGCTCCGCACCTATGTACCCACCAAAGCACATCGCGACGCTGTCAACGCCATTTCCAACCACGGCGTGGTGCTGCTGCTGGGCAATCCATCAAGCGGCAAATCGGCAATCGGCGCAATCGTCTCGACGATCGCTTCGGAAAACCCGGACAACACCGTTCTCGCTTTGACCAGTCCCCGCGATTTCGAGGCTGGATGGAATCCGAACGATCCGGGCCGCTTCTTCTGGATCGATGACGCCTTCGGCTCGAATGTGCTGCGCGACGACTATGTGCAGGACTGGGCGTCGGCCTTCTCGAAGCTGCGGGCCGCGATCAAGCACGGCAACCGGTTCCTCCTTACCTCCCGCAAACATATCTACGAAGCGGCGCGACGTCGGCTCGGACAGCGCAACCTTGCACAATTCGCTGATAACAGCGCCGTCGTCGATGTCGGCGAACTGACATTCGAAGAGAAGGCGCAGATACTTTATAATCACGTGAACTTCGGCGAGCAGAGTCAGAGCTGGCGATCAAGCGTCAAGCCACACCTAACTGCGGTCGCCGCCGTTCGCGACTTTCTTCCTGGGATTGCCGAACGTCTTGGCGATCCGAACTTCACCAAGGGGCTCGCGCCTCGCGAAAGCTCCCTTGTTCGCTTTATGGAAGAGCCCACAGAGCATTTGATCGATACGGTCAATGCCCTGGATGATCAGCTTCAAGCCGCGCTCATCTTGGTTTACGTCCAGCAAGCCGGCTTCGATCCCAGCGACCACGATGTGTCGGCTGCCCAAGCAGTCGCGGAGCTGACGTCGTACAGCCTCACCAAGATCCAGGATTGTTTCGCTGAGCTGAAAGGCTCGTTCCTGAAGCTCTCCGGATCAAAATGGACCTTCGCCCATCCGACGATATCAGACGCGCTGACGGAGATCCTGCGCCAGAAGCCGCACATGATGGCGGCGCTCATACGGGGCGCGACCATAGACACCATTCTTAACAGTTTCACATGCGAGGGCTCGCCTCTCATTCGAGACGCCCTTGTCATCCCGACGACGCTCGACAACGCTCTGGTTGCCCGGCTCGGCCACACTCCCGATGAATGGCATCGCAATTGGATGCTATTCCACTTCCTATCTTATCGGGCGAGCGAACCGGTGTTCGCCAAAGCGGTCCAGCAATTTCCAGATCTACTTCGACGATCCTGCTGGCGGACCGACCTCGCCGGCAACAATCCCCAGATCGCAGCCCTCGCCCGAGCCCATCACCTCGGCGTGTTGCCGGACGATCTGCGCTCAGAGGCGGCGGACACTCTCGAATCCGCCGTGCTTACAAACCTAGATTCTTCCGCCTTCGATGAACCAGAGATGCTAGCGCTCATACCGCCGCTGAGACTGGTCGGCATAGGTTTGGCACTGCGAACAACTGTGCTGCCTTCGCTCGAAGAACGAATCGACGAGATCGTCGCTGACGCTGACTTGGACGAGGAGCCTGACAGCCACTTCAAGAAGCTTCTTGATGTGCTCGATCGCATTGAGGCGATCGGCGTCGACGCGGACGCCACAGCCCTGATCGACCACGCGCGCGATCAGGTGAAGCGGTCGGTCAAGGGACTGGAAGAGCGCAAGCGCGAGCGGGAGGACGGCTCAGAAGACGAAGCGGATTGGACGCACATCGTGACGCAAAAGAAGGAGGAAGCTCCGGCTCCCACTCCGGTCGCCACGAAGCGCTCGGTGTTTGACGATGTCGACAAATAGTAATGGAGATAGCGAGCGGTTGAGCTCGGACCGGTCGGAGCCGTCTTTGACCGATAGCGCCGACGCAAAGCGCCCCCTACGAGGCGCCGCCGCCGCTCAAGCGGGTTTCGACTACCAACTCGACGTCTCAATCCTCGCGGCGCTGCAACTTCTCCTCATTTCCAAAGCGGCCACACGCCTCGTGCTCGAACCGGCGAGCGAGGAGGATTTGGAGGCGGACCTGGAACCCTACGTGCCAGGACGCCTGCAACCCAGTGCGATCATCGCAGGCGGGTACAAGCTTGTCGTCCAAGTCAAGATGGACAACGGCGAGCCCTGGTCGATCGAGGATTTCGACGCCCTGCTCAAGCACGGCTCTGCAAAAAAGGGGGGGCGCCGAAAAGCCCTGCATCATCTCGACGAGCCGAACACTCGCTATCTGCTCGTCACCAATGCCGACGCAAAAGGCGTCGCGCGTGGACTGCTGGTCGAAGGCTTCGAAGAGGTCTCGGACAAGGCAAGCTTTCCGCCGAGCCTGCACGCCACATTGAAGACATCGCCCGAAGGCCGTGTCGCGATCTGGGGGAAGCTGACAGAGAAACAGCTCGCATCCGATATCCGAGCGCTCATGTCGGACCTGTTGCACGTTCCCAAAGTGGAACAGCTAAATCTCCTCCAAAAGCTCCGTCTCGAAGCCAGGCGGCGGACCCGAGGCAGCACGCCCGGTCTATGGACGAGCGATGACCTTCTCGCCACGGTGCGGGCGCACGGCGGGTTCCTGGCCAGCTCCGCCAGCCTCGAGCATTTCGTGCCCCCGGCGAACTTTGACGAGATGCTCAAGGTCCTGAACGACAAGAACGCAGTTGTTATTCGGGGACCCTCGGGCACAGGCAAGACGCAGGCAGCGCTCAAGCTATGCGATCTCGCGCGACGGCGTAATGGTGTGCTGGAGGTCGTCACTGTTGGGGCGGATGATGCTCCGACGAGCGTGCGCAAGGTCGTCAACCATGGACCGACACTCTTCTATGTCGATGATCCATGGGGCCAATTCAGCCTACGCGGGGGCAGCGAGGCTTGGACCGAGCAGTTGCCGCGCCTCCTTGCTAAGGCTACGCCGGATCATCAGTTCGTCATCACGTCCCGCAGCGACATGATGCAGAGCGCCAAGGTCGGCGATAGCCTCAACGCATGGTCGGTCGAGCTGGACGCGGACCATTACCGGGACGGTCAACTCCGCGACATTCACGACAACCGCATGGATCAGCTACCCGCCGCCTTGCAGACCAAGGCCTATGCATTTCGCAATGAGGCGCTCGACAGGCTTGGCACCCCGCTTGAGATCGAGCTGTACTTTGCGCATATGCAATCCGGCCCCGATGTCGGTGAAGGAGATCACGTCTTCTTACGCCGGCTGCTCGAACTGGCGCAGCGCGATGCGGTGGAAGGCGTTGTCCTCAGAGCCCTATCATCGATCGACACTTGCGGCACGTCAGCCATCGTTTGGGCGCTGCTGGCGGCACGCGGGCAATTCGACCGCAGCCGACTCAACCCTCTTCAGCGCACGCTACGCGGGCTTGATCGCGCACTCGCCGACGGCCTAGACCGTCTTATAGACCGCATGGTCGCGGCCCGCCATTTGCGTCAGCCGGCCCGCACCATAGCCTTTGCTCATCCCAGCGTCCGACAAGGTTTTGAAGCCTTCGCCAAGGACAATTGGGGCCAGAGCGGGGCTGCGATCGAGACTCTGATCGCCGCGCTCACTCAGTTGCCTTCAGCGCATCGCGATTGGGGCTTGGAAACCGCCGCCCGAATTTTCGAAGTGACGCGCTCGTTCGCAAGCCGAGAGGACGTTGATCGGACCTTCGACATTGATTCCGGCAGCCAGGAAGCGATCGACGCTTGGCTGGACGAAAGCCTGATGGATCCGGCTTCCAAGTTCGCGCCCTTGCTGGAGCTGGCGTCGGAGGTGGGCAGCGATGTGTCCATACCGAGCCGCGTTGCGCGGTGGCTGTTGAAAGGCACGCAGCGGGGAGCTTCCTTCTTCGTTCGTAACTGGCAACCGCCGATCTTCGACGATGCCTGGTACGACACCGTGGCAGCGAGCCCGTTCGCAGCCAAAGTCGCCGAGCGATTTATCCGTGAGCAGCTTGGCTTCGACCGAGGGAATTACGGATCGGGATTCGCCAAGCGGCTCGATCGCTTCGCACCCGCCCTGACCTCCGCCTATCACGACGCCGCGCGCCAGATGGTCGGCAACGGCTTCGAGCTCAATGCCGACGCCGTCGCGGCCGGCGCCGTGCGCGACCTAGATGGATTTGAGAGCGTCGTGCAGGCTGCGCTGGATGACCTCGCGGGCCTCCACCGTCAGCACGTTCAGAGCGGCCGGGAGGAGTGGCGCGCGATCGAGGATGGCGAACGGGATCATGCCGTCGAAGAGGCCGCGCAATCGAGCCATGAAGGCGACGGTTATACATCCGGCGTCTTCGTCGACGCCTATGTCCGACAGCTTCGCGCAGAGGGTCGCTGGGTGGTGCTTGCTGACCATCCGCGGCTCCCGGAGTTGGTCCGCGCCTGGTCGCAGGCGCTCGTGATGTCCCCCGGACCGGTTGATGAAGATGAGCTGCGGGCTGTGCTCGCGGCGGTCAAGCAGACCGAAGACGAGCCAAATGTCTGGGCGGCAGTGCGAGAGCACTGGCGCCCAGCGCTAGAGCCTATGCTTGCGGCACGGATCAGCTTTGTCCCCTCTCAGGCGGATCTGCGCGACGAGTTTGCGCTTACAGCTTTGAAAGTCGCACCAAATACGCTGATCGCCGCATTCCAGGCGAATAGCGAGCAGCCTGATCGGCAAGTCACGCTGCTCACTGCCATGCAACGCGCTCGCCGGCGGCTTGGGAAAAGCAGCCACGCCAAACTCAGACGCGTCACTGATGCACTTCCAAATGAACTCCAGGAAATTTTCAACGCCCTTTCGACCACGAAGCGGAAAGCTCGCCGGGTCAGCGGTACCGCGCTCTCATTCCTGACGGGCTGTGCATCGCAACTCGATGCGGAGGCGCTTGATCTTGTGGTGCCGGTCATCATCGAAAGCAGCGGCGACGCCTCGCCAGCGATCGCCCGATGGCTGACAATTGCCAGCCGCACGGAGCATGCTGTCAGGGCGACGGAGGCGGCGATTGCAACTGGCGATGCCACCCTCCTTCAAACGGCGCTGCGGCACCAGCGCGCCGACGCGCGCCGTGCTGCACTACTTCATCTCGCGCCGACCCTCGCCGACCCCTTGCCGCCGACAATCCTTGCAATGGCATCCGATCCCGGTAGCCGCGTTCGCCGCGCTCTGGTCTCTCTGCTCGCAGAACGTCCGCATCCGGATCACCTCAAAACGCTGTTGGCCCTGATCCATGACAGTTGGTCAAGCGCTGAGCCGCACCACAACGAACCCGAAAGCTTCGATATAGCACAAGAAGCCGTCGTTGCCCTTGCAGCCAACGGCCCCTTGTCGGATGTAGTCGGCGATACGCTTCTCGATCTTGCCAATACCACGGTTGACCGAACGCTCAGCCAACTCGCCCTGATCGTCGCAGCCCATTGCTGCAGCTCCGGAATCCAGCAGAAGATCTTTAACCTCGTCAACATCCCGGAAGCACGCTGGATTCGGCTCGACGCCCTTGATGCCTTGGCCGATGCAGAGTCCGTGGACCCGAGCATCGTCGGGCGTCTGACGCCTGGGTTTGTACTGAGGTCGCCGGCAATCCTCGCGGCGCCAGCGGCTCATCTCGTCGGCGCCCATGCTCCGGCGGAAACAGCCCTCAAATTCTTCGAGCGGGTCGCCAGCTCGAACAAGCGGCGCGCTTTGCTGCTCGTCGGGGCCAATGCCATGGCCAAACGCGACCGCGCGACTGCCGATCGAATCCTTGATCTGCTGGAGCCCGGTCATCCTGGGCGTCAATTATTGACGGCGTCGGAACCTCTTCCAGCCTCCATTCTTGACGATCTTGGCAAGGTTCAGTTGCGAGAGGCCGTCCGAAAAAGGCTCGGGGATCGGGTCGCCTCCTCGTAAGCAAGAGCCAGCGAGAACTGCCGAGGCCATCGACTCTTCCCTTGACTCTGGCGCCTCAACGATAGAACAAATAGAGAACATGGAAGCAAATCCGCCCTTGGAGGTCAAGAACGAGCTTGCGGCCCGAGCCCGCCATAGAGTCTTTGCGCGCGCAGATCGAAAAGATCGAAGGTCGCAGCCGGCGCGCCAAATCGGTTCTCCCCTTCGGGATTGCCGATGTCGACTCGCGCCTACCCGGCGGAGGCCTCGCACTCGGCGCCCTGCATGAGATCGCCGGCGGCGGCAACGGCGCGATCGATGGAGCCGCTGCCGCCCTCTTCAGCGCCGGGATCGCCGCCCGCACGAAGGGCAAGATCCTTTGGTGCATCACGCGCCCCGACCTCTTCGCGCCAGCGATCGCCCAAGCAGGCCTTGCATCCGATCGCGTGATCTATCTCGAAGCCGGCGACGACAAGACCGTGCTCGCCTGCATGGAGGAAGGCCTGCGCCACGGTGGCCTGGGCGCCGTCCTTGGTGAAGTGGCCCGACTTTCCATGACCGCCTCGCGGCGCCTGCAACTGGCGGCCGAAGGCACCGGATCGATCGGGATCGCGCTGAGACGCTGGCGGCGACAGACAGAGGCTACAGACTTCGGCCAGCCAACGGCGGCGATGACGCGCTGGCGCGTCTCCGCTTTGCCTTCGACATCGCTTCCCGTTCCGGGCGTGGGTCGAGCCCGCTGGCTAGTCGAACTGATCCGCGCTCGCGCGGGCGAAAGTGCAGATTTCGAAGTGGAGGCGTGCGATGACACGGGTCGTCTCGCTCTTCCTGCCGAGCTGGTCCACCGACCGGCTACGGCGGAAGGCTGGCGACGCGGCGCCGCCGGCTGAGGCGCCGCTCGTCCTGATTGGCCGCGACGGGAACAGGCGGGTGGTGCTGGCGGCTGACGCCGCCGCCCACGCTGCGGGCCTGCGCGTCGGCATGCCCGTCACCAAGGCGCAGGTCCTGGCGCCCGGTCTCATCGTGCAGGACGCCAACCCGGCAGGCGACGCCGAGGCGCTCGACCGGCTCGCGACCTGGCTCCTCCGATACGCTCCCGTCGTCGCTCCCGATCCGCCGGACGGGATCATCATCGACTCGACTGGCGCCGATCATCTCCATGGCGGCGAAAGTGCAATGCTGGACGGCCTCATCGGCCGGCTTGCCATGTCCGGGATCGCGGCTCGGGGCGCGATCGCCAACACCTGGGGCGCTGCGCACGCTCTGGCCCGCTATGCCCCGCAGATCGCACCGGACCGACACGGCGCATCCATAATGGAGCCTTTGCCGCTCGCGGCGCTACGCATCGCCGCGTCTACCGTCGCCGCGCTGCGGACGCTCGGTTTCGATACGGTGGGCGATCTTCTCGCGCAGCCTCGGGCGCCGCTCACCTTGCGCTTCGGCCCCGAACTTGGCCGCCGCATCGATCAAGCCCTCGGCCAGGCGGCCGAGCCGATCGAGCCGGTCCGGCCGGTCGATCTCATCGAAGTGCGCCGCGCCTTCGCCGAGCCGATTGCCGCGGCTGAGACCATAGCCCGGTATATCGCCAAGCTCGTCGGCCAGCTCTGCGAGCGTCTCGAGGCCGGCGGCTTGGGCGCTCGCAGACTTGACCTCATCTGCCACGGCGTCGACAGCCGCGCCCAAGCCGTCAGGGTCGGCATGGCAACGCCGGTCCGCGACGTTAAGCGCCTGACGCGTCTGCTCTGCGACAAGATCGAGACCATCGAACCCGGCTTTGGCATCGAGGTGATGACGCTCGCCGCGAGCGTCGCCGAGCCGCTTGAGCGCAGGCAGATCGTCAATTCCCTCATCGAGGAAAGCACGCCGGACGTCTCCGATCTCATCGACACGTTGATGAACCGGGTGGGAGAGCGCGCCCTTTATCGACTTGCTCCCGTCGCAAGCGACGTTCCCGAGCGATCCGTCTGCCGCATCCCGGCGATGGCGGCCGACACGGGGGCGAGCTGGCCCGGCCATTGGCCGAGGCCCTCACGCCTTCTGCCTCAACCCGAGTTGGTCGAGACGGTGGCGCTGTTGCCCGACCATCCGCCGGTCTCCTTCACCTGGCGCGGCGTGCGCCGGCGCCTGCGTCGCGGCGACGGCCCGGAGCGCGTCTTCGGCGAATGGTGGAAGCGCGACGCCGAGCTGGTCGCCGTGCGCGACTATTTTCGGGTCGAGGACGACGCTGGCGAGCGCTACTGGCTCTACCGCGCTGGCGATGGCGAGGACACCGCCACGGGCTCGCACCGATGGTTCATCCATGGGGTCTTCGGATGAGCGAGCCCCGCTACGTCGAGCTTCAGGTCACCTCGCATTTCAGCTTCCTGCGCGGCGCGTCGTCCTGCGAGGAGCTGTTCGCCCAGGCGGCGCTTGCCGGGATCGAGGCGGTGGCCGTCGTTGACCGCAACTCCCTCGCCGGCATCGTGCGCGCCCATGAGGTCGCGAAGACGACCGGCGTGCGCCTGATCGTCGGATGCCGCCTCGCCCTCGCCGACGGCATGTCGGTGCTGGTCTATCCGACCGACCGCCCCGCCTATTCGCGCCTCTGCCGTCTGCTCTCGCTCGGCAAGGGTCGCGGCGGCAAGGCCAAATGCATTCTCGAATGGCCGGACCTCGTAGCCTATGGCGATGGCCTGGTCGCCGTCCTCGTGCCCGACCTCGCCGATGACGAGTGCGGCTTCAGATTGCGCCGGCTTCGCGACGCGTTCGGTGACCGCGCCTACGTCGCCCTCACGCTACACCGTCGCCCCAATGACCAGCTTCGCCTTCACGAGGTGTCGAACCTCGCCGCGCAAATGCGCGTGCCCACGGTGGTGACGAACGACATCCTCTTTCACGAGCCGGGTCGCCGCGTTCTGCAAGACGTCGTGACCTGCATCCGCCACAACGTCACGATCGACGCCCTCGGCGATCGACGCGAACGTCACGCCGACCGCTACATCAAGCCGCCGGACGAGATGCACCGGCTGTTCAGCCGCTATCCGGAAGCGCTTGCTCGCTCTATCCAGATCGCTGATCGCTGCCGCTTCAGCCTCGACGAGCTTGCCTATCAATATCCGGAGGAGCGTGACGATCCGGCGCTCTCGCCGCAAGAAGCGCTGGCGAGGCTGACCTGGGCAGGCGCATCGGAGCGCTATCCCGAGGGCGTGCCCGACAGCGTGACCGCCGCGCTCCAGCATGAGCTGCGGCTGATCGAGAAGCTGGATTACGCGCCCTACTTCCTGACAGTGAATTCGATCGTTCGCTTCGCCCGATCGAAAGACATCCTCTGCCAGGGTCGCGGCTCGGCCGCCAATTCGGCTGTCTGCTACGTCCTCGGCATCACGTCGATCGATCCTGGTCGCAATGACCTGCTCTTCGAGCGCTTCGTGTCCGAGGAACGCCGAGAGCCGCCCGATATCGACGTCGATTTCGAGCACGAGCGGCGCGAGATCGTCATGCAGTGGGTGTTCGACACCTACGGCCGTGACCACGCCGCGCTCTGCTCCACCGTCATTCGCTACCGCACCAAGGGCGCGCTGCGTGATGTCGGCAAGGCGCTCGGCCTGCCCGAAGACCTGATCGGCACCTTGTCGTCGCAGGTCTGGGCCTGGTCCGAGGAAGGCGTCGAGCCAAAGCATGTTGAGGAGCTGAACCTCAATCTCGCCGACCGCCGCCTTCGCCTGACCCTCGATCTCGCGCGACAGCTCATGGGCGCGCCACGCCATCTCAGCCAGCATCCAGGCGGCTTCGTCCTAACCCATGACAGGCTCGACGATCTGGTCCCGATCGAGCCCGCTGCGATGAAGGACCGGCAGGTCATCGAGTGGGACAAAGACGATATCGACGCGCTCAAGTTCATGAAGGTCGACGTCCTGGCGCTCGGGATGCTGACCTGCATGAAGAAGGGGCTGGATCTTCTGGCCGAGCACAAGGGTGTCAATCTCGACCTCGCCTCCATCCCGGCCGAGGACCCGCGCACCTACGCGATGATACGAAAGGCGGACACGCTCGGCACTTTCCAGATCGAGAGCCGGGCCCAGATGTCGATGCTGCCGCGGCTCAAGCCACGCACTTATTACGATCTCGTCGTGCAGGTCGCGATCGTCCGACCAGGTCCGATCCAGGGCGACATGGTGCATCCCTATCTTCGTCGCCGGGAGGGCCTTGAGCCCGTCCACTACCCGAAGCCCGAGCTGGAGAAGGTGCTCGGCAAGACTCTCGGCGTGCCGCTTTTTCAAGAGCAGGCGATGCGTGTCGCGATCGAATGCGCCGGCTTCACCCCCGGCGAGGCCGACATGCTCCGCAAGTCGATGGCCACTTTCAAGTTCACGGGCGGCGTTTCGCATTTCCGCGACAAGCTGATCGCCGGCATGGTCTCCAACGGCTACGAGCAGGCGTTTGCCGAGCAGACCTTCAAGCAGCTTGAAGGCTTCGGCAGTTACGGATTTCCGGAAAGCCACGCAGCCTCTTTTGCACTGATCGCCTACGCCTCGGCCTGGCTTAAATGCTGGCACCCGGAAATCTTCTGCGCCGCGTTGCTGAACAGCCAGCCCATGGGCTTCTATGCGCCGGCACAGATTGTTCGCGATGCGCGCGATCATGGCGTCGAGATCCGCCCGGTCTGCGCCAACGCTTCGCGATGGGACTGCACCCTTGAGCCCACCGGCAGCGAGGAGCGGCTCGCCGTTCGTCTGGGTCTGCGAATGGTCAAAGGTCTGGCCAACGCCCATGGCGCGGCAATCGTCGCGGCGCGGGCGGAGCAGCCCTTCGCCTCCATAGACGACCTCTGGCGCCGGGCCGGTGCGCCCGTCGCGGCGCTCACGCAGATCGCCGAGGCGGACGGGTTTCGTCCGCCCTTCGGTCTCGCACGTCGTGAAGCCTTGTGGGCGATCAAGGCGTTGCGCGACGAGCCACTCCCGCTTTTTGCCGCTGCGTCGGCCCGTGAGTCTGATATCGTGCCCGAGGTCGCCGAGCCGACCGTCCTCCTCCGCCCCATGACAGCGGGTGGCGAGGTGGTCGAAGACTACCGGCATGTCAGCCTGTCACTGCGGGACCATCCGGTCTCGTTCCTCCGTCAGGACCTGCGCCGCCGTCGAATGGTCACTTGCCAGGAGGCGATGGACGCCAAAGACGGTCGATGGCTGGAGGCGGCCGGCATTGTGCTGGTTCGACAGCGGCCCGGCAGCGCAAAGGGCGTCATGTTCATCACGCTTGAAGACGAAAGCGGGATCGCCAATCTCGTGGTGTGGCCCAAGGTCTTCGAGCAAAACCGGCGCACGATCCTGTCGGCCGGCATGATCGCAGTGCGCGGCCGCGTCCAGCGCGAGGGCGAAGTGGTCCATCTTGTCGCCCAGCGGCTGACGGACCTTTCCGGCGAGTTGGCGAGTGTTGGTGAATGCGACGCTGCCTTCCCGCTGCGACATGGACGCGGCGACGAATTCTCCCGAGGCTCGCCAACGCCCGACCCGCGGGGCCTGGCGCCCGCGGGGCTAAGGACGCGCGACATCTATATCCGCGACTTACACATTGACTCGATCAAGGTGAAGACACGGGATTTCCGGTAACGGTAACGTTCACGACGCTGGCCGCGACCGCCACTCGCCGCTCTTGCGCTGGACAACGATCCCATTCCGGGCCGCAACCTCCGTGCCTCTCTCGGTTCGATGGGCCGGAATGAAAGGTGGGTGACGTCACCGTCGCCCCGTCGCCAACCTCGACTAAGCCGCTTGGGCCGCCGTTGCCGTCGTCTTTGACAACGACGCGACCGCCCGAGACGGCATGGCTATGGGGAAGGTGAACCGCATCAGCCGACCTGCTCGACAAGGAGTGATCCTGCCGGCAGCGGCCGAATGATTGATTGCGCTGAAACCGACGGATCGAGCCAGTCGGCCCAGGCATCACGCTCGACAATGACAATCTGCCGATCATGATACGGCGCTATGTCGGGACCCGGCTCCATGGTGAGCATTGTGAAGGCCTGCCCGACGTCCTTGGTCTCCCGCCAGATTCCGGCCACACAGAAAATCGGATTGTCCCGCATCGTGAAAAGCCACTTGTCCTTGCGCTTCTTCTTTGGATCGGCCGGCGCGGTGAACTCGTAAAATCCGTCGGCGACGATCAAACAGCGGCCTGACACAAGCTCACGCCCGTCCGAACGGAAGTTATAGACCGGTCGCTTGTTCGGCCCGGGCCAGCTCCACCGCCGCTGGACCAGATCGCCCTGATTGCGGGAACCCTCTATGGTCCTGACGATCGGCGCGACGTCGGTAATCTTGATGTCCTGCCGCGCTTCGATGTTCGGCGCGCCTTCGCTGAAGACAATCTTGATCTTCAGATCAGCGAACTCCTCAATGATCGACGCAACATCGACAGTTAACCTGTAATCGTTGCACACACGCTCATCTCCTCCCGTCTTGGATGGAGCCCCTCGGTTGTATCGCGGTTCTGATAATGCATATCGCCTCTAAGGGGGAAAGCCTTCCCCTGCGGCCGAGCCCAAGGTCTCGGCCTACCCCTTCTGCGGGGAGACCCCGCAACGCCCCCTGAGAGCGAGAGTGCTGAGGGATTTTCCGTGACGGGTTGAGGGCTGGAGAAGAGGTCTCCGGCGCCCGTCATGGAGATTGGTCCCATGACCCAGCTTTCAGTTCTCGATGCGCGCCGCGACGCCAGTGGCGGTTACAAGGTCGATGTCGGCCGCGGCGAGCGGATCGGCCGCGTTTCGTCGGAATGGTTTTCCCGGCCGGCAGACGAACGGTATCTGTCGTTGTCCGAACTCGCGCACTCCGTTCGCGACCGCGCCGACCGCAGCCGGACGCGCATGGTGGAGAGCGCTCTCATCCACGTTGAAGCGAACCGCAGCGACCCGGAGCGGCTGGCGCTCATCCTGCCAGGCACGGATACGCCCATCGCCCCCACCCATTGGAGCTTCGGCCAACTGGCCAGCCTGGTCGGCGCGCCGGCAGCCTATCTGCGCCAGCTCCCGGCGCCGCTTGCCGCGATCAACCTGCAATATGGCCTGACGTCCAATCGGGCGGAGCAGATCAAGACACTCGAGGCCGACAACGGCCGCGTCGAACTGCGCGCCGTCACCGGCCCGGACTATGGCCGTATCTACGACTACGAGCTGGTCGAGGCAGTGCAGCGCATCGCCGGCAATGGCACCGGCGACACGCGCTGGAAAGTGCCCGGCGTGCTCGACTGGTCGACCGGCATCTACAATCCGCGTGTCGACATCACCAAGGACACAACGACGCTCTACGCCTCGGATCGCGACGTCTTCCTCTTCCTCGTCGACGATTTGAACCCGATCGAGGCCGGCCGGCTGCCGGACGGCTCGCCGGATCTCTATTTCCGGGGCTTCTACTGCTGGAACTCAGAGGTCGGCGCCAAGACGCTCGGCATGGCGAGCTTCTATCTGCGCGCGGTCTGCCAGAACCGGAATCTCTGGGGTGTGGAGGATTTCGAGGAGATCACCATTCGCCACTCCAAGTATGCCGCCAACCGCTTCGCCCATGAGGCGGCGCCGGCGCTGGCGAACTTCGCCAATTCCTCAGCCCTGCCTTTCGTCAACGGCATCAAGATGGCCCGCGAGCGAATCGTGGCGCGCACCGACGAGGATCGTATCGACTTCCTGCGCCGCCGCGGCTTCTCGAAGGCCGAGACCGGCAAGATTATCGACACGGTGCTGGCCGAAGAAGGGCGGCCGCCCGAGACCATCTTCGATTTTGTGCAGGGCATCACCGCCGTCGCACGCGACAAGCCCCATCAGGACGCTCGCCTCGACATGGAGGCTAAGGCGAAGAAGCTGCTCGATCGAGCCGCCTGACATCCGCAAAGCGGGAGATGCGGATTTCCGTGTCTCCGGCTTTGCGCTTCCGCGTGTCCTCAATTCCGGTCCCCGGCGCTGCCCCCTTTAGAGGAAGAGGGCGGCGCTTCGCTTCGTGACGGGTTTAGGGCTGAGAGAGAGTCTCTCGGCGCCCGTCGCGGAGACTACCCCGATGGCTACTGCCGTTCAGAAGATCACCCTGTCGTCCTCGCGCGACATCCCCTTCAACAAACTGGTTCTGTCCCAGTCCAACGTCCGGCGCGTGAAGGCCGGCGTCTCGATCGAAGACCTGGCGGCCTCGATCGCCCGTCGCGGCCTGATCCAGAGCCTCAGCGTCCAGCCCGTCATCGACGCGGAAGGTGTTGAGACCGGCATGTTCGAGGTTCCGGCCGGTGGCCGTCGCTTCCGCGCCCTCGAACTGCTGGTGAAGCAGAAGCGCCTCGCCAAGATCGCACCGGTGCCCTGCATCGTACGCGACAATGACAGTGAGATCCTCGCCGAAGAGGTCTCGCTCGCAGAGAATATCGAGCGTGCTCCGCTCCATCCCCTCGATCAGTTCCGCGCCTTTCAGGACATGCGCGCCAAGCATATGACCGAGGAGGAAATCGCCGCGGCGTTCTTCGTGCCCGTCAACATGGTCAAGCAGCGGCTGCGACTTGCCTCGGTCTCGCAGGCGCTCCTCGACGTCTATGCCGACGACGGCATGACGCTGGAGCAGCTCATGGCGTTCACGGTCTCCGAAGACCATGCGCGCCAGCAGCAGGTCTGGGACACGATCAAGGACGCCTGGTCCAAGGAACCCTACCAGATCCGGCGTATGCTGACCGAGACGACGGTGCGCGCTTCCGACAAGCGTGCCATCTTCGTCGGCATCGAGGCCTATGAAGCGGCGGGCGGCACCGTCATGCGCGACCTGTTCCAGTCCGACGACGGCGGATGGCTTCAGGACGCGGGCCTCCTCGACAGCCTCGTTGGCGAGAAGCTGAAGGCCGAAGCCGAGACGATCGCGGCCGAAGGGTGGAAGTGGATCGAAGTGGCCGTGAGCTTCCCGTACGATGCGGCACGCGGCCTGCAGGAGATCACCGGCACGCCGCTCGACCTCTCGCCCGAAGAGCAGGCGACCATTGACGCGCTGAACGCCGAAATGGCGAAGCTGGAAGCCGAGTATCAGGACGCCGACGAGCTGCCGGATGAGGTGGATCAGCGTCTGGGCGAAATCGAGACCGCGCTCGCGAGCTTCGAGGATCGTCCGGTTCACTACGAGCTGGCTGACATCGCCATCGCCGGCGTGTTTGTCAGCATCGACGCCAACGGCTCGCTGACGGTGGATCGCGGTTTTGTCCGCCCCGAGGACGTTCCAGTTATCCCGGTCGACGGCAACGGCGACGGCGACAGCGGCTCGGAGACCGATAGCGTATCGGGCGCAACCGCCGGCCAGACGGTCCAGCGCGCCGTCATTACCATCGGCGGCCAGCCCACCGAGACTGAAGATGACGACGAAGACGACGCCATCAAGCCGCTGCCCGAGCGCCTGGTCATCGAGTTGACCGCCTACCGCACGCTCGCGCTTCGCGACGCCGTCGCGAACAACCCGCATGTCGCCATGACGGCGCTGCTGCACAAGCTCGTCTCGGACCGGTTCATGACCCGCATGTATAACGGCGTCATGGAAGCGGGCGTGAAGCACATCTACTTCCCCGCGCAGGACGAGAGTCTCGCCGACAGCCCTCCCGCCCGTGCGGTGCAGGAGCGGCACGACGCCTGGGCGAGCGACATCCCGAAAGACGACGATGCGCTTTGGGATTGGCTGGCTGGCCTGGACGACACCAGCCGCATGGCGCTGCTGGCCCACTGCGTCAGCTACGGCGTCAACGCCCTCTACGAGCGGCCGAATCCGCACAGCTCCAGCGGCGTGTCGCAGCATACGCTCGACATGCGACTGGCCCAGGCCGACCGCCTGACGCGGGCGACCGGGCTGGACATGGTGGAGGCCGGCTGGCGTCCGACCTTCGGCAACTACCTCAATCGCGTAACCAAGCCGCGCATCCTCGAAGCGGTCCGCGAGGCGAAGGGCGAACAGGCCGCCCAACTCATCGACCACCTGAAGAAGGGCGATATGGCCAAGGAGGCCGAACGGCTCCTGGCCGATAGTGGCTGGCTGCCCGAGCCGCTGCGGCTCGCTGATGTTGCCGATCAGCCTGAGGGCGGCGACGCCGGTGACGCCGAGGCGCTGCCGGACTTCCTCGCTGGTGACGATGACGAGGTGATCGAAGCCGACGAGGATGCGTCCGACCTGATCGCTGCCGAATAGGCCACTTGGCGGGGAGCGACGCTGATCGCTCCCCGTTGCTTGTCTCAAGGAGCCTTAGATGGAAACATCCGGCACCGACGCGCCGCGCCGCGTCGTCTTCCAATATCTCGTCCCGGTTCACGTCGAGGTCGAAGATGGCCTCGTCTGCCGCGTGACGGTGATCGACGAAACGCCTGTGCGCGGTCCCACCGTCGTCGAGGGCGACAGCGCCTACCTCAACGACGCGGTCCGCGCCTCCGACGACGGTCAGCCGTGGCCGTCCTGGCAGTTCGGGTACTGACCCAAACCACACCCCAACATCCACCCCGAGCCCGGCCATACGCCGGGCTCTTTTCGTTTCAGGAGACCGCCATGGCGGACTATTTCACACGCTTCTCGTGCCTGCTGGACGTGGGCACCATCGAGAACGCCGCGCGCGCGCTCGACATCTACAACGAGCTGATGGCGCAGAACGCCACGGAAGACCCTCCGGCGGAGCCGTTCCTGCTCTCGATCGAGCCGGAACATGGCGCCACGCGGCTCTGGATGCGTGATCCCGGCACCGCCGACCCGCAGCTCCTCATCACCTTCGTGACGCAGTGCGCAGAAGCGTTCGGCTTGGCCGGACGCTGGGGCTTCCAATGGGCGGGCGTCGCCTCCGAACCGCGTATCGACGGCTTCTCCGGTGGCGCCCATGTCCTTGACCTGACGACCGGGCAGACCGTGGAATGGATGAGCAGCAGCCGCTGGCTCGCCGACCGCCTCGCTGCGGGAGGCGCGTCATGAGCATCCCGGATCAT
>ERZ778017.1826-NODE-1826-length-19351-cov-7.565299_pt1 | contig 19351 bp, 10 predicted proteins | sample MGYA00375747_ERZ778017 | MGnify/ENA primary metagenome ERZ778017 (study PRJEB29350, sample SAMN05509838) | bioreactor metagenome | biome: bioreactor; material: wastewater | place: South Africa: University of Cape Town | collected 2014-03-17 ...
GGGCTTCATCCACCGCTTCCTGCCACCCCCGTCAACCGCCGATCCGTCAGCGAACACGACCCTGCTCCTCCTCCACGGCACCGGCGGCGACGAGAATGACCTGATTCCGCTCGGGCGTGCGCTCCTGCCGGGAGCGAGCTTGCTGAGTGTCCGCGGAAAAGTCAGCGAGCACGGCGCGGCGCGCTTCTTCCGCCGCCTCTCCGAGGGGGTGCTGGACCAGCCCGACCTGGAGCGCCGCACTCATGAGTTGGCCACCTTCGTGCTCGGAGCATCGGCCGCCTACGGACTGCGCCGCGATGCCGTGATAGCCGCGGGTTTCTCCAACGGCGCCAATATCGCCGTCAGTCTTCTCTTCCGTCATCCGGGTCTGCTGCGGGGCGCTGTCCTGCTCAGTCCGATGCTCCCTTACGAGCCGCAGTCACTTCCCGACCTCAAGGGCACCGTGGTCTTCATCGGTGCCGGTCGGACCGATCCGCTGGTGCCCGCAGTGCAGGTGGAGCGACTGGCATCGTTCCTGACGGACGCGGGAGCTGACGTCTCACTGAACTGGCATGCGGACGGCCACACGATTCCGGGCAGCGTGCTGGACGCGGCCAGCGCATGGTTGCAGGGGGTCGTTCATGAGAGCGAGCTCATCCGCGAGCACCATCGTTAGAGAGTCGGCCGGGGTCGGGGGGTCTTGACGAGCCGACCCTGAGGCCACAAGTCAGGAGGCGTCCTGACGGGAAGAACATGGACGCGGACAGGCGCGCCACGCGTTCCTGAACGTTCTGCGCCGTCCCCCTCTCCCTCGCTGGTCCATACGGAGACCCGCCCATGCGATCCTCGTGGCTGCCGCGTGCGCTTTCCAGCCGACACAGCTCCTCCCCGCTCTCTCGCTGGTTGACCCTGGCCATGACACTCGCGGCCGTCTCCGCCTCGGCCGTTGGTTCCCAACCGCCTCGCGAACGTGGCGGCCCACCTGGCTCAGCACCCGTGGCGACCGCGACCGGAAGCGGCAGGGCGCCAGCGATACGACGTGACTCGGTGAAGGAGGAACCACCGGTCGTTACCAGCCACTCCATCACCGTCAATGGACAGGTTCTGCGCTACAAGGCGACGGTTGGCATGATGCCCATCCGCGACCCTCGCAGCGAGGAGACGGAAGGACACATCTTCTACGTCTATTACGAGAAGGAAGGACGTTCCGAGCCGGCCGCACGTCCACTCACCTTCGTCTTCAATGGAGGCCCCGGGTCGGCCACGGTATGGCTTCACATGGGCGCGTACGGCCCGCGAACGGTGAAGCTGCTTCCCAACGGTGACTCCCCACCGCCCCCGTACAGCGTGCAGGACAACCAGAATACGCTGCTCGACCAGACCGATCTCGTCTTCCTGGATCCGGTGGGTACGGGTTTCAGTCGCGCCACGACCACGGAGAACGGACCCAAGTTCTGGGGGCTGGATGAGGACGCGCGCTCGGTCACGGAATTCATCCGGCTCTTCCTGTCGCGCAACGAGCGTTGGGGTTCGCCGCTCTTCCTGAGCGGCGAGAGCTATGGCACCACGCGCGCGGCGCACCTGGCGGGGATGCTGACCGACAACGGCATCCCACTCAGCGGTATCTCGTTCATCTCGATGGTCTGGAACTTCGGGGCGCAGACGCCGGCGCCGGGGAACGACATCGGCTACGTGAACTACCTCCCGTCGTACGCTACCACGGCCTGGTACCACCGGAAACTGCCGGCCGATCTCCAGGCGAAGACGGTCGACGAGGTGGCCAGCGAGGCGGAGCTGTTCGCGCTCGGGGAGTACTCGACCGCGCTCAACATGGGCTCACGACTCACGCCCGCCGAGTACCAGTCGATCGTCGGCAAGCTCGCTCGGTACACCGGTCTGCCCACTCGCGTGATCGAGGACAACGACCTGCGCCTGAGCCTCGGGGCGTTCAGCCAGGCGCTATTGCACGATGAGCGGAAGATGACCGGACGGCTGGACAGCAGGTTCGCAACCTACAGCGAGAACCCGGGCTCCGACCGCACCGCTTTCGACATCAGCAATTCCAGCATCCGGAACACCTTCACGCCAGTCCTGAACGACTACATCAGGCGTGAACTGAACTATTCCTCGGACCGTCTCTACTACATTCTGGGCGGCGGTATCGGCCAGTGGCGCTATCCACAGCGTACCGGCTACGCGAACGTGACGGCGTCGCTGGAGCACGGACTGAATGCCAACCCGTACATCCGGGTCTTCCTGGCCGAGGGGTACTACGACATGGCAACCCCGTTCGGTGCCGCGCAGTACACGATCGACCACCTGAACGTGGCGCCCGCGACGAGGGCAGGATTCGTCATCAAGCGCTATCCGGCTGGCCACATGATCTACATCGACAGCGAACAGATGACGCGGATGCGCGAGGATCTGCGGGCATTTTACGTGGACGCGTTGAACGCCCCCGCGCTGCCACTCACAGGACGCTGACAGGCTGATCGGGAGCGATCAGTTCGCTCCTCCCTGAAATCGGGAAGGGCCCGACCGATGAGCCAGCGGCCGGGCCTTCTACGCATGTCGGTGGAAGGACGAGTACAGGCTGGGTGTGCATGGATCGGTGGGTATGACGTCTCCGTGGTAGAACTTCTCGTAGCGCGACAGGTCCCGCTCCCAACTCGTCCACCCTGATCTGGGTGGGCACACCTCCAACGCGATACTTCCATGCACAGAGCTTCTGCTTCGGTCCGCGGCCTGCTGGCCATTCTCGCGTTGCTTGCCGCGTGCTCCAACTCTGAGCCAGGCGAAGCGACGGCGGACAAGGTCACATCGGATGCCGACTTCTCCGCACGCGGCATCGCTGGCGGCAGAGCGGGCGAGGTAGCCCCGAGCGCACCGCCGGTCGCGATGGGCCGGGCGTCGGCGCTGCAGCAGTCGGAGTCGCCGGCCGATCAGGCGCTCCCGCATGCGGACGACATCGCTGGTGACCAAGCCGTTGCCGGCGCACCCATGCTCATCCGCACTGCCAGCGCCAGCGTACGGGTGACAGACGTGGACAGCTCGGTAGCGCGGCTGCGGGAACTTGCCGCGCGCGTGGGTGGTTTCGTCACCAGCAGCACCATGCAGTCGGGCGACTATGAGGTGCGCTCGGCGACGCTGGAGATCAAGGTACCGGCAGCGCGCTTTGACGAGGCGCTGGGCGGGTTGCAGCCGCTGGGCAAGGTGGAGTACGTGAACGTCAACGCCCAGGACGTGGGTGAGGAGTTCACCGACGTGACGGCCCGAATGGCCAATGCCCAACGGTTGGAACAGCGGCTGTTGGAGCTGCTGGCAACTCGAACGGGCAAGCTGGAAGACGTCCTGGCAGTGGAGCGCGAGCTGGCTCGGGTACGCGAGGGTATGGAGCGTTACCAGGGACGGCTGCGCTACCTGGGCACGAGGGTGGCGCTGAGCACACTGTCAGTGACTGTTCACGAGCCTGGACCGATCGCCGGTAGCTCGCCGGGTCAGAACCCGATCGCAGAGGCCTTGCGCGCTGCCTGGCGCAACTTCGTGGGCTTCATCGCCGGCTTCATCGCCCTGCTCGGGGTGCTGGTGCCGCTCGCCGTGCTGACCTGGGCGGCATGGGTCATCGTTCGCGGCGTCAGGGCGCGGCGCGGAAGCAGCGTTCGCGCTCGCACAACTCCACCGAGCGGCCATGAGGGGGCGTGACCCGGACGCTCGTCGGGGCACTCCCGGCCGGCGCGAGGTGCGCAGGCTCGCCCGGCAGCTTCCATTCTCCGGATCAATCTCAGTCGGTCGCTCGTGTGCCCGCCCGCCGTCGCGCCACGTCGGCCTCGGCAGCAATGTAGCCGAACGCCGCCCAGTAGTTCGTGGCCAGCACGCGATCGAATATCTCAGTCGCGCGAGCGGTATCACCTTCGGCCAGATACCAGTTGCCAACCCCATATCCCTGCGTCACGTACTGCAGTTCATCGGTCTGCCCCGGCACCAGCAGGCTGTCGGCCGGGAGTTGGCCCTTGTAGAAGAGCAGCCGGCGGAGATAGGCGCTGTTCTCGATGATCTCCAGGTCGGCCGTGATCGGCGTGAGCAGTGCCCGTGCCTCGTCGTCGCGACCGAGCCGGCGCAGCGTCATGTAGAGCCAGTCGGTGACGGCTACACGCGTGTCGTCGTTGGTGGAGATGCGTAGCGCCTCCTGCCATGCGGCGAGTGACGGTTCGTAGTCACCCTTCAGGTAGTGGGCGAGGGCGAGGTGGTAGTATATGTTGCCGTTGGTGGTGCTGAGTGGAATGCCGCGGGCGTTGGGCGCCCCGTCCGGCTCCACTTCGTCGGGCGTGTTACGGACCAGGTCGGCAGCCTTCTGCAGGTCAGCGACCGCGTCATCAAAGCGGCGCACACTGATGTAGCGATGGCCGCGATGGCGGTACATGCGGGCATCGTTCGGGTGCTTCTCGATACCCTCGGTAAAGACACCGATGGCATCGTTGTACCGTTCCAGATAGGCCAGCCGACGCCCGAACCAGATGATCGAGTCGGCATCCAGTGGGGCTCTGTCATACGCCGCTCGCGCCTCCTCCAGCTTCGCTTCCAACCCCGCCCGAACCTCGGCGCTCATGGGCCGTGGAGGCAATGGCTCGCCGAGGAGTGACATGACCGGTGTACCGGAGCCAGCCGCGACGGCGGTGGCCGACGAGTCGGGGGTCGGCGCGCGGTCGGCACCCGACGAACAGGCAGCCGACACGAACGCGGCGGTGGCGACTGCCAGGCGCAGCATCCAGCTACTGTACCGCATGTGTCTACCTCTCGTGATACGGTGTGAACGGTCGCGCGCCGGCCGCCCGACGCGCGCACATGCGGGTCAAGATCGCTCGTGGGCGAGCGGCGTCAATGACGGGTTCTGCCTCAGGTGAGCGGAGCAAACGGCTGTTCGAGGGACGGACTCTGTGGCGTCAGCAGTTCGGCGCCATTCTCCGTTATCACCATGTCGTCTTCCAACCGCACTCCGAACTCTCCTGGAATGTAGATGCCAGGCTCATCGGAGAAGGTCATGCCGGGTGCCAGCGGCAGTTTGTTGCCGCGAACGAGATAGGGCCATTCGTGGCCGTCCATGCCCATGCCGTGGCCTACCCGATGACTGAAGTACTTGTAATCGGGTCCGTAGCCAGCATCCACCACCACCTTGCGGGCGGCCGCATCCACGTCCTCGCACGGCACTCCTGGCCTCGCCGCGGCCAGCGCGGCGGCCTGGGCCTCGTGAACGATATCGAACACCTGTTTCATCTTGTCGGTGGGCTTGCCGAGCACGAAGGTGCGGCTGAGGTCTGAACTGTAGCCCTCCACCTTGCAGCCGCCATCGATGAGCAGGATCGTCCCTTCCCGAACCACCTGCGGCGTACGTGAGCCGTGCGGAAGGGCGGAGAACTCGCCCACCTGCACACCAGCGCTACCGGAGTAACCGAGCCTCGTATGAGCGGCTGACACCAGCCGGGCGAAATCGGTCTGGGTCATCCCCTCCTTCAGTCCCTTCCAGGCAGCCTCATAGGCCCTGTGGGTGACATGTGAGGCATGACGCATGAGGGCCAGTTCGTGCTCATCCTTCACACCGCGACAGCCGGCAGTCACCGGCGTGGCGCTCACCAGCTCCACCGCCGGTACGGCAGCGCCGATACCGTCGCTGAAGACGAACTTCACAGTTTCCTCCACACCCAACCTGCCTGTCGCCAGGCCGACGTCGCGCAATCCCTTGCCAATCAGGCTGTACGGGTTCTCATGCTCCTCCCAGGTGAGCACCTGGGCATCGGTCCCCAGGGGGCCCGCGGCGAGCTGCTCCAGGGCACGATCGTGCTCGAACGCAGGGCACACCACGAATGGAGTGCCGCGCAGCGGCAGGACGAGAGCCAGCAGGCGCTCGCTGTTTCCCCAGCGCATCCCCGTGAAGTAGTCCAGGGATGTTCCACCAGCGAGCATTATTGCATTGAGACCAGTGTCTGACATGAGACGCTGCGCGCGCTCGATGCGGCCCCGACGCTCATCCACGCTGATGGGCGTCACGCCATCAGTCATGGGCTGCAGGCTGGTGATCGACTCGGGAAGCGACTCACCGCCATCCGTGGCCTCTGGAACCGTGGCCGCGCAGCCCTGCAGAGTGAGTGCGCCGGTGGCACCGGCAGCCAGCGTCAACGAGGAAGCCCTGAGAAAGCTCCGGCGTGATGTCATCGTCGTCTCGGTAGGGGGGGATCAGGTATCGGGCCACGACAGGGGACAGGCGTTGGAGTGCCCTCTTGCATGGCATACGAAGGAGACGCCGGTTCTGCTGACCCGGACAACGAAACATGCCCCGCAGGGACAGACCCTGTCCATGCGGGGCACGCTTGTTCGTCGCTCGTGCTTACTGCTCGATCAGAGCAGCGTCATCATGCTCCTTCCCGCAGTTACTTCCCACCGCAGGAGGGCGCATCATTCTTCCGGATGTCGCATTCCGACTTCGGAATGATCAGATCGTCGAAGCGCGTATGCTCCGGTACGTCCAGCGGCAACGTGTTGAGCATGCCGAAGCGACGCACGTCGACCCAGCGATGACCCTCGATGAGCAGCGAGTAGCGACGCTCGTAGAGCAGCGCCGTCAGGAAGTCATTATTGGAGCTCGCTACCGTCAACGTCGACGGCGGCAGCTTGCCGTCGTTGACACGGACGATGTTCAGGTCGGCAATCGCGCCGGCCTTGTCACCGGTGAACCACTTCGCCTCGGAACGGAGCAGGACCAGCTCGGCGCTCGAGATGAGGGGGATCGGGTCGTCGACGGCACTGAAGATCTTGAATGCCTGGTCGGTCTCGATACCTGGCACGGCGCCACCCGGCCCGACCGGGCGGGCGAGCGTCCGGATCTTGTCGGTGTAGCGCTGATCTGGCTGGCCGCTCGCCTGGAGCTGGGCGTCGTCCTTGATGGACGGATGAGCCACCCATGAAGTAGAGTTGGCGAACGGGTTCTGGGAGTCGCCGGCAGCACTGGAATAGACCCATACCGGACCGCTCGACAGGTCAGCCGTGTTGATGAACGATCCGCTGATGTTGGTGAGGACGGTCGCGTAGCAGGCTGCGCTGAACGCCGCACCACAGCCGCTCACACCAAGCGAGGCGCGATACGCGTTGACGCGCGCCGCGATGGCCCGGTTGATCTTGAGGAAACCGTCCGGCTTGTCAAAGCCCGCGAAGCCGGAGTTGAGCGAGAACGGGAAGCTCGCACCACCAGCCTCGAGCTTGGTCTTGCCCAGTTCCAGTCGCGCGATGGCCGTGTTGTAGATGGAGTCGCGTGACACCCATGGCGAGAGCTCCCGCGGGTCATCCATGATCTCAACCGGACCACCATAATTGCCATGCGCGGCCACGATGAAGCTCAGGTCGAGGCCGGCGAACGTCTCGCTGAACCCGATCGATGCGGCCTTCTGGGCATCCGTCAGGCGCGTACTGGCCTCCACCGAGATGTTGAAGTTCGCGATGTTGCGCAGGTCGCTGTAGTAGCCACCCCAGAAGGAGTTGCCGGCACCGCGCGTCGGATCCTGCGGGCCCACGAGGTACGTGGTTGTATTACGCCCCTCGGTGGGTGTGTACGAGTAGGCCTCACGACCGATTCGAGCCGTGCCGCTGATCCAGCCACCGATGTCGCCCCGTGTGTCCACGAGGATACCGTTGGCCGTCAACTGCAGGGCCTGAGGATCTGCCGCGACACCTTCGCTGGTGGGGCTGTTGTAGTTGGGGATCGTAAGGCGATCCGAGTTGCAGCCGGCAACCGCCAGGCCCAGGAACACCGCTGTACTGCCTGTCAGGAATCGCAAGGGAAGCCTCTGATCAGAGTATCTGGCCGTCCGACGACCTTCAATTGATGGATTCACGGCTCAGAACCCCACGTTGAAGTCGAGATAGAAGGTCCGCGAGGGCGGGTACTGGGCAAGGTCGACAATTCGCGCCACGTTGTTGTTGCCGAAGTTGCTCGCCTCGGGGTCCATGCCCCAGTAGTCGGACCAGGTGTAGAGGTTACGACCGGCCAGGCTCACACGCAGGCTGTTGATCCCGCCGCCAACCTTCTGGACGAGATTCTTCGGCACGTCGTAGCCAACCGTGATCTCGCGCAGCTTCACGTAGCTCGCCTCCTGCAGGTACACGCTTGCATTCTTGCCGTTGTTCCACTCCTCGTAGCGATACTGACCCAGGGGCCGTGGATCACCATTCGGCGCTGCGTGGTCGTAATCCCACGAGTTCTTTCCTTCATCGAACAGGTTCTGCGTCAGGTTCGAGCGCACTCCACCGTTGTTCCAGTCGAGGAGTACGTTGAAGCTGACCTGGCTCACCTTGAAGTTGTTGGCGAACTGCATGGTGAACTTGGGAGTGGCATCGCCGATCACGCTCAGCTTGACGCTTCCATCCTCGAACGTCTTGTTGCCCCAGATCGCAGTCGTGGAGGCACCCTCGGTGATGTAGGCGTCGCCATATGCGGATCCGAAGCCCGTGGAGGGCGAGCGGAACTGTGGCACCGGCAGCTCCTCGATCATCTGCTTCACCCGGTAGAAGCTGGTGTTCGAGGTCCAGGTCACGCGGTCGTTCTGGATCGGACGGAGCGCAGCCGCGACCTCCCAACCCTTGCTCGACAGGCGTCCGCCGTTGATGATCTGCTGCGAGAGGCCCGAGCTGCTGGGTAGCGGCGCGGTGAGCAGCATGTCCGTCACCGTACGGTCAAAGTACGTGACCTCGAGCCCGACACGCTGGTGGAGGAACGACACGTCGACACCGTACTCCGACTCGGTCATCGTCTCCGGACGGATCGTCGAGTTGCCCAGCGTGGAGGCTGTACGGAGCGAGTTCTGGCCGGCAATCTGCGCGCCTGCCGAGAGGATCAGGTCGCGGTCGCCGTAGCGTGGCTGGTTGCCTGAACGGCCCACGGCCGCACGGAACTTGAGCTCATCCACGCCGTTCATCGGCTCCGGGAAACGGAACGATCCGGAGGCCTTCGGGAAGACGTACAGCTTGTCGCGATCGCCGTTCACGCTGCTGCGCTCGGCGCGCGCACCGACCGTGAGGAACAGGCGGTTATCAAAGGCGAGGAGTTCCTCCTGGCCGTAGAACGCCTGGTCGCGGACCGCGGAACGGTTCTGGAATGGTGCCGTACGTCCCTGGTCGATATTGGTCATGCCGGGAATCAGGCCCTGCGCCAGCACGCCGTATCGATTGAAGTCGCGATCCTCGACCTGGATGCCGCCGGACGTGGTGGCCGACGAGATGAAACCGAGTATGCCGGCCGCATGCGGGGTGTACTTCCAGACGGCGTTCAGCGACGTGTTGATCTGCCGGCTGCGCGTGTTCTGCGTGCGCGATGTCCCGGGACGACCGTTGGCCGGCTCGTACTGGAGGAAGTTCGGCGAGTAGACGTCGTCTTCCTGGTTGAACCAGTCCACACCACCCTGGGCGCTGAACTTCAGCTCATGCTGATCGGTGATGAGGGCGGTGTAGTCGAGACGACCAGAACCCATCCAGCGGTAAACCGAGGAGTGATTCCTGGCGAACTCCATCGTCTGGAACGGATTCGACGACCGCGCGCCGCCACCCACGAACGGGTTCTCCGGATACTCACCCTGGGCATTCCGGGTATTGAGGTCGATCACCGCTGGTGAGTAACCGAACAGGTAGATCGGGCTGACGCTGCTCGTATTGTTGTTACCCGTGAAGCCACGATCGTTACCGGTACGGATGAAGGCCGTGCTCACGTTGGCCGTCATCCGGTCGCCAATGTTCTGGTCGAGGTTGAGCCGGAGATTCTGGCGCATGGCGCCAGTGTTCTTCATGATGCCCTCCTCCTGCTTGTTGGAGAGGGCCGCGAAGTAACGCGTGTTCTCGGAGCCGCCGGAGACGGACAGGCTCGTCTCGTAGGTCAGGTTGTCGTTGCCGAAAAGGTCCTTCTGGTAATCGAAGTACTCACCCTGGTAGTTGTCGCGATAGATCTTCGCGGCAGCCTCGTGAGCGGCGATCTGCGACGCAGTCGGGTTGGCCGGGAGCGGTGCGACATATGTGTTGACCAGCTTCTCGACCGTCTCGAAGCGACGCGAACCCAGGAGGTTGGAGGCGCGTGCCGTTCCGAAGCTCTGGCTGAGCGAGTAGCGCGGCTTGCCCATCTCACCACGCTTGGTGGTGATCACGATTACGCCGTTGGTCGCCTTCGAGCCGTAGATGGCCGAGGCAGCAGCACCCTTCAGGACCTCGATGGACTCGATCAGCGCCGGGTCCAGGTCAGCCAGGCGGTTGGCCGGGTCGTCCTGGTTGCCGCCAGCGTTGAGCACTGAAGTGCGGCCGCCCTGAATGGCAGCGTTGCTGATGATCACGCCGTCCAGCACGAACAGCGGCTCGCCGCTACCCAGGATGGACGTGACGCCACGGATCTGGATCTGACCACCGCCGCCGGGGGCGCCGCTGTTCAGGTTGATCGATGCGCCCGGGACCTTCCCCTGCAGCGCTCCCTCCAGGGAGGCGGAAGGCACCCTGCTCAGGTCCTCGGCCTGCACGACCGTCACCGACGTGGCAAGGTTCTGCTTTGCGACCGCCGTCGCCTGACCGGTGACGACCAGTCCCTCCAACTGCAGCACGTCGCGCTCGAGAGCCACGTCGAGCGTGGACTGCGACGCGGGCACGGCAACCTGCTGCTGCTTGTAACCGAGGGCACGGATGACGAGCGTGGCATCGCCTGCTGGCAGCCTCAGCTCGTAACGACCCTCGGCGTTCGTGCGTGCGCCGATGCCGGCACGGTTGGACACGATGACCGAAGCTCCCTCCAGTCCCTGCGCGGTACCCTGCACAGTCACGCGTCCAGTGATGGTCCGGTCCTGGGCCTGACCGACTTGTGGTAGCATCAGCAATAGCGCTGCTGCCAACCCTAACGAGATTCTCCTCAAAACACCCTCCATGAGATTTGCGATTCCGGTGTTCGCGCTGCCGATTCTCGTCGCGACGTGACGATCACTCGGCCGTTCGAGATCCTGGCGAGAGATCTCCCTACCCACTTCCGTACTGTCTCACCACTCATCCTTCCGTGCGATCCTGACGCCGACAGAAGGCAGTCATCCTGCTTGCCGGCACCCGCCGGGCGTCATCCGACACCGGGCGTGAGTCGCATGCAGCATGACGCTTGTGGATTGTCGGCGGATCGCTGGAGCCGCCGGTTGGCACGGACGTGAATCGTGCCAACCGGAATGACGCGGAGCCCTTGCCGGGCCCCGCGTCGCAACTTCAAGCCTGGATTAGCGGCCGCTCCTTGGCGTGAGCTTGATCAGCCCCGCCGACTCGCGTGCCCGAAGCACTTCCATGAGCTCCTCGATCGTGACCGGCGTGAATTCGCCGGAGAGGAAGTCACGGATCTCGAGCGCCGTCAGGTTCCCCTTGGCGATCAGGAGGCCCAGCTCCGCATTGTACTCGTCCGGAAGCGATGGACCGGACGGCGCGCCGCGGAAACGCGGGGCGCCCGGAGCTGGTGGGACCGCCGTGACGATGAGCCTCGAAGCTTCGGTCTCGGCCGCCGTCACCCTGGGCTCGACAGGTTGTACCGAACGCTGCAACGCCTGCAACTGGTAGGCAGCCTTCACCTCATTCATGAGTGCGTTGGCGCGCTGGTCGATCAGCGGCTGGAACGACGCCGTGCGCTTCCGGCCCTCGGCGACGTCTGTCCAGAGCACGCTGGCAGTGTTCACGACTGCCTTCTCGATCTGTGCCTGGTGGCGGATCGCATTGCGGGCCTCCTTGTACGCCACCGTCAGCGCCGGACCGTCCGACGCATCGGCCATGTAGCCGAGCCCCTTGGTGTGCGACTCACCCATGCGGGAGAGGCCACGTCCCAGGTTGTCGCTGACGATGCGTGCCGCCATCTCCGGGGTGCCAACGGAGAGCGCGGCCAGCGAACCGAGGCCGACGGCAGCCGCGCGCTTGTACTGCGTGGGATCCTGCTTGTCGGGCGTGTCCTCCGACGAGTGATACCACATGTCCGGCCAGGTGATGAACATGACGGCCGGGATCCCGTGCTGCATGTATGTCACGTGATCGCTGGAACCGTAGTGCTTGTCGATCTTGATGTAGAAGGCATCCTTGCTGCCGTGAATCGCCTCCACCCGCTGGGTGGGCGCGTAGCCGTTCAGCGACCGGCGGAAGCGCACACGCTCGCGCGCGATATCGGCCACGTACTCCATCATGCTCTGGGCGATGTCGTTCAGGTACGACGGGAAGGTGTCCGGCGTGCGCTGCAGCACCCAGAAGCTACGGCTCTGCGACACGCGAATCCCTTCCATGTCGAAGTTGAGCGTGCCGATGATGTTCTTCTTCTTTTCCGGATACTTGGTGAGGTAGGCGTTGGTGCCCGATATCTCCGGTACCCAGAGGAAGTTGATCGTGCGCCTGGGCGGCGGGAGCTTCCCTTCCTTGATCAGCTTGATGTATGCCCGGCCAATCTCCAGGGTGAGGGCGACGCCGGAGTTGTCGTCGTTGGCGCCCTGCTTGATCACACCCTCATAGACGTGAGCGCTGATCGCCACTTCCTGGTCCGTGCTGCCGTCGCCGGGAATCTCGGCGCGGATGTACTCCATCCGGTTGGGAACCTCGGTGCTCCTCACGATCGACTTGATGTTGATCTTCTCCCCGCGCAGGAGAAGCGAGGCGAGCTCGTTCCTGACCTCGGGCGTGACGTGCCACGCGACCGTATTCGGCTTCGCCGTCACGTTCTGCGACACGATCTGGTTCGGGAAGTTGGTCGCCCGCTCGGGTCCGATGGCGCTGATGCCGAGGACGCCGAGTGCACCCCGCTCGGTCGCCTGGGCGTAGACAGCATTTGTCGAACCGCTGGTGAGGACGAACTTGCCCCGGACATCGATGCCCTCGAAATCCTGGGCACGGCCCGGACCCACGTCCACCAGGTCGCCCTCCAGGTCACCGTTCGCATTCAACGATGCGAGTGCCAGCGCGATGTCGTAAATGTCGAACAGCTTGACGTTCTTCGGCGTCGTCATCCAGAGCTCGCCCTGGGTCGGCTGCCACGCGGTGCCACCGGGCCCGAATTCCTCGACCACGATGTTGCTGAAGCCGTAGTCCTCGGCGAACTTCCTCACCACCTGCGTCTCGCGGAAGTTGCCCTGGTACTCCGAGGGCGGACGTACCCGCTGGTAGGGCACCAGTTCGAGCAGGTGGTTCATCGCGCGATCCCCAGACACTTCATTGATGATCGCCGTCATCTCGGTCTGGGTGAGAAGCGTGCGGTCCTCGCGCTCCTGAGCATGCAGGGCAAGAGGCAATGCAAGGGCGAGAGTGGTGGAAACCGCAAACGCTAACGACCTGGTTCTCATCAAGTGATCCGGGAAGAAGGCGGTGGAGTATGAATTGTCTGGCCTGCAACCTATACCTACGTACGTCAGTGCTGCAGCGCTGCAGCCAATTCCGGGACCCGGCGGACAACGTACTGAACCCGGCTCCACATTGGATGGTCCTGGCCACTCGTCGGGGTCGTGCGAGTGGCCACACCGCACCTCCGATCGGCCTGAGCCTCGCTCTCCGCACCAGACACCAGGAGTTGCCCATGACCTTCCAGACCCCAACCAGCCAACCCGTTCATGCCGATCGATCCACCCACCGCGAACAGGAAATGACGCAACTCCTCCGATCCGCTGCTGTGCTCGCCCTCGTCCTGGCGCTCGCGCCGACGCCGGTCGCGGCGCAGGACACGACGCCACTCATCGTCCGGGGAGGCTGGCTCTTTACCGCCACCAGCGATACCGTCGAGCGCAATCGGGGGCTGTTCGTGCGCGCCGGAAAGCTCCTCGTCACGGATGGCACGTTCAGTGACCAGGATACCACCGGCGCCCGTCTGATCCAGTTGGGCGACGACGAGTACGTGCTGCCGGGGCTGATCGACGTCCACGCCCACTACAACATGACGCTCGGCGACAGCGGCACCCGGCAGGACGAATACCAGTACAATCCCCTCATCTTTCTCGCCAATGGCGTCACGTCAACCTTCCCTGCCGGCGAGTACGACCCCGAGGGAATGATGGAGGCCCGCAAGAGGATCGATCGGGGCGAGCAGACAGGCCCGCGGATCTTCAACTCCGGCCCCTACTTCGGCACTGCCCGACCGGGCTGGAACCAGGCCGCCACGGCGGAGGACATCCAGCGCGAGGTGGACTACTGGGCCGAGCGGGGCGTGCGAGGCTTCAAGGCAAAGGGTATCAGCCCGAAGCATCTGCAGCCGCTCATGGAGCGTGCTCACGCGCACGGACTGAGAGTCGCCGCTCATCTGGAGTCCGGCTTCAGGGGGAGCACCAACGCGGCCGACGCGGTCCGCATGGGCATCGACCGCGTGGAGCACATCCTGGGCGGAGAGGCGCTCTCCAGGGATCGTACCGCATACCCGTCATGGATCCAGATCGACACTGCCTCGCGTGAGTTCAAGGATATCGTCCGCCTCTTCATCCAGAACGGCGTGGTCTTCGACCCTACCATCACCGCACCTGTCTACTTCAGCACCGTGACTGACAAGCCCGGATTCGATTACTGGGTAGACGAGCGCCAGTTCTTCACGCCGGAGGTGCAGGCCTGGGTGAAACGCCAGCCCCCACGAAAGGCCTTCCCCATGTTCGACTCGCTGTATCTGGCGATGCTCCGTACCACGAGATCCTTCCATGATGCCGGTGGCACCATCACCATGGGCACCGATAACCCCAGCCGCGGCGAGTACCTGGCCGGCTTCTCGGCTCACCGTGAACTCCACGCGCTGAGCCTTGCCGGCATCCCGACGGCCGCAGTGCTCCGTATCGGCACGATCAACGGCGCCAGGGCGCTGGATGTCGGCAACAGCCTCGGTACGATCGAGACCGGCAAACTGGCCGACCTTTTCGTCGTTCGCGGAAATCCGTTGAACGACATCCGCAACACCCGTAAAGTCAGGCTGGTCATCAAGGATGGCGTGGCCTACGACCCACAGCAGCTACTGGAGCAGGCGAAGGGAAAGATCGGCTTCACCGCAACGCGCTCCGCGCCATCCAGCCGCGCCGGGCCCCAGGCAACCGTCCCGCCGGCGCGTTAGCTCCACTGTCGCCGGCCGGACGCAGCGTACACGGAAGCGGGCCGACACAGTCTGCGTCGGCCCGCTTGCAATCACTACGTACCGGAACTACTTCTGTGTCAGTTCCGCCCCGACCAGGCTTGAAATGGCTCCGAGCGTAGTCTGGGCAGCATTGAAGCCCAGCCTGAAATCGGCGTCACTGAAGGACACGAAGAGATCTGTTGCCTGGTGCCAGTGAGGATTGGCGCCGCGACCTGTCTCGTACAGGCGCCTGTTCTCCCGCAGGCTGATGGCCGGCACGAGATCCATGAACGGCGACGAATCGGTGTTGCTCATCGCATTGCTCAGAGCTGCCGGATAATCAGTAGCGAAGAGGCGGTTGGAATTGATGAACAACAGGCCCAACTGCGCCGACTCGGCAGCCTTTGCCGAGTTGAGCTGGAACTCGACGTCCACGTCGGCGTTCAGAGCCTGCTGGTACATCACCGGATTGCCGTGGTCCCACATCATCATGTCATGCTGGATCATCCCCAGCCACTTCGGCTCCGGGTAACGCCCCGAGCCGCGCGGCTCCTCTATCCCCTGCAGACCAGCACGCTGGTCGACGTAGGCCTGGGCGCCATTCAGTCCCGTCTCCTCGTTGTTCCAGAGTGCGAACCTCACCGAGCGGGCGGTCTTCACATCCGCTGACGCGAGGACACGCGCGATCTCCATCACCACGGCAGTACCCGAAGCGTCATCGTTCACCGCCTCTCCGCCGCCGCGTCCGTCCATGTGCCCGCTGATGATATACATCTCACCGGGCACGGTGCTTCCCACCTTGGTAGCATAAACCTGCTCGCGCGGCGACGGGGCTCCGCCGCCCCTCGGTACGTAGTCGTACTTGAGGCGCTCGGTGGTGTAACCCCAACTACGCAACTGCGCTTCGATCCAGTCGTTGGCCTTCTCGTTGCGCTCCGTACCCTGCTCGCGGTCACCGAACTGGGCGAGCCCCTTGATCAGCGCCTTGTAGCTGTCGAAATCCAGCCGGGAAGTGATCTGCTGGATCATGCTGTCCGTAGCCGTCATGGGCACTCCACCCAGGACCCCCCTCGGAATCGGACGAGGAGCGCCCGGCTGCCCGGCACCCGGCCCGCCCGGACGGCCAGGGATGTGAGTGGGTTGGGCGGGTGGTGTCTGCTGCGCCGTGGCGGGTGGTGCCGTGATCATGCACAATGCGATGGCGCACCCAGCCAGCCAGGCACGGCGCGCCTGGCTGGCGAGGAACGCTCCTGAACGATCAACCATGTCTCATCCTCTGGGTTGGAGATGTCGCCATCGCGCTCAACCGCCAATGTTGGGGTTGTTGAGGCGCTCCTGATCGGGTAGGGGCATGCACGTCTTGTCACCCCACTGCTGTCCCTTGTGATTCGCCCCGGTGGGGAAGGCAATGCCAAGCCTGAGCATGTCGTTCAACCTGTGGCCCTCGCTGAACAACTGGCGACGACGCTCCTCGATCAGCAGCGCCATCGGATCGCTGGCCTCGTCGGGAGTCACTGCCGGGATGTCCTGACTTGCCCGCAGACGGTCGATTGCCGCTATCCGCTCATCCGGATGGGCCTCGGCGATGATCAACTGTGCCTCCTCCCACGATGCCATCGGGATGGGCGAGTCTGCGTTGGGGTACTTGTTCTGATAGTAATGCTGCGTGACGCCGTCATGCCCCTTCGCGCCCGAATTGGTCATCGAGATGCGCGGATCAGGTGCGCCGCCAGCCATCAGGCCGGTGTTCCTCGTTGTCTCCACGGAGAGGTAACGGCTTCGACGATTGAGGTTGTAGATACGGTTCTCGCGCCGCCCCTCGACCGTGGAATACTGGGCATTCCAGACGTAACCGACGGGAATCTGCGCAGCGTCCGAGGCCGCCCCGGCCATGTTGCCCAGGTCCAGCCGCGTTCGCGCCCGGCCGGCGGTGGCCAGGAGTTTGACGTCATTCCTCCCCGCCTTCTCGGCGAACGTGATCGCCCTGGTGAACTTCTCCTCGGCAACCGCCAGCACCTGCTTCGGCGTCATCAACGGACCCTGGTCGATCGCCATCTCGCAGTAGCCCTCGCCGAGCAGGACGTATGAGTAGCCGGCAAAGGCCGACAGGAGTGCCAGCTTCTCGGCCTGGTTGGTTACGGCGCCCTCGGGAAATGCCTCGATCCGTGCTGCTGCGTCCTCGGCAAGGTAACGGGCCTGTTGCAGCGGCGTGTAGGCGCCCAGACCGGTGGCCGTACGGCTGTTAGGACAGCTACCGGTGATCGTCTCCAGCTCTATGCCGCGCCACCCCCAGCCGTTGATGTCCAGCCAACTGGACGCGTTCACGTACTCGTTCGCCATGATGCCAGCGGTGGCGACATAGTTCGTGTAGGCGCACTCGAACTGTCCGAGGGCGCTGTTGACGAGGGTCTGGGCGAGGGCCGGGTTGCTGAGGTCGGACTCGGCGACCCGTCCCGGGTTGTCCACGTCCATCAGTCCGCCCCCGCAGGCCGTCAGGCCCAGGAACAGGGTGCCCGTGACGAGGGCAATGGTGCGCCTGCCGCCCGGCCTGTCGGATGTCCTGCCGGCGGTACGCCGCTCTGCTTCACGCTTTATGGTTGTCATTCGTCTCTCCTCAGAAGCTCAGGCGAAGCGTCAGCACGGCGCTCGCGGTTGGGGGCATGACCGTCTGGTAGCCAACGGATGACTGGCCAGTCCCGCGAACCTCGGGATCCCAGACGATCATGTTCGCCAGAGGCTCGCGTACCGAGCCGTCGCGGGCCGTGCTCCAACCATTCTGCGCCGTCCAGAGCATGGCCACGTTGCGCATGCCGAAATTCAGCGTGCCGCGCTGAGCGCCGATCCTGCCGACAAACCGGTCGGGCAGATTGTAGCTCGCCGATATCTCGCGCAGGCGCAGGAAGCCGGCCTTGTAGACGCCGGTACGGTCGTTCTCGTAGATGCGCGTAGCCGAGAGAATCGGGTTGTTCTTGAGCAGGACTGCCTCGGTGGTGGACTGGTTGTGCGTGGCACGGATCTCCGTGTTGTCCTGCTTGTGGCCGCCGTTCCCTTCGATCCGGACGGACAGCTGGAAGTCACGGAAGATCGTGAAGGTGTTGCTGAGTCCCATCTGCCAGGTGGGCTGCGAATGGCCCAGGAAGACCTGCGGCGCCTGGGCACAGGGGACGGGAGCGCCACCAGGTTCGATTCCCCGGGGGCCCGTACCACCATCACACATGGCATTCACGATCTTGCCACCTGCATCGAACTCGGCGGACAGGACGTCACGCATGAAGAAGTCGGCAATCGAGTAGCCTTCGCGGTGGTACGCCTGGGTGCCGACGCTTATGAAGTCGAGCCCGCCCAGGTCCTTGATCTCGTTGTGCATCGTGGAATACTGCGTGCCGATCTCCCAGCCGAAATTGGGCCGATCCATGACTCGTGCCGTCATGCCAAGCTCGTTGCCGCTCGCGTCCAGAAGACCGATGTTCACGATCTGCGAGCCGGTGAAGCCTGAGGACGGCGACAGCGGGCGGTTCACTATGGCGTCCTTCACGGAGCGCTGATAGCGCGTGAACTCGAACGTCAGGCGGCCATCGAACATGGAGGCGTCGAACCCTACCTCCAGTTCCTCGCCCCGCTCCGGCTTGAGCTGTGGGTTTCCGTAGGCCGAGGGGATGAGGGCCGGATTGTCCTGGTATCCGACGACCGGGTCATAGAGTCGCGCGGCGGCGAACGTGGCCGGCTGCTGGCCCGCTGCACCCCACGCCGAGCGGAGTCGGAACTGGTCTATGAAGTCGATCTTCCAGAAGGGCTCCTCATGTACCACCCAGGCCGCGCTCAGCTTTGGGTAGTAGGCGGCCTTGAACGACTCGCCGAACGCGCTGTTGGCGTCGGCGCGCACGGCGCCGGTAACGAAGACGCGGTTGCGCCAGCCGACCTGCTGCTGGGCGTAGACGCCGGCGGTGATGTTCTCCACGAAGCTCTCGCCACCGTCACGCACGGAACCGCCCGATACGGTAGTGATGGGCACGGCGGGGAACTGCTGACCGCTGGAGTTGATGAAGGACGACGTGCTCTTGTAGTACTGGAAGCCCACGGCCGGAGTGAAGACGTAGTCGCCGGCATTGAAGTTGGCGCTTCCCGAATAGTCCAGCGTGAGGAAGCGGCGATTGCCGCGGCTCACGTCCTTGCTGCCCAATCCCAGCGACCCGTAGAAGTGGGACGCGCCTTCGGGCTGCTGCGGATAGAGCGTCGAGTTCACCTCGGAGTTCATGTCCAGTCCAGCTATCAGCCGATGGG
>ERZ778017.1829-NODE-1829-length-19340-cov-4.697122_pt1 | contig 19340 bp, 14 predicted proteins | sample MGYA00375747_ERZ778017 | MGnify/ENA primary metagenome ERZ778017 (study PRJEB29350, sample SAMN05509838) | bioreactor metagenome | biome: bioreactor; material: wastewater | place: South Africa: University of Cape Town | collected 2014-03-17 ...
TGAGCGAGGCGAGGTAATGCGCATCAACGTCTCGGCCTGGTCGATCCGGCGTCCCGTACCTGCCATCGTGCTGTTCGCGGTGCTGATGCTGCTTGGCACCTTGAGCTTCATGCAACTGCCGGTGACGCGTTTTCCGAATATCGACATTCCTCTCGTATCCATCGTCATTACGCAATCGGGCGCCACGCCGGCCGAACTCGAAACGCAAGTCACCAAGATCGTTGAAGACTCCGTCGCGAATATAACCGGCGTCAAGCACATCACCTCGACGCTGACGGACGGAACATCGACGACGATGATCGAATTCCGGCTCGAAACCAATACGGATCGAGCTCTAAACGACGTCAAAGATGCCATTGCGAAGGTTCGCGGTGATCTTCCCCGCAGCATCGACGAGCCGGTCATCGAGCGCATCGACGTCGAGGGCCAACCGATACTGACCTATGCTGCAACATCTCCGGGGATGACCCTCGAAGAGTTGTCGTGGCATGTCGACGACGTCATCAAGCGCCAGCTTCAGGCGACAAAGGGCGTCGGCCGCGTGGAGCGCTACGGCGGGGTCGATCGCGAGATTCGCGTCAACCTCGATCCTGATAAACTGTTGGCGTATGGCATCAGTGCTGCCGACGTCAACAAGCAGGTGGCCGCGACCAACGTCGACCTCGGTTCTGGCCGTGGTGAGGTCGGCAGCCAGGAACAGGCTATCCGCACGTTGGCCGGCGCGCGGCGCGTTGCGGAACTTGCGGATGCGAGAATCATTCTTTCGGGCGGCCGTGAAGTTCGTCTCAAGGATCTCGGCCGGGTTATCGATGATGCCAGCGAGCAGCGCTCGTTCGGCCGGCTCAATGGTCAACCCGTCGTCTCGTTCTCGATCTTTCGCACAAAAGGCACGAGCGAGCTTTCTGTTTCGGATGCCGTAAACGCGACCTTGAAGCAGCTGCAGACCGCCTACCCGGACGTAAAACTTACCAAGATCGACGATGCGGTCTCCTATACTCGGGGCAACTACGTTGCCGCGATGGAAGCGCTCATAGAGGGCGCCGTGCTTGCGGTCCTCGTCGTATTTCTCTTTTTGCGAAACGCTCGCGCCACGATCATATCGGCGGTTGCCTTGCCGCTTGCCGCCATCCCGACGTTCTGGGCCATCAGCGCGATGGGGTTCTCGCTGAACCTCGTCAGCCTGCTCGGCATCACGTTGGCGACGGGCATTCTCGTCGACGATGCGATCGTCGAAATCGAAAACATCGTGCGCCACATGCACATGGGGAAATCGCCTTATCGCGCCTCCCTTGAGGCCGCCGACGAGATCGGGCTCGCGGTCATTGCCATTACGCTGACGATCGTCGCGATTTTTGCGCCGGTATCCTTCATGGGCGGCATCGCCGGCCAATACTTCCGGCAGTTCGGCATGACGGTCGCCGTGGCGGTGCTCTTTTCCTTGCTGGTGGCCCGTCTCATCACGCCGATGATGGCGGCCTATTTGATGCGGCCGGTTCCCGAGAAGCCACATTCAGATGGCGCTCTCATGCGCTTCTACACCCGTTTTCTCACGGCGACGCTTCGCTGGCGCTATCTGACGCTCGTTACGGGCATCCTGCTATTTTCGGGCTCGATTTATGCGACGACGTTGCTGCCGACGGGATTTTTGCCTGCAGAAGATACATCTCGCGTCGTCGTAGCCGTGGAGCTGCCTCCGGGTACGCAACTCGATGAAACCAGCGCCAAGACCGACCATATGGTGCGCATTCTGCGGACCATTCCCGAGGTCGAACAGGTGTTCGTTCTGGGCGGAACCAGCCCCACCGGTCAGCTCGACGTGCGGCGTGCCTCGCTCTTTGTGAAGCTCGTACCGAAGACGCAGCGCAAGCTAACTCAAACGCAGTTGAAGACAATCATTGCTGCGAAGCTCGCGAATGTTCCGGATAGCCGGGCCTGGTATATCAACGAGCGCGGCGAGCGCGAATTGTCATTCTCGATGCTGTCGCGCAATGGCGAGGATCTCAATCGCGCCATCGGCAAAGTGGAAGGCGCTTTGCGATTGGTCCCTGGTTTCAGAAACGTTGCCGCGACTGGATCAACCGATCGCCCCGAGATTCACATCGTGCCTCGCCTTGATGAAGCGGCGCGCCTCGGCGTCGCACCGGAAAAAATTTCAGAAACCATTCGTGTTGCAACAATCGGAGATGCAGATTTCAACCTTGCAAAATATACTGTCGGTGATCGTCAGGTTCCAATTCGCGTGCAGCTTGACGAAGCGACGCGCACCGATCTTAAGCGGCTTGAGCAACTGCGCGTCACGAACATGGCAGGTAAAGCCATCCCACTGACCGCCGTCGCAGCGGTCGAATTCGGACGCGGGCCCGCTTCCATCGAGCGGTTCGACCGGCTGCGGCGTGCCGTCGTCGGCGTCGATCTTGATCGCGGCATGCCATTGAGCGTGGCGCGCGCGCGTTTCCTCAAAGTCATAGAAGACCAGAACCTTCCTGCGACCGTCACGCTGCAACCGTCCGGCGACGCCGAAGTTCAGGATGAGGTTGCCAACGGCTTCATCACTGCGATGGGGACGGGCATCCTCATCGTCCTCGGATTGTTGATCCTGCTTTTCGGCAGCGTGTTCCAGCCGGTCACCATTCTTCTATCGTTGCCGTTGTCATTTGGCGGCGTGGCATTGAGCCTGCTCGTTACGGACAATTCGATCAGCATGCCCGTTTATATCGGTCTCTTGATGTTGATGGGCATCGTAACGAAAAATGCGATCATGCTCGTTGATTTTGCCATCGAAGAAATCGCCAATGGCATCGAGCGCCGCGAGGCAATCGTTGATGCGGGTCGCAAACGGGCGCGACCGATCATTATGACGACGCTTGCGATGGCGGCCGGCATGCTTCCCAGCGCATTCGCGCTCGGTGATGGCGGCGAATTTCGAGCGCCGATGGCGATCGCTGTTATCGGCGGGCTTCTGGTATCGACCCTGCTTTCGCTGATCTTTGTGCCGTCGTTCTTCACCGTTATGGACGACTTCGGATGGCTGATGCAGCGCATCTTCGGCCGATTTGTCGGACCTCGCGACGAACCGGAGACCGCGCCGCCTCCCGCGGGGACCGGAGTCCCTAGGCCGAACCCGCTGCCCCTCGCCGCGGAATAAATTCGGAAAGGACACTTCCGCGACCGATTGTGCGTGACATGGCGCGTCACTACCTTCCTTGCAGCGGTCGTAACGGAAGGAACCCCCCGCCATGCTCGACGCTAAATCCATTTTGGAAAACATTGTTCGCGGTGCTGCGCCGCCCCGATCTTCCTCCGGTGCAGGAAGCGGTGGTGGACTAAGCGATCTCATCAATGAAATCAGCAACAGCCTTTCGCACCCGCGGGGGCAATCGCCGGACAGTGCGCAGCCTGCCGGCCAGGGCGCTCCCGGCGCGTCCCTAGGTGACATCCTCGGCGATCTCGCTCGCCAATTCGCCCAGCGATCTTCGACCGATGGCCCACCGTCCAAGAGCGGATCTCTCCCTATCGGGCCTAATACAACGGCTACGCAATCCAACCCCGATCTCGGAGATATCTTCGCTCAACTCAAGGACAGGCTCAATCAGGCGGGTGGCACCATCACGGATGGCGGAAGCATTACGGACATGCTCGGCAAGATTTTCACCCAGGCGACGCAAGGCGCTAACGAGGGTGCATCGCGTATTGGAGAAGCGACCGGAGCCTCGGACGCATTGGCTCGCGCAGCCTCCGACCCGCAGGCTGCGCAGATTCTTGAACAGCTGAAAGGTGTTTTACGCGAGAACCCCTTCGCTGCGGGAGCGACAGCTGGAGGTCTTGGCGGCTTGGTTCTCGGCACGCGTGCAGGACGATCGCTCGCAGCAAGTGCCGTCAGACTTGGTGCGCTCGCGATGATCGGTGGCTTGGCCTACAAGGCCATGCAGAACTATCAGGCCGGTAAACCGCTTATCACCGGCGCGACGACGGCGCCCGCCGCTCCTCCTTCCGGCTCCGGCTTCGAACCTGGGGCTGTGACGAACGATGCGGCCCAGCATTACATCGAGGCGATGATTGCCGCCGCCGCAGCGGACGGACGCATCGATCCCGATGAGCACGAGAAGCTTATCTCAAATCTATCGCAGACGGGCCTCGGGAGCGAAGCCGAAGCGTTCCTTGCGAAACAGCTGAATGATCCGCGCTCGGTTCAGGAATTGGCTGCTTCCGTCAAATCTCCGGAGGAGGCGGTGCAGCTCTATACAGCAGCGCGCATAGCTATTGCCGACAATTCGCCGGCGGAGACGCAATTCCTGGCTGCGCTTGCCGCCGCTCTCGGTATCGATTCCAAGCTTGCCGCGCACGTCGATGCTACAATGCCCGCAGCCGCTTGATGGAAATTCGGTTCGTCAAAATGAGAAGGGCGCCAGTTGGCGCCCTTTTTTGTCGAAGCCCATGTCAGTCAATGACGCCGCGTTCAGTTCGTCTTTGACGTGCCTGACGAAACAGCCGCGGCCTGATTGTTATCGAGTTCAAAGAAGGTATCGACGCGCATACCCGTGAACAGAGGCGGATGGCCATCCAGCGCGACCATGACCTCGACAACCTCGACGTCGTTAGGACGCCTCGGGCCGCGCGTCGCAATACGCGGTGCCGCCAGAGATTGCGAAATCGACGTCACCGTCCCATCGAATGTCTTGCCTGGGAATGCATCGGCCTTGACCACAACGCGTTGTCCAACATGAACCTTCGCCGCGTCCCGCTCTTCGACTTCGGCCCGGAGCCGGAGGCTCGACACGTCGCCGAAGTCGACGAGCGCACTGTCGGGCGACGGAACGGAAGTTTCGCCGACCTTGCCCATCACATTCAGAACCGTACCGTCAGTCGGGGCACGGATTCGCGTACGCTCAATGGCCAATTCGGCCGACGTCAAATCGGCGCGCGCCAGCGCCAACGAAGACTCGAGCCGCTGCGGTAATGGCATCCCCGGCTTGGCATCGACCTCGGCGAGCTTTGCCTTCGCATCGGCAAGGGCGTCCTCCTTCGAAGCAAGATCCTTGCGAGCGGTTTCAACCGCGTCCGCACTGCCCTTGTCTGTCTTTGCCGCTCGATACGCTGCGTCGAATGCTTCATGCGCCGCGAAAACATCGCGGTGCGCCTGGGCGACGGCGTCTTCCGCATTCCGGCGGTCGAGCGCCAGTCCCGTTACCTGCTCTTCGGCGCGCTCGCGCAGACGAACGCCAGCCTCGGCGGCCGCAGCGGTACGCTTCGTGTAATAATCGGCATCATCGAGACGCAGCAATAAATCGCCGGCCTTTACTTGGTCGTTCGTCTTCGCGAGCACCTCGACGATTTTGCCGGCGACTTCGCTTGAGATCCTGATTTCACCGTCCTTTGGCTCCACACGGCCTGTTGCCGATGCCGCCCACTGCGGGACGGGAGCCGGAGTATCCGCATGGGCGGTGCCCGTAAGCTCGCTGAGCGAGCCTCGATCGCCGATCGCCTGGATGCCAAATCCTATCGCGACCGCAATCGCGGCCGCGATCAGAATCGTCGAGACAGCGGGATCAATCTTCTTAAGCATGCAGCTTTCGCCTCTTGGTCAAATCAGTAATTTCCGGAGCGTTGATGCCTTCCGGGCGACGCTCTTCACCGACCACCTTGCCGTCTTCAATCCGAACGACGCGATCGGCGTACCCCAAGGTCCGGGGGTCGTGGGTAACCGCAAGGACGCTCCGTTTTTGTTCCTTCGCAATCCTCGACAACAGCGACATGACAGCGTGGCCGTTTTCGCTATCGAGAGCAGCGGTCGGTTCGTCCGCCAGCACGATCGAGGGCGAACTCGCGATTGCGCGCGCCACTGCTACGCGCTGCTGCTCGCCGCCCGAAAGATTGCCCGGATAGTTCGTCAGGCGGTGGCCAAGACCGACCTCGCGCAAAACTTCTTCAGAGCGGCTGGTTGCGGCGAAACCTTTGATGCCGCGGATGTCCAGGGCGATCCGCACGTTTTCGAGCGCATTCAGCGTGGGAAACAGGTTATACGATTGGAAAATAAAGCCGATGTGGTCGCGACGGACCTTGGCCAGCGCTTCGGGCGACAGGCCATCAAGCGGGCGATCCGCGATACGGAGGCTGCCCGATGTCGGCTTCATAATGCAGCCGAGGATGGACAACAGAGTTGTCTTGCCGGACCCGGACGGTCCCATTAGCAGCGTCAGTTCGCCAGGCACCAAATCGAGAGACACGCCCTTTACGGCGACGACCAGCCCGGCCCCAGAGCCGAGTTCCTTGACGATGTTTTCAGCATGCAGAACGGAAGACGTGGTCATCTTGAAAATACCGTAGCCGGATCAATTTTTGTGATCTTGACGATGGCAGACATCGCCGAGATCGCGCACATGAAAAGCGTGAGTGCAAAGAGCCAAAACGCCAAGCCAGGTGTCATGACGAGTGGCAGCGAGGAATTTCGGCTGGCATAAAGAATGAGCAGCGCAATAACCATCCCGAGCGCGTACCCCATCACGGCACTGAGCCCCGCTTGAGCCAAAATAACTTTGTAGATGTAAGCCTTGGATGAGCCAAGCGCACGCAAAGTCGCGAATTCGTGAATATGATCTTTCGTACTTGAATAAAGCGTCTGGGCGACGATAACCGTTCCGACGAGGCTGCCCAAAATAGCGCCACCGATCAGCGCCAGACCGGCACCAGTTCGGAATAGCCACTGCGTCAAGCTGCGGGATTCAAACTGACCTTTCGTCAGAACCTCCGCTGATGAATCGAGACGCCGCGCAAGATCCGCCTGAACTTTCGCGGCATTGGCGCCGGGTTCGAGCTTCACAAGCAGGAATGTCGATTTGTCGTCATCAACGCCGAGGAGCTGGCGCGCCCGACTGAGTGTCGTGTAGGCGTAAGGCGACTGCGTGAATGAGCGGATGCCATCGGTGAGAGCCCTGATCTTCACGCGTCCGGTGGCGACTTGTGCCGTATCGCCGATGCCGTTGACGCCGAGTTCATTCAGATACGAGCGATCGACTGCAATGGCATCAGGAGCTTTTATGTCGTCAAGGGTCCCTTGTGTCAGGGACCAGGGCACCAGGCCGTGATCGTCGGCATCGGCGCCGATCAGAACGACGCGCGATGAACCTCCCGCAGGCTTTCGCCACTCAGCAAAAGCGACGACAAGCGGCACCACCGCCTCAACTCCGGGTGTCGCCAAAGCCTGGTGACGCTCGCGGTCCGACAGTAGCAAGCCACCGTCCTCGAAACTTTTGGCGCCGTAGGTCGTGATGAAAAGATCGGCGTTCGAGCGCGCGATGTTCGCGATGATCATCTCACTCGAGCCGAGGTACAGCCCGAGTTGTACGGCGACGAGGACAATCGAGAAAAGAATACCGATAAGCGTAACGGCGAGACGTACGCGGTCATGCAGCAAATTGCGAAGCGCAAGGGTGAAAATCATCTGCGTGCCGGATCTTGTGTTTCCAATTGAGCCCGCCTTCAGACGACGAGGGCCCGGATTTAAATATATAAGCTCTGCCGCCACGCGGGAGGATCGAGGCTCTATAGTCCCAATGTGGTGTCGCTACCACCGCAGAACTTCAGAACGAGACGCGCTAAATGACGCCCGGAGACTTCCCGCGATGGATCGTCTCGCGACGACATATGTTTAGGAAAGTCTTAGCAGCCGTTTAACAATTTAACTTCAATGTTTTGCCTCTTTCGAGGCATAGGAGTAAGAAAATTGACCCCAGATCTGCGGTTTATTGTCATGCGTTACACCAGTATTTTCGGCCTTTCAGGTGCTTCGCTCCGTGTCGTTACCGCCCTGGCCGGCCTCATCGCACTCAGCCTGCCTGCGAGCGCCGACCCGCGGGAAGCTGGCATTTGGTATGACGATACCGGCAAGGGCGCGGTCAAAATCGAGATTTGCACACCGACGACGCTCTGCGGCAAAATCTACTGGCTCAAAGAACCGCTGACGCCGAATGGAGAGCCGAAGATCGATCGGTATAATCCCGACGCGTCAATGCGCACCCGTCCCATCTGCGGCCTGCCGGTGCTCGGTGATCTCGAACAACTCTCGGGAGGCGGCTTCGACAACGGCTGGGTTTACGATCCCAAGGAAGGCAAATCTTACAGCGTCGCGCTCGACCTCATTGGCCCGGATAAACTGAAGGTCACCGGGTACAAGGGCATGAAGTTTCTTGGGAAGTCGTTCATCTGGACCCGCGCCCCAGCCGATCTCCCCTCGTGCGCAACGAGCGCAGAGGCGACGCCTCCAGGCGACCTGAACGAGGTCGTCCCGAAGCCTCAACTCGCGAAAAGAAAGAAAAAGGCTAGCCACAAAGCCGCCAGCCAGAAAAAGAAGACAGTTGAGAAAGCCGCGCGTACCGCTACTCAGCAGCACCCAGTTGCTTCGTCGAATTAGCTGCAGTCTGCTTCCGGCCACTTTTGGCGGCTTCGGAAGCTAGCAGGCGGTCGACGAATTCGACTGTCCGGTCAACGACGTAACCGCGCTGACGATCAAGCGTCACGAGATGATAGCTGTCGTCGAGAACGGAAACTTCAACGATCCCGCCGAGCTTGCGCTGCAGAGTCATCGTGTTCTTGATGTCGCTCTGATCATCGTGGCGGGGATGGAAAATCAGCGTGTGGAGCTTCACGAGCGACAACATAGGCCGCACGTTGCGAACCAACGACAAGAACTCGTAGACGGTACCGCCACCGCGCATCGTGATGTCAGCTGGCAGGTTATCGGCGCCGCGCATCGCTTCCAGCGCAAAATTGCGCACGCGCTCGTCCTTGATGCCGTAGGGGGCAGGAGTGCGGAACTTGAAGAGGCGAGCCGTCCATTTGTCCGTGACGCAATGGAAGAGCTTGATCGTCTTCGGAATGGCCCAGCCATTCACAGCAAGGGTTGGGGCATAAAGCATCAGACCCGCAGCCTGGCCCTGGCGGTACGCCGCAAGTCTCAATGCCAGAATGGAGCCGGCAGATGCTCCGCCGATGATGACGGTCTCACACATTTCGCGGAGATCATCGAAGGCCTTCGAAACTGATTGGTACCAGTCGTGCCACGTCGACAACCCCGAGACGTCTGTGCCGAATGTCAGGCCGGGCACGACGGGGCAGTAAACTGTCATCCCCTTGCGCGATAACGCATGCGCTACCGACTTCATCTCGAGCGGAGAGCCCCCGAGCGAATGCACCAACAACACGCCCGAAGAACCGCCGGGAATGAAGAGGCTGCCGCGAGTGGGCTGAAATTTCTCTTTATTTTTCATTACCTACTTGCACTTGCTGTGAAATCAGCCGAACGCTCTTTACGACGCAGCCCTGCGGGATGCCAACGCAACTTTGTCGCGCCGCCGTAAAATGGAGAGGTATGTGAGTTACCCGTAGTTGAGATTTAGTTTGTGAAGTTATTACGAAGCTTCTGAAAAGGCCATACCTTTCGGGATTACGTCAACGCGGTTTGGTAAACATGGACCTGATGCCGCACCGCGACTAAATGATGAGAACTCATATCGTCGTGTTGCAGTGGGGTTCCAAAATGCGAAGTCATAATCGAAACCTATCCTCATCTGACCTTCCACCGTATGGCGATGGGTGCGCATCCGCTTCCCGTTGTCTTGGGAAATAAACGAAGCGGGCGGCGCAGCGTTCCGAGATGAAAAAGGTATCCGCTCGACTGGCATAACGGCAGTTCAGTCACCGGTCGGTCGCAATGTGATTTATACTTATGCCGATACTTTTTCGGAGCTTAAGCTTCGCCGCTCGGATGGGTCGACGTGAACTTCTCGCTGCGCGCCATAATTTCCCTTGTCACTTCCATTGCCATTTTCTTGAGCCAGGTTCCAAACGCAGCCGTCGGCGCGGAGATGAGCCGGGCTGAGTACGAATCCTGTCAGGCTCGAGACGACGCGGGATTAAAAAGCGCCGTCGTCACGATCGTTAGCGATGCCATCAGGAACGGCACCAAGACGATCGACTACAAGGCTCTGGTTGATGATCAGTGGCGGCAGAGAAATCTCGATCAGATCATCGACAATCGCGTCGACATCGCAATCGCCGAAATAACAAATGAGACGAGCTGGTCCGAACGCCTGCAGTCGCTGACGAATGATGAAAAATCGCAGGAGCTTGCAACAGCCGTCGCGGAGCGCGTCTACCGCTCGGAGGCGGTCAAGACGGCTATTGCGGATCTGGCTTCCGGTGTCGCGAGGGAGGTCGGCAAAAACATCGAATTCGCGAGTTCGGATGCAACAACGTCGCTCATGCAGTGCCTGAAAGCTTTTGTCGGCCCTCGCTATGGAGATGCCGTGGCGATCGCCTTGGCGGGCAACGCAAGCAAAGGGGTCACCGTCGATCCGGGAAAGGGCGGCACCGATATCTCGGCGGGATCACTCCTCCAGAACTCGACCGGCGGCCTTGCTGGCGCGACGATCCTGATCGTGCGGCGCCAGCTGGCGAACCTCGCCGAACGTGTCGGGCAGCGGATCGTCGGTAGCGTACTCGCCAGGCTCGTCTCTGTCGTGGCGGGAGGCGTGGGGCTGGTCCTGATCGCAAAAGATCTCTGGGACCTTCGCAACGGGGTGCTGCCGATTATCGCAACCGAGATGAAAGCGCCGGCTACCAAGGACAAAGTTCGGGACGAACTCGCGAAGACGCTTTCAGATCAGATGAACGATCATGTGACCGACATCGCGGTCGCCGCCGCCGATCAGGTGCTCGAGGTCTGGCAGACGTTTCGGCGTGCTCACGCGCTGGTTCTTAAGATAGCCGACGAGAACGGCGAGTTCAGGAAATTTCTCGATGGCGTTCGTCCGCAGTCCCTTCCCCGCCTCGACGAAGTCGTGGCGATTATCGTCGCGTCGGAAGGCCAGTCAGCCATCCTGCACCGGCTTCAGGACGGATCGTTGAATCAGGCCGTCCACTTGATGCCCGAGAAAGGAATGGAGATCGTCCGTGACACTAAATCGATCTCCGCCGGTTTGACGTGGACTGCTCTTGCGGGGGACCACCTCGGCCAAGTGGTCGAGTACGAGTTGCATCGCCGCATGTCGCCCCATGACCTTACATCGGCATCGCTCAACCGCATCCTTGCTCTCAACGACCGTTCGGCGATCATTAAAGTCGCGAGCATCCCGGCGGCAGCCCGAGACGCACTATTCAGTCTCGACGCCGGCCACCTGACACTCTTGCTCCGCTCGTTGTCGGAGGACGAACTCAAATCGCTCGCCGGTTATCTGGATGGCCTCAGACCGGTCCCTCGGCAAAAGGTCCTCGAAACCATCGCCGCAGCCCCCGCGAAGATGCAGTTCCTTGCGTCGCGTCGCATTCGTGAGCGGATTATTGCCAGCCGTGATCAGGGTGCCGCAGCCGAGATGATGCTCAGGCCATCGGGCGGCTTCTCTCCACGTGTGGCGTTCGATGACGCAAGGCTTGCCTGGGAGGGCAGGATCGCGCCGCTTCTCATTTGGGATAAACATCCGCAGGCCGTTATCCTTGCTGGATTTTTGGCGCTGATCTTTATCGCTTGGCTGGGCCGCCTTTTGCGCCCCAGAGACGCTCCTCAGGCACCTTCTGCGGGAGCCTAGCGGCGCTCAGAAAGCCGCATCGCTTCTGAGGCTGTCCACATCCAATCTGTCGGGCTTCGCGCCTGCACGCCTACGCTCCTGCTATAACGATTCGCTGGTCAATGATGGGCCCATAGCAAAGGGGGAGATCATGGGCATACGATTGAGAAGCGAAGAGAGAGTGCGCGATATGGGATTGAAGGCGCCGGGCATCGTCACCTTCCTGGTTTCCGTCGTCCTGACAGTGACTGTGCTGACGTCCAAATTTTTCGGCGCGAATATTCCCGGATTAACCGGCAACGAATCCTGGGCGCTGCTCGCCTCCTACTGCATCCTTATGCTCGGATGCATGGTTCGTGGCATGTAGTTGAGGCAGCAATCGCCTAATCGCCGCAACGCCATCCCAGCACATTTTTCAGGCCCCATATTGGTCTAACGATGTGCGCTCCTGTCGCGCGGCAACCAGCGATCTGGAGTGGTATCTGACGGCTCTTTATCGGTCTTATATGTCGAACGAAATGCCAGAGACTTTTGCGCGGCGTATGCGCCTTTCCTCGATAGCCATATTTACGGCGATCGCGGTGACGCTGGCTGCGTTGATCGCAATCACGATTGCCTCTCATGAGACGTCACCGGCAGCGATGAAGATTACTGGCCCGGTCACGCGGCTTCCTGCCGCCAACTCAGGCCTGCTCCCGGTCATCGATCGCTAGACGAGGCACGAGCGGTTCGGCCCGGACGAGGCCACGAACCGAGTTGCCGAGGTAAATTTTATCCGGTCCGTTGAGATCTTGAACCGTCAGCCGAGCCTCTACGGCCCGGCCTTCGTCTATGAGTGCCGCACGGAGCGTACCCGGCAGGACTCCCGCGGCGAGACGCGGCGTTAAGAGTTTGCCATCTCGTTCAATGAAGATCGTCGTTCGACTTCCTTCGGCAAGCTCGCCGTTTTCGTTGAGGTAAATGACTTCATCCGCCGCAAGCGTATCGGCATAGTGCTTCCATTCGCGGTCGTAAAGCTCGCGACGCGTCGTCTTGTGATAGAGGAACAGATCGGTACTGTTCAGGCGGGTATCGGAGATGACGTAGCGCATCACTACATCGCTCGCCGTCGGAGGCTGCGGTGTCGTGGTGACCGAGACGCCCCCATCCTCGTCCAGAAGCAAGCGGACGCGGAGCCGCTCGTCAGCCTTGGCGCCCGTTGCCACATCGATTGCAGCGCTTATTTTCCGGGCGTCGAACGCAAAGCCAAAATAAGCAGCCGACGCCGCTAAGCGCGCGAGATGATAGCCGCGGAGCCAAACGCCTTTTCCAGGCTCATAGAGCATCGTTTCGATCAGCTCGAAACGCCGTACCGGGTCCGTCAAAAACTTCATCTTGAGCAGACACTCGGCGTATTCCTTGGCGCCATCGGAATCGGCGACGATTCCCGATCCGATGCCCATTTCACCGGAGCCCTTGCGATCGATAACCGTTGTCCGGATCGCAACGTTGAAAAGGGCCGCACCATCGGGCGAGAAGCGGCCGATAGCACCGCAATAGACACCGCGCGGTTCAGTCTCGAGTTCCCGGATAAGCTCCATGGCACGGATCTTCGGGGCGCCTGTAATTGAGCCAGGCGGGAAAATCGCCTTCAGAATATCGACGATACCGATCCCCGGCTTAAGCTCGGCGCGGACACCCGACGTCATCTGATGCAGGGTCTTGAATGTCTCGACCGTAAACAGATCCGTGACGTTGACGGAGCCGAGATCGGCGATGCGCCCAAGATCGTTGCGCATCAAGTCGACGATCATCAGATTTTCGGCGCGATTCTTGACGTCCTTCGAGAGCACGTCGCGCACCACATCATCGGCCTCGAGCGTTCCCGCACGCGGCGCGGTGCCCTTCATCGGCCGCGTCTCGATGATGCGACCTTCCTGCTTGATGAAAAGTTCGGGCGAGGCCGAGAGGATCGTCGCATCGCCCGTGTCGACCAGGCCAGCGTAAGCGACACGCTGCTTGAGACGAAGGTCGCGATAGAGCGCCAGGGGCGATCCTTGGAGATTGAACTTTGCCTTGAACGTCAGGTTGAGCTGATAAATGTCGCCACTTCGGATGTTGTTTTGAACTTTCTCGAAGCGCTTGAGGTAAGAGACGCTATCCCAGCTATGGGCGAGTTCTCCAAGCGTGGGATTGCCGATGGCTTCCTCATTAAGCCAATCCTGGACCTCAGCGCCGGTCAGCTCCCGCGGCCCGGTATAGAGACCGAACCACAACAGCGGCATTTTGCGCTCGCGGGGAAGCAAAGACACAAGTCTCGGCTCGAGCAGGTAGCCAAGCTCGTATGAGAAAAAGCCCGCCGCATGGAGACCCCGCGCCAACGCGGCGGTGAGGGTCGACAGCGCCGTGTCGACCTCTTCCGGTGAATCCGCGCGGATGATCTCAACAGGGTTCTCGAATAGCTCCGACACGGCCTCGCGGCTCGTGCTGTTGTCGAGAAGAACAAAGCCTTCCGCGAGTTCCGGCGATTTGAGGCTGCCCGATGCGACTTGCTGCGCGCCGGGACCGGGTATCGGATGGGTAACAGTTCCGGCAGATCGGGATGTCATCGGTTGCTTCTAACTCGGGCCGCAGACGATTGCCACTGGATCGCCCGGCGGCGGGAGATCGCAGAGGCTTGGATGAGCGACGAACGCTTGCCGTCGAGCCGTAGAATTGATGTCTATCCGCGCGCCTGTCGGCCCCTCATGCAGAAAATCTGTCATACGGGGTTCCCAGGATAAAAATATGTGCTATAGCCCCGGCTCGGGCCGCTCGGAGACGAGCGGCCTTACTCATCGGGATAGCGCGTAAGCCTTATGGCTCGTGCTTTTGGTGACGCGGGGTGGAGCAGCCCGGTAGCTCGTCAGGCTCATAACCTGAAGGTCGTAGGTTCAAATCCTGCCCCCGCAACCACCGGCATCGCTGTCGGAGCCTCATCAGGCTTTCCAAGCAGCGCCGCTAAATTACCGGCCATCTCCAGTTGCATCGATTTAGTGCGGTCTACGTTCGGAATCGCGTCTATCCGCTGGATGAGTTCTCGAACCAGTTCGGTTACCTCGCGGTTCGAATTCTCCCCTGCCCCTAGGACGGCATGAATTTGCCGCACTGTATCGGCGTACATCTCCGCAGCTTTGGGATGCAGGACAACGACCTCAGCCGTCGTTTTAGGGATCCGCCTTTCAAGTTCGCGACGCATGACTTCCAGTTCGTTTAGTCGGGCCGCAAGTGCCCTAGGATCGCCTCCTGCCTCGATCGTCGCGATGACCGCCTGAATTTTCCTTTCCACAGTAGCTAGGTCGCGAGAGGCGTTGCGATTTTGCTTGGCACCTTCCCTCGCCAGACGTTCGCGCTCCGCGCGATAGGTCTCGACGGCAATTGCAACAACGTCGGGCGCCAAAAGATACTTCTGAAGGGCCGTCAGAACCCGCGTCTGGATCTCGGAGACGCGAATCGTCCGACGATTGTCGCAAGTTGCTCGGTTTCGGCTTGCCGAGCACCCAAGATAATCGTCCCTAACGACGATCATGGACGCGCCACAGCAACCACAGAAAACTAGGCCCGAGAACAGGTGTTTCGGACGATTTCGCCGGGAAAAATGTTTGGCGCCATGACGAAACCGAAGAGCTTGCGCAGCTTCGAAAATGTCATCGGATACAATCCGTAGTTCCGGTACGTCATGCTCGATCCATTCGTCCCGCGGATTCTCCCGAGCCTGCCGCTTCCCCGTCGCCGGGTCTTTTACGAACCGCTGCCGATTGAAAACAATTTTGCCCGCATAGAGCCGATTGTTGAGAATGCCGTTCGCACGCTTTCGGCTTCCGTTTATCGTTGACGCGTTCCACGCACCGCCCCGCGGCGAGGGCACATGTTCCCGGTTGAGTTTGGCCACTATTTCTAGCGGGGAGTGCCCCTTAGCGTATTCAGTAAAAATACGCTGCACGATAGCCGCCTCTTTTTCGTTGATGGTGCGCTGCCCCCGCTCATCGATTGATGGCACCACGTCGTACCCGTAGCATCGCCCTCCTGGAATGCGCCCCGCCCTTACCCGGCCGACCTGGCCGCGCTTCGTCTTCTGCGCCAAATCGTCGAGGTACATGCTGGCAAACATGCCCTTGAGACCGACGTGTATCTTTCCGACAATTCCATCCGCGAGCGTGACAATCTTGACGCCGGCAAACTGCAGACGTTTGTGAATGCCGGCAAGGTCCTCAAGATCTCGGGAAAGCCGGTCAAGAGACTCGGTCAAAACGGCATCGAACCTTCCCATCCCGGCCGCAGTCATCAAGTTGGCCAAGCCCGGTCTGTTATGGGTTGTTGAACCAGAGACCGCCGCATCGTCATATTCACCCACCACGGTCCAACCTTGGCGAGCGGCATACTCGCGTGCGATCTCAATCTGATCGGTTATCGATCGCGCATCTTGGAGATCGGAGCTGTAACGACTGTAGATGGCAATTCGCACGGGACTTCCCCCTCTGTCTCTCGTGCATGATCCGATGCCGCGCGAGCACGCGCAAGTGCACGAGCGAGATCGGCTACAATTTCTGAAGCTGGACGAACAATTCTGTTGGGAGCGAAGGGGGAAGACATATTATTTTCCACTCCTTTCGCTCGGCTGTTTGTGGAATTGGTTCCAGCCAGTTTCTGGCGGAACGTGCGGTCATTCGCGGCCAAACTCTTCAGGCACGCGCCGCGATGGCTCGCCCTTGAAGCGCTTTGATCGTTCAGGCCGTAAGATCTGTTCGGTTAGTGAGCGGCACGCGGACCGCGAAAGGATCAGGACGCAACGGGCCGATGACCCGCGCGATCCATTCATTGCTATTCACTGGCGACAGGAGCGTCCTGTGTTCGGAACGTCGGCCACCGCTAAGACTTTCTGGCGTTGAGTTGCCCGTTTAGCGAACCGCAAACGAGCGCAACCGTCGAATAGCGCGGATCGTCGAACGCACGTTCGAAGTCGATCACGTATGGCGTCAATGTCGGGTCGCGAGGTCCTGGCCGATCCATGCTCGGCGGATAAACGCGATTTTCAAACGCCCAAACGTCAGCCGTCGTCCTCTTCGACGGCAGCGTCAGGATCGCGGCCCTCTCGCATAGCGCTTGAAGCTTTTCTAAAGCGCCTTGCGAGATCTCGGAGAACTGCCTCGTTTCCATCTTCAATCCGGCGCCGGAGCGCAACGTCGTCTGTCACGCGAGCCGGAACGCCTGCGAACCCCACCTTGATCATTCCAAAGATCACGTCCAACGCGATCAGAGCGTCCGACATGGAGACGGTTTGCCGCTCCCTTTCGTCGTTTTCGAGTTTCAGTTTGCGCGCGCGCTCGACCTTGATGCGCTCGCCCGGCTTCGATTCTTCCGGGTTCGCTCGAGCGACCTCGGAATCGACCTTGAATTTTGTGTAAGCCTGAACCGACGCGGCGAGGGGATAGCGACCGCGCGCCGACTTTCGCAGCACGCCTTGCGCTTCCAATTGCTGGACCCAACGCTCGCCGATGCCGAGCACGTCGCCGAGCCTCGACACAGAAACCTCGTCCTCGGGGTTCGTCGCTTCGAACGCCCGCTTCACTGCGCTTTCAACGTCCGCTCGGTGATAGGCCTGAACCGACGCGGCTAAGGCGTACCGACCGCGTTGCAGCCTTTCAAAAAGGTTATGTTTCAAAGCCTTTTTTGCCGCGTGCAGCGTGATGCCCAGAACGTCGGCCAAGGCCTCCAACGTCACGGCGGGTTTTGGTTGCTCTGGTTGCATTTTCCCGAATCCGAAGTCGCGATTTTCCAAAAACAAAAATGAGCGAATGCCGGGGTGCCGCCGCGCCGCACGGCCGAGGTGCCCTGTACGGTCCCTAAGTTGTGGTTCCGGCGCAGTTGCACGCTGCGCGCGCCAAGAGACAGCCCCATCGGTGAGAACGCGGATCTCGTGCTCGAGGCGCGCTGGCAGATCCGTCGACACGAGCGCTTCGAAGGCCGCTGCGACGTGATCTTTCACCATTTCCTTGGGCACGTTCGGACCGGCGATGCGCTCGAGCTTATTGAAGCGCTCGCTCGTCTCGCTCCATGCGTGCGTATTCCAGAACACGTGTTCGCCGAGCGATTCGACGATGAATGCGGACGGATACTGTCGGCGGCGTCTCCAGGGAGAGAGAGGCTGACACCCCTTTTTTCGTCTGATTGGGCCTGAAATGCTTGGCGGGAATAGGCCCGCCTTTTGCGATGATAAGGTACTCGAGAGTAGCGCCGAGGCCTTCACTTTGCGCAGCTTCCATATCGAGAGATGATCGATTGCGTCGTGCCGAGCTGCCTTGAAAGCTCGCGCCTGGTGCGCGTGAACGCCTTGTTGCCGGGGTATCATTGATCGCACGGCGAAAGGCCCTGCGACGCTTGTCGTTATCGGCGAGTGCGTGTGCGGCGGTCGTAAGGCGCGCGATGCCGTTACCCGTCCAACGAAAGGTAAGTGTCGCCATATCGCGGATCTCTCGGTTTGTTGCCTGCGCGTTTCGGCGAAAATTATTCAGATCGTGAATTGGATCTGAATAAATTTCGCCGTTTAGAGAGGCGCGCGGAACGCGATACAAATCCCCTTTCACCGCTCTAGGTATTGAGGGCAAGGCGGGCCTCGCGTCTCTGGTCCGGTCATCGGCCGACGCCTTGCAAGCCGATTCGGCACGCACTCTCAAAGCGGCGGGATCGGGAACGGCTATCAAATAATTTTGCGGGGCGGCCAACTCCCATCACTCAAAGGCCCACTGATCGAAAGCGAGCGGTTACATAGCGGCCTCCTTGCGTTGCGCAAAGGGAGTTGCGAAAGATCAAGAAAGGCGTCGCGCTTGACGATGTTCGGTCCGATTTCTTCGCGGCGTTGGCTCTTTTTTGCGCGGTAGCGACGAGCGTCTGTGCGCAGCCTGCCGGATCATTTCGGCACGAAAAAACCCGGCTCGGAGGCGTTCCGGCCGGGTCAACTCATACGTCTGGCGACGATAGAAACGATTCGGCCAGATTCGGGGGAAAGTGTAAAGGGTCTATTGCTGTTTTTTCTAACTTTTTTCGCCTTCGTTTTCTAAATCGTCATTTGCCGCGTTTTGCGGGTTCAACTCCAGTGATGGGTAGTTGTGGTGATCGCGCATCAATATCAGCGATATCGTTTCGATAGCCAGTTCGATATTCTGCGTCATCGCCAGCACCAGAAAAAACAATAAATGGTACCGCGGGCGTAAATGCCCGTCGTTTTCGTTTGCGGAAAATAATGCGCATATATTGGGCATGAACGGAGTGCTACCGTGCGGCAGCTCGAAACTAGCACTCGCATGAACTCCAGCTAGACCGGGCGTTGCAGTATCGTTCCTCGCCACCGGAAGCAATTGCCCGGCGTGGGCACGATCCATCGTTAAAGCAGCTGGATGGCTGTGAAGCGCGCTCTCTAATTTAATCGGCTGGATGGCCGTATAAGGTTCGATGACTATGACCTATTTTGCCGGAATTCGATGGACAACATGATGTGCCGGGCGTTCGCGTGCCGGATCTTCCCTGTTGTCACGGCGGCGGATGCTCGCCCGAGGTTGCCATTCATGACGCGATCAGCGCACTATCCGAAATGGCCGAGGAAGCGCGAGGCATAACTTCGCGCGACGCAGCGTCAATCGCTCGTGATCCCAGCGCCGAATTCAATGCAGCGGCGGGTGAGAGCTTTATTCTACTGCCAGTCCTTCACGTGACCGGCGTTCCAACCAAGGCGAATATCTCGCTCGATAAGGGGTAACCTGCGGCAGT
>ERZ778017.1835-NODE-1835-length-19280-cov-7.873030_pt1 | contig 19280 bp, 16 predicted proteins | sample MGYA00375747_ERZ778017 | MGnify/ENA primary metagenome ERZ778017 (study PRJEB29350, sample SAMN05509838) | bioreactor metagenome | biome: bioreactor; material: wastewater | place: South Africa: University of Cape Town | collected 2014-03-17 ...
TCGAAGCTGCTCAGCATCTTGCGGAAATTGGCGACGCCCGACGCGGCCAGCGTGCGGATCGGGCCGGCCGAGATCGCGTTGACGCGGGTGCCCTCGGGGCCCAGTGCCATCGCCATGTAGCGCACGGTGGCCTCCAGCGAGGCCTTGGCCACGCCCATCGTGTTGTAGTTCGCCAGCGCGCGCTCCGCGCCGAGATAGGACAGGGTGAGGATGCTGCCGTTGCGGCCCTTCATCAGTGGGCGCGCGGCCTTGCCCAGTGCGGCCAGCGAGTAGGCGCTGATGTCGTGGGCGATGTGGTAGCGCTCGCGGTTGATGCCGTCGAGGAAGTCGCCCTCGATCGCCTCGCGCGGGGCGAAGGCGATGCAGTGGACGAGGATGTCGAAGCCGTCGCTCCAGTGCTTGCCCAGCTCGGAAAAGCAGTTGTCGATCTGGGCGTCGTCGGCCACGTCCAGCGGCAGCACGATGTTGCTGCCGTACCCGGCGGCGGCGTCCTCGACGCGCGACTTGAGCTTTTCGTTCTGGTAGGTCAGCGCCAGTTCGGCGCCCTCGCGGTGGAAGGCGTCGGCGATGCCGGTGGCGATCGAACGCTGGCTGGCGATGCCGGTGACCAGTGCGCGCTTGCCCTGCAGGAATCCCATGGTGTCTCCTTGAATGTGCGCGTGGGGCGCGTCGAGCGAATGCTCTAGTGTGCCCTGCGCGCGGGGTTGCGGCCAGTGTGCGTGCCCGTATGGTTGGCTCAGGTGCGGAAGCCGTCCTTCCACGCGCGCAACACCCCGAACACTTCGGTGCCGCTGGCCAGCGGCCGGCCGGCGTGGCGCTGCGCCGCCGCGTGCACGGCCGGTTCGGCGCAGCGCAGGAACGGATTGCAGGCGCGCTCTTCACCTAGCCGTGTCGGCAGGGTGGGCTGGCCCGTCGCGCGCAGGCGGCGGATTTCGTCGTGCCGCGCCCGCAGCGGCGGATTGTCGGGATCCACGGCCAGTGCGAACGCCGCATTGGCCAGTGTGTATTCGTGCGCACAGCAGACCCGGGTATCGCCCGGCAGCGCGGCCAGGCGCGCCAGCGAGGCGTGCATCTGCGCAGCCGTGCCCTCGAACATCCGCCCGCAGCCCAGGCTGAACAGCGTGTCGCCGCAGAACAGCAGGCCTTCGCCGTAGTAGGACACGTGGGTGCGGGTGTGGCCGGGGACGGCCAGCACGCGGAAGCGCCACGGCCCGACGGCCACTTCCTCGTCATCCGCCACCCGCTGGCTGGCGGTGCCGATGCGCTCGTCGGCGGGCGCGAACACCGGCGTGCCCGGCCAGCGCGCCAGCAGCGCAGGCACCCCGCCGACATGGTCGCCGTGGTGGTGGGTCAGCAGGATCGCGTGCGGCGGCGGGCCGTCGCCCAGTGCGGCCAGCACCGGGGCCGCATCGCCCGGATCGACCACCAGCGCGCAGCCGGCGGCGTCGCGGAGCAGCCAGATGTAGTTGTCGTCGAATGCCGGGAGCGGCAGCAGGTGCATTTGTCCAGCCGTGACGTGGTGCGGGCTTTCCCGCAGAATCCCGATCATGCCGCTGTCCTCGTTCCGCCCACAACCCGATCCCGCCGCTGCTGCCGCCTGGTTCGCAGGGGCGATGGGGCAAATGCTGCTGGACAGCGAAGTCGACTGCGTGGCCGCTGCGCTGCGCCAGCGGCCGGGGCAGGCTGCGCTGTGGCTGGGACCTGAGGCCGCGTCGCTGCCCGATGGCAGCGAGAGCCCGCTGCCCGTGCGCCTGCACATGGGGGGCACCGCCTTCCATGGCGACCTGCGCTGCGGCCTGCCGCTGCCGCTGGCCAGCGATTCCTGCGCGGTGGTCATCGTCCAGCATGGCGACGCCTCCGGCTGCGACCAGGCGGCGCTGCTGGCCGAATGCGCGCGGGTGCTGCTGCCGGGTGGCTGGCTGTGGTTGCTGGCGCTGAATCCGCTCTCGCCCTATCGCCTGCGCTGGCGGGGGCAGGGGCTGCATGCGCGCGAGCCGGTGACCTGGCGCAAGCGCCTGCGCGCGGCCGGGCTGGCGCCGGACTCGTTGACCCAAGGGATCGGCCCGGTCTGGGACATTGCCGTGGATGCGCGCCTGCAGGACGGCGTGGGCCTGCGCGCCGCGTTCCTGCTGCGCGCCGAAAAACGCAGGCTGCCGATGACGCCGCTGCGCAAGCCGCGCCCGCTGGCGCTGCAGGCAGGGGCGGCTGCGTGAGTCCTGCACGCAAGCACGTGGATATCCATACCGACGGCGCCTGCCTGGGCAATCCCGGGCCGGGCGGCTGGGCCGCGCTGCTGTGCTGGCGGGGCGTCGAGCGCGAGCTGTCGGGGGGCGAGCCGGCCACCACCAACAACCGGATGGAGCTGATGGCGGCGATCGCCGCGCTGGAGACCCTGAAGGAGCCGTGCAACGTGGTGCTGACCACCGATTCGCAGTACGTCCGCCAAGGCATCACCGAGTGGATGGCCGGCTGGATCCGGCGCGGCTGGAAAACCTCCGGCGGCGAGGCGGTCAAGAACCGCGACCTGTGGGAACGCCTGCATGCCGCCGCCGGCCGGCACACAGTCGACTGGCGCTGGGTCAAGGGGCACGCCGGGCATCCCGAGAATGAGCGGGTCGATCAGCTGGCACGTTTGCAGGCGCTCAAGCACAAGGAGTACACGGGCTGATGCGGCAGGTCATCCTCGATACCGAAACCACCGGCCTGGAATGGCAGAAGGGCAACCGGGTTGTTGAAATCGGCTGCGTCGAACTGGTCGAGCGTCGGCCGACCGGGCGCACCTTCCACCGCTACCTGAAGCCGGACCGCGAGTTCGAGCCCGGCGCGCAGGAGGTCACCGGACTGACCCTGGAGTTCCTTGCCGACAAGCCGCGCTTCGCCGAGATCGTCGGCGAGTTCCTGGATTTCATCGACGGCGCCGAGCTGATCATCCACAACGCCGCCTTCGATCTCGGTTTCCTCAATGCCGAGCTGGCGCGCCTGGACGGGCTGGGGCGCATCCAGGACCGCTGCACGGTGGAGGACACGCTGCTGATGGCGCGCCAGCGCTATCCGGGCCAGCGCAACTCGCTGGATGCGCTATGCAAGCGGCTGGGCGTGGACAACTCGCAGCGCCAGCTGCATGGCGCGCTGCTCGACGCCCAGATCCTGATGGATGTGTACCTGGCGCTGACCTCGGGCCAGAGCGAGATCGGCTTCGACAGCGACGCGGCGCCGCAGGCTGCCGCCGCTGTCATCTTCGAGGTGGACGCGGGGGCCGCAGCGCCGCGCCCGCGGGTACGTGTCTCCGCCGAGGAGGCCGAGGCCCACGCCGCTCGACTGGCCGGTCTGGCCAAGAAGGCCGGGCAGGCCGTATGGCTGGTGCTGGAAGCGGAGCCCGGAGCGGGCCTGGCGTAAAGCCGGCAGGGCGCGTGCAGCGCCTGCCGCTGCGTGGTGCGCAGGGGTGGCTCAGTGCCGGCGGACCAGCACCACCGTCACGTTGTCCGAACCGCCGCCGTCCAGCGCCGCCGCGACCAGGCCGTCGACGCACTCCTGCGCGCTGCACTCGCGGTGTGCCAGCACCTGCGCGATATGGCGGTCGTCGACTTCTTCGGTCAGGCCGTCGCTGCACAGCAGCAGCTGCATGCCCGGGCGCAGCTCGCCCGCCAGTGTTTCCACGTTGAGCTGCTCCGGTGCGGTCACGCCCAGTGCCTGCGTCACCACGTTGCGATGCGGGTGGCTGCGGGCCTGGTCGGCGCTGATGGCGCCCTGGGCGATCAGTTCCTGCACGTAGCTGTGGTCGTGCGAGATCTGGGTCAGGGTGCTGTCCCGCCAGAGGTAGACCCGGCTGTCGCCGACCCAGGCCACCTCGAAGCGATTGCCGTTGACGCGGGCCGCGACCACGGTGGTGCCCATCGGCAGGCTGTCGCCGCGGCGCCGCGAGCAGCGGATGATTTCCTCGTCGGCGATGCGGATCGCCTCGGCCAGGCTGCTGCCCGCGCGCACCTGGCGCACGATGGTCTCCCGTGCCAGAGCGCTGGCGACCTCGCCGTATTCGTGGCCGCCCATGCCGTCGGCCACCAGCCACAGCCCCAGGTCGCTGTCGCCGTAATAGGTGTCTTCGTTCAGCTCGCGCCGCAGGCCGACATGGGTCAGATGTCCGAATTCGATCATGCGCGCAGCATTCGTCCGGGTGGTCATGGGAGATAACGGAATCATGCGCAGGAACCGGACGGAACGGCAATGCGGATTTGCGTTGCCGTTGGGCGATGGTTGGGCAGACGGTGGCCGGCCGCCTGTGCCGGAAGTCCGGCGTGGGCGGCGCTTGGGTCTGTCGCGGAGGGAGGGATGGACTTGCGCCGTCCATGGCCCTCGCCCTGCGGGGGCCATGGACGGCGCGTCCCCGCAGACATGAAAACGCCCCCTGGCGGGGGCGCTTTCATGTCTGGCGGAGAGGGAGGGATTCGAACCCTCGGTAGGCTATAAACCTACGCCTGATTTCGAGTCAGGTACATTCAACCGCTCTGCCACCTCTCCGGAAGTGGGCCACGCATGATACGGGGCGCGTGGCCGCTCGGCAAGGCGGTACACTGGCCGCCCCTCCGGAGGCTGCGTCCCGATGTCCGAAATCCTGGTGCCCGTGTCGTTCGGCGAGCTGCTGGACAAGATCGCCATCCTGCAGATCAAGTCCGAGCGCATGACCGACCCGGCCAAGCTGGCGAACGTCCGCGCCGAGCTGTCCGCGCTCGAGAAAACCTGGATGGCGCACCCCGCCGCCGGCCAGGACATCGTCAAGCTGCGCGCCGAGCTGAAGGCGGTCAACGAGCGCCTGTGGGTGATCGAGGACGACATCCGCCTGAAGGAAAAGGTGCAGGCCTTCGACGAGGAGTTCATCGAGCTGGCACGCTCGGTGTATTTCCAGAACGACATCCGCGCGCGGGTGAAGAAGGACATCAACCTGGCGCTGGGCTCGGCCTACGTCGAGGAAAAGTCCTACCAGGACTACGGCAGCGGCAAGGGCGCCTGAGCTCTCAGCAGAAGCTGGTCCGGAAGCGCTCGAAGGCGCCGATGGCATCGGCCACGCCGATCAGGTCCATCACGCCCTCGGCCTCGATCTTCGTTCCCCATTTCAGGTCCGCCGCCGGCCTGCCGCGGTATTTGCGCGCGGCATCGTCGTAGCGGTTCACGCACCAGCGCCGGTCGGAATACGGGCCGCTGCGGTGCGGGTTGGTGGCGGCGTGCAGGCCCAACACCGCGGTGCCCATCGCGTTGGCGATGTGCATCGGGCCGGAGTCCGGCGTCACCAGCAGGTCGGCGCGGGCCAGCAGGGCGGGCAGCTGCTTGAGGGTGTCCTTGCCGATCAGGTCGAGCACGCCGTCGCGTGCGGCCATCGCGGCGAGGATGGCGTCGCCGGTGCTGCGCTCCAGTGCGCTGCGCCCGCCGCACAGCACGATCCGCCAGCCCTGCGCCGCGGCGTGGTCGGCCAGTGCGGCGTAGCGCTCCGCACGCCAGTTGCGCAGGGCATGACTGGAGCAGGGCGAGATCATCAGCGTGCGGCGGCCGTCGTCGTCCCACTGCGCACGCGCCCAGGCGTGGGCGTCCTCCGGCACCGGCAGGTTCCAGGTCACGTCCTCGCGCACCAGTCCCAGTGGCTCGCAGAAGCTGCCAATGGCGTCCACCACATGGATGTCTCCGTGGTCGGGGATGCGTTCGTTGATGAAGAGGCCGTGGCCTTCCTTGCTGCGCGAGCGGTCGTAGCCGATCCGTCGTTGCGCCGGCACGAACGCCGACAGCAGGTTCGCGCGCGCCGACACCTGCAGCTGCAGCAGCGCATCGAAGCGCTGGCCCAGTTCGCGGCGCAGCGCGCGCATGCCGGCCAGCCCGGTCTTCTTGTCGTATTCCACGAAGCGCACCCCGGGCAGGCCGTCCAGTAGCCGGCGCTCGCCGCGACCGATGATCCAGGTCAGCTCGATGCCCGGCAGCCCGGTTTGCAGGGTGTGCACCAGCGGCAGCACGTGGGTGACGTCGCCCAGCGCGGACAGCCGCAGCAGGCAGATCGAACGCAGGGCATGGGCTTTTTGCACGCGGTTGTTACACTCGGAAGGATGACGGGTTTCGACGCCAACGAGCATCTGACGCCGTTCCGCGACGCGCGCGGCTACGGCGCGATTCTGTTCGACCGCACGCAGGTGCGGCAACCCGAGCCGGCCTGGTTCGATCCGGACCACTGGGGCATGGCCGCCCAGCAGGTGTCGGAGGGCGGCCGCGGCGGCGCGTGGTTCATCGATTTCGGCCAGGGCGATGCGCTGCTGCGTCATTACCTGCGCGGCGGCCTGGTGGCGCGCTTCAGTCGCGATCGCCATCTGTGGCGCGGCATCCAGCGCGTGCGCAGCTTCGCCGAGTTCCGCCTGCTGCGCACCCTGCGGGCGAGGAAGCTGCCGGTGCCGCTGCCGTTCGCCGCCTGGTACCACCGCGATGGCCTGCACTACCGGGCAGCGATCCTGATGCAGCGGCTGCAGGACGTGCGCCCGCTGGCCGCGCTTGCGGCCGAGGGCATCGCGCCCTGGGAGGCGGTGGGCCAGCTGGTTGCGCAGTTCCACCGTGCCGGGCTCGACCATGCCGATCTGAACGCCCACAACATCCTGTTCGATGGGCGGGGACGGGGCTGGTTCATCGATCTTGACCAGTCGCGCCTGCGCATCCCCGCCACCGCCTGGCGCGAAGCCAACCTCGCGCGCCTGCACCGCTCGCTGCGCAAGCTGCGCGGCATGCGCAGCACGGAGGACGTGGACGCCGATTTCGCCCGTCTGCGCGCGGCCTACACGGTGGCGTGGGATCGCGGCTACTGAACGCAGGACCGCGGGCCCGAACGGCTCTTCCGTCCGGAGGCCGGGCAGAAGCGGGGGCTGGATCCGGGCACCGGGAGTCCGCAGCTTGCGAAGCAAGGCCGGGTTGATGGGCGAAGCCGGAAAAAGGCGGTGGCCCCGCCGGCTGGCCTCGGCGCCCGCGTCAGTCGATACCGTTGCTGCCTTCCGGCCCTGGCGGGGTTTTCGACCTAGCGTCGCGAGGGGCCGACGGGGCCACCATAGACGTGGGCCGCGCAGCGCGCGGCCCTGGAACCTGGCGGAGAGAGGGGGATTCGAACCCCCGAAGCGCGGTTTAGACGCTTACACACTTTCCAGGCGTGCTCCTTCAACCACTCGGACACCTCTCCGGGATCGCGCATTCTAGCGGTGGCCCGGCGGTTCCACAACAGAACCGCGCGGGCGGGCGCCGGGCGGCCGGCGGCCCATGCCACAATGACGGCATGTCCTATCTCGTGCTCGCCCGCAAGTGGCGCCCAAAGCGGTTCGCCGAACTGGTCGGCCAGGAACACGTGGTGCGCGCGCTGACCAACGCGCTGGAAACCGGCCGCGTCCACCACGCGTTCCTGTTCACCGGCACCCGCGGGGTCGGCAAGACCACCATCGCGCGCATTTTCGCCAAGAGCCTGAACTGCGAGCGCGGTAGCGGCGCCGATCCCTGCGGCGAGTGCGAGACCTGCAAGGCCATCGATGCCGGCCGCTACATCGACCTGCTGGAGATCGACGCCGCGTCGAACACCGGCGTGGACAACGTCCGCGAGCTGATCGAGAACGCGCAGTACATGCCCAGCCGCGGCAAGTACAAGGTCTACCTGATCGACGAAGTGCACATGCTGTCGAAGCCGGCGTTCAACGCGCTGCTGAAGACGCTGGAAGAGCCGCCGGGACACGTCAAGTTCCTGTTCGCCACCACCGATCCGGAGAAGCTGCTGGTCACGGTGCTGAGCCGCTGCCTGCAGTTCAACCTCAAGCGGCTGGACGAGGCGCAGATCCGCGGCCAGATCGTGAAGATCCTGGGCGCCGAGGGCATCGAGGCCGACGACGACGCCGTGGCGCAGCTGGCCCGCGCGGCCGACGGCAGCCTGCGCGACGGCCTCTCGCTGCTCGACCAGGCCATCGCCTATACCGGCGGCCGGCTGGACGGCGCGGCGGTGGCCGCGATGCTGGGCACGGTGGATCGCAGCCGCGTGCAGGCGCTGCTGGCCGCGCTGGCGGATGGCGACGGCGCGCGGCTGATGGACGAGGTCGCGCAGCTGGCGGAATTCTCGCCGGACTGGACTAGCATCCTCGATGCTTTCGCGCAGGCGCTGCACCGCATCCAGGTGAAGCAGCTGGTGCCCGCGGTCCATATCGGCAGCGATGCCATCGACGTCGAAGGGCTGGCCGCGCAGCTGCGGCCGGAGCTGGTGCAGCTGTGGTACCAGATGGCGCTGAACGGCCGTCGCGACCTGGGCCACGCGCCGAGCCCGCGCAGCGGCTTCGAGATGACCTTGCTGCGGATGCTGGCGTTCCGCCCCGATGCCGCCGCGCAGCTGGCGCCGGCACGGGCGCAACCGGTACAGGCCGCCGCCCCGGACGCTTCCAGACAGGCGCGCAGCGACGCTGCTGCGCGTGCGCGTGCCGCCTTGGCCAATTCGCTGCCGATGGGTGCCCGTCAGGCGCCGGCAGTCGAATCACCGCCGCAATCCGCGCCGATGCCACCGCCGCCCGTGCAGGCGCCAGCCGTGCCGGTGGCCCCTGCGGCGGCGCCCGCGCCGGTCGTACCCCCGGCGCCCGCCTCCACCAGCGCCCTGCTGGTGACCGATTCCGAACACTGGCTGGAGCTCGTCGCCGGTTGCGGCCTGCGTGGTCCGGCCAAGCTGCTGGCGGAGAACGCCGGCTTCGTCGGGCACGCCGACGGCGTGCTGCGGCTGTCGCTGGCGCCGGAGCAGGAGCACCTGAAATCGCCCAGCTTGGTGCTGCAGCTGTGCGAAGCCATCGGCCGGCAGTTGGGCGGCGAGGTGCAGGTCCGCTTCGAGATCGGCCAGCCGCGCGGTGAAACCGCGAACGCCCGCAACGCGCGCGAGCGCGATGCGCGCCAGGCCGGCGCGGAAAGCGGTTTTGTCGCCGATCCCGGCATCCAGCGGCTGGTCCAGCAGTTCGGCGCGCAGATCGTGCCGGACTCGGTGCGCCCGCTCGACGCCAACTGAACATCCCACACTGCAACAAACGGAAGAACGACATGCGTGGAAACATCGCCCAGCTGATGCAGCAGGCGCAGAAGATGCAGGAAAACATGCAGCGCGCCCAGGAAGAAGTGGCAGCGCTGGAAGCCACCGGCAGTGCCGGCGGCGGCATGGTCAGCGTGACCCTGGGCGGGCGCATGGACTGCCGCAAGGTGCGCATCGACCCGGCCGCGCTGGCCGACCCGGAGATGGCGGAGGACCTGATCGCCGCCGCGTTCAACGATGCGGTCAACAAGATCAACGCCGCCTCGCAGGAAAAAATGGCCGGCGCCACCGCCGGCATGCAGCTGCCGCCGGGCTTCAAGCTGCCGTTCTGACCCGGCGAATGAGGGGGCTTCCCGCCGAATTCGCAGCGCGGGCGGACCGCGCGGTTTTCGCCCGCCTGCGCGTTGCCCGGTGTGCGCTGCATGCGCACCTCCGTCGGTACAGCCAGATTACGGATCCATGACCGTTTCCCTGCTCGAACAACTCATCGATGCGCTGCGCGTGCTGCCGGGCGTGGGCCAGAAATCCGCGCAGCGGATGGCCTACCACCTGCTGGAGCGGCAGCGCGACGGCGGCCGGCGGCTGGCGGATGCGCTGGCCGAGGCGATGGAGCGGATCCGCCACTGCAGCCGCTGCCGCGACTTCAGCGAGACCGAGGTCTGCCCGACCTGTGCCAGCAGCGCGCGCGATGCGCAGCTGCTGTGCGTGGTGGAAACACCTGCGGACCGGTTGGCGATCGAGCAGGCCACCGGCTTCCGCGGCCTGTATTTCGTGCTGCAGGGGCGGTTGAGCCCGCTGGACGGGATCGGCCCGCGCGAGCTGGGCCTGGACCAGCTCGCGCAGCGCCTGGAGCAGGGCGAGGTGCGTGAACTGATCGTCGCCACCAACCCCACCGTGGAAGGCGAGGCGACCGCGCACTACCTGGCCCAGCTGGCGCGTGCGCGCGGCGTCCAGCCCAGCCGGCTGGCGCACGGCGTGCCGCTGGGTGGCGAGCTGGAATACGTGGACCGCGGCACCCTGTCGCACGCTTTCGGCAGCCGCAGCGAAATCCCGTAGCACCGGGGCGTCCCGGAGCGATCAATCATTCGAATCGCATTCGCGCGGTGCGCCTACAATCGGGCGTCCGCCAGGAGTCCGAGATGTCAGACACCATCTTCCACAAGATCATCCGCCGCGAGATCCCCGCCGACATCGTGTTCGAGGACGAGCACCTGATCGCGTTCCGCGACATCGCGCCGCAGGCGCCGGTGCACGTGCTGTTCGTGCCGAAGCAGGACTTCGCCACCCTCAATGACGTGCCGGAAGACGCGGCGATGGTGGTCGGCCGGCTTGCGACCGCGGCCGCGCGCTACGCCAAGCAGCAGGGCTTCGCCGAGGACGGCTACCGGATCGTGATGAACTGCAACGGCGATGCCGGCCAGACCGTGTTCCAGATCCACCTGCACCTGCTGGCCGGGGCGCCGCTGGGGCGGTTCGGCACGTCGATTGGCTAAAGTTTCCCGGCGAAATGTCGTAAACACCGGGTCAACCCCGGAACAGATGCGGCCAGGAGCAGCGGGCAGGGTCATGGAAAAACCTGTCATGCGTTTGCGGATCCGGTCATCGGATGGTTTTCTGTTTGCCGGCGCGGCGCTGCTGATGGTGGCGGCGCTCCTGTTGCCGGGCTACGAGCTGTTCGGTGTCGGGTCGGGCGATCTGCTGGCGAGCCACCTGCTGCTTGAACTGGCCGCGGTGGTGGTGACCATGATGGTGGTCATCGTGGCGTTCTTCTCGCTGGAGGAGGAACGCAGTCCGCTTGCCAACAGCCTGATCTTGGTCTTCACCCTGGTCGCCGGTATCGACCTTGCGCACGCGCTGTCCTATCCGGGCATGCCGCCGTTCCTCGGGACGCCGAACGACATGTCGAAGGCGGCCTTTTTCTGGATGTTCGGTCGCGCCGCGGAAGTTCTCGGCTTCACGCTGGCATTGTGCCGGGTCCGTCTGCCGGGCGGGCGCTGGCCCTGGTTCCTGCTGGGGATCGCCGGCAGCGGGCTGGTGGCATGGCTGGGCGGCCGCCATCTGGCGATGTTCCCACCGCTGTTCCTGCCCGGCGTTGGCGTCACCGCGTTCAAGGCGGCGTCCGACTATGCCCTGTGCGCGGGGTTCCTGCTGCTGGCCTGGCGGCTGTGGCGCAAGGCCTCCAACCGCGGTGACGACGAAATGGCCGAGCTGGCGAGGGCGAGTTATGTCCTGGGCATCGGCGAGCTGGCCTTCACCGGCTACGCCAGTGCCGGCGAATGGCAGGTGGTGCTGGGCCATGTCTACAAGGTGTTCGCGTACATCTTCGTCTTCCGCGCGATTTTCCTCTCCGCGATGCGGCGCCCCTACCAGCACCTGCATGCGGCGCAGCGGCAGCTGGAGTTGAAGGAACAGCAATACCGGACGCTGGTCGACAACCTGCCGATCATCGTGATGCGGCTGGACCTGGGGCTGCGCCTGCGGCTGGCGAGCCCGTTGATCGAAACCAGCCTGGGCGGGACGTTCGAGGAAATGCGCGGCCGTCCCATCGGCGAGATTCTGCCGTCCGGGGTGGCGGCAGTGGTGATGCCGGCCCTGGAGTCGGCCCTGCGGGGGCAGGCGGCGGAGGTGGATTACGTGTTCGCCTCGCCGACCCAGGGCCAGCTGCACAGGCATCTGATGGCGACGCCGGAACGCGCCGGTGATGGCCAGGTCCAGCACGTGCTGGTGATCATCCAGGACACCAGTGCGCGCGAGCGTGCCCAGCAGGCGCTGCAGGAGTCCATGCGCGAGACGCGCGAGCTGAAGGCGGCGCTGGACGCCCACGCGATCGTCGCGGTCACCGACCGGCGCGGGGTCATCGTCCAGGTCAACAACAAGTTCTGCGAGATTTCGCAGTACGCGCGCGAAGAGCTGGTGGGCAGGACCCATGCGGTCGTCAATTCCGGCTTCCACCCGAAGGCGTTCTTCACCGAGATGTGGGCGACGATCGCGCGCGGCGAAGTCTGGAACGGCGAGCTCTGCAACCGCGCCAAGGACGGCAGCCTGTACTGGGTGCAGACCACGATCATGCCGCTGCTCGGCGCCGACGGGCGGCCGGTGCGCTACATCGCCATCCGCGCCGACATCACCCGCCGCAAGCTGGCCGAGCAGGAAGCCCAGCAGCTCGCCTTCTACGACGTGCTGACCGGACTGCCGAACCGTCGGCTGATGAACGATCGGCTGGCGCAGGTGATCGGACACTGCCGGCGCGAGCAGCAGTACGGGGCCCTGGTGCTGATCGACCTCGATCATTTCAAGGAGGTCAACGACACCTTGGGGCATGCGCAGGGTGACGCGCTGCTGCGGCTCGTGGCAGACCGCCTGCGCGCTGCTGTGCGCGGCAGCGATACCGTGGCCAGGCTCGGCGGCGATGAATTCGTGTTGCTGCTGGAGGACCTGGGCTCGACCCTCGAGGATGCCACCGCCCATGCCGCCGACCTCGGCGAGAAGATCCGCTCGATGCTGGCGCCCGTCTACGTGCTGGACGGGCAGCCGGTAGTGTGCACGCCGAGCCTCGGCATCGTGATGCTGCGGGGCGACCTGCCGCTGGATGCGGAAGAGCTGCTCAAGCGCGCGGACCTGGCGCTGTACAAGGCGAAGGACGAGGGGCGCAACGAGCTGCGTTTCTTCGATCCGGCGCTGCAGGAGGAGGTCAACCACCGCACCGCGGTGCTGCGCGACCTGCGCGCGGCGCTGGAGGAGGGGCAGCTGCGGCTTTACTACCAGCCGATCATCGACGCTTCCCGGCGCGTTGTCGGAGTGGAGGGATTGTTGCGCTGGCAGCACCCGGTGCGCGGGCTGCTTTCGCCGGGGCTGTTCATGCCGCTGGCGGAGCAATCGCCGCTGATCGTGCCGATCGGGCATTGGGTGCTCGATACCGCCTGCGCCCAGCTCGCGGCCTGGGCGGGGGATCCGGTGCGCGCCGACTGGACGGTCGCGGTGAACGTCAGCGCCCGCCAGCTGCGCATGCCGGAGTTCGTCGGTGGCGTCGAGGCCGCGCTTGCGCGGAGCGGTGCGCCGCCACAGCGGCTGCGGCTGGAAATCACCGAAAGCCTGCTGCAGGAGGACCTGGATGACAGCATCACCAAGATGCAGGCGCTGCGGGAGCTGGGCGTGCGTTTCTCGCTCGACGACTTCGGTACCGGTTACTCCTCGCTGAACTTCCTCAAGCGGCTGCCGCTGGACCAGTTCAAGATCGACCAGTCGTTCGTGCAGGGGCTGCCGGATGTGGTCGGGGACGTGGCGATCATCCGCATGATCCTGGCGCTGTCCGCGCCGCTGGAGCTGCTGGTGGTGGCCGAGGGGGTGGAAACCGAGGCGCAGTTCGAGTTCCTGCGCGCGCACGGCTGCCACAAGTTCCAGGGCTACCTGTTCGGCAGGCCGATGCCGGCCGAGGCGCTGCCCGGTCCCCTGCTGGCGGGATGATTGCGGGCGGCTTCAGGGGCGATGGGCGCGCAGGTCGCGCAGCAGCGCCTGCAGTTCCGCGCGGTTGCCTGCCGGTGCATAGCGCGCCAGGTTGAAGCGCGTGGCCAGCGTGGCCAGGTGCTGGCCGGCGCGCGGGCTGTCCGCCGCCACCCGGATGGCCCAGGCCAGCGCCGGTTCGTGCGCCGCGCGGCCGCGGCCAAGCCTGCGATAGCGTGCCTCCAGCGCATGCCAGGCGCGCAGCAGCGGGTCGCGTTGGCGTTCGCCGCGGGCGATCAGCCAGGCCATCCATGCCAGCGCCAGCGCGGCGATGGCGGCGAACAGCGCGACCAGTGCGCCCGCGCCCAGCCGGTCCAGCCCCAGCGGCTTGAGCAGGCTTTGCTGGCGCTGCGCGTTGAAGCCCAGTACGAAGTCGTTCCAGCCGCGGCGCAGCCAGTCGCTGGCGTTGAACATCGGCACCAGCGCGTCGAGCCCGGCGATGCGGCCCGGCTGGCGGTCGGCGATGGTGTCGTACACGCGCTCGGGCGCCACCGCGGCAGTGGGGTCCACCCGCACCCAGCCGCGTACCGGCAGCCACACTTCCGTCCACGCATGCGCGTCCGATTTGCGTACCAGCCAGTAATCGCCGATCGGGTTGCGATAGGCGCCGGCATAGCCGGTGACCACCCGTGCGGGAATGCCGGCGGCGCGCATCAGCACCACGAAAGCCGAGCTGAAGTGCTCGCAATAGCCCTCCCTGCGGTCGAACAGGAAGTCGTCGACCTCGTTGCGGCCGGCCAGCGGCACGTTGAGGGTGTAGGCGAAATCACGGCGGATCATCGCCAGCGCGCGGCCGATGATGGCGGCATCGCTGCGGCCCCGGGCGTCGCTGCCGGCGTCGCGCCGCCACTGGCGGCCTAGCGCAACGGTGCGCGGGTTGTAGCCTCGCGGCAGCGTCAGCGCACGCGCGCGCAGCGGCGGCGGCAGCTCGGCCTCGAACGCGGCCGGCGGCGCCGAACGCATGCGCCAGCGCGACACGTTGTACTGCGCGGTTTCGGCCCAGGGCGTGTAATCGTGGCTGGCGTAGGCGCCGTCGGGCAGCTGCGTGGGCAGGTCCAGTGCGACCAGCTGGCGGTCCTCGGTCGGTTCGAGGTCGATGCGGTAATCCCAGCCCGCGCCGGCCGGCCGCATCGGTGCTGCGGGAAGGCGCTGCAGGTCGCGCGCCTGCCGCCAGCTGCGGCCATCGAAATCCCACAGCACCGGCCCGCGCCAGTACATCTGCTCCTGCGCGGGCGCGCCGCCGAAGAACTGCACGCGTGCGGCCGGGCTGTCGTCCAGCAGCAGTTCGCCCATGCTGCCGGGTGTCATCGTGTCGGACAGGCCTGGCGTGGCGACGCTGCGGTGCGGCAGCCCCCACAGCGGCGAGGGCAGCCGCGGGAACAGCCAGAACGCAGCCAGCGCCAGCGGCAGCCCGAGCGCGAACAGGCGCAGCACGCCGAAGGTCGCCGCTCCGCGCCCGGCGGGCTGCGCCACCTCGCCTTCGTCTGCCGCCAGCCGCTGCAGCGCCAACAGCGCCAGCAGCACCGCCAGCAGCGCCAGCGCCAAGCTGGCCGGACCCTGGTCGAGCAGGAAAGTGGCGAACGGCCCGAACAGGCCGAAGCCGACCAGACTGCGGCCGTCGCGCAGGCTGAAGGTTTCGCTGGGCTTGAGCGCCAGCATCGCGGCCAGCACCGCGCAGGCGGTATCGCGGCCGATGCCCGGTGCCACCACCGCCACCGCCAGCAGTGCGCAGGCGCTGAGCAGCAGACGCAGCAGCGCCGGCATCGGCCGCCGCCAGGAGGCCGCGACCACCACCAGCGCGCCGACGCCGAAGGCCGGCCCCAGCCAGGCCGGCAGTTGCAGCAGCAGCGGCAGCAGGCAGGCGGCGGCCGCCAGCAGCACCTGCATGCGGGCGCGTGTCGTCATCGGCGGCGATGCGTGCTCAGCCATGCGCAGGCTCCGACGCCGGCGTGTCATGCGGCAGCAGCGCCAGCGCGCGCAGGCAGCGGTGCCGGTGTTGCGGCCCGCGGTCGCTGGCGATGGGCGGTTGCGCCGGCAGCTGCAGGCCGTAGCGGCGGCCGTCGCGCTCGGCATCGTCGACCCAGCGCGCCAGTCGGCGGATGCGCTGCTCGTAAGGCAGGCCGGCGGTCTGTTGCCAGTCCAGCAGCAGTTCGCCGCCGCGCTGCTGTTCGTAGTCGCGTACCAGCAGGCTGTCGTGGCGGGCGGAAGCCTTCCACGCGACCGTGCGCGGCGGGTCCCCCGGCCGGTAGCCGCGCAGGTGGTGCGGGTCGTCGCCGGAGCGTGCGGCCTGCGCATGGTCCTGCCCGTTGGCGGGAACCGGCAGCGGTGGCGCCTGGGTTTCCGGCGCCGGGTAGACCAGCAGCGACTGCGCCGGCCAGGCGTACCCCCAGGCCCGCGCCAGCCCCAGTGGCTGGACGCTGGACAGCTCCAGCCGCGGCAGCGGCAGCAGGCCGCGGCGCGTGGTTGGCAGGCGCAGCTCGGCGGAAGCACCGCTGGCATCCAGCGCGATGTGGGTGGCGTGTTCGCCCACCGCCACCCGCAGGCCGCGGCGGACCCGTGCATCGGCGGCGCCCAGCGCGATGCGCAGGTGCAGGTCCTCGCCGGCCGCCACCGGTTCGGCCGCCACCGCTTCCACCCGCAGCCCGGACAGCTGCATATGCGCGGCGATCAGGCTGGCCTGCGCGGCGCCGGCCAGCAGCAGGGCCAGCAGCAGCGCCGGGTTGTTGTTGAAGTTGAGTGCGCCCAGCAGCATCGCGCCCAGCAGCAGGCCGAAGAACAGCCCGCTGGCGGTGGGCAGCACGTAGATGCGGTGGCGCGTGAGCTGCGCCGGCAGCGTTTCCGGCGCGCGCGGGCGCATCCACGCCTGCATGCGCCTGCGCAGCGCGGCGATCACCTCAGTCCACCGCGACCGCGTGCAGGATCGCCTTGGCCAGGCTGGCAGCCGGGGTGTCGGCATCCGCCACCAGCCGGTGCTCGGCCACCGCCGGGAACAGCGCCTGCACGTCCTCGGGTACCACGTGGCCGCGGCCCAGCAGTAGCGCATGCGCACGCGCCGCGCGCAGCAGCGCCAGCCCGGCCCGCGGCGACAGGCCCACCCGCACGCCGGGCTGCTGGCGGCTGCGCGCGATCAGCGCCTGCACGTAGTCCAGCAGCGGTTCGGCGGCATGCACCTGCGGCACCGCCCGGCGCAGGGCGAGGATGCGCGGCGCGTCCAGCACCGGCGCGAGGTTGGCGATCAGGTCGCGGCGGTCGCTGCCGGCCAGCAGCGCGCGCTCCGCCGCCGCGTCGGGATAGCCCAGCGCCAGCCGCAGCAGGAAGCGATCCAGCTGCGAATCCGGCAGCGGGTAGGTGCCGGACAGGTCGACCGGGTTCTGGGTGGCGATCACCAGGAACGGATCGGGCAGGGCGCGGGTCTGGCCGTCGATGCTGACCTGGTGTTCGGCCATCGCCTCCAGCAGCGCGCTCTGGGTGCGAGGCGGCGCACGGTTGATCTCGTCGGCTAGCAGCACGTGGGTGAATACCGGGCCGGGATGGAACTCGAAGCGCCGCGCCTGCGCCTCGTACACTGATACGCCGAGGATGTCGGACGGCAGCAGGTCGGAAGTGAACTGCACGCGGGCGAAGTCCAGCCCCAGCGTCGCGGCCAGCGCGTGGGCCAGGGTGGTCTTGCCGAGCCCGGGCAGGTCCTCGATCAGCAGGTGGCCGCCGGCCAGCAGGGCGACGAAGGCCAGCCGCACCTGCACCGGTTTGCCCAATACCAGCGTGTTCACCTGCGCCTGCGCCTCGCGCAGGGCTTGCTGCAGCTCATCGGTTAGCATCGGCGCCGGTACCGGGATCGCGGACATGTCGTTGGGCATCGGTTCTCGGAAGTGGCAACGAGTGTAGCGAGGACGCCCGGAAATGCAGGATGCGGTAAGCGCGGCGGCGCGGCGCGGGTTCATCGCCGGCTGGCTGCTGCTGTGCGCGCTCAAGCTGGCACTGGCGGTGCAGCTGCCGCTGTTCGTCGACGAGGCCTTCTACTGGCAGGAGGGTCAGCATCCGGCCTGGGCCTATTCCGACCTGCCGGCACTGACCGCGTGGCTGGCGCGGCTGGGCGTGGAAGTGTTCGGCCAGCATGCGCTGGGGCTGCGGCTGCCGTTCCTGCTGATCGGCGCGGCGCTCCCGTGGCTGGTGGTGCGGATGGCCGCGCGCGAATTCGGCGCGAACACCGGCTGGCAGGCCGGACTGCTCGCCCTGCTGCTGCCGCTGGCCGGCAGCCTGGGCCTGCTGGCGCTGCCGGACGTGCCGATGCTGCTGGCCACGCTGCTCTGCCTCGACGCCGGATTGCGGCTGTTGCGCCGGGTCGATGTCCTGGGGGCGGGCGAACTTGCGCTGGGCCTGCTGCTGGGCGGGTTGACCCATTACCGCTTCGTCGCGGTGATCGCGGTGGGTTTTGCCGGGTTGTTGATGCTGCGCGACGGGCGCCAAGCGTTGCGGCATCGCGCACCGTGGGTGGCGGTTGCGATCGGCGCGCTGGCCTGGCTGCCGCTGCTGCTGTGGAACCTGCGCAACGCCGATGCCGGCCTGCGCTTCCAGCTGGTGGACAGGCATCCCTGGCATTTCGGCGGCGACGGCCTGCTGCTGGGCCTGCTGCAGCTGTTGCCGGCCACGCCGCTGCTGCTGGCGGCGATGGCGTTGGCCGCCTGGCGCGGCCTGCGCGAGCCGCGTCCCGCCGCGCGCTACCTGGCGCTGTGCGGCGGCGGCATCGTGCTGGGCTTCCTGCTGCTGGGGTTCTTCGCCGACCGCGAACGGGTCAGCTTCCACTGGCCGCTGCCCGGCTTCGTCGCGCTGCTGCCGCTGCTGCCGGCGGCGCTGGCCGGCTGGCCGCGCGGCTGGCGCGTCGCCACGCTGGCCACCGCGGCGGCCGGGCTGGTGCTGGTGCTGGGCTTCTTCCTCATGGCCTCGGTGCCGGCGTGGCGCGAACAGACCGCGGGGCACCGCCTGTATCCGGCCAATTTCGCAGGCTGGAGCGCGCTGGCGGAGGCAGTGCGCGGCGAACGTGCCGCCATGCCGGCCGGGACGCGGCTGCTGGCCGGCAATTTCAAGATCGGCGCGGAGCTCGGGTTCCTGCTCGACGATCCGCGCATCGCCGTGCTCGACCATCCGCTCAACCACCACCACGGCCGCGCGCCGCAGCTGGCGCTGTGGGGGCTGCAGCACGACGGCGCCCGCGATGCGCCGATGCTGCTGGTGGTCGCCGCCACCGACGTGAAGTTCCGCGAGGAGCTGGCGTATTTCCAGCAGCTGTGCGGGCAGGTCGGCCCGCTGCCGCCGCCACGCGTGCTGAACATCGACCACGGCCGCCAGCGCTTCCTGCTGTTCGCATTGCCGGCGCAGCGCGGCGACGGGGCGTGCGTGACGCCGGCGCTGGCCAATATCGATGCGCCTGCAGCCGGCGCGCGGGTGGAGCGGCGGTTCAAGGTGTCGGCGTGGGCGGCCAAGGACGTGGTCGGCGTGCGCAGGGTGGAAGTACTGCTGGATGGGCGGGTGGTGGCCACCGCGCGCCGCGTGGGGGCCAATCCGTGGGTAGTCGATGATTTCCTGCAGGGCCGCTCGCGTGATCCGGCCGTGCCGCAGGTGCAGTTCGCCGCCGAGGTGGACGCCAGTGCGCTGCCGGCCGGCACGCACTGGCTGGGCCTGCGCGTGACCGGCGGCGACAGTGCGGTCGAGGACGGCCCACACAACCTGT
>ERZ778017.1837-NODE-1837-length-19250-cov-5.542850_pt1 | contig 19250 bp, 16 predicted proteins | sample MGYA00375747_ERZ778017 | MGnify/ENA primary metagenome ERZ778017 (study PRJEB29350, sample SAMN05509838) | bioreactor metagenome | biome: bioreactor; material: wastewater | place: South Africa: University of Cape Town | collected 2014-03-17 ...
CTCCTGGGCAGCAGCCGCAGTCCCGCCCTGCTGGCGGGGTATGGGCCCATCGAGCTGGAGACGGCAAGGCGGCTCGCGGCATCCGCCCCCGGATGGGACCGAGTGCTGTCAGATCCGCATAAGGGCGAGCCGCTCGCCGTCGACAGGTATCGGCCCAGTGCGGCCATCACCCGATTCTTGGCCGTGCGCGACCAGCATTGCCGGTTCCCGGGCTGCACCCAGCCTGTCTGGAGGTGCGACGCCGATCACACCATCGCCGCCGCCGATGGTGGGCCCACTCATGCCGGCAACCTGGCGCACTTCTGTCGCCGTCACCACATCGTCAAACATCACACGCCCTGGCACGTCGAGCAGCTTGGCGGAGGCGTCTTGAAATGGACGAGCCTCACCGGCCGCACCTACGTCGACACACCCGTCTCGACCGTCCAGTTCGTTCCCGATCCGGTGGTGCACCTCGGCGGCGACCCGCCGCCTTTCTGACGGGTCGTCTTTCCTGGCCGTCGGCCGTTGGGCGGTGCGGCTGTGGTGGCATCCGGGCGCCCGGGCGTGTGGGGACCCGTCGGGACGCCCCGTCCGGGCGCCCGTCCAGGCACGCTGACCGAGCGCCCGTCCGGGCACCTCGTCCCGGCACCTCGTCCCGGCACCTCGTCCGGAAGCCTCTACCAGGCTGCCCGCCCAGGCACGCTGACCGAGCGTCCGCTCGGAACCCGGTCCAGGCACCGGCCCGCTGACCTCGTCCGGAAACCTCCACCGGGCAGCCGCGCCCGGGCCTCCTACCAGGGGCGCCACCAGGTCAACGCCGACACGATCGCGGTGACGGCGAGCACGAGCAGCGACAGCGCGACCAGGCTCATCGGCCCGCCGCCGGTCACGAGCTCCTGACGGCGGGTGAGCCCGTGATGGACGCGCCGATAGCGCGTGGTCAGCGCGATCCAGGATGCGCCGGTGAGAGCGAGGCCGCCGACGCCGGCCAGCGCTCCCCAGACTCCGAGGGTCTCGGCGAAGTAGCGGATGGCGACGGTGTCGGCCACCGCGATGGCCAGGCACGTTCGGCGCCAGGCGAGCAGGGTGCGCTCGGTCTGCAGTCCTCGATCGAAGGGCTCATCGAAGGGTCCGGCGGTGGGCTCGCTCACAGCAGCAGCCCGGCGGTGGGCCCGCTCACAGCAGCAGTCCGGCGGCGAGTACCAGGACGGCGATCAGCGCGCCGATCACCACGAGCATCCCCGTCGATGGCCCCGGCAGCGCGCGGCCGCGCCGCAGCGCGCGCTCGGTGTATCGCCAGGACAGCCAGGAATGGACGATCGAGACCGCGGACAGCACGATGAAGATCAGGCCGGCGGTGAACCTGAAGGCGTGCGGGATGGGCAGATCGAGGGCGTCGATCGCGACGCCGGCGGCGAGCAGCGCCAGCGACGTGCGGATCCACGCGAGGAACGTCCTCTCGTTCGCGAGGCTGAACCGGGGATCCGGCTCGGTGCCCACTCCGTATACGGATCGAGGGAAGCGCCGATCCACCGGCCGATCGCCCTCGGTCACCGCCGATCACCGGTGAGCGCGACGGTGCGGAAGCCGGCGTTGCCCATCGAGGAGTCCGGCGTGTTCTGCGAACGCGCCGAGTTGCGGTAGCGGTTGCAGTACGAGATGTGGCAGAGGTAGCTTCCACCGCGCAGGATGCGCACGGCACCCCGCTCGGGGCCGCGCGGATCGACATCCGGCGACAGCGTGTAGTAGCGCCTGTCGAACCAGTCGGCGCACCACTCCCACACATTGCCGACGGGCTGCCACAGGCCGTAGCCGTTGGGCTGGAACGATCGGACCGGGGCGGTGGTGAGCCAGCCGTCCTCGCTGGTGTTGGTGCGCGGGAACTCGCCCTGCCAGATGTTGGCCCGCCAGCCTCCCTCATCGACCTCTTCGTCGCCCCAGGGGTATTTCGCGCCGTCGATCCCGCCGCGGGCCGCGTACTCCCACTCGGCCTCCGTGGGCAGGCGGCGTCCGGCCCACCGGCAGTAGGCGATCGCGTCGTTCCAGCTGATGTGCACGGCCGGATGCTCGCCGAGTCCGTCGATCGTGGAGTCTCTTCCGCCGGGGTGGGCCCAGTCCGCACCCTTCACCCCGTACCACCAGGGTGTTCCGGATGCCGGGCCCATGATGTCCTCCGGCGGTGCCTGCACGGCCAGATGGAAGACGGCAGAGAACCCGAACGTCTCCGCCTCGGTCCGGAAGCCGGTCGCCTCGACGAACTGCGCGAAGGCGTCGTTGGTCACCGTCGTCGCATCGATGGTGAACGCGTCCAGCGACACGCGATGCAGCGGCTCCTCGCCGTCGGCGGGATTGCGGTCTCCCGACGAGTCGCCCATGGTGAACGTCCCGGCCGGGACGTCCACCTGCTCGACGGCGTGCCGACCGGTCGGCTGCGGAACGGGCTTGGACGCCCTCGGCGTACTCAGCGGGAGGAATGTCGTCCGGCTGGGCGTGCCGCAGCCGCAGCTGCAGCCGGCGTCGTCGGAATCCGGCACGAGAGGCAGGTTCATCCGTGGACCTCCGGGAAGAGCGCGATCAATCCCCTAACGCTATCGCGCTCCGACCGGCCGCCGGCTCCAGCGGGTCGGTCAGGAACGAGTCGATGAACACGCGGATGTCGTCGGCCATGTCGACGTCGTGACCGTACAGCCACATCATCTCGAGGCCCTCCGTCATCGACAGCGTGCTCAGGGCCGCCGCACGGGGGTCGACGCCTTCGCGCAGCTGGCCGGCGGCCTTCGCCTGAGCGAACGCGACCGTCACGGCATCGGCGATGCGGTGGCTGCGCTCGCGGAAGTACGCGTGGGCGGGATGCTCGGGGTCGGTGGCCTCGGTGGAGAGGATGCGGTACAGCTGAACGACACCGCGCTGCCCGGTCTGCCGACGGGAGATCTCGACGAGCGCACCGAGGAAGTCGCGGCCCTCCAGGCCCTGCAGAAGACCCTCGGCAGTCGCGTCGCGACGCTCGAGCACACCGCGCAGCAGCGCGAGCTTGCCGCCGGCGAAGTGGTGCATCACCGAGGTCTGGCTGATGCCCACCTGTCGTGCGATCTCGCTCACCGAGCCCGCGGTGTAGCCGCTGCGAGAGAAGACGACGAACGCCGCGTCGAGGATCTGCTCGCGACGCTGTGCGCTCTTGCGGTATTCGCCCCTCGGACCTGCCACACGGAGACGGTAGCAGACGGGGAATCAAAAATATGACGACCACAACATTTTCCTTGCTTAAAAATGTTTTGCCCTGCATAATTTCGTGCAAGCCCGATCCCGGGCATCCGACTCGACGATCAGGAGCGCTCCATGTCCACGGCCCCCCGATTCCCCGACGACTTCCTGTGGGGTGTGGCAAGCGCCGGCCATCAGAACGAGGGCGGCAACGACGCGAGCGACATCTGGTTCCTCGAGAACACGCGGCCCTCCCTGTTCGCCGAGCGCAGCGGTCAGGCCTGCCGCGGATACGACCTGTGGGCGCAAGATCTCGATCTCGTCGCCGGCATGGGGCTGAACGCCTACCGGTTCTCCGTCGAGTGGTCGCGCATCGAGCCCGCGCCCGGCGAGATCTCGGCGGCGGCGCTGGATCATTACGAACGGATGGTGGACGGGAGCCTTGAGCGTGGCCTCGCGCCGGTCGTGACGTTCTGCCACTTCGCCGCGCCGCACTGGTTCGCTGCGGCCGGATCATGGCTCGCCCCCGACGCCGCACGGCGGTTCGCCGAGCACTGTGCGCGGGTGATGTCGCGCTTCGGCGATCGCATCGCCGCCGGTGTCACGCTCAACGAGCCGAATCTCGAGCAGCTGCTGCAGACGAAGCTGCCGCCGCAGCTCGAGCAGGTCAAGCTCGACATGCTTGCCGCTGCCGCCCGTCGTGCAGGCGCGGAACGGTACTACGCGGCAAACGTGATCCCCGGCGCCGCGCAGCGGGAGTTCCAGCACGCGTTCACCATGGCTCATCGTGCAGCCAAGGCCGCCATCAAGGCAGAGCGCGCCGATCTTCCCGTCGGTGTCTCGATCGCGATGGCCGATGAGGTGGCGCTGGATGGCGGGGAGCAACGTCGTGACCGACGCCGGGCCGACGTGTACGACCACTGGCTCGAGGTCGCCCGCGACGACGACTTCGTCGGCGTGCAGAACTACGAGCGCACCTATCACGGTCCCGACGGCGAGGTGCTCCCCGAGGGTGCGCGCAACGGCATGGGAACCGTGATCGAGCCGGGCTCGCTCGCCGGTGCGGTCCAGTATGCGCACCGGATGTCGGCAGTCCCGGTGCTGGTCACCGAGCATGGCCTGCAGACCGATGACGATCGGCAGCGGGCGCGGTTCATCCCCGAGTCGCTGCGGCTGCTGGAGGCGGAGATCGCGGCGGGCACGCCGGTGCTCGGGTACCTGCACTGGACGCTGATGGACAACTTCGAGTGGATCTCCGGGTACGGTCCGAAGCTCGGTCTGCATTCAGTGGACCGGACGACGTTCGTCCGCACACCCAAGCCCAGTGCGCACGAATATGCGGCCTATGTGCGCGCCGCGACTGCTCACGCCGCCACGGATACCCGGACGGCGTGAGGCCATGGCACATGCCATGGCACCTCGATTTTCCCGATTGATTCGATTCAGCGTTAGGAGGAGCCGAACGTTCCATGGGCCAGTTCCGAATGGCCTTTCCCGGCGAATGCCGTCACCCTGATTGAGCATGGCGCCGCGCGACGCGCGGCCACCCGACGACGACGTCACACAGCACACCGATCATTGGAGATCCTCATGTCCCGCTTCACCCGCGCGCGCGGCCTCGCCGCCGTCGCCGCGATCGCCGCGGCGGCCCTCGCGCTCGCCGCCTGCTCCGGTGCCGGCACCGGGGGCGGCACCACGCCCGCCGACACCTCGAAACTCGTCATCGGCCTGGACTCCGACCAGGCCGCGCTCGGATACGACCCGTTGCGATACGCGGCCGGTCAGCGGATGTTCTTCGAGGGCGTCTACGACAGCCTGTTCACGCTCGACAAGAGCGGCGCCATCGTCCCGGACCTCGCCACCAAGGCGACCTACAACAAGGACCAGACGGAGCTGACCCTCGACCTCGACACGAAAGCGACCTTCTCCGACGGATCGACGCTCAGCGCAGGCCTCGTCAAGAAGAACCTCGACGATCGCAACGACTCCGACCTGTCGGCGTACTCGAGCTTCGCCAAGGGCGGCGACAACGAGATCACCGACGTGACCGTGGTGGATGACCACACGGTGACCCTGCATTTCTCGAAGCCGCAGCCCGGCTTCGAGGCCAACCTCGCCTTTCCCGGCGGTGTGATCGTCGGGCCCAAGGGCGTGGCCGACAGAGCGTCCCTGAGCACGAACCCGGACGGGTCCGGCCCGTTGCAGGTCGATGCCAAGGCCAGCGTCAAGGGCAACACCTACCTGCTGACGAAGAAGGCCGGCGACGCGGCAGCCGACGCGTATCCGTTCGATTCCTACGAGTTCAAGGTCATCACCGACCCGCAGGCGCGTGTGAACGCCGCGATCTCCGGCGAGGTCGACCTGGCCTACATCACCGCTGACACCCAGCAGCAGGCGAAGTCGGCAGGCACCGGGCTCGTCGCGAACGCCGGCACGGTGATGAACCTGCTGCCGTTCGACAAGTCCGGCGCCCTGGCGCCGCAGTGGGGCGACCCGCGCGTGTTCAAGGCGCTGTCGATCGCCATCGACCGCGACGCGTTCGTGAAGGCCGTGCACCCCGGAGAGGTCCCGACGGCCAACGCCCTGCCCAAGGACAACCCGGGATACATCCCCGCGCTGGAGGATGAGTACGCCTATGACCCGGAAGGCGCCAAGAAGCTGCTGGCCGAAGCCGGGTACCCGAACGGGTTCTCGTTCGACTTCTTCATCACCGCCGGCAGCCAGCGCGATCTCGAGGCGATCCAGTCGTACTGGAAGGCGGTCGGCGTCACCGTCAACCTGAAGACGGCGTCTTCGACCGAGGAGGCGTTCGCCGCAGTGCAGACCACTCCGTTGGGGGGACCGATCGCCCTGACCTGGACGAACCCCGCAGCGAACGTGTTCGGCGTGCTGTTCGGATTCGCCAACTATCACAAGGCGAAGAACGACGGCATCCAGGCCGCTGCCGGTGCGTACGGCGCCGCGACCGACGACGCGGCCAAGAAGGCCGCGCTCACCGACCTCAACAAGGCGATCGTCGGCTCCGGGTGGCTCATCCCGCTGTTCGACCAGCTCTCGCCGTGGGCGTTCGACAAGAAGAAGGTCGCCGAGCCGACCTTCCCCGGTGCGGACTCCTTCCCGCTCCTGTCGACGCTGGCGCCGGCATCCTGATCAGTCGTCCCCGGTGCCGGCTCTGTCGGCACCGGGGACATCACCGGAGAGGCACATGGTCGTCTTCATCCTCAAGCGGGCAGGCTTCGCCCTGCTGACCCTCGTGGTCGCGACCGCGATCGCGTTCGTGCTCGTGCACTGGTCGGGGTCCTCTCCGGGCGTGGTGGCGCTGGGGGCGGGGGCGACGCCGGCCGAGGTGCACGCCTACAACGTGAAGCTCGGCTGGTACGACCCGTGGATCGTGCAGTACGCGCACTGGGTGGCCCAGGTGGTCCAGGGGCACCTCGGCACATCGCTGATCGACGGCCGGGACATCGCCGCCGACATCGCCAAGCGCCTGCCTGTCACCGCCGCGCTCGCGGTGTTCGGCACGATCGTCAGCTGTGCGGCCGGCATCCTGATGGGGATCGTCGCCGCGGTGCGCGGGGGCCTCGTCGACCGTGTGGTCACCGCCACTGCCGGCATCCTGCTCTCGCTGCCGGCCTTCTGGGTCGGTGTCCTGCTGGTGTACGTGTTCGCGGTGCAGCTGCGGCTGCTGCCGGCGACGGGCTTCGTGCCGTTCTCGACGAACCCGCAGGCGTGGGTCAGATCGCTCGTGCTTCCCGTGCTCACGATCGCGATCACGTCGGCGGCCGGCATCGCCCGGCAGACCCGCGCCTCGATGGCCGAGACGCTCACCAAGGAGCACATCCGGAGCCTGCGGGCCCTGGGCACCCCGACCTCCCGCATCATCTACATCCACGCGCTGCGCGGCGCGAGCCTGCCGATCCTGGCGAGCATCGCGATCCAGTTCATCGTGCTGTTCGGCGGCTCGGTCATCATCGAGGTGCTGTTCGCCCTGCCCGGCATCGGCCAGGCCATGCAGGCCGCCGTCGGCTCCGCCGACCTGCCGTTCGTGCAGGCGCTCGTCCTGGTCGCGACGCTTGTGGTCGTGGTCGTCAACCTCGCCCTGGAGCTGCTCACCCGCGCTCTCGACCCGAAGCTGCGTGCCGCATGACCGTCTCCACCACCTCGATCGTCCGTCCCGCGCGCGTCGAGCGGCCCTCGCTCGTACGCCGCATCCTGCGCTCGCCGCTGGCCCTGGTGTGCATCCTGTGGCTCGTGGGCCTCGTGCTCGCCTCGCTGACCGCCCCGCTGTGGCTGCACGACGGCCCCCTGGAGCAGGACCTGTCCGTGGTCATGCAGGGGCCCAGCGCCGCGCATCTGCTGGGCACCGATGAGCTGGGACGCGACATGCTGTCGCGTCTGGTCACGGCCGCCGCGCCGACCATGCTGATCGCGCTGATCACCCCGGTCGTGGCCATGCTCGTGACGATCCCGGTCACGCTCTGGGCCGCACGCACCGCGCGCGCCGAGTCCGTGATGAACAGGGTCAGCGAGATCGTGCTGTCGCTGCCGGGAACGGTGATCATCCTCGCGTTCATCGCCGCGGTCGGAACGGACATGCCGCTGGTGATGGCGATGTTCGGCCTGCTGCTGTTCGGCGCGATGTACAAGATCCTGTTCGGGCAGGCCGCGTCGCTGCACCGGCAGCTGTTCGTCGAGGCGGCGGCGATCGACGGCGTGCGGCCGATGACCGCGAGCATCCGGCATGTGCTGCCGAACATGTCCGAGACGGTCATCGTGCAGTTCGTGCTGCTGTTCGGCGTGGGCATCGGCATGCAGGCCGGGCTCGCCTTCATCGGACTGGGACCGCAGCCGCCCGAGCCCACGTGGGGCGGCATGATCCAGTCGGCCTCCAAGTTCATCTTCCAGCAGCCCTGGATGATGGTGCCCACCGGCGGCATCCTGGCTCTCACGATCATCGCGGCCAACGTGCTGGCCGACATCCTCTCCGGCGGGGTGGCCGTGCCGCCTCCGCTGATCTCGCTGCGCCGGCGGCGCCCGTCGGCGGATGCGGCAGACCGCACGAGCGCGGCCGAGGCGGCCTCCGCCCCGGCGTCGTCCGCCGATGCGTCTTCCGCCAGCACGGTGGCGGCATCCGTCGCCGATCGAGAGCTCGTCGTGCGCGACCTCGTCATCGGGGTCGACGGGGGACCCGCGCTGGTCACCGGCGTCTCGCTGCGCGTGGCGCCGGGGAAGGTGCTTGGGCTGGTCGGTGAGTCGGGCTGCGGCAAGAGCGTCACGTCATACGCGACGCTAGGGCTGCTGGCCCCCGGCCTGTCCGTGCGCTCGGGGTCGATCCGGTGGGGCGCGCTGGATCTCGCGACGGCCGACGAGAAGGCGCTGCAGCGAGTGCGCGGCCACCAGATCGCGTTCATCTCCCAGGAGCCCACGCGCTCGCTGGATCCCATGTTCACCATCGAGTGGCAGCTCGTGGCGGCCATCCGTCGCCTGCGCGGGGTGCGGCGGGCCGAGGCGAAGGCCATCGCCGCGCGACTGCTGACCGATGTCGGCATCCTCGACGTGCCGCGCGTGCTGGGCAGCTACCCGCACCAGATCTCCGGCGGCATGGCGCAGCGCGTGGCGATCTCGCTCGCACTGGCGGGCACCCCGAGCCTGCTCATCGCCGACGAGCCCACCACGGCGCTGGATGTCACCGTGCAGGCCGAGATCCTCGACCTGTTGCGCGGGCTCATCGCCGAGCGGGGGATGTCGGTCGTGCTCGTCACGCACGACCTCGGCGTGGTCGCCGACCTCTGCGACGACGTCGCCGTCATGTATGCGGGCCAGATCGTCGAGACCGGCACGGTGCGCGACGTGCTGATGCGCCCCGAGCATCCCTACACGATGGCGCTGCTGGCCGCCGATCCGCACGCGACGATCGGCGGCGCCGACCCGGTCCGGCTCGCCTCGATCCCGGGCCAGGTGCCGGCGCCGGCGGCGTGGCCGAGCGGATGCCGCTTCATCGACCGCTGCCGGTTCGCCGCGGCCGAGTGCGCTTCGGCAGTGCCGCTCGAACCCCGTGCGCAGGGGCTCGGCGCAGTCCGCTGCACGCGGCGCGATGCCGTGGCCGGGCGAGAAGAGGAGTGGCTGGCACCGGCCATGGTCGGAGGTGACGCATGAGCACGTCGGACACGACGCCGCTGCTGGAAGTCGAGGGACTCGTCGTGCGATACGGCAAGAGGCTCGCGCCGGCCGTCGACGACGTCTCCTTCACGATCGCCCGTGGCCAGACCGTCGGCCTGATCGGCGAGTCCGGGTCGGGCAAGACGACGATCGGGCGCGCGATCCTCGGGCTCGTCCCGGTGGACAGCGGCCGGATCGTGTTCGACGGCCGCGACATCACCAGAGCCGGCGCCGCCGAGCGTCGCGCGCTGCGCGGCGATCTGCGCGCGGTGTTCCAAGACCCGTACTCGTCGTTGAACCCGCGCTCGCCGATCGGGCGCACGGTCGCCGAGCCGTTACGGGTCGCAGGCCTTGCCCGCAGCGCGCGCGAGGGCAGGGTGCGCGACGTGCTGGCATCCGTCGGCCTGCCCGCAGAGGCCGCACAGCGGTACCCGCGGGAGTTCTCCGGCGGGCAGCGCCAGCGCATCGCGATCGCGCGGGCGCTCGTGACCGACCCGCGCCTGGTGGTGTGCGACGAGGCCGTCAGCGCCCTCGACCTGTCCACCCAGGCGCAGGTGCTGAACCTGCTCGCCGACCCGCGTGCCGGCGCTGACCTCGGCTACCTGTTCATCGCGCACGACATGGCCGTCGTCGAGTTCCTCGCCCAGCACGTCGTCGTGCTCTACCGCGGTCGCGTCGTCGAACAGGGGGCGACCGCAGACGTGATCCGCGCGCCACGCGACCCGTACACGCGGGCGCTCATGGCCGCCTCCCCGGTGCCTGATCCCGACGAGCAGGCGCGTCGCCGCGACACGTGGCGTGCGTTGCGCGCCGAAGCCAAGGCCACGGCATGAGAATGAGGAGCATCCCATGACAGCGACATCCGACACCCCGCCCGGGCTCGCCGACCTCGAGTGGCCGCCACCGCCGTACATCCGCCCGATCGGCGGCGAGCGGCCGATCGCGCCGCGCGGCGCGGACCACTTCGAGGGGCTGACCTACGCGATCGTCTCCGGCTACCGCCAGCTGCTGCTGGACGTGCACGTGCCGCACGAAGCGGATGCCGCGCCGGTCGTGCTGTGGATCCACGGCGGCGCGTGGCTCATGGGCGATCGTCGTCTTCCCCCGGCGATGTGGCCGGCAGGCGCGCTGTTCCAGAAGATCGTGGATGCCGGGTTCGCCGTGGCGACCATGGACTACCGGCACTCGCTGGAGGCGCCGTTTCCCGCGCAGCTGCACGACGCGAAGGCCGCGCTGCGGTACCTGCGCCGTTTCGCCTCCGACCTCCGGATCAACCCCGACCGTGTCGTGGTGTGGGGAGAGTCGGCCGGCGGCCACCTCGCCGCCCTGGTGGGCCTGACCGGCGGCCAGCCGGAATGGGCGGGGCAGGAGGGCGTGCCAGACGGCGAGACGACGGTGACGGCCGTCGTCGACTGGTACGGCGTGCACGACGCCGCGCACCTCGAGCTTCCCGGTCTGCCGATCGATCTGGCCACGCTGTCGCCCGATGAGGCGGCGACCATGGCGCGGGCGCCGCTGGACATCCTCGTCGACGGGTCGGCGTTCGGAGCCGACGCGTTGCGGCTGTGCTCGCCCCTGTCCCACGTGCGCGGCGACGCGCCGCCGTTCCTGCTCATGCACGGCGAGGCCGACGGCCTCGTGCCGATCGCGCAGAGCGAGGTCTTCGCCGACGCGCTGGCGGCGGCCGGGGCCCACGTCGACTTCCGTCGCGTGCCCGGCGGTGATCATGCCTGGCTCGGCGTCGATCCCCTGCCGCTCATCGACGAAGCGCTCGCCTGGATCGTCGAGAGGGTCGAGAGGGTCGAGAGGGTCGAGAGGGTCGAGAGGGTCGAGAGGGGAGTGCCGTCGTGACTGCCCGGGCGCGGGTGATCCTCGACAACGACTTCGGCGGCGATCCGGACGGGCTGTTCCAGCTTGCGCACCATCTGCTCAGCGGTTCGGTCGATGTGCGGCTGGTGATCGCATCGAAGATCCCCGACTCGTTCTCGGAGTTCGACCCCGGTGTCGTCGCGCGTGGCGTGGCTTCGGCAGATCGTGTTCTGCAGATGCTGGGCCGGTCCGAACACGCGATCGCCGGTAGCGAGAGCGGCCTGCGACAGAACGTGCTGCCACCTCTCGACGATGCCGCGCGCGCGATCATCGACGAAGTGATGCGTGAGGACACCGACATCCCCCTCTTCTACTGCGCGGGCGGTGGTCTGACCGCGCTCGCGACGGCGCTGCTGCACGAGCCGCGCGTCGCCCAGCGCCTCACGCTCGTCTGGATCGGTGGGCCGGGATACGACGACGCGTCTGTCCGAGGCGGCGCGTCGGTGCCCGCGGAGTTCAACACGACGATCGATCCGGTCGCCGCCGGTGTCGTCTTCTCCTCGCCCATCGAGATCTGGCAGGTTCCGGAGACGACATACGCGCAGTGTCTGGTCTCATGGGCCGAGCTCGATCGCAGCGTGGCACCATTGGGTCCGCTGGCGTCGCACCTGGTGGGCACGCTCCGGGAGTTCGCCGATCGCTTCTCCGGAATGCTCGGACTCGAGCTCGGCGAGACCGTGGTGCTCGGCGACAGCCCTCTGGTGCTGCTGACTGCGTTGCGCGGACCGTTCCACGCGGAGCCGTCTTCGTCGCCGTCGCACTGGCGGACGCGACGTACGGTCACACCCGATGCACAGTACGGCGACGTGATCGACGAGCGACCGCCGGTGCGGGTGTTCACCGGAATCGACATGCGGCTGATGATCGGCGACATGATCGCGAAGCTGGCGGGAGCAGGAACATGAGGCAGTGGACTGCGCGCTTCATCGCGCCCGACGGAGAGGTCGACGGGGCGCCGCGCCTGCGCGGCGAGGTCGTGCTCGATGCCGGTCACGGCGACGTCGTGCAGGCGTCGCTGACGGCGACCGCGCACGGCATCGTCGAGGCGTGGGTGGGCGGCGTCCCGGCATCCGACGAGCTGCTCACGCCGGGTTGGTCGAGCTACGAGTGGCGCCTGCGCTACCGCGAGTGGGATGTCACCGCCCACGTCGCCGCGACGACGGTGATCGGGCTCGTCATCGGCAACGGCTGGTATTGCGGACGACTGACCTGGACCGGCGGGCGCGGGTACTACGGCGATGAGCGCGCCGGGTTCGCCGAGTTGCGGGTGCGGTTCGCCGACGGACACGAGCAGGTGTTCGGGACGGATGCCACGTGGACGGCCGCGGCGTCCGAGACGACTGCCGACGACCTCTACGACGGGCAGGACATCGACGCGCGTCGTCGCGACGACGCCTGGCTGCACCCGGGCTTCTCGTCTTCGCAGTGGATGCGCACCCGCATCGTCGACGCCGACCTCGGGGCGCTCGAGCCGTACATCGGCCCACCGGTGCGGCGGCTGCTCGAGCGCGCTCCGGTCGAGATCTCCGCATCGCCCAGCGGTGCGGTGCTGGTGGATTTCGGGCAGAACCTGGTCGGATGGGTGCGCACCGAGGCGACCGGCGACCGCGGTGCGGTCGTGACGCTGCGACATGCCGAGGTGCTCGAGCACGGCGAGCTCGGAGTCCGGCCGCTGCGCTCGGCGAAGGCGACCGACCGCTTCACGCTGTCCGGCGGCGACGATGTGTTCGAGCCGACGCTCACCTTCCATGGCTTCCGCTATGTCGAGGTCGACGGCTGGCCCGGCGGCATCGACGCGCTGCGTCGTGACGGCGGGCTGACCGCGGTGGTGGTCGGGTCGGACCTGCCGCGCATCGGCCGGTTCGCCTGCTCGAACGAGCTCGTCACCCGCCTGCACGAGAACGCGGTCTGGGGCATGCGGGGCAACTTCGTCGACGTGCCCACCGACTGCCCGCAGCGCGACGAGCGCCTCGGCTGGACCGGAGACCTGTCGGCGTTCGCGCCCAGCGCGGTGTTCCTGTTCGACGCGGGCGACTTCCTGCGTGACTGGTTGCGCGACCTCGCTCTCGAGCAGTCGCATGCCGACGGCCTGGTTCCGTTCGTGATCCCGGATGTGCTGAAGTATGTGCCCGCCCCGGCCGACTTCGGCGAGCCTGACTCGACGGCGCTGTGGAGCGATGCCGCCGTCTGGGTGCCCTGGGCTCTCTGGCAGGCTTACGGCGACCGGCGTGTGCTGGCCGACCAGTTCGCGTCGATGACCAGCCATGCGCGCCGGGTGCGCGGCCTGCTGTCTGCCGAGGGGCTGTGGGACTCGGGTATGCAGTTCGGGGACTGGCTCGACCCCGACGCGCCGCCCGACCAGCCGTGGGCCGCCAAGGCCGATCGGGGCGTGGTCGCGACGCTGTGCGCGTTCCGCACCGCGCGACTGGTCGCGGACACGGCCGCAGTGCTGGGCGAGGTTGCCGCCGCCGCGGAGTTCCGCGAGATGGCCGATCTCCTCCGCGCGGGCTTCACGCGGCACTACCTCGACGGCGGCACGATCACGAGCGACTGCACGACCGTGTATGCACTGGCGATCGTGTTCGGCATCCTTGACGAGGACGACCGGGCGTTCGCGGGTGCGCGGCTGGCCGAGCTCGTCGCGCAGGCGGGCCATCGCATCTCGACGGGCTTCGCCGGCACGCCGTTCGTGACCGCTGCGCTGTCGCAGACCGGCCATCTCGACGACGCGTATCGCCTGCTGCTGCAGACTGAGAGCCCGTCGTGGCTGTACGCGGTCGCGATGGGCGCGACCACGATCTGGGAGCGGTGGGACTCCATGCTGCCGGACGGGTCGATCAACCCGGGTGAGATGACGAGCTTCAACCACTACGCGCTCGGCGCGGTCGTGGATTGGCTGCACACCACGGTCGCAGGGCTGTCCGCGCTCGAACCCGGCTACCGGAGGATCCTCATCGCGCCGCAGCCCGGCGGCGGCCTGACGTGGGCGGAAGCGTCGCTGCGGACTCCGCACGGGTTGGTGTCGGTGCGCTGGGAGCAGGGCGATGCCGAGCTCGCCGTGCGCGTGGAGGTGCCCGGCGGCGTCGAGGCCGTCGTGCGCCTGCCTGGCCGCGACGAGCTCGTGCTGCCCTCCGGCGTGCACGAGCTGACCGGCGCGGCGTGATGTGATGTCTTCGGCGGGCTGCTCGCCGAGGGCATCGCACGATCGGAGGACTTCGCATGACACGTCTGGACCGCGGATCGTGGGGGTCGTCATGAGCGGCGAGATCGCTCTGCCCGGACTTGCGGGGGAGCTGTTCGTGGTCACCGGCGCGGCAGGGGGCCAGGGCGCCGAGGAGGCGCTGCTGCTCGCACGCAACGGCGCCGACGTGGTCGCCGCCGACGTGCGCGACGACGCCCCCGAGCTGAGGGATGCCGCGGCGGGCCTTGCCGGCTCGATCGCCTACCGGCACCTGGACGTCACCGACGAGGACGCCTGGGCAGAGCTCGCGGCGGCCCTGGCCGGACGCCGGGTGAAGGGGCTCGTCAACAACGCGGGGATCACGCATCGAGTGCGCATCGGCGCGCTCGACCGTGCCGGCTGGGACCGCGTGCTCGCGGTGAACGTGACCGGTGCCATGCTTGGCATCCAGGCGCTGCTGCCGCTCATGGACCGCGGCTCGTCGATCGTCAACATCGGGTCGGCGGCGGGGGTCAGCGGACACTACACGGCCGCGTACACGGCCAGCAAATGGGCGGTGCGCGGGCTCAGCCACTCCGCGGCGACCGAGCTCGGACCCCGCGGCATCCGGGTCAACCTCGTGCATCCGGGGTACATCCGCACCGAGATGACCGCCAGCGCGCCGGCCGCCTTCCGCGACACCAACCTGGCCGTCTCAGCGCTGCACCGCGCAGGCGAGGCCGAGGAGGTCGCCGCCGTCGTGGTGTTCCTGCTGTCGGATGCGGCATCCTTCGTCACTGGTGCCGAGGTGAGCGTCGACGGGGGCCAGCAGTACTCCGGAGTCGCCACGTTCCTGTCCGACGCGCTGCGCCCGGCATCCGGGAACTGATCGGGCTGGTGGCGGGCAGATGCCGTCATGGAGCCCTCGCCGAGCGTTCTCGATGAATCCCCGCGCACTGCTGCGCGCGGGCACGCATGGTGGTAGATTTCCGAGCGCTAGGCAGCCTCGATGCGCCGGCGATGTCCGACCCGAATCCCTCACCGTCGTGCGACACCGATCCTGACGGAACTGATCACGACGCGGTGAAAGGGAACGGACATGTGCTGCACGGAGAAGTCATCATGAGCGGCGCCGTCGGGGCCGCCAGCCCCGCACAGGACCACAGTCTCGGGGAGCCCATCCCCGACGAGTCGCGTCAGGTGATGGCACGACTGGACCGCATCCGGACCTGGTCGCTCTCACCGGCCTTCCTGGTCATCATCGGACTCGGATTCCTGTTCACGTTCTACGACATCTTCGACATCAACGTCTCGTTCGTGCAGACCTGCACGCAGTTGGTGCCGGGATGCACGCCGGAGACGGCGTTGAACTATCTGGCGCTGCCGACGATCCTGAATCTGCTGGGGTACGTCGTGGGCACGCTCGTGCTCTCGCCGTTGTCGGATCGGATCGGCCGGCGCAACATGCTGCTGATCACGATGCTGATCACCGGGCTCGGCTCGCTGTACACGGCGCTGTCGCCCGACTACGCCAACTTCGTGGTCTCCCGCGCGATCACCGGCATCGGCATCGGTGCCGATCTGGCGATCGTCAACACGTATGTGGGCGAGGTCGCGCCCAAGCAGTCCCGGGCGAAGTTCACGACGGTGGTGTTCATCATGTCGGCGGTGGGCGCGTTCGTCGGCATCTGGCTGGGGCTGATCCTGACGACCGAGAGCACGCCGTGGCCGACGGGCCTCCCGTTCGCGGTGGGCGCACACAGCGGCTGGCGGTGGATGTACGTGGTCGGCGCGGCGCTCGCGATCATCGCGATCATCCTGCGGTTCCAGCTGCCCGAATCCGTGCGGTGGCTGCTGCAGAAGGGACGCACTGCGGATGCCGCCGCCATCGCCGACGACATGGAGCGGCGTGCGCTGCGCCGCGGGCCCCTGGCCGAGCCCGCGCTGGGCGACGTCCCCACGCACTGGCCGCCGGCCCGACGCGTCCCCTACAGCGACATCTTCCTGAACCCCGTGTACCTGCGCCGCGTGATCCTGCTGTTCTTCATGTGGTTCGTCGGCTACATCACGGTGTACGCCTACGCGGCCGGGTTCACCTCGGTGCTCACCTCGCTGAAGTTCAGCCCGCCGGAGGCGGGCATCGTCGCCGCGGTCGGGTCGATCGGGTTCATCATCGAGGCCGTCGTGATGTCGTTCATCGTCGAGAAGCTCGAGCGGCGCTACTGGCTGCCGATCGGCACCGTCGTGACGTTCATCGGGGCGATCGTCGTGGCGGTGGGCAGCAGCTCGCTCGCGGTGACGTTCATCGGAGCGATGATCATCTTCGCGGGGTTCAACCTGTGGGTCTCGCCGAGCTACGCGCTGACGATCGAGAGCTTCCCCACCCGTGCGCGCTCGACGGGCTTCGCCATCGTCGACGGCGTCGGACACGTCGGCGGCGGCATCGGGATCCTCCTCCTCGCGCCGTTGATCCCGCACCTGTCGGTGTTCTGGGCGCTCATGCTGATCTCGTCGTTCCTGATCGTCGCGTCGATCCTCGCGCAGTTCACCCCGCACACCCGCAACCGGGTGTTCGAGGAGGTCTCGCCGTAGCGCCCGTCAGCGCGACGCCGCCCCCGCGGCATCCGTCGACGAGCCCTTGGCCTTGGTCTTGGCCTCCAGCCGGTCGACGAGCGCAAGCCCGCGCCGGGCCCAGCCGATCTCGCCCCGGGCGTGCTCGGCGAGCCCCTCGTAGGCGAACAGCTTGTAGGCGATGGTGCTCTCACGCTCGGCGGGCGGGGTCATCTCGAGGCGGCGATTGAGCATCGCGCTCGACATCTGTGCGATGTGGTCGAGCTCGCCCTGGAACTGCTCGAGCTCGCTCTCCCAGTAGGCGATGTGCCGATACAGGAAGTCGCGGGCGGCCTCGGGCGTGGTGTTCTCCAGATACGCCGCGCGCAGATGCGCGGGGTCGCGCACGCGCTGGTAGTCCAGGGGAGAGGCCATCCATTCCCGGTAGGCGAGGTCGCCGGCCTCGGTGACGTGGTAGACCCGGCGCATGCCGCGCTGGCCGCGTACCTGCTCCTCGCCCTCGATGAGGCCGTCGGCCTGCATCTTGCGCAGTTCCGGGTAGATCTGCGAGTCCGGCGCGTGCCAGACGTGGCCCACCGACTGTGAGAACTGCTTCTGCAGGTCGTAGCCCGAGAGCGGGCCGACCCGCAGAATGGCCAGCAGTGCGTAGCGCAGGCTCATGCGTCTCCTTCCGCAACGAGAGTACCGGGATGCCCAAACCGCCGAGAGTGCAACTGACGGACGAGGGGGAGGGAAATCCCCGCATCCTCGTCCGTCAGCTGCACTCTCGCGGTTGTGGTGGGGCTCAGGACTCCTGGTAGCCCGTGCGCCATCCGCCGTGGTACGACTGCCGCGCCACCGTGGAGTACGGCACCGGGCTGACGACCGCGCGCACGGCCAGCTGCTTGTGCGGCTCGACCGTCGCCTTGGACGTGTTCGGGTCCTCGCCCCACAGCACGGTGACCTCGGCGCCCTCGGGAACGTCGGGGTTGACGGTGGCCAGCGACAGCGCACGGCGCTCGTTGGAGCTGTAGCCGGTGAACATCGAGTATCCGACGGTGTTGCCCGCGGCATCCTGCACGGCGTCGTAGTTCGCGGAGCCGTAGTTGGCCAGCGGCAGGTCGAAGAACTTGTAGCTGGGTCCCTCGACGTCGAACAGCGAGGCGTAGAGCTTGGTCATGTCCTCGGCGTTCCACGCGAGCGTCACCTTGCGGCGCTGCGTGGCCGGGTCGATCTTCTCGAGCGCGTCACGACCGATGAAGTCGTGGTCGAACTTCACGAACGAGCCGTAGCCGAGCTCCCACGGGGTCAGGTAGTAGTCCTCGATGTTGTCGGAGACGAACGAGCCGGCCAGAGTTCCAGTGGCCTCGTAGCTGTCGGTGCCGAGCCACTCGCGGTAGCCCCGCTCGCCCTCGCCGGTGTAGATGGCCGGCAGCGGCGACGGGATCCAGCCCGACTCGAGCGTGTTCGACGGGTAGGCGCGCGATCCGACCGGCAGCAGCCCGAACTCGACGCCCGCCTCGACGATCGCGTCGCGGACGGCGTCGTGGTCCTCGTACGGTCCCCAGACCTCCAGGCCCGGAGCTCCGGCCATGCCGTGGCGCAGCGTGCGCACCTGCTTGCCGGCGATCGACATCGTCGACATGCTGAAGAAGCGCAGCTGCTCGAGCGGCCCGCCGTTGAGCTTCTCGATGACCTGCCAGGCGTTCGGGCCCTGGATCTGGAAGCGGTAGTACAGGCGCGACACCGCGTGGCCGTACGGGCGCGAGGGCGAGCGGCGGTCGACGGTCAGGTCGAGGTTCGCGTAGCCACCGGTCTCGCCGTGGTACATCAGCCAGTTCGACACCGGCGCGCGGCCCACATACACGTACTCGTCCTCGGCCTCATGGAAGAGGATGCCGTCGCCGACGACGAAGCCCTGCGAGGTGGTGGGCACGTACTGCTTGGCGCGGTCGACGGGGAAGTTGCCCACCGAGTTGATCGCCGTGTCGCTGATGAGCTTGATCGCGTCGGAGCCCTTCAGGAACACGTTGTCCATGTGGTGCGTCTGGTCGTAGAGCACGGCGGTGTCACGCCACGCCTTCTGCTCCTTGATCCAGTTCGTGAAGTCGGCCGGCACGACCGGGTAGATGTACGACCCGATCTGCGAGTTGCGCAGAAGCTCGACGGGGTTGGTCGCGTCGATCAGCTGCTGAAGGTTGTCAGCCATGGGAACCTCTCTGTTCATTGGGTTGGGTTCATTGGGTGGGTGGATGCCCCGTGCTGAGGCGTTCCGGGTGGTGTTAGGTGAAGATGATGGTGTGGTTTCCGTGTTGGATGATGCGGTTTT
>ERZ778017.1840-NODE-1840-length-19213-cov-5.374517_pt1 | contig 19213 bp, 14 predicted proteins | sample MGYA00375747_ERZ778017 | MGnify/ENA primary metagenome ERZ778017 (study PRJEB29350, sample SAMN05509838) | bioreactor metagenome | biome: bioreactor; material: wastewater | place: South Africa: University of Cape Town | collected 2014-03-17 ...
CCGCCGCGCCTGGGGAGGAAGGGCCGCTGCACAATGAGGGCGGCATCCCATGGGGGGAATGGGATGCCGCCGCGCGCAACACCACAATCGGGGGGTGGTCGGGTGCTGCAATGCCAGAATCGAATGTTCGGCCAAGGGTGAGCTTACGCACTTTCCGGCCGCTCGCCAAACAAATCCGCCGTCAGCGCGCTGATATATCAGCTTCCGATCTGCGCACCGCCCACCCGAGCATCGATCTCGGCCACCCACTATCGGAGGTAGTGGCTCCCAGGCGGCCGGAGTAGATTTGGCCCGGCTCCGGCGGCACCTGCTGTCGCCGCACGTCAGCCCATTCGCAAAGGAGCGCAGCATGAGCAACACGATCGACCATCTCCTCGACGAAGACCGCCGTTTCCCGCCCTCGGCAGATTTCGCCGCGAACGCCAACGGCACGGCCGAGCTCTATGAGCGCGCGAAGGCCGACCGCGAGGGCTTCTGGGCCGATCAGGCGCGCGAGCTGCTGCACTGGCATACCCCGTTCACGCAGGTACTGGATTGGTCGAACCCGCCGTTCGCGAAATGGTTCGACGACGGCGAGCTCTCCGTCGCGTACAACTGCCTGGACCGCCATGTCGAGGCCGGCAACGGCGACCGCGTCGCGATCCTGTTCGAGGGCGAGCCCGGCGACGAGCGCCGCATCACCTACGCCGAGCTGACGACGGAGGTCAAGAAGGCCGCCAACGCGCTGCAGAGCCTGGGCATCGGCCATGGCGACCGCGTGGCGATCTACCTGCCGATGATCCCCGAGGCCGCGATCGCGATGCTCGCGTGCGCACGCATCGGAGCGATCCACTCCGTCGTGTTCGGCGGGTTCTCCGCCGACAGCCTGCGCTCGCGCGTGGACGACGCGGCAGCCCGCCTGGTGGTCACCGCCGACGGCGGCTACCGCAAGGGCAAGGTGTCGCCGCTCAAGCCCGCCGTCGACCAGGCGCTGGCAGACCGCGGCACCGGCGCGCAGGAGACCGTCGAGCACGTCCTCGTCGTGCGTCGCGGCGGCAACGACATCGAGTGGACCGAAGGCCGCGACCTGTGGTGGCACGAGGCGCTGGATGCGGCATCCGACGAGCACGAGGCCACACCGTTCCCCGCGGAGAACCCGCTGTACATCCTGTACACCTCGGGCACGACCGGAAAGCCCAAGGGCGTCGTCCATTCGTCGGGCGGCTACCTCACGCAGGCCGCGTTCACGAACAAGTACAGCCTCGACATCCATCCCGAGTCTGACGTGTTCTGGTGCACGGCCGACATCGGCTGGGTCACCGGGCACACCTACGTCGTGTACGGGCCGCTCGCGCTGGGAGCCACCCAGGTGATGTACGAGGGAACCCCCGAGACGCCGCATCCCGGCCGCTGGTGGGAGATCATCCAGAAGTACGGCGTGACGATCCTGTACACCGCGCCGACCGCCATCCGCTCGTTCATGAAGCAGGGCCGGCAGATCCCGCAGCAGTTCGACCTGTCGAGCCTGCGGCTGCTGGGCTCGGTGGGCGAGCCGATCAACCCGGAGGCGTGGATCTGGTACCGCGACGTGATCGGCAGCGGCCGCACTCCGATCGTCGACACCTGGTGGCAGACCGAGACCGGAGCGACGATGGTCGCGCCCATGCCCGGCGTCACCGACGCCAAGCCGGGCTCGGCGCAGGTGCCGCTGCCGGGCATCCTGGTGGACGTCGTCGACGAGCAGGGCGCGACTGTGGACAACGGCAACGGCGGCCTGCTCGTGGTGACCGCGCCGTGGCCGTCGATGCTGCGCGGGGTGTGGGGTGACCCGGAGCGGTTCAAGGAGACCTACTGGGCGAAGTTCGCCGCGCAGGGCTACTACTTCGCCGGCGACGGAGCGCGCAAGGACGAGGACGGCGAGATCTGGCTGCTCGGACGTGTCGACGACGTCATGAACGTGTCGGGCCACCGGCTGTCGACGACCGAGATCGAGTCGGCGCTGGTCGCGCACGAATCGGTGGCCGAGGCCGCCGTGGTCGGTGCGACCGACGAGACGACCGGCAAGGCGGTGGTCGCGTTCGTGATCGTCAAGGAGAGCTACCTGGCCGCACACTCCCCTGAGGGCCTGGCCGGTGACCTGCGGGGCTGGGTGAGCGGACAGATCGGTCCGATCGCCCGTCCGCGCGACATCTACATCGTCAGCGAGCTGCCCAAGACTCGCTCGGGGAAGATCATGCGGCGCCTGCTGCGCGACGTGGCCGACGGACACGAGGTCGGCGACACCACGACCCTGGCCGACACCGCAGTGATGAGCGTGATCTCGGCGCAGGTGAAGTAGACCGCCGGAGCGGAGCGAGTCGAAGCGGGCCGCGCCGTCGTTTCGACTCGCTCCGCTCGCTCAACGACCGAGGAGGAGCCCGCTCAGCGAGCGAAGCGGAAGATCACCTCGACCTCGACGGGCGAGTCCAGCGGCAGCACGGGGGCCGCCACCGCCGAACGGGCGTGCCGCCCGGCCTCGCCGAACACGTCGCCGAGCAGTTCGCTGGCGCCGTTGATGACGCCCGGCTGTCCCGTGAAATCGGGCGTGGATGCCACGAACCCGACGACCTTCACGACACCGGTGAGCCGGTCCACCCCGCCCACGACGGCCGCGGCGGCGGCGATCGCGTTCAGCGCGGACTGGCGTGCGTACGCCTTCGCGTCGTCGGCCGACACCTCACCGCCCACCTTGCCGGTGGCGGGAAGCCGTCCTCCGCTCATCGGCAGCTGGCCGGCCGTGTAGACGAGGTCGCCGTGCACGACGGCGGGGACGTACGCGGCGACCGGCGGCACCACATCGGGAAGCTCGATGCCCAGCTCGGCGAGCGTCTGCGTCACGGTCATGTCAGTTCCCTTCGAACTGTCGGGCGGCGTCGGCTGCGGCATCCAGTCCCGCATTCGCGGAGCCACCGCCGACGGGACGCTTGAAGTAGGCGACAAGGCCTCCCTCGGGGCCGGGCACGACCTGAACGAGCTCCCAGCCCTGCTTTCCCCAGTTGTTCAGGATGGCTGCGGTGTTGTGGATCACCAGCGGTGTGGTCAGATACTCCCAGGTGGTCATCGCGGCGGCGGCTCCTTCATCGCAGGTGGCATCGAGGGCTTCACCGGATCTCCGACGCAGGCGCCTGGAGGCTTCGTCCAGCAATCTCCCTTACGATCAACCCTATGCCCCACTCGAAACGCACGTCATCCGGTGTGCTCGGTGGCCTGCTGGGCCTCATCGGCCTGAGCGCGGTCGCGGGTGTGCTCATCACGGCGACCGTCACTCCCGCCGTCGCCGTCACCAGTGCCGCAGCGACCGGTGCGATCGACATGTTCAACAACCTGCCGAGCGTGCTGCAGATCGACAAGCTGATCCTGCCGTCGAAGATCTACTACACCGACGACAAGGGCAAGAACACCCTGATGGCCACCTACTACGACCAGAACAGGACGCCGGTCACCTTCAACGAGATCAACACCGTCATGTACGACGCGTTGCTCTCCAGCGAAGACCCGCGCTACTACGAGCACGGCGGCATCGACCTCATCGGCACCGCACGCGCACTGCTGTCGAACGTCAAGGGCGGCGCGCCGACCCAGGGAGGGTCATCGATCAGCCAGCAGTACGTCAAGAACGTGCAGCTGAACACCTGCTACTGGTCGGCCGAGAACGACCAGGAGCTCAACGCGTGCTGGCTGAAGGCCAGCGACAACCAGGGCGCCGACGGCTACCAGCGCAAGCTGCAGGAGATGCGGTACGCGATCTCGCTCGAGCAGCGCTACTCGAAGAACGACATCCTGCTCGGCTACCTGAACATCGCCAACTTCGGCGGGACCACCTACGGCATCGAGGCCGCCGCCTGGCACTACTTCGGCGTGCACGCGAAGGATCTGAACCTGTCGCAGGCCGCCACCCTCGCCGGCATGGTGCAGAACCCGAACACCTACCGCATCGACATGCCCGGCGGCTCGGTCACCACCAAGAGCGGTGCGAAGGTCAACAGCGAGAAAGACGGCTACAAGCTCGCCAAGGACCGTCAGACCTACGTGCTGGACCGGATGCTGAAAGACGGCAAGATCACCCAGAAGCAGCACGACGACGCGGTCAAGGCCCCCATCGTGCCGCGGATCAAGGACGCGCGGTCCGGGTGCACGGGCGGCTCGGCCGCATACTTCTGCGCCTATGTGACGGCCGTCATCAAGAAGGATCCGGCCTTCGGTCCGGAGCTGCTGCAGAAGGGCGGGCTGAGCATCTACACGACGCTCGACCCGCGCGTACAGAAGGCCGCGCAGAAGGCGCAGGACGACTGGGCACCGTCGTCTCAGCCGAACATGGCCTTCGGGTCCACGTCGGTGAGTGTGGAGGTGTCGACGGGCCGAGTGCTGGCCATGGCGCAGAACACCACGTACACGCCCACGGCGACCGACAAGAAGGGCACGTCGGCCATCGTGTACGCCGGGTCGCGGGACCTCGGCGGATCGAGTGGCTTCAACGCCGGCTCGACGTTCAAGCTGTTCACCCTGCTGGACTGGCTCGAGCAGGGCAAGTCGCTGAACCAGGTCGTCGACGGGCGCAAGATGACCCGTTCGACCTGGAAGGACCACTGCGTCGCGGGCGGCGTGGTCACGGCACCGGCCGACATCCCGAACTACAACAAGGAGCCCGGCCGTTTCGGCACGCCGATGTCGTTCACGAAGCAGTCGCTGAACACCGGCTTCATGGGCATGGCCCAGCAGCTCGACCTGTGCGACATCGGCAACGTGGCACAGCGCCTGGGCGTGACCCGCGGCGACGGCACCCCCATCCCGCTGACCACCGACGGGACGAACAAGGACTCCAACCAGAACCCGCAGCCTGCCGAGGTCATCGGATCGGACAACGTCTCGCCGCTGGCGATGGCCGCCGCCTACGCGGCCGTCGCCAACAAGGGCGTGTACTGCCAGCCGAAGGTCATCGACAAGGTCACCGACGCCGACGGCAAGGAGCTCGCGGTCCCGAAGACCACCTGCACGCAGGTGCTCGACCCGAAGGTGGCCGCCACCGCGGCGTATGCGCTGAAGGGGCCCCTGGAGCGCGGAGGATCCGGGCAGGCGGGAAACCCGTGGGACGGCACGCCGCTGATCGGGAAGACCGGCACGCACAACGCGCTGCAGACCTGGCTGATCACCTCCAACACGAAGGTGACCACGGCGAACTGGGTGGGCAACGCCGACGGCGGAGCCAAGACCAAGCCCGACATCTTCCACCGGTACTACAAGGGCTATCAGCTCTCCAGCCTGCGGTACCCGATCGCGCGCAGCGTCCAGGGCGCGATCGACAAGATCTACCAGGGCGGATCGTTCCCGCAGCCCGACTCGAGTCTGACCCGCCAGGTACTGGTCGATCTGCCCGACGTCGTCGGCCAGACCGTCGACGAGGCGACGCAGACCCTGCAGGACAAGGGCTTCCAGGTCATCGTCGGACAGCCGGTCGACTCCGACCAGCCCACCGACGTGGTGGCAGCGCAAAGTCCGGCGGCGGGACGGACCGCCGGCGGGACCACGGTGACGCTGAGCCCGAGCAACGGCAAGGGCATCTCGGTGCCCGACGTCACCGGGCAGGATCCCGCCCAGGCCGTCGCGACGCTCCGCGGCGCCGGGTTCAGCAGCGTCAGCACCACGTGTGAGCAGCAGGACGGCGCCGACGGAACGGTGACCGGCACCGATCCCCCCGCGAACACCATGGCCGGGCCCGGCACGAAGATCACCGTGACCTACGCGGCAGGCGACTGCGGCGGCAACAGCCCAGGCAACGGCCCGGGCAACGGCAACGGCAAACGCGGCCATTGATGGGAAGCGTGTCATCCGCACCTTCCGCCCTCACCGTGCTCGGCGCGGTGGGGGCGGTCGGTGTCGGCGCTGCGATCTGGGGGGTCGGCATCGAGCGGCACCTGTACACGGTGCGTCGGCATGATCTGCGGGTGCTCCCCCCCGGGGCGGCGCCGATCCGTGTCCTGCACCTCTCCGATGCGCACATGGCGCCGTGGCAGCGCCACAAGCAGCGCTGGATCGCATCGCTGTCGGCGCTGCGCCCCGACGTCATCGTCAACACCGGCGACAACATGGGACACGTCGACGGACTCGACGGCCTGCGCACCGCGTTCGCGCCGTTCCGCGGCATCCCGGGCTTCTTCGTGCACGGATCGAACGACCTCGTCGCCCCCGGGCCGCGCAATCCCTTCCTGTACTTCACCGGGCCGTCCGCCCGTGTTCCCCACGCGCAGAGTCTGGATGCCGCGGCCCTGGACGCGTTCCTGACCGACGACCTCGGCTGGACCGGCCTGGACAACACCGCCGCCTCGGCGACGGTGAACGGTCTGCGCATCGACGCGTTCGGCGTCGGCGACGCGCATCGCGACGGGGACCGGCTCGATGTCCTGCCCGCGGCGATCGGCCGGCTGGGGTCCGGTGCCGACCTGACGTGGGGCGTCACCCATGCCCCGTACCGGCGCGTGCTCGATGCCTTCACCGACCTCGGAGCCGACGTGCTGTTCGGCGGCCACACGCACGGCGGGCAGGTGCGCATCCCGTTCTCGCCGAAGGCGCTTGTCGCGAACTGCGACATCCCGCTGGACCAGGCACGCGGGCTGTCGACCTGGACCCATGACCAGCGCACCGTGCCGCTGAATGTCAGCGCCGGCCTCGGCCACTCGATCTACGCCCCCGTGCGGTTCGGCTGCCGCCCCGAGGCATCCCTGATCACCCTGCACGCACGTTGAGGGGCCTGCGCCGACCGCGCAGGCCCGTCGCCGGCATCCACCCCACACACAGCATGCGGGCCTAACGTCACGATCGTGTCCAAGAAGCCTCACACGGATGAGACGAGGACCGTCAGGGGTGTCATCGGCGGCCTCGCCGGGTTCATCGCCCTCAGTGCTGTCGCCGGGATCATGGTCGCCGCGGCGGTGACCCCGGAGATCGCGCTCGCGAGCGTCGGCGCGGCCAGCGCGATCGCCACCTTCGACAGCCTGCCCGGCACGTTGAAGATCGACACCCTCCAGCTGCCGACGACGATCTACGCGAAGGATCCCCGCACGGGGACCCAGAAGGTGCTGACCCGGTTCTACGACCAGAACCGCATCCCCGTCACGTGGACCCAGGTCGCACCGGTGATGTACGACGCGATCCTCTCCAGCGAAGACCCACGCTTCTACGACGAGGGCGGCATCGATCTGGCCGGCACGGTGCGCGCTGCGCTGTCCAATCTGCAGGGCAGCAGCAACATCCAAGGCGGGTCGTCGATCAGCCAGCAGTACGTGAAGAACGTGCTCGTCCAAGACTGCTACGCGACGGTCGACGACGAGAGCCTGACGCAGCAGAAGAAGGACGCCGCGATCCAGAGCTGCTACAACGAGGCCACCAACGACAGCGGCCCGAGCGGTTACGCCCGCAAACTGCAGGAGATGCGCTACGCGATCGCGCTCTCGCAGCACTACTCGAAGAATGACATCCTGCTGGGGTATCTCAACATCGCGAACTTCGGCGGCGTGACGTACGGCATCGAGGCGGCATCCGAGCGCTACTTCGGGGTGCACGCGAAAGACCTCGACCTGTCGCAGGCGGCGACCCTCGCCGGCATGGTGCAGAATCCCAACACGTACCGCATCGACGAGCCCAAGAGCACCACCAACGGCGATGTCGATCACTACGCGCTGACGAAGCAACGGCAGGAGTACGTGCTGGGTCGGATGAAGACCCTCGGCAAGATCTCCACCGCGCAGTACGACACGGCGATGAAGGCCCCGATCGTCCCCCACGTCACCACACCGTCCACCGGATGCGCGCACACCAGCGCACCGTACTTCTGCGAGTACGTGCAGTCGATCGTGCAGAACGACCCCGCCTTCGGCGCGACGGCCTCCGACCGCGAGCAGGCGCTGCGACAGGGCGGGTTGAAGATCTACACGACCCTCGACGAGCGGCTGCAGAAGGTCGCACAGGACACCGTGTCGAAGTATGCGCCGCCGTCCCGGCCGGCATACGGGTATGGATCGACGATCGTGAACGTGCAGCCGTCCACCGGCGACATCCTCTCCATCGCGCAGAACACGCACTTCAGCACGACCTCCACCGACGCCGACACGGGCTACACCAGCGAGGTGTTCGCGGGCGACTACCGGCAGGGCGTCGGGGGATTTCCCGCCGGATCGTCGTTCAAGCTGTTCACGCTGCTGGACTGGCTGCAGACCGGCCATTCGCTGAACGAGGTGCTCGACGGGTACCCTCGCGTCATTCCACGCATCACCAACTCCTGCCAGGGCGACTGGACCAACAGGACGAACGCGATCATCCCGAACTTCCGCGGTGAATCCGGCTACTACGGCACTCCGATGCAGTTCACCGCACAGTCGCTGAACTCCGGATACGTCGCGATGGCGAGCAAGCTCGATCTGTGCGATGTGATGAAGGATGCCACCAAGCTCGGGGTCACGCTGGCAAACGGCCAGGGGCCCGTGATGATGAACACCCTGTTCTCGGTGATCGGCTCGAACTCGGTCTCGCCGATCGCGATGGCGGGCGCGTATGCGGCCATCGCGAACCACGGCACCTTCTGCCAGCCGCACGTGATCACCCGGGTCACCGATTCCGCGGGCAACGACCTTCCGGTGCCCGCGCACACCTGCAAGAAGGTGATCGACCCGAAGATCGCGGCGACGGCCGAGTACGCGCTGCAGGGCGTCATGCGCTACCCGCTGGGCACGGCGGCCGCGGCCAACCCGCACGACGGCACACCGCTGTTCGGCAAGACCGGCACGCACAACGGCGAGCAGACCTGGCTCATCACGTCGAGCTCGGCGATGACCTCGCTGGTGTGGTCGGGGATCACCAACCCGCATGGCGACCCGAACCTCGATCTGTACACCGCGTTCTACCGCGGCAACGACCTGGCCGACATCCGGTATGCGATGTCCGAGCGCATCCAGAGAGCGGCCGACACGTACTATCCGGGCGGTGCGCTGCCCGTGCCCGAGGCATCGCTCCTGATCCGCTCCGGCTCATATCCGAACAGCGGTTCCACGCATCACGGCTCCGGGCACAAGGGCTCGGGACACGGCGGCACGAGCACGCCCGCGCCCACTGCGAGCGCCGCACCAGCGCCGTCGAAGAGCACCGGGCCCGCGCCGCCTGGCCACGGGCGTCACCACGGCGGGTGACGTCCTCGGCCGCGGACGGGGCGGGTGACGTCCGCGGCCGCGGACGGGGCGGGTGACGTCCGCGGCCGCGGCACGGCAGGTGACATCCCCGGCCGCGGATGGGGCGGCGCTGGACGCATGTGAGGCGCCCCGCTCGATTTCAGCGGGGGCTTGGTTCGGGGTAGACTCGAACGGTTGCCACGGGGTGTGGCGCAGCTTGGTAGCGCGCTTCGTTCGGGACGAAGAGGCCGCAGGTTCAAATCCTGTCACCCCGACCAATACCGGCTTATCTCAGCCCTCTCACGGCCCGAAGCCGGTCCCAGCGGCCCACGACGACCTCTGCCCCGTCTTATGAGGGCTTGATGCCTGCACATGCGCGCGATCACAATGTAGGCGTTCTCGTCTGAAAGAGGAAACCACGTTGGCCGCGTTTTGTTCATCACACGTCAGACGTCGGCTGGGCCTCGCCGCAAGCCTGGCACTGATCGCGGCGGCCATATCTGCATGCTCAGCCACGCCGCCCGCTTCCCCCAGCCCGCGGCAAGAGGATGCCACGACGGCGCAACGCATCACTCAAATCGTCTACGACGAGGACGCGAACGCGGTCGGCCAGCAGATCGTCAGCGTCATAGGGGCATGGATCAACGCAGGCACCGATGATCCTCGGGTCAGCGACGCAACACACCAGATAGCCACGATGCAGAGTGGGAATGCCGACAAACCCACGGGTGGTCCTGGATCGAACGACGAGTTTGCAAACAGCGCCCACCAGCTCGGCATTGCGGCCAAGGTCGGGCTCACGATCGCGTCGGACAATCAGTCGAAGTACGCTCCCATGCTCTATGGCGACGAATGGGCGACCGTAGTCGCACGCATGGGGGACGCCGCCAGCAATGACAGCGATCCAAGTCTGGACGATGCCGGCGCCTCCCCCGAATCCGGCGCCATCAGCGCCTTCAATCTGGCCTCCCTTGTCAACTACATCGCCAACCTATCTGCCCAGACCTCAGTTCCCCCGGTCGGCGTCACACTGTCGGGCGACGTCACCTTCAGGCAAGGATCGACCAGCGTGGGTACCGGGCCGGGTGCCTACGAGTACTCGATCCCCGTCACGATCTCGACGTGGGACAACGAAAGCAAGGCCGTGTCACCGTCAGACGCCGTGGTCCTGTTCGACGGGAACCTCGGAATACCGCCCGAAGGAGGCAACGACGAACTGACTCCGATACACCCTGGTGATCGTCTCGTCGCCACCTCGCCGATCAGAATCACCTTCGCCGAAGATGGCACCCAGAACGGCGACCAGTAACGACTGCTCCGCTCCTGCCTCGCATCTTCTCCGAACTCGGATCACCAGCCGTCGGCCGGACCTGGCGCTCCGACCGCCCTGACGAATCAGGGCACGCCCGATGCGGAGCGCATTCCACCGATGACCGGAACAACCGTCGCCGCGATGGCCCCTGTCACGCGAAAGAAGAGGCCGACCCTCGCGGTCGCCGAACCCGGCACCAGGCCACGACCATTGGCTGCGATAGGATCGATCGCAGTGAGGCCCCGCCGCGGCGGGGCCTTTCGCCTGACACGAGGAGTTCCTGCATGCCGACGACCCGACTGGTCGCCTTCGACCTGGACGACACGCTCGCGCCGTCGAAGGCCGCCATCGACCCGCGCATCGGCGACCTGTTGATCGCCCTCGCCGAACGCGTCGAGGTCGCGATCATCTCGGGCGGGCAGCTCGCGCAGTTCACGACGCAGGTGGTCGACCGACTGCCGGATGCCGCGGCCGACGTGCGAACCCGCATCCACCTGCTGCCCACCTGCGGCACGCAGTACTACCGCCTCACCGAGCACGGCATCAGCACCGTCTACGCGCACACGCTCAGCGATGACGACAAGGCGCGGGCGCTGTCGGCGATCGAACAGGAGGCACGGCGTCTCGGATATTGGGAGGCGGAGCCCTGGGGTCCGATCCTCGAAGACCGCGGTTCGCAGATCACGTTCTCAGCGCTCGGCCAACGGGCCCCGCTCGAGGCGAAGAAGGCCTGGGACCCGACCGGTCAGAAGAAGAACGCGCTGCGGGCGTCCGTGGCCGCTCTCCTCCCCGATCTCGAGGTGCGAAGCGGCGGGTCGACGAGCGTCGACATCACCCACCGCGGCATCGACAAGGCGTACGGCATGCAGCAGCTCGCCGAACAGACCGGCATCCCGCTCGAGGACATGCTGTTCGTCGGCGATCGGCTCGACCCGGACGGCAACGACTATCCCGTGCTCGCGCTGGGCGTGCCCTGCCACGCCGTCACCGGCTGGGAGGACACGGCGGCCTTCCTCGACGCGCTCATTCCGACGCTGTAGCGCCCGGCATCCTGCGGCCGCATCCGCTTCAGCAGTCGCTTGCGACGGCGGCATCCGCTTCCGCGGCGTTAGAAGTGACGGCTGAAACGCCTCGCGGTGCGCGGCCGACCGGCGTCAGCCGGGTCAGCTGCGTGACGTGCTTGGGCGTGAGCTCCGCCAGGGCCGAGACGCCGAGCAGCTTCATGGTGCGCTCGATCTCGCTGCGCAGGATCGCGATCGTGCGATCGACGCCCTGCCGGCCACCGGCCATCAAGCCGTACAGGTATGCACGGCCGACGAGGGTGAACTTCGCGCCGAGAGCGACGGATGCCACGATGTCGGCGCCGTTCATGATGCCGGTGTCCACCATGACCGTGGCATCCTTGCCGACCTCGCGCACCACCTCGGGCAGCAGCCGGAATGGGATCGGCGCCCGGTCGAGCTGTCGTCCGCCGTGGTTGGACAGGACGATCCCGTCCACGCCCAGGTCGATGAGCGTGCGCGAGTCCTCGACGTTCTGCACGCCCTTGATGACGATCTTGCCCGGCCACATCTCACGGATGATCTTCAGGTCGTCGTAGCTGATCGTCGGATCCATCGCGGCATCCAGCAGCTCACCCACCGTGCCCCCGGTCGAGCTCAGCGACGCGAACTCGAGCTTGGGCGTGGTAAGGAAGTCGAACCACCACCACGGGCGCGGAATGGCGTTGACGATCGTGCCGAGCGTCAGCTGCGGCGGGATCGAGAAGCCGTTGCGCTTGTCGCGCAGGCGCGCGCCCGCCACGGGGGTGTCGACGGTGAAGAACAGCGTGTCGAAGCCGGCCTCGGCGGCGCGACGGGTCAGACCGTACGAGATCTCACGCTCGCGCATCACGTACAGCTGGAACCAGTTGCGCCCGTGCGGGTTGGCCTTCTTCACGTCTTCGATCGACGTCGTGCCCAGTGTGGACAGGGTGAAGGGGATGCCGGCGGCTCCCGCCGCACCCGCACCGGCCACCTCCCCCTCGGTCTGCATGAGGCGCGTGAACCCGGTGGGCGCGATGCCGAACGGCAGCGCCGACGGGCCGCCGAGGATCTCGCAGGACATGTCGACCGAGGGGGCCGGCTTGAGGATGCCGGGATGGAACTCCACGTCTTCGAACGCCTGGCGCGCGCGAGCGATCGACAGCTCGCCCTCTGCCGCACCGTCGGTGTAGTCGAACGCGGCCTTCGGCGTGCGCCGCTTCGCGATCGCGCGCAGGTCGGCGATCGTGAGCGCGGCATCCAACCGGCGCTTGCGCAGATCGAACTCGGGCTTGCGGAACTGCATGAGCTCGAAGATGTCCTTGACGTTGGGGATCTGCCTGGTGACCATCAACGGTCCTTTCCGTCGTGAGTGAGACCGGCGTGTGCGTAGTAGCCGGTGATGTGATCGGAGACGAGGCGTCGCGCCATGACGGGGTCGCCGAGCTCGAGCGCCTCGACGATCTCGCGATGCTGCACGCGCAGCCGCGCGGCGGTGTCCGGCCAGTCGGCGATGTGATCCGCGCCGGCCAGCACGTACGACTCGATCGCGTCACGCAGGCCCGCCATCATCGCTGCGACGACGTTGTTGCCGGATGCCTCGGCCAGAGCCAGGTGGAACTGGGCGTCCAGCGCGAGGAACTCGGCGGGGGCCAGCGCGACGTCGTCCATCGCGTCGAGGAATCGCCGGGATTCGCCGAGCGGCCCGGCCGCGGCATCCGTCCCGCGCTGCGCGCGACGCACGGCGCCGATGCGCGACGCGAGGTCGTCTGCCACGGCCGTCTCCAGGATGAGCCGAGTGCGCATGACATCGTCGATCGGGAATCCGCGGGCGGCGACCTGCAGGCGCAGCAGCGCCGACATCCCGCCCTCCGGCGTCGCGATCACGATGGCACCGGCGCTCGGACCCGAGCCGGTCGCCGTGCGGATCAGGCCCAGCACGTCCAGGACCCGCAGCGCCTCGCGCACGCTGGAGCGGCCGACGCCGAGCGAGGCGGCGAGCTCCCGCTCGGGCGGCAGATGGTCACCGGGCGCCAGGACGCCTTCGAGCAGATCGGTCTCGATCTTCTCCAGGACGACGCGCCAGGCGCGCGCGGGAACGGCCTCGTCTGCCACGCGTACTCCTTCTGTGGTCTGACCACTTTATCCCGTGTGGTCTGACCACGCAACCACGTCGCCCCTCCCCGCCCCGTGCGCCAAATTCACATGAATTGGCCGAATGCACACGAAACTTCCGGCGGTTTGATGTGCACTCGCCAAATTCATGTGAATTTGGCGCACTACGGGCGGTCAGCCCAGGCGGCCACCGGACTCACGCAGGTAGCACTGGGCGCACATCGACTCGTACGTCACACGCTCGGCGGTCAGCTCGTCGATCGCGACCTGGTCACCGTCGAACACGAAGCGGCCGCCCACCAGCCGTGCATTGAACAGCGCCTTGCGCCCGCACCGGCAGATGGTCTTCAGCTCCTCGAGCGAGTGCGCGAGCTCGAGCAGCCGGCGGGAGCCGGGGAACGCCCGGGTTCGAAAGTCAGTGCGGATGCCGTACGCCAGCACCGGCACCCCGTCCAGTACCACGATGCGCAACAGATCGTCGACCTGCTCGCGGCTGAGGAACTGCGCCTCGTCGATCAGCAGACAGGCGACATCGCCGGACGTGCCCGGGATGAGCGCCTCGGCGTCGCGACGCAGCCGCGCACGCTCGTGCGCGAACAGCGCCCGCACGTCGTCGCCGGGCTGGATGAGGAAGTCGACGGGACGGGTCATCCCGAGACGACTGGAGATGCGATCGGCGTCTTTCGTGTCGATCACGGGCTTGGCCAGCAGCACGCGCTGTCCACGCTCCTCATAGTTGTAGGCGGCCTGCAGCAGTGCGGTGGACTTCCCGGAGTTCATCGCGCCGTAGCGGAAGTACAGTTTGGCCACCGGACGAGTCTATGGCCGGCGCAATGCGCTCACGGACCGACGCCACGCACCGACCGACGCCACGCACGGACCGACGCCACGCACCGACCCGGACGAGGCCCTTCGCACCGACGTCACGCGATGATCTTGAGGTCCTGCGCGGTCTCGGCCATCGTCTCGTGCGCGAGCTCAGGCTGGTCGTTCAGGTTCTGTCCGTACGTCGGGATCAGCTCACGGATCTTCGGCTCCCACGACGCGAACTGCTGCGGGAAGCACGTCTTCAGGAGCGCGAGCATGATCGGCACGGCTGTCGATGCACCCGGCGAGGCGCCCAGCAGACCCGCGATCGATCCGTCGGCGTGTGAGACGACCTCGGTGCCGAACTTCAGCTGCCCCTGGTACATCACCTGTGCACGCTGGCCGGCCTGCAGCAGCGTCCAGTCATCGTCTTCGGCGCTGGGCATCAGCTCACGGAGATCCTTCACCTTGCGGTGATGGTTCTTCGCCAGCTCGCTGAACAGGTAGCGGATCAGGTCGACGTTCGTGAACGCCACCTTGAGCATGCTGAAGACGTTCGAGAACCGCACCTGGGTGACGATGTCCCACATCGAGCCGTTCTTCAGGAACTTCGGGCTGAACGTGGCGAACGGGCCGAACAGCACCGACGCCTTGCCGTCGACGACGCGAGTGTCCAGATGCGGCACCGACATCGGCGGCGCGCCCACCGTGGCCTTGGAGTACACCTTCGCGTGGTGCTGAGCGACGATCTTCGGGTCGGATGTCATGAGCCATTGCCCCCCGATCGGGAAGCAGCCGTAGCCCTTGATCTCCGGGATCCCGGACTTCTGCAGGAGCTTGAGCGCCCACCCTCCGGCTCCGACGAACACGAACCGCGCGTTGATGCGGCCCGGCGCGCGACCGATCGTGCGGCGATACCGCACCTGCCAGGTGCCGTCGCCCTGGCGCTTGAGGTCGCGCACCTCGGTGTCGGTGCGCAGCTGGACGCCCGAGCCGGCGAGATGCGCGAACAGCTGGCGGGTGAGCGACCCGAAGTCGACATCGGTTCCGGCCGTGACCCGAGTGGCGGCGAACGGCTCGTCGGCCTTCAGCCGGCGCTGCATGAGCAGCGGCGCCCACTGGTTGATCACCCGGGAGTCCTCGCTGTACTGCATGTCGGCGAACAGCGTCTGCTCCTTGAGCAGCTCGTGCCGCTTCTTCAGGAACGCGACGTTCTTCTCACCGCGCACGAACGTCATGTGCGGCGTCGGGTTGATGAACGTGTCAGGTGCACTGAGGATGCCGCGCTCGACGAGGCTGGACCAGAACTGGCGACTCAGCTGGAACTGCTCGTTGATCGAGATCGCCTTGGCGATCTCGACGCTGCCGTCGGGCGCCTGCGGCGTGTAGTTCAACTCGCACAGCGCGGAGTGCCCGGTGCCGGCGTTGTTGAACGCGTTCGAGCTCTCCTGCGCGACCTCGCTGAGGCGCTCGACGGCGACGATCTTCCAGTCGGGCTGCAGCTCGTGGAGGAAGGCGCCCAGGGTGGCACTCATGATGCCCCCACCGATCAGAACGACATCGACGGTCTCAGTCACGGTTCTCCAGTCTACGTGGCGCGGCTTGGCCCTCCGTCCCGCAGGGCCGCGATCGAGGGTGCCGCTGTTCGGGATGCCGCGTCACACGGCCGCAGCGATGCGCTGGGCGACCAGCTCGGCGATCTGCACGGCGTTCAACGCCGCCCCCTTGCGCAGGTTGTCGTTGCTGATGAACAGCGCGAGCCCCTTGCCCTGCGGTGCCGACTGGTCGGCGCGGATGCGGCCCACGAAGCTCGGGTCCTTGCCCGCCGCCTGCAGCGGCGTGGGCACCTCGTCGAGCACGACGCCCGGCGCATCGGCCAGCACCTCGCGTGCGCGCTCGGGCGTGATCTCCCGCGCGAACTCGGCGTTGATCGAGAGCGAGTGCCCGGTGAACACCGGGACGCGCACGCAGGTGCCCGCGACCCGCAGGCCTGGCAGCTCGAGGATCTTGCGGCTCTCGTTGCGCAGCTTCTTCTCTTCGTCGGTCTCGTTGTCGCCATCGTCGACGAGATTGCCGGCGAACGGGATGACGTCGAACGCGATGGGCGCGATGTACTTCTCCGGCGCCGGAAAGTCGACCGCGCCCCCGTCGTGCACGAGCCCGATCGTGTCCTGCTGCGCGACGGCGGCCTCGATCTGACCGAGCAGCTCCTGCGCGCCGGCCAGCCCCGAGCCGGAGACGGCCTGATACGTGCTGATGATGAGCCGCTCAAGGCCCGCGGCGGCATCCAGCGCCTTCAACACCGGCATCGCGGCCATGGTGGTGCAGTTCGGGTTGGCGATGATGCCCTTGTGTGCGTCGGCGATCGCGTGCGGGTTGACCTCGCTGACCACGAGCGGCACCTCGGGATCCATCCGCCACGCACTGGAGTTGTCGATCACGACCGCTCCCGCCTCGGCGAATCGAGGCGCGTGCGCACGGCTTCCCGTCGCACCGGCGGAGAACAGCGCGATGTCGATGCCGGCCGGATCGGCGACGTCGACGTCTTCGATGACGATCGTCTGGCCGGCGAACTCGACCGCGCGACCGGCCGACCGGGCCGTCGCGAACAGCCGCAGCTCGCGGATCGGGAACGAGCGCTCGGCGAGGATCTCACGCATCACAGTGCCCACCTGGCCGGTGGCGCCGACGACGGCGACGGAAAGTCCTGAATCAGAGATGCGGGTCATGGGGATCCTCGGGGAACGGGCGCGTCGCATCCTGCACGGCGCACGGGCGCACGGGCGGATGCGACATCGCAGGGTTTTGCTGATTCTACCGGCGTGCGCGCAAGACTCCGGTCAGGTCGCGCGCCTCAGCGGCCGGTGCCGGCGTAGATCGTGGCGTCGGCCTCGCCGTCGAGTCCGAACGCGGTGTGCACGGCGCGCGCGGCCTCGGCGAGGTCGTCGCCGCGCAACACCACCGAGATGCGGATCTCAGAGGTCGAGATCATCTCGATGTTGATGCCGGCGACGCTGAGCGCATCGAACAGCGTCGCCGAGACGCCCGAGTTCGTGCGCATGCCCGCACCCACCACGGAGAGCTTGCCGATCTGGTCGTCGTGCACGAGGCTGGCGAACCCGACGACGTCCTGCTCGACGGCCAGCGCCCGCAGCGCCGTGGACGCCTCGGACTTGGGCAGGGTGAACGAGATGTCCGTGCGCCCGGTCGTGGCCGCCGAGATGTTCTGCACGATCATGTCGACGTTCGCACCGGACTTCGCGACGATCTTGAAGATCTCGGCGGCCTTGCCGGGGATGTCGGGAACGCCGAGGACCGTGATCTTGGCCTGGCTGAGGTCGGTCGCGACTCCCGCGACGACGGGTTCTTCCATCTGCTCTCCCTGAAGCTGCGGGAACAAGTCGATCAGTTCCCCGCGTCGCGTCTCGTCGATGACGAGCGTGCCCTCCGACGAGCTGAAGGTGGACCGCGCGTGGATCAGCACGCCGTGCCGACGGGCATATTCCACTGCACGAATATAGAGGACCTTGGCGCCGTTGGCGGCGAGCTCGAGCATCTCCTCGCTGGAGATGACGTCGAGCTTGCGGGCCTTGGGCACGACGCGCGGATCGGCGGTGTAGATGCCGTCGACGTCGCTGTAGATCTCGCAGACATCGGCTTCGAGAGCGGCGGCGAGAGCGACCGCCGTCGTGTCGGAGCCGCCGCGTCCGAGCGTCGTGATGTCGCGGGTGTCGCGGTTGAAGCCTTGGAAGCCGGCGACGATGACGATCGCGCCCTCGTCGAGCGCCTCACGCAGACGGATCGGCGTGACGTCGACGATGCGGGCCGACCCGTGCTGCGCGTCGGTGATCATGCCGGCCTGGCTGCCGGTGAACGACCGCGCCTCAAAGCCCATGGAATGGATCGACATGGCCAGCAGCGCCATCGAGATGCGCTCCCCGCTGGACACCAGCATGTCGAGTTCGCGCGGCGCGGGGATCGGGGCGACCTGCGAGGCCAGATCGAGCAGTTCATCGGTGGTGTCGCCCATCGCGCTGACCGCGACGACGACGTCGTGCCCGGCCCGGCGGGTGTCGACGATGCGCTTGGCGACGCGCTTGATGCTCTCGGCATCAGCGACGGACGATCCGCCGTACTTCTGGACGATCAGCGCCACGAACGACTCCCGGACTGCGAAGGGCGGGCGTGGATGCCGCTACCCGCACACCATCTTACGGACCGGCCTGTGCGCTGCCCGACCGTGTGACGTCGTCGGGGTTCGCGACCTCGGCGACCTCGACCATCGCCCCCGGCACGGCCTCGGCCACGGGATCGGCCGTGGTGTCGGCGCGGCGACGCCAACCACCGGTCGCCGCCAGCCAGCAGCCCAGGAGCACGAGCGGGAACCCGATGAGCAGGCCCAGCGTGAGCGGCTCCGCCAGCACGATCGCGCCCAGGGCGATCGCGACGACGGGGTTCACGTAGGTGAACAAGGGCGCGCGAACCGGGCCGACCTCCTCGATCAACGCGAAGAAGCCGATGAACGCGACGGCCGTGCACAGCACGCCCAGCAGCACCAGCGACACCGTGCCGCGCACCGACGGCACACCGTGCTGGGTGAGCAGCGCGACCGGCAGGTACGCCAGCCCGACGACGATCAGCGCCAGGGTCACAGGCCCCAACGACGGCACGTCGCGCAGCTTCGTCGCGATGATGAACGGGACGATCGCATAGAGGATGGCGGTCACCAGCACCTTGGCGACGGCCAGGAGCGCTGCCGTCGGATCGGACACCGCCATGCCCTG
>ERZ778017.1844-NODE-1844-length-19169-cov-5.161086_pt1 | contig 19169 bp, 13 predicted proteins | sample MGYA00375747_ERZ778017 | MGnify/ENA primary metagenome ERZ778017 (study PRJEB29350, sample SAMN05509838) | bioreactor metagenome | biome: bioreactor; material: wastewater | place: South Africa: University of Cape Town | collected 2014-03-17 ...
GCCGACCCGGCGCGTCTCATCGGCTGGCTCGCGACGCCCGCCGGATCCTGGGTGGTCGGCCAGGTGCTCACCACCGACGGGGGTCTCGGGCTCGGCTGACGACCCGGACACCGCCCTGGCGCCGAGACCACGCCGACGCGACGCGCCCGGAACACGCGACCCACCGTGTCACGACCTCTCGACCCACCACGCCTACAGCCGCACGACGTCGGTCACCCGCACGACGGCGGCGCCGGCCTCGGCCGACGCGGCGAGATCGACGACCGCGCGGATGCGCCAATCGTGGTCGCCGGCGGGGTCGTCGATCGTCTGCTCGACACGCCACTGCCCCGCGGCAGGCTCCTCGGCGATCGCGCACAGCCGCGGCGAGCGCGCGCGTCCGTCCACGCCGATGCTGTCATGCTCGGCGAAGTAGGCGTCCAGCGCCGCCGGCCAGTCGGCGTCCGGGTCGAGCTCGATGAGATCGTCGTCGCGCTGGCGCGCGGCCAGCTGCACGCGCCGGAACAGCTCGTTGCGCACGAGCACCGTGAACGCCCGGTGATTGGCCACCACCGACGGCGGGGCAGGGGGCACGATCTGCCCGACGGACTCGTCCGGGGCCGCCGGATGCACGAGCTGCTCCCACTCGTCGACGAGGCTCGAATCGACCTGCCGCACGAGCTCACCGAGCCATTCGATGACGTCGAGCAGCTCCGATGTGCGCGCCTCCAGCGGCACGCTCTGGCGGATCGCGCGATACGCGTCGGAGAGGTATCGCAGCACCAGCCCCTCGCTGCGGGCGAGCTGATACGACGAGACGAACTCCGCGAACGTCATCGCGCGCTCGAACATGTCGCGCACGACCGACTTGGGCGACAGCTCGAAGTCGCGCACCCAGGGCTGGCTCGACGCGAACACCTCGTACGCCTGGTGCAGCAGCTCGTCCAGCGGCTTGGGATACGTGACGTCCTCGAGCGCCGCCATGCGCTGGTCGTAGTCCAGTCCCTCCTGCTTCATGGCCGCGACCGCCTCGCCGCGCGCGCGGAACTCCTGCTGCGACAGGATCGCCCGCGGGTCGTCGAGCGTGGCCTCGATGACGCTGACCACGTCCAGCGCATAATGCCCGGTGCCCACCCGGCCGGGCGCTCCCGGCAGCGCGCCGTCGTCAGGGGCGGGAGCCGCCGTGCCATCTCGTGCGTCATCCGGGTCGAGCAGTTCGATCGCGGCGAGGGCGAACGGCGACAGCGGCTGGTTCAGTGCGAAGTTCGGCTGCAGATCGACGGTGAGGCGGATGCCGGGGCGGGGGTCTGCCGTCGAGCGCGGGGCCGCGCCGAGCCGGCCGGGCGGTGTCGTTCCGACTCGCTCCGCTCGCTGGGCGGCCGGGGAATCCGCTCGCGGGGCGACCGGGCCGACCGGGCCGACCGGGCCGACCGGGCCGACCGGGACGACCTCGACGATCCCGGCGTCGCGCAGGGTACGGAAGATCGCCAGCGCGCGGCGCGCCAGCGCGTACTGCTGCGCGCGCGTCTGATGGTTGTCGAACACCAGCGACCGCACGTTCGCGAACACGTCGCCGCCGCGGGCGATCACGTTGATGAGCATGGCCGCGGTCAACGGCAGCTGCGGCACGAGCGCCTCGAGCGCGGGATCCACCAGCCGTTCGAATGATCCCCTGCCCCAGTTGACCGCCCCCGTCGGGGCCTTCTTCCGCACGATCTTCTTGCGCTTGGCGGGGTTGCCCTCGGCCTTGGCCAGCGCGAGAGCGTTCTCGATCTCCCACTCCGGAGCCATCCCAACGACATTGCCGTACGGGTCGAACCCAGCACGCCCGGCACGGCCTGCGACCTGATGGAACTCGCGGGCGGTCAGCTGCCGCATCCGGGTGCCGTCGAACTTCGCCAGCTCGGTGATGACGACCGTGCGGATCGGCACGTTGATGCCGACACCGAGCGTGTCGGTGCCGCAGATCACCCGCAGCAGGCCCCGCTGCGCGAGCGTCTCGACGAGTCGCCGGTACCGCGGCAGCATCCCCGCATGATGGATGCCGATGCCCGCGCGCACGAGCCGCGACAGCGTCTTGCCGAACCCGGTGGAGAACCGGAAATCACCGAGCGCCTCGGCGATGCGGTCACGCTGTTCGCGCGAGGCGATCTTCATGCTCGACAGCGCCTGCGCACGCTCGACGGCCGCCGCCTGGGAGAAATGCACGATGTAGACCGGTACCTCGCCGTCCGCCAGCAGCAGCTCGAGCACCTCGTACACGGGCCGGATCTCGTAGGAGAAGTGCAGGGGCACCGGCCGCTCGACGCCCGTGACCTGTGCCGTCGGCCGCCCGGTGCGCCGCGACAGATCGTCGGCGATCGCTGTGACGTCGCCGAGCGTGGCCGACATCAGCAGGAACTGCGCACGCGGCAGAAGCAGCAGCGGCACCTGCCACGCCCACCCGCGGTCGGGATCGCCGTAGAAGTGGAACTCGTCCATCACGACTTGGTCGACGGGGGCGGCAGCACCCTGCCGCAACGCCATGTTCGCGAGGATCTCGGCCGTGCAGCACACGATGGGCGCATCCGGGTTCACGGACGAGTCCCCGGTCACCATGCCGACGTTCGCCGCTCCGAAGACCTCGACGAGGGCGAAGAACTTCTCGCTCACGAGCGCCTTGATGGGCGCCGTGTAGTACGTGCGGCCACCGGATGCCAGTGCCGCCGCGTGCGCGGCGATCGCGACGAGCGACTTGCCGGTGCCGGTCGGCGTCGACAGGATCACGTTGGCGCCCGACACGAGCTCGATGACGGCCTCGTCCTGCGCGGGGTACAGCGTGAGCCCGCGCTCGCCCGCCCAGGCGACGAACCCGTCGTACACGGCGTCGGGGTCGGCACCGGCGACGCGGTCGAGCAGGGTGGTCACCTGTCGAGTCTGCCGCACGCGGCGGCCGTCCGCCGTCCGAGTACGCTGGAGGGGCGACTGGCGTGGCCGGACTGACCGGCAGGGAGCGCATGACCGGCATCGCCCGCCTGGGTGCCCATCGACACATCGATCAGGGAGCACAACCCATGCGCTACGGAATGAACCCGCACCAGTCCGCCGAGGTGACCGGCGGACCCGTCGTCGTCGGCGGCGCAGCGTCGATGATCAACTACCTCGATGCGCTGAACGCGTTCGCGCTGGTGCGCGAGGCCGATGCCGCCACCGGCTGGCCGGCGGCGGCATCCTTCAAGCATGTCTCACCGGCGGGCGCGGCGGTCTCCGGCACGATCGATGACACGGCCGCCCAGACCTGGGGGCTGTCCGGCGTCGCGGACGACAGCGTGCTGTCCGCCTACGTGCGCGCGAGAGACGCCGATCCCAAGTCGTCGTTCGGCGACGTGGTCGCCCTCTCCCGTCCGGTGGATGCCGCGACCGCCGAGTTCCTGCGCACGATGATCTGCGACGCGCTCATCGCCCCGGGGTTCGAGCCGGGCGTCGTGGACGTGCTGCGACGCAAGCGCGGCGGTCGTTTCCTCATCTTCCAGGCGGACCCGTCGCTCGAGCCGCCGCGGCGCGAGCGACGCGACGTGCTCGGCGCGACGCTCGTGCAGGACCGGGATGCCGCCGACGTCACGGCGGTGCTGCCCGCCGACCTCGATGCGCACACCCGCACGGACGCTCTCGTCGGCATGGTCGCGGCCCGCTACACCCAGTCGAACTCCGTCGTTCTCGTCAAGGACGGCGCGGCGGTCGGCATCGGCGCGGGACAGCAGAACCGTGTCGACTGCGTGCGGCTGGCCGGGGCCAAGGCGCGGGTGTGGTGGCTGCGCCGTCACCCGCTCGTGCGCGAGCTGCCGCTTCTCGACGGGATGCGACGACAGGATCGCCTGAACTGGCAGGTGCGGTTCGCCGGTCACGAGATGACCCGCACCCAGGTCGACGAGTTCGCGCGTCTGTTCGGCGATGACGCCCGCGCCGCCTACGACGACGCGTCCTGGCGCGACGCCTGGATGCGCGAGCTCACCGGCGTCACTCTCGTGTCGGACGGCTTCCTGCCGTTCCGCGACAACGTCGACCACGCGGCGGAGTTCGGCGTGACGACCATCGTGGAGCCGGGCGGTTCGACGCGGGCCGACGAGGTGCAGGCCGCCGCCCGCGAGCTGGGCATCGCGCACGTGCAGACCGGACTGCGGCTGTTCCACCACTGATCCGCCGCGGAACAGGCCCGATCGCCCCTACGTTGGAGACAGCGAGGAGAGGAGTTCCCATGCCCGACCTGACGATCACCCGCGAGGACGAGAACCACCGCTACACCCTGTCGGTGGACGGCGAGCTCGCCGGGTTCACCGAGATCCACCCCGACGGCCCGGGGCGCCTGCGCATGCCGCACACCGTGATCATCCCGTCGTATCGCGGACAGGGACTGGCGACGGCGCTGGTCGCAGGAGCCCTGGAGGATGTCGCATCCCGCTCCGAGACCGTCGTGCCGCTGTGTCCGGTGGTGGCGAAGTACCTGCACGAGAACGCCGTCGACGGGCTGATGATCGACTGGCCTGTCCGCCGCACCGACTGACGCCGGGGCGGCTGCGCACCGCGCGGCGACGCCGCGTGTCCGGACATCCGCCGAGCGCGGTCCCGCGGCCTGCGGCATCCGAGCCTCGCCGCTCGGTTAGGGTACCCTCACCTGCACGGATAGACTGGGCGGATGCCCGCCCGCACCGCCGTCCTGTCCACGCGCGTGCTGCTCGTGTGCGCAGCCATCGGCGTCGCCGCGGGCCTTGCCGGCGGCATCGCCGGCTGGGTCACACCCGGTGTGATCCTCGTCGCGCCGATCCTGTACGGCTTCGTGCTGGGCGTGCATGTGATCCCCGGGATCATCGCGCAGGAGACGCTGCGCCTGCCGTGGGTGGCGCTGCTGACCCATGTGCTGGCGGCGCTGGTCTCCAGCGCCATGGCCCCGCAGTGGGCGGGCAGGTTCCTCGGGACGGCGCTGCTGTTCGGCGGGATCCAGGAGCTCGTCGCGGCACTGACCCGCTACCGGGTGTGGCGCGCATGGCGCTTCTTCATCTCGGCGGTGGTCATCGGCATCCTCGTCGCCGTGGTCGTCGCGCTCGTGGTCAACCTGACGAACATGCCGCTGTGGGCACAGGTGTCGTATCTCGTGCTCGCGGTGCTCGGGCCCGTCGCCTGGACGGCCATCGGGTTGCTCATCGGTGCGCAGTTGCGCCACGCCGGCATCGGCCGCCGATGAGCACCCCGCTGCTGCGGGTCGCCGATCTCGCAATCCGACACGAGGGAGAAGAGGTCGCCGCTGCCTCCGGCGTCTCGTTCGAGGTGCGCCGCGGCGAGGTGGTGCTGCTGCTCGGCCCGAGCGGCTCGGGCAAGTCGACGCTCACCCTGGCGCTGAACGGCCTGATCCCGCACGACGTGCCCGCCCGCGTGACCGGCTCAGTGATCGTCGACGGGATGGATGCCGCGACCACGCCGGTCGCGCAGCTGGCCACGCGCGTGGGCATGGTCTTCCAGGATCCGGACGCGCAGCTGGTCACCGGGACGGTGCTCGACGAGGTCGCGTTCGGCCCGGAGAACCTGCGGCTGCCCGTCGCCGACGTGCTTGGCCGAGCCGAGACGGCCCTGCGCCGCGTGGGCCTGTGGGAGCGCCGGCACGAGAACCCCGACGCGCTGTCCGGCGGAGGTCGCCAGCGTCTGGCGATCGCGGCGGCGCTGGCGCTGGGCTCCGATCTGCTGGTGCTCGACGAGCCGACGGCGAACCTTGATCCGCAGGGCATCGACGAGGTGTACGCGGCCCTGGCCGACGTGGTCGCCGCCGGCGATCGGGCGATCCTGCTGGTCGAGCACAACCTCGACCATGCGATCGGGTTCGTCGACCGCGTCGTGGTGCTGGATGCCACGGGCCGCACGATCGCCGACGGGCCGGTCGCCGACATCCTCCGGCACCGCGCCGCCGACCTGCACGAGCTCGGCGTGTGGCTGCCGACGTCGACCCTGGCCGCACTGCGGCTGCGGGAGGCCGGCTATCCGCTCGACCCGCTGCCGCTGACCCCCGCCGAGCTGCGCAGTGCGCTCGAGGGCGTCCCGCAGCCCACGCACACCCCGGTCGTTGAGCGAGGCCGCGCGCAGCGCGCCCGAGACGAAACGCCCCCGGCCCCCGACCACGTCCCGCCCCACTCCGCTCGCTCCACGACCGACCCCACCGAGCACCCGATCCTCACGGCTCGCGGCCTCTCGCTGCGGCGCGGAGGCGTCGAGGTGTTGCGCGACGTGGAGCTCGACATCCAGCCGGGCGAGTTCGTCGCGGTGGTCGGAGCCAACGGCACCGGCAAGACCACCCTGCTGCACGCGCTCGCCGGCGTCGTGCGTCCGCCGCGCGGTACCGTGCATGTGCGCGATGACGACATCGCGCGCCTGCGACCGCGCGAGCTGGCGCGGCGCATCGGGTTCGTGTTCCAGAACCCCGAACACCAGTTCATCGCGCACACCGTCCGCGAGGAGCTCGCGCACGGGCTGCGGGACCTGCCCGCGGACGAGGCCGATGCCCGCATCATCGACGTGCTCGACCGGTTCGGCCTCACCGCACGCGCCGACGTGCATCCGTTCCTCCTGTCCGGCGGACAGAAACGCCGCCTCTCGGTCGGCACGGCCCTGGTGGCCGGGGCACCGATCCTCGCCCTCGACGAGCCCACGTTCGGACAGGACCGCGCCCGTGCCGACGAGCTGCTCGAACTGCTCGCCGCGCTCAACCGCGACGGCACGACGATCATCGTCGTCACGCACGACATGCAGCTAGTCACTGAGTTCGCCACCCGCACGATCGTGCTCGGGCACGGTCGCGTGCTCGCCGACGCCCCCACCGCACAGGTCTTCGCGGCGCCCACGCTGCTCGAGCAGGCAGGACTGCGGCTGCCTCCGCTGCGCGAGGCGCTCAGCGGCCTGCGCTCGCACCCGGAGCTGGCGGGGACCACGCGTCTCGCCGAGCTCGCCCGCGGGCCGTCCACCGGAGAGGCCGCCTCGTGCCCGCCCGGCGAGGCGACCGAGAGGACCGGCAGCGCGTGACCACGGCATCCCTCTCCCTCGACCCCTACGCCGATGTCGCGCCGGCCTCTCCCGTGCGGTTCCTGCATCGCCTGAACCCGCTGGTGAAGCTGCTCGCGCCGGCGCCTGCCATGATCATGCTCGTGTTCGTACGGGATGCCGCGACACCGGCCGCATTCCTCGCACTGGCCTACGGCGTCATTCTCGTGGGCGCGCGCATGACGGGGCGGCTCGCGCTGATGCTGTTCGTGGCGGTGCCCGCGCTCACGGCCGCCATGACGATCGGCTTCGCCGCGTGGACGGACCCCGCCCGTGTCGCCGGCACCACGGCCGTTCTGCGTCTCGGCGACTGGACACTGCATGCCGGAGCCGTGCAGATCGGCGCGGCGACCGGCCTGCGTCTGGCCGCGATCATCGCGCTCGCGCTCGTCGCGGGCCTGACGACCACCGGGCCCGATCTCGCGCGGTCACTCGTGCAGCAGCTGCGCGTGCCGTACCGGGTGGGCTATACGGCGATCGCGGCGTTCCGGTTCGTGCCCCGCTTCGCGCGCGAGCTGGAGATCATCCGGCAGGCGCACCGGGTGCGCGCGGGGCACCGCTCCTTCCTCGGGCTCGCCTACGTCGTGCCGCTGCTGGCCGGTGCGATCCGGCACGCCGAGCGGGTGGCCCTGGCGATGGATGCCCGCGCCTTCGGCGCCCACCCCGACCGCACCGAGCGCCACCTCGTGCCGGTGCGCGCGCGTGATGTGGTGTTCGGCGTGCTCTTCCTCGCGGCCTCGACGGCCGTGTTCTGGGTGTTCTTCCCCTGGGGGCTGTGAGCCGGGCCTCGCACACCGGCGTGTGACGCGTTCAGAACTCCGTCGATCCGTGCCGATCCGGCGCCGACACGCCCGACACGGCGGGCCCGGGGAACGGCTGAGATGAGTTCTGCACGCGAGGTCGGGGCAGTCGGATGCCGAGACCCCGCGCCATCAGCGACCGTCACGCTCGCCGCGCCCGGTCGTGTGCACGGGGCCCATCCCACGCGGCCTGCCGGTCGGGGCCGGGCCGCTCGCGGCAGCTGCCGCAGCCGCCGCGAACGTCCCGGTCACGAGCGGGAAGTGGCACGCGACCATGTGCGGCACCGCGCCACCCGCACCCGCGCCCCCACCCACGCCCACGCCCACGCCCACGTCCGGCATCGTCCCGGCGGCATCCTGATCCGAGCCGCCGCCCACCCGCAGCACCGGCTCGACCTGCGCGCAGATCTCCTGCGCCATCGGGCACCGCGTGCGGAACCGGCACCCGCTGGGCGGGTCCATGGCCGAGGGCAGCTCGCCGCTGACTCCGAGCTTGGCCTTCGCGCGCTCGGCAGCGGGATCGGCGATGGGAATCGCGTCGATGAGCCCGCGGGTGTAGTGGTGCTGCGCAGCCGCGTAGACCTCGGCAGCCGGTCCGATCTCGACGACCTTGCCGAGGTACATCACCGCGATGATGTCCGAGAGGTATCGCACCACTGACAGGTCGTGGCTGATGAACAGGTAGGTCAGCTCGCGCTCGCGCTGCAGCTGCTTCATGAGGTTGAGCACCTGCGCCTGGATCGACACGTCCAGCGCCGACACCGGCTCGTCGGCCACGATGAGCGCGGGCTGCAGAGCCAGCGCACGCGCCAGCCCGATCCGCTGCCGCTGCCCACCGGAGAACTCGTGCGGGTAGCGCTCGGCGGCGCGGCGGGGCAGCCCGACGTCCTCGAGCAGCTCGTCCACGCGCCGGTCACGGTCACGCGCGGTGCCGACGTGCTGGATCTCCAGCGGCTCGCGCAGGATCGCTCGCACCCGCATGCGCGGATCCAGCGACGCATACGCGTCCTGGAACATGAACTGTACATTGCGCCGATCCTCGCGCAGGTCCCGGCGGTGCCGGTGCGCGAGAGGCCGGCCGCGGAACAGGATCCTCCCGTCCGTGGGCAGCTCGAGGCCGACGACGAGCCGGCCGAGCGTGGTCTTGCCGCATCCCGACTCGCCGACCAGGCCCACCGTCTGCCCGCGCGCGATCTGCAGCGTGGCGCCGGCCACCGCGCTCACGGCGCCCACCGTGCGTCGCAGGAGTCCCCCGCGCGTGACCGGGAAGTCCTTCACGAGCCGGTCCAGGCTCAGCAGCGGCACCCCGTCGTCGGGGATGAACCGCGTCGGTGCGACCCATTCCCGGCTGTCGCTGGATGCCTCGGCCTGCGCCGCCGGCCGCGCGGCCACGATCTCCTCGGGCGAGGGCAGCGGTTCGGTGCGCGGCACGAAGCACGCGAACCGGTGGGTCACGTCGCCGTCCCCGGCGGACTCGAGCACCGGCAGCTGCGTGCGGCAGCGATCGACGGCGAACCGGCAGCGCGGGGCGAACGGGCACGCGTGCGGCGCCTCGATGAGGTCGGGCGGCAGCCCCGGGATCGAGTACAGCTTCTCGCCGGTGCCTGCGGCCCGCTCGGGCAGCGCCTCGAACAGCGCCTCGGTGTAGCGATGCCGCGGCTCGGCGAACAGCGTCTGGGTCGCGGCGGTCTCGGCCACCGTGCCCGCATACATCACGACCACGCGGTCGGCGCGGCCAGCGATCACGCCGAGGTCGTGGGTGATGAGGATGACGGCCATGCCGAGCTCCGCGCGCAGTCGGTCGACCAGCTCGAGGATCTGCTTCTGCACGGTGACATCCAGCGCCGTGGTCGGCTCGTCGGCGATCAGCAGCTTCGGGCGGCAGATCAGCGCCATCGCGATCATGACGCGCTGCCGCTGCCCGCCCGACAGCTGGTGCGGGTAGCTGTCCATGCGCTGCTCCGGGTGCGGGATGCCGACCAGTCGCAGCATCTCCAGCACCGGCTCGCGGGCTCGTGCGCGCGTCATCCCGCGGTGCAGCACGAGCGGCTCGGCGACCTGCTCGCCGATCAACTGCACGGGGTTCAGGCTCGTCATCCGGTCTTGGAAGATCATGCCGATCTCGCCACCACGAATGGCCTGCATCGAGCGCTCGGGCAGCGCGACCAGATCGCGGCCGTCGAAGCGCACGTGCCCGCCGGTGATGTGTCCGCCGGGCGGCAGCAGTCGCTCGATCGACATCGCGGTCATCGTCTTGCCACAGCCGGATTCGCCGACCAGGCCCACCGTCTCACCGGCATCCACCGTGAACGAGACGTCGCTGAGCGCGTGGACGACCGATCTGCTGAGCCGGATGTCGGTCGTCAACCCGGAGACCTCCAAGAGAGCCATCGTCCACCTCGTTCAGCGGCGCTGCAGCCGCACCTCGACCGAGTCGCGCAGGCCGTCACCGACGAGGTTCACCGCGACCACCACGATGATGATGGCAAACCCGGCCGGGTAGATCAGCCACCAGTAGTTCAGGAACACGTACTGCGTGCCGTTGCTGAGCATCGCACCCCAGTCTGTGGCCGGCGGCGAGATGCCCAGGCCCAGGTAGCCGAGATAGGCGACCAGCAGGATCGCGTCGGCCACCTGGAAGGTCGCGTTCACGATGACCGTGCCGATCACGTTGGGCATGATGTGCCGGGTGACCGACCGCCACGACGACCCGCCCATCACCCGCACGGCCTGCACGTACTCGCGCACGCGCAGCGTCAGCGACTCGCCGCGCACCAGACGAGCCGGTACGAGCCAGGCGGTCAGCCCGATCACGAAGATCATCACCGGCAGCGACGGGCGCACGATCGTCACGAGGAACAGCAGCAGGAACAGGATCGGGATCGCGAGGATCGCGTCGACGATGCGCATCATGATCCCGTCGACGACGCCGCCGAAGAAGCCCGCGATGGCGCCCCATACGGTGCCGACGACGGTCGCGATGGCCGCGGCGGCCAGGCCCACGATCAGTGAGGTCTGGCCCCCCACCATGAGCCTGCCCACCACGTCGTATCCCGACCCGTCGGTGCCCAGCGGATGCCCCGAACCCGGCGGCAGGTTCGCGCTGGTCAAGTCGACGGTGACCTGATCGGTGGGGTAGATCAGCGGGCCGACGAAGCAGAACAGGATCGCGAGGGCCACGACGACGAGCCCCACGATCGCGAGCCGGTTCTGCACGAAGACCTCGAAGCCGAGGCGGAACAGGCTCTTCGGCCGTCCCTCGAGCGTGCCAGGAGCGGGCAGCGAGTCGGCGGGCGCAGCGAACGCGCCGACCGCGGCATCCATCCCGCCGGCCGGCTCGACCGGCGGCGGACCGCCCAGTTGCGTGGTCATCGCCTCACCACCTTCACAGCGTCACCCGCGGATCGATCGCGGCCAGGCCCACGTCGGCCAGGAGGTTCCCGATGACCGTCGCGAACGCCGTGACGATCACGACGCCCAGCTCCACCGGGTAGTCCGACTGCTGCGCGGCCTGCCAGAACAGCAGCCCCATTCCGGGGAAGTTGAAGATCGACTCGGTGATCAGGGCCCCGGCGAACAGGGCGGGCAGCGAGAGCCCCAGCAGCGTGATGATCGGGATCAATGCGTTGCGCAGCACATGGCGCCACAGCACGCGGGTGGGCGAGGCGCCCTTGGCCCGGGCCGTGCGCACGTAGTCCTGGCTGACATTGTCGAGCACCGACGAGCGCATGTAGCGCGAGAATCCGGCGATGGACAGCAGTGCCAGGGTCACGATGGGCAGGATCATGCCGGGGAACTGCTGGAAGATCGGTACGACGCCGTCGGATTGCGGCGCCTCCGGCGGGAACCAGCCGAGCCACGACGAGAAGATCTCGATGAGGATGAGTCCGAGGAAGAACGTCGGCGCCGCGTAGAAGATGAACGAGAGGCCGGTGGCCACGTAGTCGAAGATGCGGTTGCGCCGCACAGCCTGGTACACGCCGACCGGGATGGCCACGATCACGGTCAGCACGAGTGACAGCGCGGCGAGGATGATCGTCTTCGGCAGCCGCTCAGCCAACAGCGACCCGACCGACTGGTTGAGCACGTATGAGAACCCGAAGTTGCCGGTGAACCAGCCGAACACGCTGGTGAAGTACTGCACGACCAGCGGGCGGTCCAGGCCGTTCTCGCTGTTGAACTGGGTGATCTGTCCGGGCGTCGCGCGCGGTCCGAGGATCGCTCGCGCGGGCCCTCCCGGCAGCGAGTGCAGCAGGATGAAGACGATCACCGTCACGACGAGGACGACGAGCACGGACTGCAGAAGGCGACGGATGATGTAACCGACCATTCGGTTCGCCTCCTACCGGCCGTGCTCGTCGTTGTCCTGCCTGATCTGTCCTCTCCGCGGATGCGGGATCAGTAGTGCCAGTCCTCCGGCTTGATCGCGCCGTAGGGGTTGTTGGCCGTGAAGCCCTTCAGGCCGTTGGCGACCTCGGTGAGCGAATAGGTGTAGTTGGGCTGGTAGATGACCGGGACGTTGGTGGCCATGAAGTCCTCGTACGCCTGCATCACCGCCGTGCCGCTCTGCGTGTTGGTCGCGGCGATGAGCTTGTCGAGCGTCGCGTTCGAGTAGCTGCCGGAGTTGGATCCGGCACCGGTCGCGAACAGCAGCTCGCCGGTCGGGTAGTAGTCGGGCGCATACACCCAGCCGCCGCCCCAGTTGCCCATCTCCCAGGTGCAGGTCTTGCCCTTGCACGGCACCGCCGTCGAGGTCACGGAGTTGAACGGCTCGGGCTTCAGGTTCAGCGTGATGCCGACCTGCGCCGCGTTCGACTTCATCGACGCCATCGCGGTGTCGATCGTGGCCTGGCCGCTCGCATACGGCAGCGAGAACGTCAGGGCGGTCCCCGCCGCGATGCCTGCGCCGCAGTCACCGGTCGCAGTCCCCGGCTTCACGCAGGTCGTGGTGCCCTTCGGCACGACCTTCCAGCCGTTGTCGGTCAGGTACTTCGTCGCGTTCGCGATGCTGTACGGATATGGGTTGTTCTTCTCGGTCTGCGAGATCAGCGGGCTGTCAGGGAAGAGCGGAACGGGCCCGGTCGTCTGCACGCCGTAGTTCTTTGCGGCAGAGGAGATGACGCCCTTCTGATCGACCACCGACTGCAGCGCCTGACGGAAGTACAACTGCTTGAAGATCGGCCCCACGGTGGGGTTGTTGTAGTTGATCGGGAAGTAGTTGAACCCGTACAGGAACCACGGGATCAGCTGATAGTTCGCGCTGAGCGGGTTGGGGCCCGCGGCATCCGGAGCACTCGTGGCGGGCTTGGCCTGGGCGATGTCCTGGGTGGGGATGTAGCCGACGTCGAGCGTCGACCCGCCGCGCACCACATTGAACTCCGCGGAGTCCGTGGTGAACGGCACCATCTTGAACTGCTTGACCTGGGCCTTCTGCGGGCCGGAGTACACGGTGTTCGGCACGAACGTGACGTGACCGTCGGAGTTGAAGCTCGACAGCTTCCACGGGCCGTCCACGACCGACCAGATCTTGCTGGTGGCGTAGGAAGGCAGGTCCTTCGACTGTGCGTTCAGATAGGTGTAGACCGCCTTGCAGCCGCTGATGTTCGTGACGCAGTCGCCCTTCGCCGTCGCGCTGGTCATGTCCCACGCCAGCGGCATGGGCGTGATCTGGCTGAGCTGGTTCATCAGGAACCACTCCTGGCTGTACGCCTTGTCGGTGGTCAGCACGACGGTCGTCGGGTTGGGCGAGGTGGCCGTGAGGATGTTGTCGGGGAACTGCCCGGGCGTGTAGCCGGCGTAGTTGGCCTTCTCGGCCTTGTCCATGTTGATCCAGAAGATGACGTCCTGCGCGGTGACGGATTCACCGTTCGACCACTTGTACGGATTGAGCGTGATCGTGATCGTCTTGCCACCGTTGGAGTACACCGGCTGCTTGGCGAGGCTCAACGAGTAGTCGACGCCGGTCTTGCCGTTGTCGCCGTACCAGTACAGCGTGCGGTACATCATCAGCTGCATCTCGGAGTTCGTGACCGAGAAGTCGGCGATGGGGGAGAACGGCCAGATCCAGTTCGGAACGGTGGCCGGTGGCAGCGCCCACGAGATGGTGTCGGATGCCTTGCCCGGCGCATTGGCATTGGCCGCATGCGTTGCGCCCGGGCTGGATCCCGCACATCCCATCAGTGACAGGGACGCGGCGGCCACGAGCACTCCGGGCAACAAGAACCGGCGCCACGCACCGGCGGAATGACTTTTCATGCTGAGCCTCCCGGCTTGAGCTCGCGCGGCGGCTCTCGGGTTGTCAGCGTCGTCGCGCGGGACCTCCTCTCCTCAGTAAGCGCTTCGCAAGGACAAAGACCGCCCAGACCCCGCTGAGAGTTCCTTCTGTGCCGGATCGGAAATCAAGGAACCACCGCCCGCCCGTTGCGTCAAATTCACATGAATTCGGCGAATGCACATCAAACCGCCGGAAGTTTGATGTGCATTCGGCCACTTCATGTGAATTTGACGAAGAGGCGACGGGGCGGCGGGGCGGCGGGGCGGCGGGGCAGCGAGGGATGCCGCGACCCGGCAGGGCGGACGCGGCATCCCTCCTCGACGCGGGCCTGCTCGCAGCGCTACACCGCGACCGGCAGGGCGGACGCGGCATCCCTCGTCGACGCGACCTACTTGCGGCCGGTCACCTCACGGGCGACGATCTCGCGCATGACCTCGTTGGTGCCGCCGTAGATGCGGTGCACGCGGGCGTCTGTCCAGGCACGCGCGATCGGATACTCGAGCATGTACCCGTAGCCGCCATGCAGCTGCACTCCCTGATCGAGCAGCTCCCACTCGCGCTCAGTGGCCCAGAACTTCACCTTCGCCGCCTCTTCCGGCGTGAGCTTGCGGTCCTTGTACAGCATCATCGCGCGATCGACGTAGGCCCACAGCACATCGACCGTCGTGGCCATGTCGGCAAGCGCGAAGCGGGTGTTCTGGAAGTCGGCGACCGGCTGCCCGAACGCCTCCCGGCTCTGCGTGTACTCCAGCGTCCACTTCAGCGCGGCCTCGCCAGCCGCGGCAGCCGCGACACCGATCGACAACCGCTCGAGCGGCAGGTTCATCATGAGCTGGATGAAGCCCTTGCCCTCGACGGCGCCGATGAGGTTCTCGTCGGGCACGAAGACGTCGGTGAAGCTGAGCTCGGCGGTGTCCCACCCGTGGAACCCGACCTTGTTGAGCTTCTTGCCGTGGTCGAACCCGTCCATGCCGTCCTCGATCAGCAGGAGGCTGAACGCGTCGGGACGGTTGCCCTCGCCGGTCTTGACGAACGTGACCACGACATCGGCGGTCTTGCCGCTGGAGATGAACGTCTTCGCCCCGTTGACGAGGTAGCCGCCGTCGACCTTCTTGGCCGTGGTCTTGATCCCGCGCAGATCGCTGCCCGCGCCCGGCTCGGTCATCGCGAGGGCACCCAGCACCTCACCGGTCGCCATCCTCGGCAGCCACTTCTGCTTCTGCTCCTGAGTGCCCATGTGCACGAGGTAGGGCACGGCCAGGTCGTCCTGGATGCCGAGCGCTCCGGCCAGAGAACCATTGCCCGACGCGATCGTCTCTTCGAGCACGACCGAGCGGAAGCGGTAGTCCTGCAGCATGCCCGCGCCGCCGAACTCCTCGGGAACCGACAGCCCGAGGATGCCTGCCTCGCCCGCCGCCAGCATCGTGGCGCGGTCGATCTCGCCGTCTGCATCCCACTGCTCGCGCTTCTCGTTCGTGGCATAGCGCTTGATGAACTCCTTCACGACGTCGCGGAACGCTTCGTGGTCCTCGTCGTAGATCTCCCGTTCCATGGCGAGCTGAACCTCTCTCTTCGTCTCTCTTCGTCGAGCGCACGGCGAGGATCCCGCCGTCGCACCGTCGATCTTACGCGGCATCCAGTCTCACACTGGATGGGATTCAGTACCGTCCACAAGGAAACGACGGATGCCACGGTCCCGCCACACCGGTCTGTACAAGACGCGCTGTTCATCGCGCGCCATCGGACAGCGGGTCAAGACCTGTGGTCGGCGCTCTGCCCGTCAGTGCACGTAGCCCGGGGGGCCTGCCGACTCAGTGCGCATAGCCGGGGCGGAAGACTCAGTGCGCGTCGCCCGGGGGCCGTCGACTCAGTGCGCATAGCCGGGGGCTGCCGGCAGGCCGAAGAAGTCCTCGAGCGTGTGGTAGCCACCGTCATGGTAGGCGGCCGCGAGATCGACCCCGATGTAGCGCAAGTGCCATGGCTCGGCCGAATAGCCGGTCACCCCGGCGTGGCCTTCCTCATAGCGGACGACCCAGCCGTATTGCCACGCATGGGCCGCGATCCACTCGCCCTGCGGCGAGTCGGCGAGATCGTCGAGGGTGGCACATCCGCTGTCGGTGCAGGGAACCACGTCGCCGGCCAGGCCGGTCTGGTGCTCGCTGTAGCCGGGGCGTGCGCTGACGGCGTCGGCGGCAACCGTTCCCCGCTCCACCGTCTGCTTGCCGTAGTTGTGCTGCTGCGTCTGGAACGAGCGGTACCCGCTGTTCAGCGCGATCTGCCCGACCCCGTTGGCGCGGGCGGCCTTCACCATGACGGTCAGCGCGCGGGCGGCATCGTCGCGCAGACCGCTCCCGTCGAGGCTGCGCACATCGGTCGGCTTCATGCGCGGCGACGGCGCGTAGTCCTTCGGCTGCAACGGCTGCAGCTTGTCGACGACCACCCACACGTGCGACGGATCCGACAACGAGACGCACGGTGCACGGCCGCTGACCACGGCGTCGCGGAACTGCTCGCCACCTCCTGCGGCGCGGATCGCGGCGGCATCGTCGTGCGCGCGCAGCGCCGCGGTGAACGCCTCGGTGTCGCACAAGGCCAGGGAGGCCGGCGCCACCTCCGACCCGCGCGCCGATGCGGCCGCGCTCGGTGTCGACGTGGAGGCACCAGTCACAGCATCCGTCGCCTGCACAGGAGCGAGCCTTGACGCGGTGATGTCGGCCGTGAGCGGGCTCTCGGCCACCGGCGCGACCGGACGCGAAGCCGTCGAGGCGCCGCCCGCCACGATCAGCACGGATGCAGCGGCCAGGCTCACGCGTGCGATCAGTCCCACCCGGGGCTTGCGCGCGTGGCGTGCGCGCGCGCACTCCGTGGTCAGCGGCACGACACGCAGCGGCCCTGGTCGTCCCACCGGCAACGGTGGAGGCGGTGGTTTGAAGATCGGTGGATGCGCCGGCCCGATCTGCTCCTCCGTGACGATCGGGATCGGCAGGGTGGGCACGTCCGTCGACCGCGAGAGGCCCTCGGGTGCAGCGCACTCGCTGGCGGCATCCCCGCGCGCTCCGGCGTCCGCGTACCCGGCCGCATCGTGGCGCCCCGCGCCATCCCCGCGCCCGGCGGCATCCCCGCGCCCGGCGGCATCCCCGCGCGCTCCGGCGTCCGCGGGGGTCCGGGCTTGCGCGAGCTCCGCCGCCGGATCGACGCGTTGGATCGACGCCGCGCGCTCGCGTGCCTCGCGCAGCGCACGCCGCGTCAACGGCGCGTGCGCGAGCGAGGGATCGTGCGGGTCGGGGGCCGTCACCCGGTCTATTCTGCTCCTCCCGGGCACGGATCGCGAGAGCGCTCCCGCGATTCGACACTCGATCGGCTCCTTCTTGACATTCAATCGAAGACATGTTCCCATGATCATATGCGGTGGCAAGGACAGCAGCTGGGCGTCGCAGATGACGCGGCCCTTCCGGGGATGGAGCGTCTGGACGGTCTCGTCCGATCAGTGACCACCCCCGAGTTCGCCGGTGTGACGTTCCACGAGGTGATCAGCAAGACCGCACTGAACCACGTGCCCGCCTCGTCCGCGATGCCGTTCGGATGGACCGTCAACCCCTACCGGGGATGCAGTCACGCGTGCGCCTACTGCTTCGCCCGCGGCACGCACGAATACCTCGATCTCGATGCCGGGCACGACTTCGACACGCAGGTCGTGGTCAAGGTGAACGTCGCCGAGGTGCTGCGGCACGAGCTCGCCCGCGGAAGCTGGCGGCACGAATCGGTCATGCTCGGCACCAACACCGACCCGTATCAACGCGCCGAGGGGCGCTACCGGCTGATGCCCGAGATCATCGACGCGCTCACATCGTCGGGAACCCCGTTCTCCATCCTCACGAAGGGCACGCTGCTGCGCCGAGACTTGCCGCAGTTGGCGGATGCCGCGGCCCATGTGCCCGTGTCGCTGGCGATGTCGATCGCGGTGTTCGACGAAGCCTTGCAGCGTACCGTCGAGCCGGGCACGCCATCGACCGCCGCGCGGCTGCAGACGGTGCGTGCCGCTGCCGACGCGGGCTTCGATGTCAGCGTCTTCTTGATGCCGATCCTGCCTCATCTGACCGATTCGATCCCCCTGCTCGACGAGGCGCTTCACCGCATCAAGGCCGCCGGCGCCGCGCGCGTGATCTTCGGCGCGTTGCACCTGCGCCCGGGGACGAAGGACTGGTTCCTGCAGTGGCTCCAGCGCGAGCATCCTGAGCTCGTCTCGTCGTACCGCGGGCTGTACCCGGGGGCCGCGGCCTACGCGCCGAAGGGTTACCGTGCGTGGCTCGGGCAGCGGGTGCGACCGCTGCTGCGTGCGCACGGGCTGGACGAGCGCCTCGAAGACGACCAGCCACGAGCGACGGCACCCGGCCGTGTCGTCACCACCTCCAGGGGCCGCAAGGATGCTGCCGCTACCGACCGGCTGTTCTGATGGTCGCCCGCTTGGTCATCATACATATCTCTCATCTTCCTCTCATATTTTTTTCTTGCATTGGCGTAGCTATGTACTATGATGAGTAGTGGAAGGGTGCTTCTCACCCGACCCGACGAAAAGCCGACGTCGTGAAACCCGCGGACCCACCCCTGTGTTGGCGTTCGTCTGGAGTCGGCTATGGAACACGAGCAGCAGATGCCCTTCGGCACCTGGCGTGCGCTGGACACGCTCGTGGACGAGGTCGTCAGCACCCGTCGGCAGATCGCCGCACTGCAAGCGCGCGAGGCAGAGCTCATGGGACGGGCGGTCGAACTGGTCGTCACCCGTGAAGAGGAGCGGCGCGAGGCAGGCCTGCGATTCGGCAACGATCTTCCCCTGCGCGAGGTATCCAGCGAGCTCGGGGCGGCGATGCGGTTGTCCGATCGCTCAGTGCAGACCCGGATGGGCCGCGCATCCCTGCTCTTGGATCGGTTCGCCGCAACGCATGCCGCGCTCGGGGCCGGCGAGATCGATGAGACGCACGCGCATGTGATCGTCGACGCCGGCTGCCTCATCGCCGACGATGACAAGCGTGCCGACTACGAGCGGCGTGCGCTCAGCC
>ERZ778017.1847-NODE-1847-length-19135-cov-5.625681_pt1 | contig 19135 bp, 10 predicted proteins | sample MGYA00375747_ERZ778017 | MGnify/ENA primary metagenome ERZ778017 (study PRJEB29350, sample SAMN05509838) | bioreactor metagenome | biome: bioreactor; material: wastewater | place: South Africa: University of Cape Town | collected 2014-03-17 ...
TTTGATCATCGATTTTATTGGTGATATCAAAATGTGTTTCAAAGTACGAAAGGCTCCAACAATAGTAAAGAGTTTGAACCTGTCATAATTTCCAATAAACTTGTTGATTATGAGCTCAATTTTCAATTTTTGTATATCCAACGAGAGAATCGAAAGGTCGACTAAAGGAATCAACAAAAATGAACTATGTTCAGCAGTGTCAGTTAAATCATTCAAGATAGATATTTCGAAATTAGAAACAACTGCTGATTGGGTCCAGTACTTGGTGTGCTTAATCTCGTTGACTTTGTCTGTAGAGGATACAACACTGAGAAACGATGGGTCCAGTTCTTCTGGTACCTTGTCGGTCCTAGCATGGTTTTGAACATGACCATTTCTTATAGCAAACGATGCTTCATCAAAGCTTACTTTGACATTTCTCAACTGTTGACTCTCGCCAATATGGTCATCCCTTAGTTCATCATCTTCTGTGTTGAAGATTTCGTTCGGAGGAATTAAAATAGATCTGGACCCCAAGAATAACTCAAGAGAATTTACATCAATTTCAAATGAGGCAAACCATAAAGGTAGATAGTCAAAAATACGATCAATTGCACTTGGTTTTATGGTCTTTGGTTGAGCAAATTTATAAAGAATTTTGGCCAGCTTTTCGTCAATGATAGAGTTCAACAACCCATTTACTGCACCAATCTCCAAATGACGATGAAGTCTTTCGTATATGTCTACCAAAACTTCGTTGATCAAAGATAACGGTGTAAGTTTCGAAAGGTCTACTGCAATACTTTCGAGAATCAATTTCAGGGTTAGTTTGAAGTTTTTCAGAAAGTTCAAATTCAACTGAACAAGTTCCGCATCAAAAAGGTTATATTTCGCAACCGTATGCTCGTATATGCTACAAAGAGTATTTGTGACAGCACATTTTGAGTTATACTGCCAATTCTTTGTGGTGAATACTTGAAACTCAAGCATGTCGTACGAAAAGTTGAAAACCGAAGTGGTGTCATCATGATGTAATAAAAACCTTGGTTGTTCTATAATTATCCTTGCATCCAACCTTGGATAATATTCTTTCAACAAATCGAAATACTTCTGCTTCAAGATTTTGGTTGCAGCAGAGTCACAAGAAGACTCTATCTTCGTAAGTTTCTTGATGTAATTGTACTTCGAGACCAAAACAAAATTATAAATTATTTCGGAAAGTTGCTTTGTAGTGACATCAATAATCGGGCTAGATGCTGATGCAAATAGCTCTACAATTGCATCTTTAAACCCATGACCAGTAGCAAGCTGGTGACTTATGTTGGACTTGAAAGTAATTGAAAGATTGGGAACATTTACAATATTTTGGTGAATATGTTTTGACTTATAGTCAATGGTCAACAATTGTAAATTGTTGGTCAAGTGGAACGGTTGGTCTGATTGTGAGTCAAACAATATTTTGAATCCGGCGTCATCGTGATGTAACTTTGAGATATTGAAAGATAATGACTTTATTTTCAAGTCCAAGCTTGTTGTAGGTAATGAGCTCTTTAAGTACTGTTCAAATAGGATATTGTTTTCGAAAGTTTCAAATGGAATATCTTGAATAGTGGTATTCTCCAAATGTAGCGATAGTTTATCGATGATATGGTGAAATCTGTTGTGTTGATTCACCATTTTGTAAAACTTATTAAGGCTCTTCAATTCCTCATTGTCTTTGTCGTCGATTTTAATATTGTCAGACTCTTTAAACGTAGTCCTTCTCACCAACTCTTTCTCAACGATATTCTTCACGTATATTTGCTCAAAACGAGCCTTCAAAATTGTGAATACTGATACCACAACTTCATCAGTCGAGCAATAGACAACCAAGTCCAGCAAACTACCTGATTTGGAGTTGACTGAAACCGACAATTTTATAGACAAGTTGAGGAACTTCACAGGATCTGGATTATCATTGAGCTGGTTTAAGTTGCTGACTGTAAGAATTGAGTTGATCTTCAATTTATCTTTATCAAACGTCAGTCTTCTCGATTTTACTGAACATTGTATACTTTGCACATCGGCAACATTGTGGCCATGCACCAGCACCAGCAAGTGTCTCAATTCCACACCTAGGCTCCGAAACAGTGTGAGCACAAAACTCACCACTATTCGTGCCCATTTATTCTTTGGCAATATAGAGACTTCAATTTCATTCGCTCGTGGATCTTTGTCAATATAGTCAACATCATCTAAGTTATCACCACCACTGGTCGTGGCAGAAGTGCTCTTTTTCGAGATGGACGTGATTACCACGGTTATATCCTCGAATACAACCGTCCTTAATCGGAACCATCCCTTGAAAATAACCGTGCCAATGGCAACATTGCCAAAACGACCACGATAGGAAACACCATGTATCTTGAACCCATTAGAGATGCTGATAGAACGAATGTGGAATCCTGATAGCACATACACAAAGTACCACAGAATGACCCATATGACAGCGGCAATAGCTATCTTCCAGAGAACCAGCTCCAATTGCGGCGCCATCTTGTTCAAGATAAACTTTTACAACACGGTTCTACCACCGTATTAGTAGATAAAAACCCTGTTCATGTATACAGCCCACCAGCATTTAGCCAGCATAAGTGCAAATACGTCACCAAATACTTGTTAAGCGGCAAGCAACCAATAAGTCATGCTGTCGAGGTAGGGGGTGACCATCGTGGTTTTAGTCTCGGAAGGGAGATGTGGTGGGGTAGTAGAGTGTTATAATTTTGTTTTCTATACATAAAGGGATATTTTGAGGCAGTTTTACGAGACGCACAGAAACCTAAGTTACGATTGGAAACTATAATGAGCGATGTAAACAATCTAGCTGCACTGTTGGCTCTCAAATTACCGTGCAATATCAGATTTGGTAAGGTAGTTGCTATCGCTGTGATTGAATTGCTCTATTGTGGCTGGTGCCCCGGTGGTTTTGTTCGCTTGACGTCATCATTACTACCACCTAATATGTGCGACAGAGTAGACCAATTCAGTAGATTAAGAAATGGGCTTACAGGTAGTGGATACTAGTATTTAGTTGTATTTGATTGTAGTTGTCAATAGTTCGGTACTGTTGTTGTACTGCACTCTCTTCTTATCCTCTTGATTTCTTCTCATCTGGATTCTGGCGTGCTTTGCGAAGTGTTTATTGTTTCCACATTACTTCCAAAAAGTCTAATATTGCTCGATCGAGCTGCACCTGGCCAAATGATGCCTCTAGTAGTCTTCGACTTACTATTGAGTCGTGTTCCATGCTTGCTGCTGGACCTCCTTCCCTGTAAATATTGATATGGTAGCGCAGACATGACAAACAAACACCTTGATAAACTTGGCCATGCTTGAGTCTAGCAGTACTCAGAAGAGACTACCTCGGTTAGTACCTTATTTTAGCCATTCTGAAACAATTCGTGCTAACATTGGTTTCTCTAGAAAAATGCTATTAGGGCTGTACCCTATTCTATCTATAATACACGTGATATTTATCTGCACGTCTAAAGATTCTGTTCACGTGATGAGTTTTAAAATTTTTCCACCTACTATGTTAGTAGTGAAATAAAAATTTGTTAAACATTTTTCAGTTTGAAGAATTGATATAATAATAATCAAAAGTATGTTGAGATGAGAGATACCGTCCAAGAGCAACAAGACTAGAACTATTGATCTTTCGATTGTTGTAACCACCGTTCTGAGATGTGGGTAATGAAAAATTTTCAATCAGATTGATATTGAAATGGTGATGAGATCCAACGAATTGTAGTACCATATTAAGTTTATGTTGAACCAGCAATACACCAAATGCAACAGGAACTTCGACGTACTTCCAGTTTCAGATATTGATTGTGATTGTGATTTTTCATTCTTGGAGAAAGTTTGACCATGGAAGAATTTTCATACTAACATTATAGTGGCTGCTTCAGTTTCCCATCCAAAGATTGTTAAGAAATACACCAAGAAGTTCAAGAGACACCACTCTGACAGATACCACAGAGTTGCTGAAAACTGGAGAAAGCAAAAGGGTATTGACTCATGTGTCAGAAGAAGATTCAGAGGTACCATCCCACAACCAAACATTGGTTACGGTTCTAACAAAAAAACCAGAAACTTAATGCCATCCGGTCACAAAACCTACTTAGTTAAGAACTTGAAAGACTTAGATGTTTTATTATTACACACTAAAACTTACGCTGCTGAAATTGCTCACAACGTCTCCGCCAGAAACAGAGTTGAAATTGTTGCCAAAGCTAAAAAAATGGGTGTTAAAGTTACCAATCCAAAGGGTAGAGTTGCTTTAGAAGCTTAAACTAGTTGAAAATTGAAGAAATTTTTAATATGGTTTTATTCTCTATTTAATGTACATTTATCGTAATATAATTCATGTAGAATTGTGAACCATGAAGTAATGCAATTGCTCTGAGTCGATCCTCTTTTTTGACTAGGACTTCAGTATGGCAATGCATTCGCTTGTAGAAGAACCTTAATTTCGGGTTCGTGTTGGGTTTGCTAAGAATGTACTGAAAATTTTCAGACTGTGTATGAAGAGTCTGTTCAGTAGTCTGAAAAAGATTGAATATTGTACTATTTTACATTACGTTAGAATAGAATTAGCATGTTAGTCTTGATCCTTGGAGGTTAATTTAGAAGGTTATTTTGGGTGTTCCTGTCGATTGGATTCTGTAGTATCAAAATCAATACCTTTTAATCTCCAACTGTTCATATAGTATATGGACACAAAATATTTGCGTAGACAGTAGAAACATCAAAACTTGCAAGGTATACAAAGTCTAATTGGATACCATTTCAAAGGTAAAACTAAACGCAAACGAGAGGAAGAAGTCCAAGAATTGGAAGTTTGGAAAACTTTAAAAGAGTAATGGTTGCAACTAGTGCTGCATATCGTTAAAACTATGCATATTCCTAAGTTTCATAAATTTTGCAATACTGCCATCTAAAAGCTAACGTGTGGACGACAGAATAGTACGTTTCAAGTTGAGTTCCTCTGTATCAACAGTCTTCCAAGCAACTCTTGTGATATTTGCATTTCACACTACATAGATTAGGAGTGATACCCAATAATGCGTGGCTGCAACTTTTGCCCAGACAAAGAATCTATAAACGTTCAGTACTTTTCATAGTTGTTTTTTCTACGTCTTCTATACGGACAGGTTGACCTATTTGTTGTTATACCCATATGTAGCTCAAATTTTATGGGTTTTCCTCTCCGTTCAAAAATATTTCCTGTGGCTCGAAAGTTTATTAAATCTAAAAGTTGAATCTAATTATACATATCGTTAACGCACCACACGCAGTATCTTAAAAGCAACATTTAAGTAAAGGTAACAAAACTAGTTTTTACCACGTTGGCGGCTAGTCCTGTCGCATACCATTGATCCTGTTATCATTCGTATACGTTTGAGTGTATACTTGAAATCTTAAGAAATTGTAATGACATGAAATAAATTTCAAGGTTAACCTTGTATTTCATCTACAAACCCAGCCATGGTGTAATTCCTCTATTGTACTTAATACACAAGTACAATATCTATATGCTACACAATATCGTTCCGGAACCTAATGTATCTTAATGCTAAGTCACCTTCTTATCGACCCAGTTTTGGCGACATTTGATATCTCCAAATGATGATGTCTTTTAATTTTGTACCCCAAGTCACACATTTTGCTTTTATCGTTGAGCCTCATATCAACAGCTGGTCTGAAAGTCCTACGGCTACTCTCTACCAAGGACAATTTTGATAAATTCTCCAAATTACTAACATGGTGGTTAGATAATGGCAAGATTTGTGGTGATACCGATCTTGATGAAGCATTCGATATATCCCGTTTTTGTCCAAAGCTTCCATTAGTGCTAGTACGAGTAGGTGGTTGAATTGGTTCAATCGACTTCTCTTTTGGTCGTTTATCATCCACATGTGCCTGTTCCTTACCTAAGGAATTTTCTTCTTTTTTCGATTCATGTCCTTCGGTCATCGGTACTTCTTCCACTGGAGCCAAGTTTTCAGTACCACGAATGCCTGATGAAGTGTCTCTTGTGTGAGCCACATCATCATTATCATGGAAACATGGTGGTACCTCCTTTACAGGCGATAGTTCTTCATGAGATGTGTCTGAGTCAGCCCCATTGAGGTTTTCAAATAAGCTGCTAGTAGCTTTGCTGTATCCCTCAATCTTCGGTGACGTGTGTGTTAATGATGAAGCCGAATGAACTGATTCTGTGTCTTGTTTTTCATTATTTGGGTTTGGTGGTACATCTGTAGAAAGAGAGGGTAAATCTAACATTGATTTGATTGGGGTGTGTGGTATGTGTGCTGTACTTTCATCTTGAACACTACTCTTTCTTGAATTAAGTCCCGAGCTGACAGATGGAACACGAGTATTAGTTGTTGTTGGTAAGTTTGGAAAAACCACTGCATCTATATCCTGTTGTGGGTGTTCATAAATGCACATTTCTAGTGATTCAAACCATGGATCATTGAAAAGCAAGTCCAAATCATATCGATGCTCGACTGATGGGTCACAAAGTTTCCATGCTACTCTCGATCCACCAGTGCTGTCAAACTTAGCGGCCCACTTGAAATCGGATGCTGGCCCCTTGTAATATCCTTTATTAAGTTTAAAATTTGGATGATCTGAACTATATCTTGCATGGTTGAATTTGTACTCACGGAAACCGTGATCGTGTGGAGATGCGGTTTGGAATGGAACGCTGCTATAAATTAAAGTAAATAACAACATTCCTAATCCCCAGTAGTCCATCTTGAAGCTGTTATATGCAAAAGACTTCAATTCTGAATGGGATTTTTCCTTCAAAAGCATCACTTCCGGAGGCGAATAAGGGGGTGAACCAACATACGCAGTAGAAAGTTTCAATGGTGACAGGAAATCACCATGGACTTCATGTCCATAATCACTAACCCCGAAATCACACAATTTTGCAATTCCGTTCGCATCAATTAACACGTTTTCTGGCTTCAAATCTCGATGAACTATATCGTTTTCATGCAAGTATTTTACCCCATAGGCAATCTGCTTAAAAAGACAAAACTTTTCTGCTAACGGAGTTCTTTTCCAGCCCGACTTGACAATCATGTTGAACAAATCACCACCAGCACAAAACTCCAAAATCATCCCCCATCCCCTGGTTAAGTTACTCTGTGACTGAATTCTTACCATGGCTAAAGTGTCAATGACGTGTCTAGAAACACTGGCCCGTTTCGACAAGATGAATTCTTTGATTGCTCTTTTGTAGAATTCCTCATCGGTTTCCTTTGCTAACAAAGTAAACTTTTTCAATGCAAATACTTGACGTTTGTGTCCAATGGCATTAATGAGACGAACATCAGATGAACCACCGTCTCCCAACTTTGTTTTTGAGAGATCGATTTCAAATTCGTCTAAAAGATTTACATGCACTTGTTTATACTCCTCCGGCAAGTAATCGTTTGGATCTGCTACTGGGTTTGCCAATACCTTTTCTTGGTCTAGACCCCCAGACAAGTAGAAAGACGTACTTTTTGGTGCTTCTTGCGTGATGGTTTTGTTCATACCAAACGGATTGTACACGATTTTATCACTCGAGGGGCATGAAGGTATTGGTGACGACGAAATGTTATTCTCTTTACGAATCTGGGCCATATGAGAGTTTTTGGTGTTGAGTTGCTGCAAATGGGCCAAAGTTTCGGCCTTGGTCAACTTTTTGAACTCCTTCGGTGGTCCATGGTGCAACGCATCGGTGCTAGATCTCGGTCTAGTGGGGTTCGAAGGCTGGCGTTTCATGGAAAGATGGGACGATGCCCTAGACAATTTCGGCAGTGGTTTCGAATCGGATACTCCGGCCGACTTCTCGTTGATACCTGTTGACGACTCAGTATTGGGAACTGGCGTAACTGCACCGCTTCCCACCCTAGCTGGTGTAGAAGTCCCGTTATTGGCACCACGGTAAGATACCGCATCCAGGCCACCAGCCAGAGGCTGGCTCAAAGACACTTTCGATTCCGTGTCACGACCAGACGACTTCAGGCCAGTGATACCGTCCTTCGCACTGGACACTTCATGCTTGATGCTGTGAAGGAGGTTAGAAAGACCAGACGACGAGCTTGACCTCACCGGCGATGGGTCTTTCTTGAACAAATTTCGAAAGCTTCGATGACTCTTTTCCGTAGGCATGATTAATGAGCCATCAGTAAAAATTGATAATTCAAGAGCCAAATACCTCGAAAATCACAACTACAACGACAATCCGAAACAAAATATTGCTTTCCACGATTCTAGTTTTAACGTTAATATATACTACTGTGTGGAAAAAATATTTGTTCGGGTTGTATTAGGGGTTTGTCCTACACCGGTCGGAGTGTCTGTAGGCTTCGGCCCAGGGTCGGCCTGGGCTACCGCCAGGATGCACCACAATGGTGGTGCAACGTGGCTGCACGCTGGTGCGAGTTGGCACCCAACAATGAACGAACAATTTTATTCGTATTACTACGGAATACCGTGAGTCTGACGTAACCCCTGCGGTAGAAGTATTTTGTTCGGGAAATGGCATGGGGTCAGAGGTGGCAATTGGTCATTTTGGCTAATTGTTTCAGCCAAACATGTTGACACTGACTGCTGCCTGTCGGGTCTGCTAGTCCTACCGATGCACTTGCATTACTAAGATCCAAGTCCTGTCCCAAGGTTTTCCTGCTGCCATGTCCCATGCACAGAACGTTGGTGACGTCACCTTGTGTTATAATTATTGGGCCATCTTCCATGCAATTCTTTAGGTTGTGAAACTTGTTCCACAGTGGTACTCTGATTCTCTAACGGGTGCCCGGTGCTGATATACATTTGGTTGGTGGTACTGGGGAGTGTAGGTGTCGGGATGGACATGTTTGGCGGATTGTTGGCTCAATTGTACTTTTTTTTTGTGTTTGTGTCATGTCGTTCCAAGTCGTACCATAGATACATGCCCCATTATACCAGGGGAAAACTCGGATCGCTTTCTCGCCTCGATGTCAACATATGCATCTGTGTTTCTCTATAGTCCAGGTTGGAACCCTGGTTGTCAATGCGACCCTTCTATGGTGTCTCTTTCGCTAATCTGTTCTCTCCCAAGTCGGGTTTTTTTTGACTACAGTACAGGCGCATCTCACTACATTGCGTCGCATTCTTCCGCCTAGCCGTCTGCGGTAGCCTGCTTTTGTTACTAGTAACTGTTCCGTGGTAAAGTTCAGGTACCCTTGCCTACTCACTCTAGCCGGTCTACGTATCGGCTGTAGTTGTTTCGTTTTGTAATTCTTGCTGTAGCTCGGCCAGTGGCCGGTTCGTATTTCTCTGGTGACGTCTTGGCCTGGGCCATATGTTGCACCTGATCTGCACGCTGTGGTTTCCTCGTTTCATCCTGCTCTAGGATTCAGCCGTCCCGCAATGGTCCCGCCGCAAGTGCCCGCAAGTGCCCCCGGCATCGCATCAGTCATGCCTTTTGCTGGCAGCAACCTACAACTATCTACAACAATTGTCAAGTGGTATTGATTAAAACATAAAATATACAAATTAAATATTAGCAACTACCAAACGTAGCTAGTTTAGAAAGAATAACGACGATACGAAGAAAAAAGTTTGTCCAACCAGACTATGTGGTCGCCAATTAATGGTATAATAAACGACCGGTAGTTCTTTTATTAAACAAATGAAATAAACCCGCCATAATTAATTGTAAGCGTCTCAATAACTCATGGGCAACTGTATATCATTTGCGGCAGATGCCAGAACGCCAGCGTAAACCCATTGTAGTCAACACAATGGCCGTCGCTGTCATTGTCATGGCAGCGTGCGAGCAATTTACTTATACGGATTCCTCGTCGCTAGCCTTTTGGTTTCTCTTGATCTTGAAGAATCTGATACCACCGCTGTTGGTGTCTTCCTTTGTTTCTGGGCCTGGGGCTCTGGTGAAGCTGGATTCATCGTTGATTGGTGCAGCACCGGCTTGTGGTTGGTAGTATTCGGCGTTGGCATTGTCAACGTTGTTAACTCTGTTCATGTGTTTTCTGAACGAAGCAGTGATAGTAGCACCAATGGTGTTGAACCACACTAACAAGATACACACGAACGCAGTCCAAATGATGGCCATCAATTTGGTAGGAACATGTGCGTACAACCCGGCGTCTCTGAAAGCGTCTCTGGCCATAACAACCACGGCAGTTTCAAAGGCCACGAACCCAGCAACAAAGATGAGGGCCATTGTCACCAAGGCAGCAACAACCTTATCAATTGGAGTGAAGCAAAGACCAAAGATATCAATTAAGAAAGCAAAACAGGAGAAGGCAATTGCAATGATCAAGAAAGCAAATGCTGCCTTCGACAAGTACCAGTAGTTGTCTCTGTTGTCGACAAAAGGTTGAGGGACGTTGTCTGTGGTGCCAAAGTTGTCAACAGGGGAGATAGCATAAGCAGGGCCCATACGACAATCGTTCAAGTTGTTTGCATCGCAAACCCCCCAGAACGACCATTGGGATTTGGCAAAAGCCCCTGGGATGTTGGAGGTGTCGGCATCAAGCCAGTAGAACTTGTTGATAGGTGAGCTGGTTGTGGACCCAGACAACACCGTGAAAAGCAACAAAAGGATGGCCCCGGCCAAAAGCACCAAGTTCAAAATGGTCTGGATAATCTTCATGGTCAATTAACGAAAGGAACTTAGAAATCGATGAATTCAAGTCAGTATCGAAAAGAAAGTTTCGCAAAATTAAAATTAAACAAATACAATTGCAGTACGAAATGAGGGTTTTATGAAAACATCCTACAATGGCTCACTACATAAATTAATTATTGCTCCTCCGGCACACAGCCCAGGACGAAAAAACTTTACCATAATGAAATTTCCATCATAACAATTTGGCTAAACAAACCAACTTTCGCACCCGGTTGCATGTCATACTACATTGGCCCACATTGTATACTACATAGAGCCTGTAGTGGTGAGTTCGATGGACAATTTCAGCCATGTCGCACTTGAGTGACCAGGTTATGTGCATGACGGGCTGCGATGGTTTGAGTAATTCCAAAACACAAATTGTATATAACCAAGGACTATTTTGTCTAAGTCATAACATTTGCCTAAACGGGATGACCAGCATTATTTGGAATTTCATCACTGAACCACAACCATTTACCCGCCGTCCACGCCGTTTCCGAAGGTTGCTGCCGATGAAACGCTGTTGTTGTCGGTGCCTGTTGTGGTAGGTGGTGACTGTGTTGTTGTTGCTGGGTATGATCCATGGCTAATGTATGTCATCGCTGCTACGGCAATGCCACCACCACGGGAGCCTCCTTGTTCTGCCCCTTGCTGTGCCCACGCTATTTTTATCCTCCCTACTCCATCTCCCACGCATGTATCACTCCATTTCTGTGCTGGAGTCACTGAGCCGCATTCGTCTTGCTCACCGTCGTCTGCGCTACCTTCGTGTGCTGTAGTCTCCATTTGCTCTGTGCCAGTGGTACTGTCGTCTGGCTCGCTGGGTCGTTGGGTCCATTCGGTGCTATTATTTTCTCCTTTCGTCTTTACCCCCTGATAGGCCCACCTCTGTTGCATTACATCACCACTCCCACCGCCTAATGGTATTTTCCCGGGTATAACCTCATGTATCTCATCTGATACCTTCTGCACATACCCATTACTTGTCCGTATTGGGTTATCGTACATCTTTGTCTACCTCGGCTACTTACTATAGCCGTTCTTCTGTACCTTCTGGCAGTTGCGGTACTTGTACCCAATATGCCCAGACCAAGTGGTATAATTACCCTCGTCTTTCCTTGTTTTCTTGTTTTCTGTGTACCCCGTACTTCTACACTCCAAGCTTCTGGCTCAGGCTCTTTTTCCTTGACATTTATTACCATTTCCGTTACAAAATCATACTAACTATCCTGTGTATCTTCCCATAAATTCATCTCTTCGTCACTTTACCCAGTTGATTCTAATTCTCTGTGTCGTTCTATTAATTTCCTCGTGTCTACTCCGGCTCATCATCATCGTACCCCCATCTCACGCACCACCCGTACCACGTTCTTTCCAAACACTTCTTTGGTGGATCGTCAGGCGTCTCTGTAGGTTCCGGCGGCGTCGTGCTTGAACTACTACTAGTGCTAAGTGATTTGCTATGTGTGTGCGTCTTTGTCTTGGTTGTAGTCTTGGTTCTATGTGGGTCTAATGGATTGGGCAACCACGGCTCGTCATCCTCATCGTCATCTCTACTGATAAATCTCCAATTGAAACAGTCACGACACGGTGGCAGCTCAATACACGTAGGTGTATCATTATATTTCAAGATGATCTCGTCAATAACCGTGTGAATTCTATGGTTTAGCAAATTGACTCTCCATCCTAAATCATTGACTACATCGTAAACACACTGTAATCCAGTGTGGCATGCCGTTTCCATGGCATACCCAGCAATGTTACATGACGATGATGCTCCATTGCACACACCCATAAATATTGGATCGGCAGTATTACCAATATGCCATATATTTTCCATGTATTTGGGCAATCCTGGAGGTTGAGGCAAGTGCAATCTTTTCGTTGCCAAAAGCTCACCGGGAGCTTCAAATGCTACTGCTGGAATTCCATAAGTTCTTCCCAATAATGACGCTAGTGACCCTCCAAGAGAGTGCCCGGTAACCCAATAGTTGTACTTGTCAGGTGGGTATATTTGCGTCACATTGTTGTAAAGTTGCAAAACTGCCTGGTAATACCGGTCCTCACGAACTAGCTCCTTTTCAAGACAATCTTGATCGCAAGTATACGTAGAATCGTAACAGTCACACACAGTATTCCACATGTATCCAACTCTTGCACAACAACATGAAAAGAGCAAATTATCGTTGGTTTTGTCATTTCCTCCGGTTTCGTCACTTCCTCCACCTGGTAATCCCGCACCAGATGTACCTTTAATCCCGATTACTACGGTTGAGTTGTCCTCTGAAACAAATACATGGCCCCTTACTCCGATGTCGTCCCAGCCAAAATTGATATCTTCGTGGTCTTCATCAGGAATCCACCCAATAATATCTCTCCAGTCCGATTTCTCTTTCTCTTTATCGTCTACCGGAAATCTTACGTAGGCATTGGACGACATTAATGCGAGAGAAACAAGCGTATCTTTGTTGGAAATGTTTGGAACAAAAACATCAGACTCTTCCCATTCGAGATCAATCAGGTTGATCAATTTGGAATTCTTTTGGTTTTCTCTCACAAATGTGAGATATCCATTGATAAAGTTGGGTTCATGACGGTCCTTTATTCTCAGGATTTTATTTTTCTTTGGTGCCAATTTGACCGGCAAGTTGATAGAAAATGGGTTTTCGTGGGCAAACGCCTCTGGCCAGTCATGCTGGTTGTAGATTGCTTCCAAATTCGACGAATCGGCCACATTAAAGTCTGGTCTATTGAGGTTCTTAGTCACCAAATCCCGGAAAAATTGCCGGTGTTGCTGTAAATATTGGGGAGTGATGTCTAATCTCTTTGTTGTGCGGTACGACGAGCCCGTTCCGTGGTGTAAAATATGCCTTAGTTTAAACGATAACTGTGACGCATCATGTGCCGTGGGCTTCATGGAAGCATCAGATCCATGCTCTGGCTCCGCTACTGGCACCGTTTCTGGGAGCCACGCCGCCAGTAGACGGTGCAAAACATCGTTTGCTGTGGAAATCGCCGTATTACAGCCGTCAATTGGACCCTGCCATGACCACCATCTATAGTTGCCATTGATAAAAACTAGTAAGAATAAAAGAACTGATAAGCCCGCCGTGGCTAGCCAGAATTTCCTGGCCGGTCTTGCAGTGTTGCTGCTATCTAAAGGTAGGCCCTTCATTGTGTAACACAATATAACTGGTTGTCTCTATAAGAGAAGAATAAACAAACCGGTTTGCGAATTGATGATCTATAATCACAGTGAGATTAGTGATAATGCGCACTATCGGTACAAAAGGAAAAGACGAATCACCGATATGCCCCGCCACTACCGCAGAAATGTTGAGAAATAGCGAGACTCGGGCGAGGTGCCAAGCCGCCGCCGCCGTCACTCTCAGGCTACCCCGGTGCCAGACCACGTCCACTGTGGCTCTATTCACTTCCATCCACTTCTACGTTCGCATCTATTCCTCACGTTCACTTCTATTCCTCACGTTCACTTCTATTCCTCTACATTCATCTCTATTCATTTCTATTCACTGCTATTCCACTCTCCACTCAACTTTTCTGGTGATTAGCCTCTGTTGTATCTCCTCCTGTGACTCTATCTACTCTATTTGAGGTACACCGCCTGGTCCACTACATCAGTACGATTATCCTGTAACAAAAAGTTTCGCAGCCCAATGATGTCCAAGTCCTTGATGGTGGTGATATCACCATCAACCTTCTTCGCTTCACGGTAGGTGTACAGGAGAACGTTGTGGATCTTGACCAATGCATCGCTCAACACTGCTGGGGTCAATTTCCACTCGTTGTCATAAAGTGCGTTTGCTAGTAAAGCCGCAAACAAATCACCACTTCCGTTAAAGTGGCACGGGACTCGGTTAATGGGTAGGTAGAACGCCTGGTGGTGGTCAAACGCTACCGAGATCATCGTGTCGTTCAATATCATCGACGAAATCACCACGTTTTCTACTCTGTATCGTTGTCTAAATGTATCGATGGCTGCCCGTAAGCTAGCCATGTCGTGGACGTTACATTCGGTCAATAGCTCAAATTCAAAGTGGTTCGGCGTAGTCAAACTGACGTTTCCGCTCGCTAACGCTCGCTTACATATCGGCACTATATCGGACGGAACGTAGAGCCGGCCCCCGTCGCCCAACACTGGGTCAAATATCCATTTGGTTCCCAGCACCAACATGGGGGTGACGTTGTTGATTACTGAGTCGATAATCGACGCTGTTGGACAGTATCCCGTCATGATCAAGTCATAATTATCTATTAACTGAATATCATCTAGTCCTTGTAGGATTGCTTCGATGTCTTCAACACGGGCCTTGCTGCCTTTAAAGCTGCCGTACCCAGGATGGTTCGAGTAGTTGGTAGTGTTGATGGCATCCACGTCCCAGCCGCTGTATTGTAGCGGGAACACCACGCAACGGTTCCCCACATACCCGTGCGCGACATGCGACAGTATCGAGAGCGCTGCCTTGGTCATGAACCGTGGTTTGTAGAATGTAGTTGGAAATTGAAATCGGTATAGTAAGTGGTCGCACCAGGCGCGAGGTGTCGAAACACCGCCACTTACCGCGTATCCCCCCACAATCTCGCACCAATCTCGTCCTAAAAGTGCTATGCGCGCACTATCGTCGCACCGCTGTCCCGGTAATTTTCCTGCGTTCGCACCACTCGTAAACGAGACAATAATGCCGGCGCTACCATCTTCACTCACTAATTTGCGACGTGGTTTTCATCTGATCTAACCGATCTACACAAATCACCACGTAACGCTGCAACATGTCGTTAAAGGAGTCTGCCACGCTCGACGTAGGCTACCCGATTCTTGGAACCAAGTTCGTTAACAACAAAACGGTAATCATTGCCGGTGGTGGCGGTGAAGGCAACAATGGTATCGCCAACAAAATCACCGTCGTCAAGTGTAGCTTTAAGGTTAAGGACAGAAAGCGTAGATTACAGAAATTTCGAGAAATCACCTTGCCAGCCAACGAAGACTCGCCTCAGTGTTTGGATATTGCCAAGTCGGTCGATGGAAAGGGCGATGAGTACAATGTTTTCGTAGGGTGCAACCAGTCGTCAGAATTGATCCAGTCCATGAACATCAACAACAACTTGAGAAAGTATGTTTTCACCCAGGAAGAGCATTTACGGTTTGTTGATGCCGCCCAGTTGGAAGAGAACCACAATGCCGAGGATTATCCCAAGATCGTTCGTTTGTCCAAGTCGATTGGGTGTTTCATGACGTCGAGGATTCCTTCTACAATCCATATTTTTAACCCAGAGTCATTAGAAATCATCAAATCTCACGTCCAAGGAGACTCTGAAATTAAAGACTTTCAATTGAGTCCTGGAGATGACGGTAAATCGTTGTGTTTTGTCACTCCTACTTCGATAGAGATCCTTTCGACTGCGAATGGGAATACTGTTTTTTCGTCAACGTCCAACGCAGCATTAGCAGCAAGTTTGAAACCATACAGACTTTCCAAGGTGAAGTATGTCGATGACTCAAATATCATAATTGCTGCAAGCGAACGAGTTGCCAAAAACGGTGGTGCTGTATTGCTCCATTATTCGATTTCGAATCAGAAAATCGTCAAGCAGTCTGTAATATCTAAAAAGTTCAAAAATATCGTTGCTATCGATGTCAATGTTCCTCAAAATTTGATTGCACTTGCGGGAAATGACTTGTCTGTCAGTCTCATCAAGTTGTCAAACTTAAAAGTAATGAAGACATTCAAAAAATTACACCCATTCGCCATCACCAGTGTTGCATTTTCTCCTAATGGTACTAAATTAGCCACTGGGTCGGCTGCTAATACCCTTCACGTTTTCAAATTACCACTGAAATTTGGCCATGGAAAATCAACTATTGGAACTTTAGTTCAGTACTTGTTCACGATCCTTTTGATAGCTGTAATCGGTGTAGCATTACAAAAGGGTCATGAAAATGGACAATTGGAGAAAGCTATAGAATTGTCGACACAATATGGGAAAGCTGGTTATGAAAATGCGTTAGTTTATGGCCAAGCAGGATACAAGCTAATTAAGGAAAAAATTGAAGAGTACAAAGCATCGCAGGACGCGTCAAAAGAGTATTTTGAGGAAGAAGATTGGGATAATCAACCTCCTGTAGTTGCAACATCGACTTCTTCAACTAGATCCACATACGTTCCTTCATCTCAAAAGACTGAAGTCGAACATACACAAACAATCGAATCTTCTATTGATTCCAAACCAAAGGAAACACCTGAAATACCATCTTATCAGTCCACTGTTGATGACATTGTCAAGGAAGTGACCAAGAACGTTGACGAAATCACAGCAGATCCTAACTTTGATAGTGAAACATTTTTCGAAGACAAAGCCAACTACATTACAACCGAGATAGAGACCACGTCCTCTGTAGTTGAAAGTATAAATTCTAGCACAAAAGTAGCTAAAAAAGTTGAAGAAAACGTTGGGAGTGCTGTTAATGAACCGGATGACTTTAGACAAGAAACTACCCAACCTCACGTTCAGGAAAATATAGTCGTCGATGCTACTACTGTTGAAGAGGTTAAAGAACCCATTCAAACCGAACCTAAGGAGGTGGAGCCATCTAATGATACTGACAACGTTGAACAAGCTGAATTAGTTAAGGATACTGAAGCAACCGAGAATGTTGATAATGTCGAAGAAGTCGAAGAAGTAGAAGTGGAGGAAGTAGTAGAAGAAGTAGAGGATGTTCCACAAGTTGAAAAAGTTGAAAGAGTTGAGCAAGAACAACAGGCTGATGAAGTCGAAGAAGTTGAAGAAGTCGAAGAAGATGAAGAAGTTGAAGAAGTTGAAGAAGTTGAAGCTGAAGAAGTTGAAGTCGAAGAAGAAGTTGAAGAAGTTGAAGAAGTTGAAGAAGTAGAAGAGGTTGAAGAGGTCGAGGAACAACAACAAGCTAATGCGCAAAGTGAAAAGCTGAATCTCAAAAAAGAAGAAGCAGAATCAGTACAACCAACTGAGCCAGTCCAGGAGGCCGAAGTTGAAGAAATTGAAGAAATTGAAGAAATTGAAGAAATAGAAGTGGTTGAAGAAACAGGTGCTGATACCCAACACGAATATACTGTTGAAAAAACTGAGCATGAATCTGTTGAGCCTAAGGATGTTACTGAGCCAGAATCAATTGCTGAGCTAGAACCTGTTTCTGAACCTGAAACGGCTGACCTTGAAGCTGTAGCTGAACCAGAAACTGTAGCCGAACCACAAGCTACTCCTGAACCAGAAACTTTTGATGAGCCAGAAACTATATCTGAACAACAAGCTCAACCAGAGCCTGAAGCTATCGTTGAACAAGAAGTTCAAACTGCGCCTGAAGCAGAAGCTGACGCTGTTCCAGAAGCAGAGCCAATAGTCATAGAATCCAAAGCTACTGCACCAGAGTCTGTTCCTGAACCAGAATCGATTGTTGAGGAGCCAAAGACAGTAGAAGAACCAAAGGTTGTTGAGGAAGAGCCGAAGACAATTAAAGAAGAACCAAAAGTAGTAGAAAAAGAACCAGAGGTCGTTGAGGAAGAACCGAAGACAGTTGAAGATGAACCGAAGACGGTCAAAGAAGAGCCAAAGACAGTCAAAGAAGAGGCAAAGAGAGCCAAAGAAGAGCCAAAGAAAGCCAAAGAAGAGCCAAAGAGAGCCAAAGAAGAGCCAAAGAAAGCCAAAAAAGAGCCAAAAGTTGATAAAACTGAACTGATTAAACCTGTGTCTGAGCCCGAGTCCAAGGAACCAGAACCTGTTCCACAGCCAGAAACCGTTTCTGAGCCAAAGGTAGCTCAAAGTGAAGAACCAGAAGTTGCTACGGCAACCTCTATTGCTTCTGCTACCGAATCAACCACCAAGGAAACAACTACTGATTCAACTACCGATTCAACTACCGATTCAACTACTGATTCAACTACCGATTCAACTACTGATTCAACTCCTGACTCAACTACCGATTCAACCACCATTAAACCAAACGATACCACTACACCTGATGCATCCACCACACCAAAACCTATGTCACCTGCCTCCACATCCAGTCGGAGAAAAGTCGTTAGAACGGTGACAAGAACAGTAAAAGTAAAGAAACCAAAAACTATAGAGCACGATGAGTTATAGATCACTATTTAGAAAACGTAAATCCAGTTTATAGTGTAATCTATACCGCCATTAATTTACCACATTTTGGAGATGTTTAGAAAATTGAAAAATCTCAGGACGCGAGATTACAATATTTAATCCCAGGTTTCTTATTGGCGACAAGATGACGTCCAATCCGTTCCATAGTAACCTTGATAATGTCACTGATCCTGGTGATTGGAAGAATACCAAGTTGCCGGTTTTGGCAGAATTGGACTCGCTCAACCGGTGCTATATCTGTAAAGAGTTCTTTCACGCTCCAGTTACCACGAGTTGCAACCA
>ERZ778017.1849-NODE-1849-length-19112-cov-4.628535_pt1 | contig 19112 bp, 10 predicted proteins | sample MGYA00375747_ERZ778017 | MGnify/ENA primary metagenome ERZ778017 (study PRJEB29350, sample SAMN05509838) | bioreactor metagenome | biome: bioreactor; material: wastewater | place: South Africa: University of Cape Town | collected 2014-03-17 ...
TAAATCGTTAATTGGTACTTGGGCACTAGACATTTCACAAGTTTCACTAAATAACTGATTCACTGATTGTCATTATTCGTCGAATAATGAAAATTTTGAATGAAAAATCCGCAGTCTCACAGTTACCCTACACATCCAAGTCTCGAGTAAATTTCAGTCTTATGATTTTGGCAAAAGACGTTTTGATTCGACACAATAGCTTCTCAAACGACAGTTGGGTTGGTGGAAGAACATACGTGCAAAAAGAATGCCATATTTACTCCAGCAACTTTGTTTTGGTTGGAACTGGCCTTGGAAACCTGCTTGGAAAGCATGAGGTACAACGCAAGTATGGTAGCGCGACAAATTTCCCCAACAGTAACTACAACAATGAAGTTTAAGACAACAAGACATTAGAGCAACTATGGAGGAATCGGCTACGTTAGTGAAGCAATACGAGGACGAGATCAGCCTGTTGCAGCAGACACGGTCTGTAATGGAAGCGATTAAGCAGGCAACCGATAAGATTCACAACGACATCAGCCAGGCACACAAGAACAACGAGGCCATGTTGCAAGAGTCGAAGTCGTTACAGAATGTTGTAGACAAACTTGAATAACAGAGGTATAGGGATGATTATAGAAAGAAAATAATAAAGTGGAAACTGTCGGGTGTGGCAGGATACTTGGTTGGTTTATAGATAATATAGGTTGTATTTGACATAAGTGTAGAATTTAACTGTACCCGAGTTTGAAGAGAACTGGTTTGTGCATTTTAGAATCATAATAACGAATAATCCGAAGGGTAAATTGATGCTATTGGATGACACTCTACAAGTATACATGTTTTGTTTGAATCCGATAAAGGAGAATCCCCGGTTAGTTTCATTATCTACAGAAGGGACAGAGAATACTGAGGTGCAGAATGGTACTAAATGTTCGAGTAAATTTGTGATATTGAACAGTGTTACAGCCGCTACACTTCTACGTTATTTAGTTGTCGTACTTTGTCTAAAGATAAGCTTCGGGTCCAATATGGTTCAATTGATGTTAACACGGGATAATCACGGAGTTTGCGGCTAATGCATGTGTATACTTCTGCTCACGTCTGATCCGAAATTTAGAAATTAGCTAATCAATAACGTTACATTAACTATTCGTCCCCAATTCGTGTTACCATTCGTCCTCAACTGTATGGACCTGTGATGAAACAACAAGTTGTCTATTTAGATATATTTATTTTATGGTGCGAATAATTTACCGTTTCTCCAACCGTTTTTAACGTTGTTGCGCATGGCTGCAAAATTTGATACAGAAATAAGACTGAGAAATTGGTATTAAGAAATTTCTTCATCTTAAAGACCAAATATTTAGGTATGTGCACTAAAGTTAACACGAATATGTTGGGAGAGCTATGTAAACTACTCACTTTCATTGCGTCTCACCTTGAGTACATTCAGATCTCAACAAGTGTGCGATAACATGCCTGGAATAGTACATGATGGCTCCGTTTTGGGGTCCACAACCATTTCTATAAGGATTATATTTATTCGCAGATATACCGAATTAACCAAGGCTACAAAACGGAAACTTAAATAATTGAAATAAAGATCCTTGATAAAGAGCCAATCTTGAATATGCCCAAAAGAGATATTGCGTCACTATATAAAGGGCCACCCAACTACAACTGTAGAGCAATATAGAGATATAAACATAGTAGAGCAACAGTGGCAGTTTAGGATTGCCAAGCAACTTCCTTTAACCAATTCCTCCTACCCGATTCGGCGTAAATCTTGGTACTTGTCAGTCTACCGAACACTAACAATGCATTTCACATTGCAGATTTATACGTTTCATAGAGCAGTGAAATTTCTCCACTCAAGTTAAGTCTCACCCAATGAACATAACCACGTTATACTACACCGAAGTGACACACAGCTGTCAGTATTGATTGCTGCGTTCACGGCTGTCCTGGTCCATTTACTTTCCACACAGCTTCGGCATCGGACTTTCGGTATATACATATCACATGATGTCTCACGTGAAATCGAATTGCTCAAACTAAACCTAAGCATCGTTAACCTACCATAGAGTTGAAGTTGCAAAAAGTCGATGTAGCATAGCTCTTGGTACAAGCGATGAGCTTCCGCCGGCAGGATACCGAATGACGTTGAGCAAAATGACGTTTGTTTAGCCGGCGCACAACAATCATCCGATTGTGTCCTGCACCAAGCCCGTGAAACCCCTACTATATAAAAGTATTACTGTAAATGATAGTTTAATGTACATAGAAGAAACTAATCCACTGTAGGGAATTGTGGTGAAAGCAGAAGAAATCGGTACATTATTAGGAGAAGCAGACATGACTACTTTTCCTGTGATTAACGGTACCACCTGTATCTGTTTAAATGGTAGAGATACTAAGGTAATTGAAGCTGCTAAGACCTTTTATAGTGCAATACTAGATTTAGAATTTCACTCCCAAGATGGAAGCTCAACATTTTTGACCAACACCGCCAACAGCGTTAGTTTCAAGATAACCTTGAATGATCAAGGATTCTCGGAACAAGAAATTGACGACCGGATTGACCGGTTTTCTCTGTTGTTGAATCTTCAAGATTGGAGGGCTTTAGAAGGCACTTACGTTTTACAAGTCAAGAACTTGACGGACATTATCACCAATTTGCAATACAATTCCAATGTGATGCAGATCAGCCCCAATGAATTATATCCTAATGAAGTTTATACTATTGATCCATTGGGGTACTTGGTTGGATTTACTCAAGTACCCAACGCCATGACTGTGTGTCCTCCAGTTCAAGATAAACTTATAAATAAAGTATTAGATTCGACGATGATGTCGCAATCGAGCTCAGTCGCAGTCCCTAATGTTACCAAGACGAAACGTAACATTGCGATTATGACATCTGGTGGTGATGCTCCTGGGATGAATGCTTGTGTCAGGGCTGTGGTCAGAGCAGCAATTTATCGGGGATGTAAAGCATTTGCAATCCGGGAAGGATATGAAGGGTTAGTCCGTGGTGGTCCAGAATACATCAAACGCATGGAATGGCACGATGTTTCGGGATACCTTGCTGAAGGTGGTACTCTCATAGGTACAGCAAGATGTATGGAATTCAAAGAACGTCCAGGAAGACTTTTGGGATGTAAAAACTTAATTGAGGCGGGAATTGACGCATTGATTGTGTGCGGTGGTGATGGGTCCTTAACCGGGGCCGATTTGTTTAGGGCTGAATGGCCATCTTTAATCAAAGAGTTGAGAGACACTAAGCAAATCACCGAGAAGCAATTCGAAACATACAAATTTTTGAACATTTGTGGTGCTGTTGGTTCTATTGATAACGATATGGCTACAACCGATGCTACCATTGGTGCTTATTCGTCACTTGATAGAATCTGCCGTGCAATTGATTACATTGACGCAACTGCCAACTCACACTCAAGAGCATTTGTTGTGGAGGTGATGGGAAGACATTGTGGATGGTTAGCTTTAATGGCTGGTATTGCAACTAGTGCTGACTATATTTTAATTCCAGAAAAACCAGCAACTTCTAAAGGCTGGCAAGAACAAATGTGCGAAATTGTGGAAAAACATAGGGCAAGAGGTAAGAGAAAGACAATTGTCATTGTTGCCGAAGGTGCCATTACTATAGATTTGAAACCAATTTCTTCTAAAGATGTTAAAGACGTCCTTGTAAACACATTGGGCTTAGATACCAGAGTTACTACTTTAGGTCATGTTCAAAGAGGTGGAGCAGCTGTTGCTTATGATAGAATCATCGCAACCTTCCAAGGGGTCGAAGCGGTAAAGGCGGTATTGGACAGTACTCCAGATACCCCTTCACCATTGATTGCTATTGAGGAAAACAAGATTGTTAGAAAGTCGCTTGTGGAAGCTGTCAAAATCACCAAATCTGTAGCCCAAGCAATTGAAAATAAAGACTTCGAGAAAGCCATGAGTTTGAGAGAACCCGAGTTTGTTGAACACTTGAGTAATTTCATGGCAATCAATTCTGCCGATCACAATGAGCCTACATTACCAGTTGAAAAACGCAAGAAGATTGCTATCATAAATGTCGGTGCTCCAGCTGGTGGGATGAATTCTGCTGTTCACGCAATGGCCTGTTACTGTATGTCTCGTGGACACACACCATACGCAATTCATAACGGTTTCAGTGGGTTGGCAAGACATGAATCAGTGAGATCCATAAACTGGCTACACATTGATGGATACAACTCCTTGGGTGGATCAGAAATCGGAACAAACAGACAAACTCCTGATGAAACTGATATTGGAATGATTGCCTATTATTTTGAAAAGTACCAATTTGATGGTTTGATTCTTGTTGGGGGTTTCGAAGCATTTGTATCATTGGAGCAATTGGAAAGTGCTAGATGTATGTATCCAGCATTTAGGATCCCAATGGTATTGATTCCTGCTACTATTTCCAACAATGTTCCAGGAACAGAATACTCCTTAGGTGCTGACACTTGTTTGAATGCATTAATGTCATACTGTGATGTTGTTAAACAATCTGCATCTGCTACACGGGATCGTGCGTTTGTTGTTGAAGTCCAAGGTGGAAATTCTGGTTATATTGCAACTTTCGCATCATTAATTAGTGGTGCACAAGCATCCTATGTTCCAGAAGAAGGGATTCTTTTGAAACAATTGGAAATGGATATCTTATCATTGAAAGAATCGTTTGCAATTTCTAAAAACAACACAAAGTCTGGTAAATTGCTTTTGAAGAGTACCAATGCCTCCAAAGTATTGGCGACGCAAACGTTGGCAGACATGATAGAGGAAGAAGTACAAGGTGAGTTTGGAGTCAAGACTGCTATTCCTGGACATGTACAACAAGGGGGATTACCATCACCAATTGATAGAACTAGATCAGCCAGATTTGCAATTAAAGCAGTACAATTCATTGAAAACACATTTGATGACATACACCCATACAAATACAAAATGGATTTCCCATCGGAAGACAGAAAGTTACAGGCCACAGCTGCTGTCTTGGGGGTCAAATCCAGTAAATTAAGATTTTCTTCGATCAGAAAATTGTATGATTTTGAGACTGAAGTTAAGAGAAGAATGCCTAAGAAGATCCATTGGACAGCAGCAAGAGATGTTGCTGACCAATTGGTTGGTAGAACGAGAATCAACCGTCCTAGCTAGTCTGGTGGTCTAATTCATATAGCACCTGTATACAAAAACTTTAAAATATACATCAACAATACCAGCAGTAGACAAAATGGCAGATACATAACAAAGCAACGTTAGTTAGTAGAAACAAACAATCAATAACAGGGAGATTGACTCTTTTTGAAATGAACAAAGATGTCGTTGACAGGTTTCAGATCACTTATACCGGTACGTTAATTTAGACCGTGATGATGGTTCACTGTATACTAACCTATCAGACTTGTACGATGGCGTGGCCAATATTCGGAGCAAGCTGCAATTGAACGACTACAACCATAAAGTAGTGGAACTACAGAGAAGTATAGATATCAACACACTTGCCAAATACGACCAGAAAACAATTATTGACAAGGTGGAGAAATTGAAGAAAGTACTACTACAGAAACAAGATGAGCTCACCAGCGAAAGATTTGAGTTCAAAGGAGACCCCGTACCGCCAAGTGATTCCAACACGACAACTGACCGTTCCAGAACTGGACAAATTTCTGATAATGTGGAAAATAATCAGCACTGTGATCTCGTAGGCACGACCACCACCATTGGTGGTAATCATGTTTTGGTAAAAAACATCGCAGAGTGTATAGTGCTAGGACAAGCCAAATCAGTTAATCTTGCCCATGCGCAGTATTCTGTTATCAATATCGGGAGCGACGGACCGATCTTTGTCCACGACGTTGCCCACTGTGTACTACAGCTAACATGTCATCAATTACGGCTCCGGAATGTCGTGAATTGTATCGTCATTCAAAAAGTCGCAAGTGGACGAGTGGTCATAGAGGACTGTTCAAACATTAGTCTAGGCACACAAACTAATGACCAAATCGTAGTAGATGATTTCAATTGGCCTACAGTCGCCAAGAACCCCCACTACCGTGAACTCTCCCTCGAACAGACAAAGTCTATTGTTAGCCGTGTAAAACTCGGGGCCAACAGGGGAAAAGTCGACCTAAACGAATTGAAACAACTATTGGGAAGTTACCCCGAGTTTTCAGTTTGATTACAAACACGGTGTATCACTACAGCTTATCAACAATAGTTGAGTTGCGGCACAATTTGATCGTGTCCAGTATTGTATTAGTTATGCTACTCCTATTTCCTCACTGTCCTCCCATAACCGCATCTATCCACGAACTGCATCCACAAGTCATTCGCGGGACCATTGCCACGGCGGCCCTAGAACTTTTGTGTTTACGCAGGCCGTTACCTTGTCGTCGTCATTCCCCGAAATCTGGGGTCACTGTGACAATCTTCCCTAACGGATCCCGAGATTGACATTCATCCCCACCATTCCCTATATCAAGTATCCAGTGTTGTTGCACTAATGTTGATGAATATGGGCAGATGGTGGCTTCAGTTATAGTGTCGGACTTCTGTTGGTGACGCGGCAAGAATGCGGTGTTTGAGTAAATGTGGCTCGAAACAGATTGCGGCACTGTAGACGATACCCGAACAATGATTTACTGCTGCAGTTTCCGTGTCGTTTGTTTGAATGGCATGAACTAATAAAGGGGCAATGGGTGGTAATTTCCCCGTTATATACCGTCGCAGACCGCCATATACCGGCTTGATGCAAGATCATACCGTTGAATGCCGCAGGTTACCGATGATAACCGATGGGTAGGTCAAGTCCTAGAACCCTCCACTTAATCTGAATGACTATGTGGTTAAAGTAACTACAAGAATTGTATAAATAAACCATGGTATCTCGGTCAAATTAAACTTTTGTTTACCAACTATAACGGCTTACGTTTATAATGTCACCAATCAAAACAGAAGTTAATACTATTCCAACAAGTAGCAATGATGGCACCATTCCATTAGGAGAATACTTGTTCTTGAGGATTTTACAAGCCAACCCTAAATTAAAGTCTATCTTTGGAATTCCTGGTGATTTCCAACTTGCATTATTAGAACATCTCTATAGTGAATCAATTGTCTCTAAAGATGTAAAGTTTATTGGGTTGTGTAACGAATTGAATGGTGCATATACCGCCGACGGTTATGCAAGATTGATCGGTGGGTTATCGGTTTTAATTACCACTTATGGTGTAGGGGAATTAAGTGCCATCAACGGGATTGCTGGTGCGTTTGCTGAATATTCACCTGTATTACATATTGTCGGGACTACTTCAATTAAACAACAACAAGTAGATGATTCGCAACAAGTGATTAATCACCATCACTTGATCCAGAACAAAAACCCATTGAAGCAACCAAACCATGACGTTTACAAACATATGGTTGATTCTGTATGCGTTATTCAAGAATCATTAGATCAAGATATGGCAGCTAATGTAGAAAAAATTGATAAGGTTTTGACTACAATCATCAAAGACCTGAGACCAGGATACCTTTTCATTCCAAGTGATGTATCCGATTTCAGAGTTGAAACTAAATACCTTAATCATCCATTAAACTTGATTGAGAACTTCAGAAACACACCAATGGCCAATCAAAAATTATCCATGTTGACTGAAATGATTTTGTCCAAACTTTACAAGGCTAAAAACCCAAGCGTACTTGTGGACACATTAATTACCAGATTCAAACACCAAGATGTTTTGGATGAGTTTGTTAAGAAATTGCCTTCCAACTTGGTCAAGTTATTTACCACCAATATGGGTAGAAATGTGAATGAATCATTACCAAATTTTGTTGGTTGTTATTACGGTGTTGGTACTGCTGATAGAAGAATTGTCGATGAAATTGAAAACAATTCCGATTTTTTGATTAACTTGGGATACTTCAACGGGGAAACCAATAATGCTGGTTACTCAACCGACTTTTCTAAAGTTGATGACTATGTTGAAATCCATCCAGATTATGTCTTAATTGATAAACAATACCATTACACTAAATCTGACGAAGGAAGACTTTTCTCTATTGGAGACTTGGTTTCGAATATTAATGAACAAATTCAAAGTGATAAATTTGTTCACAAATCAGTTAACAACATCAAGTATAAATTTGAACCAACACAACTTTATACTCCAAGCAAGACTGATGCTGTCTACATCCCACAAAAGAAGATCATTGACTGGATGAACAGTTATTTGCAACCAAATGATGTTCTTATTGTTGAAACTTGTTCATTCCAATTTGCTTTACCTGACTTGAAATTACCACCTGGAGTCAAGGTTGTTTCTCAAAACTTCTATGGTTCTATTGGGTTCGCTATTCCAGCATGTTTGGGAGCAACATTTGCAGTTAATGATATGAAGTCTAACAGAAGAATTCTTTTGATGCAAGGTGATGGTAGTGCTCAGATGACAATTCAAGACATTTCTACATTTATCAAGTATCATCAACATCTTCCTAACAAACCCAAGATTTTTGTTATTAACAATGATGGATACACTGTTGAAAGAATTATCAAAGGACCTACCAGATCATATAATGATATCTTAGGAACCTGGAACTGGAGCAAATTGTTGCAAACCATGGGAGACGAAAACTGTAAATACCACAAGGGTATCAAGTTAAACAATGTACAAGAATTTGATGACTACTTTGCAGATGAACAGGAAGATGATAGATTACAAGTGTTTGACTTAATTACTGGTAAGTTTGATGTACCTGACAGATTCTCTAGTTTATTCATTTCCAAGTAAATAGGTGGTACTAGTTATATATAGATAATGCCCAAATATTGATGATACAATAGTAAGAGTCCACTCAAGTATCCACTAGTGGATAACCGCTAAATTGAAGAATGTCACAACGGTATGGAAGGTTACATTCGGAGAATGCCAGGAATGTGACGACCTGAACCTACATTATATTTCCCAAAAAATACAGCATATTTCCTGGTTCGGTACAGGCAGATAGACGAGATTAGGAAACCAAACAACGTTTGTAAGGTATCTGTGTTTGCGTTTATAAAGCCGGATAAACCTACAATTACACAACTACCACCAACAGAGACTTTGCGTAACAGCAGCATGTGGACCACTATACATTACTAATTTTGTATGTTAAAAATTTGCAAATTTGAGCAAACCCTGCCATATTTCGAGACTCGCATAAAAAGGTTTGACGTAGAAAATCTGGGGTGTGCGTGTGGGGGATAAGCGCAGAAACCGAAGAATACCTTTGAACACCAACCATTGAAATACGAATGATTTGACAACCTTAAATCCGATAATAGACAATGCACTACACCGTCAACGTCGATTACAATGAGTGTTATATTCAGATATACATTTAGATAACAATACATAAATCCCATGAAAAATATTTTGCCATCACTAAACTCCAAGAAACGCCACATCAGGGATCTGTGAAAAAGTACCAGTTTTCACCCACCAAATACTGAATCCAACTGAAGGACCCCAGTGTCACCTAGCCCGAGACGATTAGCACCAGCACTCAAATGTAGCGACTACTAGTTCAACAGTGTTATTCGGTTCCAGACCTGTATAGTTGAATTCAGAAATAGTTACGAGGTAAAGTGGTTCCCCACCGAAATTTACCCGACGGCTAAACAACGGATCAAGCAATGATAGGAAGAAAAGGCCAACACGATCTGCCAACACGATGGAAAAACCCAACGTAGAGACAAAAGACAAGAAAAACAATCCTCGGGACGAAGCGCCTTCAATCTTCGATACCCCGTACCGCCCATCTCTCTATCGGCCCCTGTTATCTAAGGGACAGGCTTTGAGTAACATAGATTTGGCTGCAACTATAACAATTTAAATATCCGGGCTGAGCCCGAACCTTCGCTATGTCGGTAGGACCGCAATAATCATTCTGTAGGCTATCAAAACCGTGCTACTCGGGCGAACAGTCCGGCCGGCGTACCCAGATGCCACTTTTGGTAGATTTGTAATTAATCGCGGTTGTCTTAGCGGTAATTTTGTCTCCGCAAAAAAATACTATAAATACACCGCATCCCACATATTTGATTGCTTTGTTCGTTGTCAAGCATGCTTCCATCAATTTGCTCTAGGGATAAACATTACGCGCCAGACGACTCACCATATATATTCAACGGTGACGAGTCGACCAATACTAAAGAACTTTTCGACAAATACTTGCCTTTACCTAATGATGTTCACCATTCTGTTCCATTACCTGGAACCGAGATGCCAGGGTTTTCTCCAGTTTATAGAAACAAAGCATTCCCTAACCGGTTGAAAGAGGGACCTTTGCCTCATATGAACACGTACCACCGGTTGATTCAGAATTCGGTGAAGTACAATGGTGACGCTCCCGTATTCGGCTATAGAAAGTACGATTACGCCACGGGGAAATCGGAGAACAAGTTCTCCACCGTGACTTATAATGAAATGAGTCGGATGAAAGACGGATTGGGATCTGGTATCCTTTTCTTGTTGAAATCAAATCCTTACAAGGACTTGTCATTAGATGCCCATCAAAAGATTGACTCCCATGAAGCAAACTACAAGAATTTTGATTGTGACAACGTTTCGTTCATTGTCACTATTTTTGCCGCAAATCGTATGGAATGGGTCCTTACTGATATTGCAACTTCGTCTTACTCGATGACAAATACTGCTCTTTACGACACTTTGGGCCCAGATACTTCTCAATACATTTTACAATTGACAGAGTCTCCAATTGTTGTTTGTTCCAAAAATCACATCAAGAGCTTGATCGATTTGAAACACAAATATGATTTGAAGAACTTGATTATGCTTGTTTCAATGGACCCATTGTCCGATGAAGAAAAGTCTCTCGTTGGTTTAGCAGATAAGCACCAAATTAAACTTTACGAGTTTGACCAGGTGATCAAATTGGGTCAAGTCATGTACATTCCTCCATTAGAACCATCCCCTGAAACTTTGTATACAATCTCGTTTACTAGTGGTACTACTGGTTCCCAACCAAAAGGTGTGGAATTATCACAAAAAGTCTGCTGTGCTGGTGTGACATTTGTGTTGACGAACGTTCCTCATCCTCCTCATACCCGGTCGTTTAGTTTCTTGCCTTTAGCCCATATCTTTGAAAGACAAGTGGCGGCATTTGTTCTTAACTGTGGTGGGTGTATTGGGTTCCCACAATTCGATGGGACTCCACTCACTTTGGTGGAGGATTTGAAACTCTGGAAACCTACGTTTATGGCAAATGTTCCTCGTGTTTTCACCAAGTTTGAAGCTGCGTTGAAAGCTGCAACTATTGATTCTGACAGTGCAGTGAAGAAGGCTATTTTCTCCAGAGTATTTGATTCTAAGGCCAAAGCTCAAGCTGCCGCTGAAGGAGCAACAGGAAAGAATATTGTTTATGACAATTTATTATTGAGTAAATTACGTAAACTGTTGGGATTTGACAATATGGAATACGTTATTACTGGGTCGGCTCCAATTTCTCCTGCTACCATGAGATTCTTGAAGTCAGCCCTCAATATTGGTATGCCACAAGGGTACGGGCTTACAGAATCGTTTGCTGGGTTTTCCATTAGTGCCCCATATGCTTTAGACCCAAGTACTTGTGGTGCTACTGCTGTGACTACGGAAATGAAGTTGAGAGAAATTCCAGAAATGGGATACTTAGCCACCGATAAAGGGGGACCAAGAGGTGAATTATTATTGAGAGGTCCACAAGTCTTCTCCAGATACTACAAAAACCCAGAACAAACCGCAGGTGCTGTAAACGAAGAAGGATGGTTCAGTACCGGTGACATTGCCCGTATTGATGAAGATGGAAAATTATTTATTATTGATAGAGTAAAGAACTTTTTTAAGTTGGCCCAAGGGGAATATGTTACTCCTGAAAAGGTTGAAAATCAATACTTGTCTGCTAACAGTATTTTGACCCAATGTTACACCCACGGAGATTCTTTAAGAAACTTTTTAGTGGGAATTGTCGGTGTTGACCAAATTGCTGTAACCAAGTTTTTGACTGACAGTGGAGTTAGTAAAGCTGAATTACAGACAGACGATCAAATTTTGACCAAGATTAACCAACCACAACACCGTACTGCGCTCTTAAAGAGCATGAACAAAAACATGACGAACTTACAAGGGTTTGAAAAGCTCCACAATATTTATATTGAGTTTGAGCCATTGACATTGGACAGAAATGTCGTCACTCCAACCATGAAGTTGAAGAGACCAATTGCCCAAAAGTTCTTTGCTGATCAAATCAAGAGCATGTACGATGAAGGAAGTTTAGTCAAGGGAAACAAGTTGTAATCGCAAAGTTGTGAATATACAAAATAATAGACCATATTGGTTGTAGGATTGTGCATCTGTAGAAAGTACGCTGTAGTGCTTTACGGCTGCAGAACTTAACGAGTGGAATGGTAAAATCGTGAATGGTGATGTAGCCAAGTACCTGCATTGATTGTAGTTTCCCAAAAATCGCGACATTTTTGCAATTGGACGACATTTAGCGATCCTCGCGACATGGGCAATTTTTTCACTAATGTATAGAAAACCAGGTTTCAAAATGAGTTCACAGGCAACTGGCTCTAGTTAAAAGGAGATTGAATATGGTATGTTTGAATATAACAAGACGAATGGCTTACAAATGAATACACAAAGTAGCGAGTATACTTTTCCTGAGTCCATTTGAAATTGCCATGCCATTTGGTGTACAGTAATACTAACAAGTATAGTCTACAACTATCAGTACTAAAGTGGAGTCTAAGGACTTGAATGGGTTGTCGTTGATTGCTGCCCACTCCCACATCAGTGGCCTTGGGTTAGATGAGAACTTACAACCAAAAGAATCTGCTCAAGGTATGGTTGGGCAAATGAAAGCAAGAAGAGCTGCCGGGGTCATCTTGAAGATGGTTCAAGCAGGTAAAATTGCCGGAAGAGCAGTTTTAGTTGCTGGACCACCTTCCACCGGGAAAACTGCCATTGCAATGGGGTTATCACAAAGTCTTGGATCGGATGTACCTTTTACTTCCATTGCAGGGTCGGAAGTATTTTCACTTGAATTGTCAAAGACTGAAGCTTTAACCCAAGCTTTCCGTAAATCGATTGGGATCAAAATCAAAGAAGAAACGGAGATTATTGAAGGGGAAGTTGTAGAAATTCAAATCGATAGATCTATTACTGGTGGTCACAAACAAGGTAAATTGACCATCAAGACCAGTGATATGGAAACAATTTACGAATTGGGAAACAAGATGATTGAAGGATTAACCAAAGAAAAAGTTCTTGCAGGTGACGTAATCAATATTGACAAAGCTAGTGGTAAGATTACCAAGTTGGGAAGATCTTTTGCCAGAGCCAGGGATTATGATGCCATGGGCCCAGAGACGAAATTCGTTCAATGTCCAGAAGGAGAATTACAAAAGAGAAAAGAAGTGGTTCACACTGTCAGTTTGCATGAAATTGACGTCATCAACTCGAGACAACAAGGATTTTTAGCATTATTCTCGGGTGATACTGGAGAAATTAGATCGGAGGTTAGAGATCAAATCAACACGAAAGTGGCCGAATGGAAAGAAGAAGGTAAGGCCGAGATTGTTCCTGGGGTATTGTTTATTGACGAAGTCCATATGTTAGATATTGAGTGCTTTTCGTTTATAAATAGAGCTTTAGAAGACGACTTTGCTCCAATTGTCATGATGGCCACCAACAGAGGTATCTCCAAAACCAGAGGTACCAACTATAAATCACCACACGGTTTACCAATGGATTTATTGGATAGATCAATCATCATTCACACTTCGTCGTACAACAGTGATGAGATCAGAACCATTCTTTCCATCAGAGCTACCGAAGAAGAAGTCGAATTAACTACTGACGGTCTTGCATTATTAACAAAAATAGGAGAAGAAACATCTCTTAGATATGCGTCCAACTTGATAGCAGTATCGCAACAAATTGCCTTGAAGAGAAGAAGCAATACTGTTGATTTGCCAGATATTAAGCGGGCCTTTATGTTATTCTACGATTCTGACAGATCCGTCAAGTACTTGGACGAATACTCCAATTTGTTGATTGATGACGCTGGGAAAGTGACCCTTGGTAAGAGCAACGGAGAAGTTAAGGAAGATGATAAAATGGAAACTGATTAGATTACGATACCTAGCTAGCGATCCATTTGGTGTATTATTAGTAGAAGTCAATGTATTTTATATCAAGTAAATTATGTAAAAAATGAAGAAGTAAACTGTAAGAAGGTGTATGAGCGGTGTAACGGCCGAGTGGACGGACGAACTGTGGTTTAGTTGTGTGGCTAAGGCTGACTGGAACAGACTAAACAGACTAGGAGGTTTCAGTACAAGTGAGGTGTCTAAAAGCGTAGTCGAAATTATGGAAACTGAGTCAACATCTCAGAAACCCCGCCAAAGTGTGCTTTCTAAGTACTGCTTCCCTTTGTGTTCAAGATCAAAGCAATAATCATACCGTACAACCCCAACACTTCGGCAAAAATCAAAATCAACACTATTCCCACAAACAACCGTGGCTGGTGCATGAATTGTCTCACACCTTCGTCCCCCACAATCCCAATTGAGTATCCACTTGCCAAACAGGCAAACCCTACACTCAATCCACAGGCCAAATGCATGAACCCATTGAATAACGTATAATCCCCAGCAGGATTCAATCCTCCCGCAATCAACACCGACACTACTAGCCCGTAAACTGATAAAATCCCCGACATGACCACGGGAATTAGCGATTTCATAATCAACTCTGGCTTGAACGTCCCAATACCAGAAATACCAATCCCTGACTTGGCCGTACCAATGGCAGCACCAGCACATGATAAGATCATGGCAGCAGCACACCCTGCGAATCCAAAAAACGGAGCAAACCCTGGGGCATACTCATCCATTATATCGGCCATTGTTCCTAACAGTTGAATGATGGTGGGAAGAATTATGTTCCTCAATTATGGTAGTTGAGGTGAAGAAAGTGGTCGTGGGAGGTGGACAATTTGTGCGGTGGAAATCGTGGTGCTACCTAGAAATAGCGGTGCTATATAGGTCGACGAGGAGGGCTGGCGGTGGCAGTACTGCCACGCGGTAGGACGACAGCAGGGCAGCTCGTCCGGTTGTGGCTCTATATCACTACCTTGTCATTTTGGGACTCTAGCTTCATGTAACTGAATAGCATGGCGACTTTTCTATATGTTCTTTTCCAACACCGCAAACACACTCTCGTCTTCTGACTAGTTGACTCGCTGAGTCTGTTTCGAGGCACAGGACGTGCTCCATACTACTGCGGTGTGATTCCCACTAAACTGTCAGTGTAGTTTAACGCACGCGGCAGGCCTGTGTAGTAGCATCTGCGCGCGGTCCAATTTAATTCTACCAAACATAAACACTTCACAACCACTGACCATGAGTAACAGTCACTACGAAAAGATCGGCCTCTCGGCCCACGAGTTGAGGTATGTCTACGGACAAATATATAATCGGGCCAAGGAGCGGTTGGATATTCATCTTCCACAAGAAGGTGAAGATAACGTCGCGTTCAAGAACTTAGTGTTTGAATACATCAGTGATTTACTTGTTGAAGGATTTGAGTTGGCAAAGCACTCGGTTGTTATTGATGGAAGAGATGTAGACGACCGTATAGTGGATGTGCTACGGTTACAGCCTAAGGAAGTCATTGCCCCGCTAGATGTATCCATCAATGACCGTCTACGTCAAGTGCTTTTAAATGTCGAACAAAAGACCATTGAAGTCACAAAGCTCCGGCGAGAGATTCCGGCGCAAGTCCATGCTGTTTACGACGATCTTGTGGCGTCAGTGGACTCCCAAGTATCGAAAATACTAGAAGATATTGAAAATAGTGGAGAAGACGTAGAAGAGGTTGATGACATGATCCCCCGATTTGAAGACATTGACGCCATGGTTGATGACTTTGAGCACCATATCTTCATTTTGAACGAACTAAAACAGTCGATTCCCAAGTGCAAGGCCGAGCTTGATAGATTCGATGAAACTATTCTGTTTCTCGAAAATACCCACCAAGCTGTTGACTAGTAGAATGAGCAAATCTTGGAACTAATTAGAGGAAATATTCAATTTGGCAATCAGAGTAAAGTTGTGGCCGAAATGCAAAATACAGTGGCTGGGAGTAGAAAATAGCGAGAATGAAGTACTTGGACCAGCTAGCAAAGATATGTTTTCCGGCTTAAACTCGAGTGAAATGAGACAACGACAGACGAAACTTATTGTTTCAAATACAGCTTTTTCGTCAAGAAACGAAACACAAGCCGAACTACGCCAATGTGGAGAACACGCTTTACGTAAATCTACCAAATCTGGAAGTTTCCCAAAACAGTACTTGGCCCAGCCGTGTACTCCCAACTACACGTACTTGAGTCTGGGACCAGTTGAATTTACAACCAGACAGGACACTGGATTCTGCTTGAAAACAGTCGCACAAGAGAAGTTACAGACCTGGCACCACCCGTTTATACCATACCAAAAAGTTTCTCTAGATCTCAAACAATTGACTCATGTAGAACCACCTCACGAAACCTCTTCATCTTCTCTCTACGCTATTCCTGGCCATTCCAGCTGCAAAAGTCCGGTCACAGCCTGTTTCACACGGGCCAATATGCAATAATAGAACATTTGTGCCAAAACATGATTCATCGTGTATATATTGCATGTTATGAATTTCGCTCTATTAGGAAAAATGGTTCAATTTAAACATAATGATTTGAGATATAAACATTTCCTAAGCTTGTATAGAAACCACCAGTTGAAGAAGCACAATCTTTCGTTACTTGTAAGTGAATTAGTGGTGCAAACATCATGAGTTCTCCGTCAAAGTTGGCCATGAGGTACCTCCAGGCCATCGATGACTCGTCCCGAGAACCATTGAAACCATTATCGAACCAAGCTATTCCTAACGGTAAGCTCAACAGGCCCATTGGGAACCAAGAGCACCGTTCTCAAGATTTGGATGTTTTGGCTAAGCAATTGTATATGACGTCTCCTGATAAACCTGACTTGTTGAAGAAGTTTGAAACCAACTCGGCCACTGTTTCTTCGTTTCGGTCTCCTCTGAACAAATCTTCCACCACCAGCTCAAACGGATCCCCATCGAAACGCCCCAACTTTAATTTCCCTACAAATGATACTTCTGACGAACCAGAATGGGCCAATAAGAACTACAAGGATATATTACGAAAGTCACCAACTCGTGGTTCCCCAGTAAGACCATTGTCGTCTGCTTCAAAATTGACACCTTTAAAGTTAGATGGAACTAGACCATCACAGTCTCCCTATCTTTCATCGCCGGGAAACTCCACGTCAACAGATTCTCCAGGATATGAGTATTTGTGTAGAATCCAAGCGATCAAAAATTGGTTACAAAGCGTCCTCAACGAACCAATACCACAGTCAGCAGAAGAGTTGATCGATTATATACGAAATGGGATATATTTGGCAAAACTTGCCAATGTTATATTACCATCTAAAAAGCTGGTGTTTTTGAACGATTCGAAATTACAGTTCAGACACACGGAAAACATTAATCGTTTCTTTCAGTTGTTAGATTACTTGAATGTTCCTGATTTGTTTAGATTTGAATCCACTGACTTATACGATGCTAAAAATGTCCCCAAGGTTTGGTTCTGTTTACATGCGTTAACCTATATGGTGAACAAAATGGACAATCTGTTTCCACAATTAGAAAACTTGGTCGATACCCTCCAATTCTCAGAAGACGAAATTCGAAAGGCCAACAGATCATTGGTTGGCACTGGTTTGCCAAAATTCGAAAGTGCTGATACTGGTGAGCCTATAACTCGCCATACATTTATACCCGCAACTAAACCTTTACAAAAGGAAGGATTTAACAGACAAGACTTATCTCCAGTACGAAAAGGAAAATTTGATTTAGATAATGAACCAAAACTGCTTCATACCAGAAGCGATACCAAAAGTGATTTTACAGATAAGTGTACAACTGGAACAAGGCTCTTTCAACATGAAATTGAGCAGCAAAAGGCAAAAAGCGTCGATAGAAACGGAAATGTTAACGACTTGGAGGTTAAATATGGCTCCTATCGTGCTGCATTGGAAAATTTTGAAGCACAAATCATCAAATTGCAGTCATTATCACGAGGTGCCAATTTCAGATATAAAATGTTTGTTGATAAAATCATCTTGAAGTCATTTTCAGAAGAATTAAATGATTTTATGGCTATTTGCAGAGGAAATATATCAAGATCAAAGACTATTCATGTTCATCGAGATGAAGTTAATATATTCAAATCAAAGATCATTGAACTTCAGGCTATTTGCAGAATGAAAATGTTGAGAAGCAGATTGAAGAAAGCTGAGGAAATTTCTATTCAATCCATAGTTGACTTGCAAAGTTTAGTTAGAGCAAAGTCAATTAGATACGGTATCACCAAGAAAAAGTTGCATTTCTTGAACAATGAACATCAAATAATCGACCTCCAATCACAAATACGAATGAAGCTAGTATTCCACAAGGTAAATACCGTCCTTGGAAACAAACTGTGGTTGGAACCTTGCATGTTAAACTTCCAATCAATTTGCAGATCCCAATTATACAGACGTTCTGAACACAAAAACACTATTTCCAAGGGCAACTATGGACTTGTGGAGTTGCAGTCATTACTTCGTGGATGTCTTTTACGTAGCAGGTTCCGTGAAGATCTTTATAAAATCAGCATGGCAAGTGCCCAAATTAAAGAATTACAGAGTATCGCTAGAGGGGGTATTTCTAGAACAAGATTGTGCAATACCGTCTTGATCAATTTATTGTGTGAAGACGAGAATTTGAATGATTTATTTGCCATTGTTAGAGGTAAGAATTTAAGAAAACAAGTCCAAAGGAAAAGGGAGGAAATAAAACAAGTTGAGAGTATCTCCATTGTACCAATTCAAACATTGTTCCGTGGTATCTATGCCAGATTCAACAAAGAAGTTATCCTTGAAGATATTTATGAACATGTCACCAAAGTTATTCAGCTCCAAGCTATAA
>ERZ778017.1852-NODE-1852-length-19084-cov-5.433286_pt1 | contig 19084 bp, 18 predicted proteins | sample MGYA00375747_ERZ778017 | MGnify/ENA primary metagenome ERZ778017 (study PRJEB29350, sample SAMN05509838) | bioreactor metagenome | biome: bioreactor; material: wastewater | place: South Africa: University of Cape Town | collected 2014-03-17 ...
GCCTGCCTCGTTCAGCTCGACGATGCGCGCCTCCGCGTCGGCGCCCGCATCGGTGTCGGCGCCGATGCGGTGCGTGCGCACGCGAACCCGCACGAAGCCCTGCGCCTGCAGCGACTCGAACAGGTCGAGGTGCTCGCCCTTGCGCCCGGTGAGCACCGGCGCGAGGATCATCGCGCGCGTGCCTTCGGGCAGCGCGAGCACCGCGTCGACCATCTGCGAGACGCTCTGCGCTTCGAGCGGACGCTCGGGGTGGTAGGGGCAATACGGCGTGCCGGCGCGCGCGAACAGCAGGCGCAGGTAGTCGTTGATCTCGGTGACGGTGCCCACCGTGGAACGCGGGTTGTGGCTCGTCGCTTTCTGCTCGATGGCGATGGCCGGCGACAGCCCTTCGATCAGGTCGACGTCGGGCTTTTCCATCAGCTGCAGGAACTGCCGCGCGTAAGCCGACAGCGATTCGACGTAGCGGCGCTGCCCTTCGGCGTACAGCGTGTCGAAGGCGAGCGACGATTTGCCCGAGCCGGACAGGCCGGTGATCACGACGAGCCGGTTGCGCGGCAGGTCGAGATCGATGTTCCTCAGGTTGTGCGTCCGGGCACCTCGGATCCGGATCGATTCCATGCGCAAGCGCCGAGGGCAGGCGGCGGAAGGGCAATCGACTAATATACCCGGTCGCCATTGGCCACCCGATGCCCTCCGTATCCCCCGATTCCGTCCCGCGCCCCAGCGTCTCCGAAGCGGTTCCGCCCCCGTCGTCTCAATCCCGGGAGCGTGACGATTCGAGCATGACCAGGCTCGAAAGACGCTCGAGCGTCTCGCTCGCGTCGATCTTCGCGCTGCGGATGTTCGGACTGTTTCTGATCCTGCCGGTGTTCGCGGTGTACGCGCGCGGCATTCCGGGCGGCGACGACGCCACGCTCGTCGGCCTGGCGCTGGGCATCTACGGACTCACGCAGGCGATGCTGCAACTGCCCTTCGGCATGGCCTCCGACCGCTGGGGGCGCAAGCCGGTGATCGTCGCCGGGCTGCTGCTGTTCGCGCTGGGCAGTTTCGTCGCGGCGGCGGCCAGCGGCATCCTCGTCACGATCATCGGGCGCGCGCTGCAGGGCGCCGGCGCCATCTCGGCGGCGGTGACGGCTTTCGTCGCCGACAGCACGCGCGACAATCAGCGCACGAAGGCGATGGCGATGGTCGGCGGCTCGATCGGCTTCACCTTCGCGCTGTCGCTGGTCGGCGCGCCGCTGCTCTACGAACACATCGGCATGAGCGGCATCTTCGCGTTCACCGGCGTGCTGGCGATCGCCGCGATCTTCGTCGTCGTCTTCGTCGTGCCGCCGGTGCCGCGGGCGGTGCTCGCCGACGTCTCGCGCACGCCGCTGCGCGACGTCGTGCGCGAGCCCGACCTGCTGCGGCTGAACTTCGGCATCTTCTCGCTGCATGCGGTGCAGATGGCGATGTTCGTCGTGCTACCCACGTGGCTGGCCGACCGCGCCGGCATCCCGGTGAGCGGGCACTGGAAGATCTACCTGCCGGTGGTCGTACTGTCGTTCCTGCTGATGCTGCCGCCGCTGTTCTGGAGCGAGCGGCGCGGCAGGCTGCGCGTCGTCTTCCTCGCGTCGATCGCGATGGTGCTCGTCGTGCAGCTCGTGCTGGTCGCTCAACCGAGCGGCCTACTGACTTTCGCCGTATTGCTGCTGGTGTTCTTCGCGGGGTTCAATGTGCTCGAGGCGAGCCTGCCGTCGCTGATCTCGCGGCTGGCGCCGGTCGATGCGAAGGGCACTGCGCTGGGCGTCTACAACACCACGCAGTCCTTCGGCCTGTTCTTCGGCGGCGCGATCGGCGGATGGGTGCAGCAGCTGTGGGGCCGGCCGGCGGTGTTCGTCGCCTGCGCGGTGCTGATGGCGCTGTGGCTCGTCGTCGCGTCGGGGCATCGGCGCTGGCCGCGTTCGGCCCGGGGGTCGGTGCAGGCGGCCTCGGCGAACGAACCGGCATGACACAATCGTCTGGACGTTTTCGGGAGTAAGGCATGGCTTCGGTGAACAAGGTGATCCTCGTCGGCAATCTCGGCCGCGATCCCGAAACGCGCTTCGCGCCCAGCGGCAGCGCGATCTGCAACGTGCGCATCGCCACCACGCGCAACTGGAAGGACAAGGCCTCGGGCGAGAAGCGCGAGGAAACCGAGTGGCACAGCGTGGTCTTCTACGACCGGCTCGCCGAGATTGCCGGCGAATACCTGAAGAAGGGGCGCTCGGTCTACGTCGAGGGGCGGCTGAAGACGCGCAAGTGGCAGGACAAGGAAGGCCACGACCGCTACACCACCGAGATCATCGCGGAGTCGATGCAGCTGCTCGGTTCGCGCGACGGCGGGGGCTCGGCTCCGTCCGACGACGGCGGCTATGCGCGCGAGCGCGAGCCGGCGGCGGCGCGGTCGTCAGGGGCCGGAGCGAGCGCGGGCAGTGGTGCAGCGCCGGCTGCGCGCAAGCCGGCGCATGACTTCGACGACATGGACGACGACATTCCGTTCTGAGCGGAGCTGCGGCGCCGGCGCGCAGAAAGGCGTCGCTGACGCCGGCCTCCCTGCCCGGACCGCCGTGCCTACAGCGGCCGGCCCAGCCGCTTCTCGACCTGCCGCCGCTCCCATTCGGGCCCCAGGATCGGCAGCCCGAACGCGCGCAGGCCGTGAAGGAGAATGCCCAGTCCCCAGCCGAGCGCGACGAACAGCACCCAGGGGAAGCGCGGCGCGAAAAAGTAGTTCACCAGCGCGAGACCGGCGACGACCAGCGCGTATTGCATCAGATGGACATAGAAGCCCCTGATGCGGCGCACCTGTTCGAGCGCCAACGCTTCCTCCGCCGCCATCGATGGTTCGGATCGTTGCGGGACGGGCGATGTCTTGCCGGGCATGTCGGCCTCCGTTTGCAGGGTTTGCAGGGACTGGAAGTCGACTTCGAAGACGGCGGCGAGCGCCTTCAGCGACTCGGCGCTGGCGCTCTGTCCCGACTCGATGCGCTGGATCGTGCGAACACTGAGCCCCGAGAGCGATGCGAGCTGCTCCTGCGACCATCCGCGTTGCAGCCTGAGCTTGTGAACCAGCATCGAATCGGGCTCCGTCTCGTTTCAGTCGACAGGCTACAGCGTGACGCGGCGGTCGCAGGCTTTCCACGCCGGCAGCCCGTCAGTTACCCGCCACCGGCCCGACAGTCGGGCCGGCAGTCGGGTCGCGGACCCATGCGCCGGCCACGCAGCACCGCCTCCCCGCGCTCGCTGCAAGACGCTGCAATTTCGACCACGAAAGCTGTTTCAGGCTCGGGAACGCTGTTTTTCGCAGCGCGTCCTTTTCCTGCGGGCTGAGCTTCAGTCCGAGCACGAGGTTGAAGAACTCGACAGTGTCGGCCAGCGTGGGCAGGCGTCCGTCGTGCAGATAGGGCGGCGAGTCCTTGATGCCGCGAACGGCCCGGAGCATCAGCAACCCGGATACCAGACTCACGTCGTGCTTCGCCGTCCGCCCCGATGCGCGGCTCGCGCCCGACTTTCTCGCCGATTCGCAGGATCAATAGAATCGCTCGCATGGGATACCCGAACACTCGCGAATACGGAGGAGACCGATGCAGTTGATCGAAATCCCCAGTCCCGGGAACCGTGCGCCGGTTTCCGACGAAGCATCGCAACAAGCGCTTGCCGGACTCATCTCGTCGATCGGGACTCCGTCGTTCGGGCCGGACGGTCTTGCATTCCTGAATCTCTGGATGCCGTTCTGCTGGTGGTCGATCTATCGACTCTCGGACTGCGCGCCCCCTTCGGTGCATGCGCTGGGGAGCTTCCGGGTTCACGACGGCACTGTCCGTTCATGGCGCGTATACCGGGAGTCCCTGTATCGTCGTGACGAAACGTTTTGCGCAGTCCGCGAGCCGTTGCAACGGAAGGCGCTTCTTCTGATGCACTGGCACGCCAGGGAGATCCCGCTTCCGCATCGCGCGGAGATCTATAGCCGCAATGGATTGCAGGAGCGGCTCTCGATCGTCACGCGTGACGCCGACGACGGACTGCTCGCCGTGAACCTGTATCGACACGAGTCGCAGCGTCCGTTTCGCGACGGCGAAATCGATGCCATCGGGCGGCTGAGCCAGCCGCTGATGGCCTGCGTCCATCGGCACATCGCTCTGGCGCATGGCCGTCCGCCGCGACGAGACGTGATGCAGGCGCTGACGTCGCGCGAGCGCGAAGTCTGCGAGCGGCTGCTGAAGGGCTGGACGCACGACGGAATCGCTGCCGACCTGGGTCTGTCGCCCACCACCGTGAAGACCTACCGGGATCGGGCGTTCGAACGGCTGGGCATCCGGCACAGGCACCAGCTGTTCGCCCTCGTGCTGGACGACGCGCAAGACGAGATTGCCCCGCGGCCGGCTTGCGGTTCACCATCGGCTCGCCGAAGGCTGCGGTAATCGCCTGCGACTCTGCGGTTCGCCCGCGCCCGGATTCGGCGCGGCCGCGCGGAGAACCGAACCCGGGCGCGCCTTGTCCTCAACGCGGAGGACAGCGAAAGTCGGGCGGCGTCGATATCGTGTCCCCTTCCACGTTGCTCTCGGCCAGGCTCGTTCGCGCCTGCGTCGCGGCATGGTCGATCGGAGGGGACATGAGAATTCGCTTCGTGTTGGCGCTGCTGCTTTGCCTGGGGTTCTTCGCTGCGCCGCATACGGCTCGCGCCGCGGATCCGTATCGCATCGGTGCCGTGTTTCCGCTCAGCGGATCCCTTGCCTGGCTGGGCGAGTACTACCAGAAGGCAGCCCAGCTGCAGGTGGACCTGATCAACGGGCAGGGCGGGGTCGATGGCCGACCGCTCGAGCTGGTCGTCTACGACGATCAATCCAGCCCCGAGGCGGCGGCCAGGGCCGCGCAACGTCTGATTTCCCGCGATCGAGTGATCGCGTTGATCGGAACCGCATCGGTGCCGCTCTCGGGTGCGCTCGCCACCGTGGCGCGAGAGCAGAAAGTGCCGACCATCGTCGCTTCCGGGTACACGGTGAATCCGGCTAGGGATCCGTTCGTGTTCAACACCGCGCACAAGACGGACTATGCGGTCGAGCGCCCGTTCGCGTACTTCTCGCAGAAGGGTCTGAAACGTGTCGCGATGCTGATGCCGATCGGCCCGCTGGGCGACGTCGGCATCGCATCGGCCGAGAAGGCGGCCGCGAAGCACGGCATCGAGCTCGTCGGTACCGAGCGTTTCAATCCGCAGTCGCCCGACCTGACGACGCAACTCGCTCAACTGCGGGCGAAGAAGCCGGATGCCCTGTTCTCGTTCGTGACCGGCGAGGCGGCCGCGATGGTCGCGCGGAACATGAAGCAGATCCGCTTCGACGTCCCGCTTCTCGTATCGCACGGAAACGCGACGCCGGGCTTCCTGAAGATGATTTCTTCGCTGGACGCCGACATCCTCGTTCCTTCGGGCCGCCTCGGCGCACCGGATGCGCTGGACGGCAGCGAGCCGAACGCCAGGATGATCGCCGAGTTCAACCGCCGTCATGTCGAGCGATACAAGGAGCCTGCCAATTACTTCTCCGGACTGGCCGCCGACGCGGTGCTGCTCGTGGCCGAGGGCCTGCGGCGGTCGAAGACGGATGAAGGCGAGAAGCTGCGCGCGGCGATCGAGGGCATCCACGAGTTTCCCGGCTACAGCGGGGTGTTCCGCCTGAGCGCGACCGATCATCACGGAACGTCGGCGGACGATCTGGTGCTGTTGCGGCCCACGTCGTCCGGCTGGGCGCTCGTGAAGTAGCCGCCTCCATCGGTCGCGATCCAGGCACGGGTCACCGCGGCGGAGCTCGACGATGCCGGATGCAGCTCTCCTGCTTCAGATCGCCTTCGGCGGACTGAGCATGGGCGCCGTCTATGCGCTTCTCGCAGTCAGCCTCGTGATGGTCTACAAGGTCTCGAGGATCGTCTGCTTCGCGCAGGGCGAGTTCTTCGTCATCGGGGGCCTGACGCTGTCCGCCCTCACCAACGAGGCTGCGATGCCGCTGTGGGCGGCTTTCCTCGCGACGCTGGCGCTGGCGGGCGTACTCGGCGTCTTCGCCGAGCGCATCGTCATCCGGCCGGTTCGTCATGAAGGCGTGGGAACCGTGATCGTGATGACGATCGCGCTTTCGATCAGCCTTCAAGGCATCGCATTGCCCGTCTGGGGCAGGGAAGCGCACGTGGTAGCGCCGTTCGTCGCGACGCCGCCGTGGGAGTTCTTCGGCGCCTTCCTTTCGGCGCAGGTCCTGCTCGTCATCGGGGCTTCCGTCGTCGTGTTCGTGCTTCTTCGAACCTTCTTCGAACGCACGACCCTTGGCCTGGCGATGCGCGCCGCGGCGGAGACGCCGACCGGCGCGCGTCTGGTCGGCATCAGCGTCACCCGGCTCACGCAGTTCGGATGGGCGTCGGGCGTGGCGCTCGGAGCCCTTGCCGGGATGCTGATCGCCCCGGTCGTCTTCCTCACCTACGCATCCGGCACGATGCCGATGGTGAAGGCCTTCGTCGCAATGGTCGTGGGCGGACTCAGCAGCACCGCCGGAGCGCTGGCAGGCGGATTCCTCGTCGGCCTTCTCGAAGCCTGTGCAATCGGTTTCGTTTCCTCGGAGTTCGCCGACGCGATCGTCTTCCTGTTCCTGATCGGATTTCTGCTCGTCAGGCCCGGCGGGTTGTTCGGCAACGATGCAGGCGGGGGCATGTAGTGCCGATCCGACCGCTGGTCCACGTCGTTGCCTACCTGCTGCTCGCGGCGGCGCCTTTCGCCTTCGGGCAGCTCTCGAACTACTACGCCGAAGTCCTCACGACGGTGGCGGTGTTCGTCATTCTCGCGGCCAGTGTCGATCTGGTCGTCGGCGTGGCAGGCCAGATCACTCTCGGCCATGCCGCCTTCTTCGCGATCGGTGCCTACAGCTCCGCGATTCTCACGGCCCGCTATGCGGTCGCTCCCGTCGTGGCGATCGCGGCCGGCATGTTCCTGTCGGCCCTCGCGGCATACCTGATCGGGCTCGCCGTCCTTCGCCTGAAGGGCTATTACCTGGCCATGGCGACGCTCGGGTTGACCGCCGTGACCTTCACGCTGCTCGTCGGCGTCCGCGAGTGGACGGGAGGGGCTGCGGGCTTCGGCGGAATTCCGCGCTTCCGGCTGGCCGGTTTCGAGTTCAGCGATGGTCGGCACTATTACCTTCTCGTGCTCGCGGCTGCGTTTCTTGTGGTCGTCGCCGCTCGCACGCTGCTGGAATCGGCGTACGGCCGGGCGCTGATCGCCGTTCATGCCGACGAAGCGACCGCGACCGCGCTGGGTGTCGATGCCTCGCGCTACAAGGTGTCCGTTTTCGTGTTCGCCTGTGCGCTGGCGGCGCTCGCCGGGTCGTTGTTCGCGCACCATCTGCGCTTCATCGCTCCCGACGACTTCACGATTGCGCAGTCGATCCACATTCTCGTGATGGCGTACCTCGGAGGGATCGGCACGATCTACGGCGCGGCGCTGGGCGCCTTCACCCTGCAGGTGCTTCCCGAGTTCGTTCATCACTTCAAGGACTATGAACGGCTCGGAACCGGCGTCGTGCTGATCCTCGTGCTGGCCTTCTTCCCCGGCGGCCTGTATGGCCTGGTGAGAGGCGTCGGCGAGCGGATGCGCCTGCGAAGAGCGCGGCTGGGCGAGGCGGCGATCGGGCGATGACGAGGATCGAATCGAACCGGCCGGCCCGGCCGCTGCTCGAGGTGGTCGGCCTGTCGAAGTCGTTCGGTGGCGTCTCGGCGATCGAGGACGTGAACTTCGCCGTTTCGTCGGGCCACATCAAGGGCGTCATCGGACCGAACGGCGCCGGCAAGTCGACGCTTCTCAATCTGGTGGGCGGATCGCTGCGGGCCGATCGAGGCGCGATCACGATGGACGGAGTCCGGCTGGACCGGTTGCCAGCATACGACGTGCCTCGACATGGAGTGGCCAGAACCTTCCAGCTGGTAAGGCTCTTCAACAACAACCATGCCACCGTGCTCGACAACGTCCTGCTCGGCGCGCACCTTCGCCTCGCCCCGTCGATCCTCTCGACGCTGGCCGGACGCAGCGGCAGGCAGGAGGAACGGCTGCGCGCGAAGGCGCGGGAGTGGCTCGACTTCTTCGGCCTGATACGAACCGAAGACCGCGCACCGCGAAGCCTCGCCTTCGGGCAGCAGCGCTACGTCGAGCTGGCCCGGGCGATGATGCTCGAGCCGAAGCTGCTGCTGCTGGACGAGCCGGCATCGGGCCTGAACGATGCCGAGGTCGGCGTCTTCGCCGGCGTGTTGCGCAAGATCCGCGACGAAGGCGTCACGATCGTTCTCATCGAGCACGACATGAAGTTGATCATGAGCATCAGCGACGAGATCCTCGTGCTCGCGCAAGGCAGGAAGCTGGCCGAGGGCACGCCCGAGGCAGTGCGCAGCAACCCGGAAGTCATCGAGGCCTACCTCGGAACGCCGCACGAGACGAATTGAGCGATCGATGCTCGAAATCCGCGGCCTGCGGTCCGGTTACGGACCGATGAACATCCTCCACGACGTAAGCCTGCGCGTGGACCGGGGAGAGGTCGTCTGCATTCTCGGGGCGAACGGCGCCGGCAAGAGCACTCTGTTGCGCACCGTCTCGGGGCTCCTTCCGGTCCGGCAGGGCGAGATTCTGTTCGACGGGTCGTCGATCGGAGGGCAGGCCCCGGAGAGGATCGTGCGGCTCGGTCTGGCGCACGTGCCGGAAGGGCGCGAGATCTTCGGCGCGCTCACCGTTGCTCAAAACCTGCGTCTCGGAGCGTATGCCGGCAGGCTGCGCGACAGCGAGCGGGACGAGAGGAAAGCGCTCGTCTTCGAGCTTTTCCCGGTGCTCGAGGCGAAGCAGGCCTGGAAAGCCGCGTCGCTCAGCGGCGGCGAACAGCAGATGGTTGCCGTGGGCCGCGCGTTGATGAGCGGACCGCGTCTCCTGCTGCTCGACGAACCGTCGCTGGGCCTTTCGCCGCGGATGACGATGAACATCTTCGCGGCGATCGGGAAGCTGCGCGAGCTGGATGTTCCCGTGCTGCTCGTCGAGCAGAACGCGTCCGCGGCGCTGCGCCGCTCCGACCGGGCCTACGTTCTGGAGCACGGAAAGGTCTCAATCACCGGTACGGCGGACGAGCTGCTGCGCGACGACGCAATCCAGCGGAACTACCTCGGACTATAGGAGCCTGAAGTGTTCGACATGACCGTGGGCGACCTGCTTCTGCGCGCTGCGCGTCTGTATCCCGGAAAGGTGGCGACCTGGTACGAGGGCAGGTCGCAGACCTTCGCCGAATTCCACGCCGACGTCAGAGACTACCAGTCGTACCTTTCCCGCTCGGGTCTCGCGCGCGGCGACCGCGTCGCCGTTCTGAGCCGCAACAACCCCGAGCTGCTGAAGCTGATGTTCGCCGCGTCGCTCGGCGGCTACGTCTTCGTCCCCATCAACTTCCGGCTGACCGCGAAAGAGATCGCGTTCGTGGTGGCGGACTCCGGCGCTTCGCTGGTCTTCGCCGATCGCTTCTTCCTCGACACCGCCCGGTCCGCCGTCGCCACGGTGCCAGCCTTCTCCGCGGAGCGCCTGGTGGAGCTGAATGGGGACCTTTCTTCGTCCGTCCTTTCTTCGTCGATGAGGGGCCCTGTGGGCAGCACGCCTTCGAGCCCCGTGGCCGGCGAGGACGTCTTCGGCATCTACTACACGTCGGGTACCACCGGCAATCCGAAAGGCGTGGTGCTGAGCCATCGCAACATGGTGGCGGGCGTGCTGAACCACACCATCGCGTACGGCCTGGGTCCGGCGGACGTCTGCCTGCACATCATGCCGCTCTACCACACGATGGAAGCCTCCATGGCGCTCTGCCAGTTCTTCGTTGGCGGAAGCAACGTGATCGAAGATCACTTCGACCAGGAACGGTTCTGGTCCCTTGTCGATGCATATGGCATCACGCACGTCACCGCCGTCTTCACGATGCTGTCCGGAATGCTCGCATGCGCTCCCGCGCCGGGCGCCGGCAGCGGCAGCAGTCTGCGGACGATTTCGCTGGGCGGGCAGGCGGTTCCTGTGGAGCTCCTCAAGGAGGCTGTCCGGCAACTCGGAAATGATCGATTGATCCAGGTCTACGGGCTGACCGAGGCGTCGCCGCTCGTCACCTGGTTGCCACGCGAGGAGATCCGGCTCGATTCCGGGCGCGTCCATCGACTCGGCTCGGTGGGCAAGGACCTGTTCCTCACCACGACGCGCGTGATCGACGATGCGGGCAACGACGTGGGCGTCGACGAGGTCGGCGAGATCATCGTGGCCGGACCCAACGTCATGCAGGGCTACTGGAAACGGGAAGAAGAGACGGCCAGTACGCTGAAGGGCGGCTGGTTGCATACCGGAGACGTCGGTCGACGCGACGCGAACGGATTCCTGTACATCGTGGACCGGAAGAAGGACCTGATCATCAGCGGCGGAGAGAACATCTCCCCGCGCGAGATCGAGGAAGTCCTCTTCGCGCATCCCCGAGTCCTGGAGTGCAGCGTCTTCGGGATTCCCGATGCGCGTTGGGGCGAAGCGGTGGGGGCGGCGGTACGGGCTGAAGGAGAGCTCGGCGAGCAGGAGCTCATCACCTACTGCGCGCAAAGCCTGGGGAAATACAAGATCCCCCGCAAGGTTTGGTTCCTCGACGAGTTGCCGAAGGACCCGGTGGGAAAGATCCAGAAGCGATTGCTGCGAGCACGGCTGGCGGACGAGGGAACGGGGCGGGGCAAAGCTTGAACGGATTGCGGGAACTGCGATGACTTCGAGTGTTCGCTTCGAGACGGATGGCGCGGTCGCCACGGTCACGCTGAACCGGCCGCAAGCACGCAATGCCTTGACCCCGGAAATGCTCTGCCGGCTGACGGACGCATTCGACGCCTATGAAGCCGACGATGCGTTGCGCGCGCTGATCATCACCGGCGCCGGAGAACACGCGTTCTGTGCGGGCGGTGACCTGGGCAGCACGATTCCGCTTCTTACCGGCGCCCGGGAGCCCGTCGACGAATGGGATCGGCGGGTGCTGGGCGATGCCGCAGTGATGGCGACCTCGGGCCTGCGTGAACGGCCGGGCGTGAAGCCCATCATTGCCGCGATCAACGGTGCCTGCATGGCCGGCGGCTTCGAGTTGCTGCTGGGCACCGACATCCGCATCGCTGCCGATCATGCCCGGTTCGCGCTGCCGGAGGCCAGCCGCGGCGTGCTTCCGTTCGCCGGCTCGATCGCGAGATTGCCTCGGCAGATCCCGCACTGCGCCGCGATGTATCTGATGCTCACCGGAGACCCGATCGACGCAGCCGAGGCTCTTCGGATCGGCCTGGTGAATCAGTGCGTTGCCGCCGATCGGGTCATGCCGGCCGCGCGCGCGATCGCGGATCGGATCGCCGCGAACGCGCCGGTCTCCGTTCGCGAGATCAAGCGTGTCGCCATCGCGGGCAGCGGCGTGCCGCTCGCGCAGGCCTACCGCCTCGAGGACGAGGCGCGGTCCCGCGTGCTTGCCACCGAAGACGCGACGGAGGGGCCGCGGGCGTTCATGGAGAAGCGTTCGCCTCGATTCCGGGGGCGGTAGGCGGCATTCCGGGGCGAAGAGCATCGGGGAGAGAGCGTTGAAGCTGCAAGGGAAGGTCGCGCTGGTGACGGGGTCGGCACGCGGCATCGGGCGGGCCGTCGCAGACAAGCTCGCCGCCGATGGCGCTCGGCTCGTGATCAACGATGTCGACGAACAGCCGGCGGAGGAAGCGGCTGAGGCGTTGCGAGCACAGGGCGCAGAGGTTGCGGTTTGCGCGGGTGACGTGACATCTGCCGACTTCGGCGATCGCATCGTGCGAACCGCGATGGAAGCGTTCGGCGGAATCGACATCGTCGTCAACAACGCCGGCTATACGTGGGACGGTGTCATACAGAAGATGAGCGACGAGCAGTTCGACGCAATGCTCGACGTCCACCTGAAGGCTCCGTTCAGGATCCTCAGGGCAGCAGCCGGTCCTCTTCGCGAGGCAGCAAAACGCGAGGCGGCCAGCGGCCGCATCGTTCATCGAAAGATCGTGAATGTTTCGTCGGTGGCCGGGATCTGGGGCAATGCGGGTCAGGCGAACTACGCAGCCGCCAAGGCCGGCATCGTCGGGATGACCAGGAGCCTGGCGCGGGAGTGGGGACGGTACAACGTGAACGTCAATGCCATCGCGTTCGGTCTGATCGGTACACGCATGACGCAGCCGGTCGGCCCGGAAGGCGCCCGAGTCGATGTCGGAGGTCGTCCGCTGCCCGTCGGCATCCCGGAAGCCGCACGTCGATCGATCGAGGCGCAGATCCCGCTTGGCCGCGCCGGAACGCCGGAGGAGGCGGCGGGCGCGGTCTACCTGTTCTGCATACCCGAGAGCGACTACGTGAGCGGGCAGGTCCTGCTCGTCACCGGGGGGCAGTGAGCAGCGGAAAGCGGGTTGCCGGGGCACTACGCGCCCGGCCGCTTCGAGCGGATCCTTCGCAGCTTCCCGCTGGTTCGATCCACCTGCGGCGCCTCTTCGTCGAGGCGCACGCGCACCGGCCCCGCGCCCTGTTTGGCGAGGAACTGCGCCAGCGCGTGATGGGCGCGATCGAAGGCGTGCCGCCGTTCGCGCTCGTCGTCCGACTCGATGCGCAGGCTCAATTCGTCGCGCGCTGTCTGCGTGAGCTGGAAGCGCTCGAGGCCGCCGTGCTCCTCGAGCACGGTCTCGAGCGCGAGCGGCAGCACGCGCACGAACTCGCCGTGGTGCGCATCGAACTCGAGCACGTCGTCGGCGCGTCCGCTGACGTGCAGCGTGGGGCGCTCGTCGCCGCAGTCGCAGGGCTCGGCGTTGATCGTCACGCTGTCGCCCAGGTCGTAGCGCACGATCGGCTGCACGCGATTCGCCAGGTTGGTCAGCAGAACGGTGAACGAAGCACGACCGGGCGGTACCGCCCGCATGCGTTCGTCGACCGGCTCGAGCACGACCCAGCCCTCGTTCAGGTGCAGCCGGTGCTCGCGGCAGCTGTGCGCGATGTTCATGCACTCGGAGGCGCCGTAGTCCTCGACGACCGGACAGCCGAACGTCTCCTCGATCGCGCGCCGTTCGCCGTCGCACAGCGCCTCGCCGCCGCTGAGCAGCGTGCGCGGCGCGATCCGCAGCCGTCCGGCGCGCTGCTCGGCGGCGAGCTGCTTGAGCACGGTCGGGTAGCTCGCGATCGAGGTGGGGTTCCATTCGGCGAGCGCTTCGCGAAGGGTGTCGAGCGGTTCGAGGATCGAGAACACGCGCGCCTGCGCCGCGAGCATCGGGTACATGCGGCACAGCCGCTGCCACCAGACGACGCCGGCGAAATGCCCGCCGGTGGCCGCCACGAGCGCGAGGCGCGCCGGGCCGCCGACGAGCGCGCGCGGATCGGCGGCGGGCGCGAAGTCGGACTGCGCGCTGAGCAGTGCGCCGTAGATCGCCAGCGCTTCCTCGTCCTGCACGTAGATGCCGGGCACGCCCGTAGTGCCCGAGCTCGTCCACACCGCATAGCGGCCCAGGAAGGCTTCGCCGACGCGGCTCGGATCGGCGACGAAGCGGCGCACGTCGTCGAGGCGGATCGCCGGGTCGGTGACCCAGTCGTCGAAGTTCTCCATCAGCGCCCCGCGCGTGACGGGCGGCAGCGCCTCGAGCGGTGCATCGGGGGCGACGCCGCGCCAGTGCCGTGCGTAGAAGCGCGAGCACGCGCGGGCGTCGGCAAGCAGCGACGCAATGCGCGCGCGGCGTTTCGCGCGGCGGGACTCGGCGTCGCCGAGGCGCTCGATCCACAGCTCCTGCAGCCGCGCGCTGCAGCGCATCCATTCGCAGCCGCCGCGCCACCAGTCGAGCGGATCGGATGCGACGAAGGATCCGGGCGGAAACGGGTCGGTCATCGCTGCAATCTAGCGCGCAGGGTGTGCGGGGCATTGATGCGGATCATTGCCGGCGGGGTCGCGGCGACCTTCGAGCGCGCTTCGTGGCAGGGCGGGGCGATGCTCGGCGGCTGCTGATGCAAGCGGTGTGGCGCGCGCGGTGCGCGACCTGCGCGGCGTCCGGTTCCCGGCGCGCGACCCGCTGCCGTTCGGACGCTGCGCTACCATGGCGCCCGCGCGACGCCGGCCGGCGTCGGAAAAGTCGGAGCCGTGCGATGCAGGTGGTTTGCCTCGATCTGGAAGGCGTTCTCGTTCCCGAGATCTGGATCGAGTTCTCGCGCAGGACGGGCATTCCCGAGCTGTCGCGCACGACGCGCGACGAGCCCGACTACGACAGGCTGATGGGCTTTCGCATCGAGCTGCTCGCGAAGCACCGCCTCGCGCTCGCAGACATCCAGCGCGTGATCGAGAGCATGGGGCCGCTGCCCGGCGCACGCGAATTCCTCGACGACCTGCGCGCGCGCTATCAGGTCTTCATCCTGTCGGACACGTTCTACGAGTTCGCCGATCCGCTGATGCGCGCGCTCGGCCGTCCGACGCTGCTGTGCCACCGGCTCGACGTCGACGAGGCCGGCTTCGTGCGGGGCTGGCGGCTTCGCATGCCCGAGCAGAAGCGTGCCGCGGTGCAGGCGCTGCAATCGTTGAACTTCCGCGTGATCGCCGCCGGCGACTCGTACAACGACACCGGAATGCTCGCGGCGGCCGACGCCGGGTTCTTCATCCATCCGCCCGAGGCGATCGCGAAGCAGTTCCCGCAGTTTCCGGTCACGCGCAGCTACGAGGAGCTGCGCGCGGCGATCGACGAGGCGGCGCAAGCGCTGCGCGGCTGAGGCGCAGACGGGTCGGGCGAGCGGCGGCGGCGGCCTGCACGGGCAGGGCGGGGCGCCGTGGACGCCGTGTGCACCGGCCACGGTGCCGAGCGTTTGAAAGCCGGGCGTTCCGTGCGCCGCAATCTTTTTCGGGCAACCGTTCGTTGCGTTCTCGCTCGTGGAATGCATTCCACAGCGGAAAACGCTACGTTCGGTAGCTCGACTTTCGGTGCTCCGGAGTTCCGGCGCTTCGGTGCTTCGGCGCACAGGGGGCTCGGTGCACAGGAGGCGCGGCGCGCTGCATATAACGGCGCCGCCGACGGCAATGAGGACGCGCCTCTCCTACTCCCCGACCACCTCCCCGAACCGCACCCACGATTTCCCGTCGAAGCGCATCAGCTGCAGCGACTCGAAGGGCGCGAAGTCGTCCTCTCCGGTCGCCACCGTGATCCCCGGCAGCATCATCGCGGGCGCGAAGCGCCGCAGGCTCGACGCCTGCCGCATCACGTTCTCCCGCGTCAGCTCGTCGCCTGCCTGCCGCAGCACCTGTTCGACGAGCTGCGCGGTGACGTACCCGTACACGTTCAGGTAATCGGTCGTGTCGCCCTCCGGGTAGTACTTCGCCATCCAGTCGCGCCACTGCCGCATCGCCGGCGCGTCGGCCCATTCCGGATCGCCGGGCGTCATCAGGTAGGCCGACGAGACGATCCCCACGCCCTTCTCGAGTCCCGCGGCGCGCATCACCGAGTTCACGCTCACCGAGACGCTGGCCAGGTACTGCAGGGGGCGCCAACCGATGTCCCAGGCCTTGCGGATCGCCTGCGCGGCGAACTTCGGCGTGGTCACGTTGACGAAGACGTTCGCCCCGGCGCCCTGCAGCATCACGATCTGCGAATCGACGGTGGGGTCGCTCACCTGGTACGACGCTTCGGCGACGATCGCCTCGCTCGCGCGCGCGCCGAATCCCTCGCGCAGTCCGGCGAGGTAGTCCTTGCCGAAGTCGTCGTCCTGGTACAGCACGCCAACGCGTGCGTCGGGCTTCGTGCGAAGGATGTGCTGCGCGTAGATCCGGGCTTCGGTGCGGTAGTCGGGCTGTCCGCCCATCGTCCACGGGAAATGCCGCGGATCGTTCCACTTCGCCGCGCCGGTCGCGGCGAACAACTGCGGCACGCGCCGGTCGTTCAGGTACTTGCGGATCGCCGAGTTCGACGGAGTGCCGAGCGTGCCGAACACGAACAGGACTTCGTCGCGTTCGACCAGCCGGCGCGTCATCTCCACCGCCTTCGGCGGGCTGTATCCGTCGTCGAGCGACAGGAACTCGATGCGTCGTCCGCCGATGCCGCCGCGCTCGTTGAGCATCCGGAAGTACGCCGCCTGCGCCTTGCCGATCGTGCCGTAGGCCGACGCGGGCCCGCTGTAGGGCATCGTCTGGCCGATGCGGATCGTGGTGTCGGAAGCGCCCGGGTCGTAGCGCTTCTGCGCCAGGCAGGCGCTGCAGGCGAGGGAAAGCGCAAGTGCGCCGGCGAACGATGCGAATGTCGGATTCAAGGGAGCCCTCTCGTACCGGCGGCTCGAAGATGCCGCCGGCACGGATTATCCCGTCACTTCGCCACATCCCCCATCACGTCGCCGAATCGAACCCACGACTTGCCGTCGAAGCGCGCGAGCTGCACCGACTCGATCGGCGCGAAGTCGGTGGCCGAAGTGTTGATCCGGATCCCCGGGATGATCGTCGTCGGCGTGAAGTCCTTCAGGCTCGCCGCCTGCTTCATGACGTTCGCGCGCGTGAGGTCGTCGCCCGCCTGGCGCAGCACCTGGACGACCGTCTGCGCGACGGTATAGCCGTAGACGTTCGTGTTGTCGTTCAGGTTGCCTTCGGGGTAATACTTCTGCATCCACGCGCGCCAGTCCTTCATCGCCTGCGTGTCCTTCCATGCTGGGTCGGTCGGCTCCATCAGGTACGCCGACGAGATGATGCCGACGCCTTTCTCGGGGCCCGCCGGCTGCATCACCGAGCCGACGCCGACCGAAACGTTGGTCAGGTATTGCACCGGTTTCCAGCCGATGTCCCAGGCCTTGCGGATCGCCTGCGCGGCGAACTTGGGCGTCGTGACGTTGATGAAGACGTCCGCGCCGGATCCCTGCAACGATACGATCTGCGAATCCACCGTCGGGTCGGTGACCTCGTACGAGACCTCGGAGACGATCATCGACTTCGCCTTGTCGCCGAGCCCCTCGTGCACGCCGCTGACGTAGTCCTTCCCGAAGTCGTCGTTCTGATAGAGGATGCCGATCTTCGCGTCGGGTTTCGTCTTCAGGATGTGCTGCGCGTAGATCTTCCCTTCGGTGTGATAGTTGGGCTGCCACCCCATCGTCCATGGGAAGTGCTTCGGGTCGTTCCACTTCGCCGCACCGGTGGCGACGAAGAGTTGCGGCACCTTCTTCGCGTTCATGTATTTCTGGATCGCCGTGTTCGACGGCGTGCCCAGCGGCCCGAACAGGAACAGGACCTGGTCCTGCTCGACGAGGCGGCGCGCGCCTTCCACCGCCTTCGGCGGGCTGTAGCCGTCGTCGATCGAGATGAACTCGATCTTCCGGCCGTTGATGCCGCCCTGGTCGTTGATCATCGCGAAGTAGGCGGCTTCGGCCTTGCCGATCGTTCCGTAGGCCGAGGCGGGGCCGCTGTACGGCATCGTCTGGCCGATCTTGATCGTGGTGTCGTTCGCTCCGGGGTCGTATTTCTTCTGCGCCCACGACGGGGTCGCGGCAACCGACAGACAGACCACGGTGGCGAACGAAGCGAGCCAGGCTTTCATGTCGACCTCCTGCGGAGATGCGCCTCCGCGCGGCCGCGGCGGGGCGCCACGAGCTTCGCGCGAAGCAGGGCGATGCCGCCGGCTACGCCGCTCGGCATCAAATAGACGAACGCAAGCATCGCCAGGCCGTAGATCGCCCACGGCGCGGCTTTCGAGATCCGGTCGGCGACGTTGGGGACGAACTGGATGAACAGCGCTCCCCAGATCGCGCCCTGGATCGACGCGACGCCGCCGATGACGCTGCCGACGAGGAAGATGATCGACAGGAAGAAGCCGAAGCTGTCGGGCGCGACGAACTGCACGGCGATCGCGCCGAGCGCGCCCGCCACGCCGGTGAAGAGGGCCGACACGCCGAAGGTGAGCGACTTGAACAGCGCGGTGTCGATGCCCATTGCCTGCGCGGCGATCGGATGGTCGCGGATCGCGACGATGGCCCGACCCACACGCCCGCGCAGCAGGTTGTACGCGACGGCGAACAGCACGATCGCGATCGCCAGCGCGAAGAAGTACAGCCACTGGTCGGCGTTCAGCGGCAGCCCGAAAGGCGCGTCGGGCTTGAGGATGACCAGGCCCTGCACGCCACCGGTCCATTCCTCGAAATGCTTGTACTTGAGCAGCTGCGGCAACGCCAGGCCGAGCGCGAAGGTGGCGAGCGCGAGGTACACGCCCTCCAGGCGCAGCGCCGGAAGCCCGAACAGGAAGCCGGCGACGCCGCAGACCAGACCCGCCAGCGGGATCGTCGCCCAGTACGGCAGCCCCGCGTGTTCCATCGCGATCGCCGCGGTGTACGCGCCGATCGCGTAGAAGGCGCCGTGACCGAGCGAGATCTGCCCGTTGAAGCCGGTGAGCACGTTCAGGCCGAGCAGCGCGATCGCGTAGACGAGCACCATCGTCAGCTGGAACAGCCGGTAGTCGCTCACGACGAAGGGCAGCGCGCAGGCGAGCGCAACGACGGCGAGGGGGACGAGCGCGACAGGGCGGTAGGTCATACGCGGGTCACCTGCCGCGAGCCGAACAGGCCGGTGGGCCGCACGAGCAGCACGCCGACGATCAGCGTGAGCGCCACCGAGAACTTCAGCTCGTTGCCGATCACGTAGGCGCCGAGCAGGTTCTCGAGTACGCCCACGACGAAGCCGCCGAGAACGGCGCCCGCCGGGCTGTCGATGCCGCCGAGCAGCGCGGCGGCGAACGCGTACAGCAGGATGCCGCCCATCATGTTCGGCTCGAGGTAGACGATCGGCGCGATCATCATGCCGGCGACCGCGCCGATTGCGCCGGCCAACCCCCATCCGAGCGCGAGCATCGTGCCGACACGGATACCGACAAGGCGGCTGGAGCTCGGGTTCTGCGCGACGGCGCGCATCGCCAGGCCGAGCGGGGTCCAGCGGAAGAACGCGTAGAGCAGCACCAGCACGATCAGCGTCACGCCGATCGCGCCCAGCTCGTGCGCCGAAACGAGCGTCTGGCCGAATACCGGCGTCGCGGGGAA
>ERZ778017.1853-NODE-1853-length-19075-cov-4.577445_pt1 | contig 19075 bp, 15 predicted proteins | sample MGYA00375747_ERZ778017 | MGnify/ENA primary metagenome ERZ778017 (study PRJEB29350, sample SAMN05509838) | bioreactor metagenome | biome: bioreactor; material: wastewater | place: South Africa: University of Cape Town | collected 2014-03-17 ...
TCTCCATCAGGCCGAAGTGCGAGATACGGCCAAGCTGAATGCGCGCCCTGTCGAATCTCAATGCATCCTTCAGGCGGCGCTCGACCGAGCGGTTGTTGCGGTTCTCCTCCATGTCGATGAAGTCGATGACGATGAGGCCTGCGAGGTCACGCAGCTTCAGCTGGCGGGCGATTTCGTCGGCCGCCTCCAGGTTGGTCGCCAACGCTGTTTCTTCGATCGAGAATTCGCGCGTCGATTTTCCCGAGTTGACGTCGATCGCGACGAGCGCTTCGGTCTGATTGATGACGATGTAGCCGCCCGATCTCAGCGTGACCTGGGGCTGGAACATCGCGTTGAGCTGACGCTCGATGCCATAGCGCGTGAAGAGCGGCGTCGGCTCTCTGTAGGCCACGACGTTCCTGGCGTGGCTTGGCATCAGCATCTTCATAAAGTCGGCGGCTTCCTGATGGCCCGCCTCACCCGCGACGACGACTTCTTCGACGTCCTTGTTATAGAGATCGCGGATCGACCGTTTGATCAGGTCGCCTTCTTCGTAGACGAGGCTCGGCGCCGTGGATTGCAGGGTCAGTTCCCGCACGCTTTCCCACAGCCGCAGCAGATATTCGAAATCGCGCTTGATCTCCTGCTTCGTCCGCGCGGCTCCGGCCGTGCGAATGATCAGCCCCATGCCCTCCGGAACTTCCAGCTCCTGGGCAATCGCCTTGAGACGGCGACGATCCTGCGGATTGGTAATTTTGCGCGAAATGCCACCGCCGCGCGCCGTGTTCGGCATAAGGACGGTGTAGCGGCCCGCCAGAGAAAGATAGGTGGTGAGCGCCGCACCCTTATTGCCGCGCTCCTCTTTCACAACCTGGACGAGGATGATCTGCCGCCGCTTGATGACTTCCTGAATCTTGTAGCTGCGCGGCCGGCGGCGCTGGCGCGGGCGAGGCCCTTCTCTGAACTCGCGGCCGGCTCCTTCTTCGTGGTCGTGATCGTGGTTGTCGCCGTCGTGAGCGTGGTCGTCGTTGAAAGCGGCCGGCGCGTCATGTTCGGCGTCGCCCTGTTCGACTTCGTCGGGCCGTTCCTCGCTGGCGGAAGCTTCCGTATCGAGGTGTTCATCCGGATGCTGCTCATCGGATGAGACGCCGGTTTCGGCAGCATCGGTTTCATCCGACGATTCTTCGGCGGCAGGAGACGGGTCTTCGGAATTATCCTCGGCGACGGGTTCCGACAGGACGTCGGCGCTGGACCGGCGAACTGCAGATGTCGCGACCGTTGACGGGGCGTCGCTTTCTTCGCCGCCACCGATTTCTTCGATGTGCTCGTCTTCTTCGACATCGACGATGTGCGATGTCTCGATCAATTCATCGTTCGGCGCCAGGTCGCCGAAGTCATCCCCGGACGAATCGGGATTTGTGTCGTCCGGCCCTCGGCCACGCTGCGATCCGCGCCGGGCCAAAGCCTCGGCGCGACGGTCTGCTGCCGCTTCGAGTTCGGCTTCTGCCGCGGCTTCCTCGTCGAGGAGGGCCTGCCTGTCGGCAACGGGTATCTGATAGTAATCCGGGTGGATTTCGTTGAAAGCGAGGAAGCCGTGCCGATTGCCGCCGTAATCCACGAAGGCGGCCTGCAGAGACGGCTCAACGCGCGTGACCTTGGCGAGATAGATGTTGCCCCGCAAGAGCTTGCGGGCAGCGCTTTCGAAATCGAACTCCTCTACCCGACCGTTCCTTTGGACCACGACCCGAGTTTCCTCGGGATGCGTGGCATCGATAAGCATCTTTGTATTTGACATTGATTGAATTCCCTGGCGCGCCGAGGCGGCTCGCATCCTAGACCGCGAAAAGCGGCGGCAATTGCGAGGTCCACGTGGCGGCGCATTGTGTTGGCGGAATGTGCAAACGTGAAAATCGGCCGGGGCGTCCTTCGCAGCATTCCCGTTCCGGCGGCGCGCGTGCGGCCGACCGTAACGGATGCGTGTGCCGTTCGGACTTTGGTCCGTCGAGCTCCGCTGATGGTGCGAGTTGTCGTCATGGCCTATCGTGTAGTGCCCGGTTTTGCGTCCACGGGAGGGGCGCTGGCCGGGAAAAAAGGTTTTGCGACGCAGACGCGTCACGTCGATCTATTGTCCGCCTGTGACCGGTTCTGTCCCAAAGAATGGACCGGAGCGGCCGGCACAAAGTCACTGTCCCTGGCGTGGCCGCCGGAGGCCGGGTGCCAAAGCGCATTTTCCCGAGCGAACCGATCCTCTTGTAGGCTCGCTCCAAGCCGATGCTATCCGTGCGCGTCTGGTTACCTGTGAACGCAGAACTTTTTCGATCTGCAGCAGGCCGAACCAAGGTGCGCAGGCGCTAGCCGAGTATCCCGAAACGGGTGTGTCTTCAGCGCCACCGAATATAGTGAAAGTCTACGAGGTCGCTCCCAGCCTGGCAAGTGTAATAAAAGGAGTGCTGGGAAAAGCCCTCGAATAGGTGCTATGACTTATATCGTCTCTGAAAACAAAGCCTTAATGCCTCTTTTCATAGTTTGGCGGCGGGGAAAGCGGGGTGCCGGGGGGCATGGCGAGGCTCGCAGAACGTTTCCTGAACTTATGGCATCTGCCCGCGGTGTTTCTGGGACTGATACTCTTGACGGGTACGGTCGCCGCCTTTCCTGCCCAGGGCGTGGAGGCCACGGCGGTACGGCTCGTTGATAATGGCAAGACGACCACGTTCGAGCTGACAATCAGCAAGGGCCTGACCGCACAGGTTTATACGCTCGCAAATCCCTACCGGGTGATCCTGGATCTGCCGAATCTGGCCTTTCATCTCGATCCGGCGGCGGGTCAGAAGGGTCGAGGCGTCGTCTCGGCTTTTCGGTATGGGCTTTTCGCGGCGCATAAGGCCCGGGTTGTGATCGACACCACCGGACCTGTCCGAATTGCCTCGGCTGGCATGACGCGGATACCGGGAAGCCGGGCGCTCAAACTCGCCATCGTTCTCGCGCCCATGGACGTCGCGGCTTTCGGAGCCGGTACCGGAGCGGCGCTCGCGGCGGCGTCGCCAGCGGACATTCCCAGAAATTCGGCTCCTCCAGAAAAAGCCGACCGGAAACACAAGGGGCACGCCAAACCTGTCATCGTCATCGATCCGGGTCATGGCGGCATCGACCCCGGTGCAATCGGCGCCAATAACGTGCCGGAGAAATCGATCGTGCTCGCGGTCGCTCTGCAACTCAGAGAGGCGCTGCAGAATACACATCGTTACGAGGTCAAAATGACCCGCAAGGACGACGTTTTCGTCTCCCTCGACGACAGACTCAAGTATTCGGCCGACAACGATGCGGATCTGTTCATTTCGCTGCATGCGGATTCGATCGAGCAAAAAAAGCTGAGCGATTCGGTTCGCGGAGCGACGATCTACACCCTTTCGAGCAGAGCTTCCGACGAGCAGGCGCGGGTCATGGCTGAAAAGGAAAACGCTTCCGATCTTATCGCAGGCGTTAATTCGGTCGACGAGGGGAGCGGCGAGGAGGTGAAGAACATCCTCATCGATCTTTTGAAGCGTGAAACATCGAATTTCTCGGCCGATTTTTCACATGTGCTGACGAAAAAGCTCGGTCAGTCGATCACGCTGGCGCGAATCCCCCAGAAATCCGCGGCTTTCAAGGTGTTGAAGCAAACGCATGCACCTTCCGTTCTTATCGAGCTTGGTTACATGAGCAATGCATCGGAAGAGCACGAGATGATGACCGTTGCCTGGCAGTCGAAGGTGGCTCAGGCGATCGCATCGGCGGTTAATGTCTACTTCAAGAAGCGGACTGTCGCGAACCCTTGAGGGATATCGGCGCTCTTGACGACGTACTGCCACATTCCCTGCTAATGTTCGGGCGTCCGGGTTGTTTTTGCTGCGCCGCGGAAATAAACAGGCCTGTCTCACACCCGAAGCGTAAGCCAGCGATAGACTAGCGGAAATTACCATCTGATGCGCGCGCCCACGCTGCCGCCCCCCGCGGCGCCCAGAAGACGGAAGAAGCGGCGCAAGAGCCTGCTGCTGAGCTTCCTTGGCTTCAGCTTCGCGACGGGTGTGGTTCTCTTTATTGCCGGATCGGCGGTTGCGGGATTCCTCGTATGGCAGGCCTCGCGCGATCTGCCGGATTACGAAAGCTTGTCGAAGTACGAGCCGCCTGTCATGACCCGCATTCATGCCCATGACGGTTCGTTGATTGCCGAGTTCGCGCGCGAGCGCCGGATCTTCGTGCCGATCAATGCGATTCCGAAACTCGTGATCGGCGCTTTCCTGTCGGCCGAGGATCGTCGCTTCTATGAGCACGGGGGCGTCGACTTCCAGGGTATCCTACGCGCCGTCTTTGCGGCGGCCGAAGCCAAGATACATGGCTCCAACAAACGCACCCAGGGCGCATCGACGATTACCCAGCAGGTCGCCAAAAACTTTTTGCTGACGAATGAGCGCTCGCTCTCGCGCAAGATCAAAGAAGCGATCCTCGCCGTGCGCATCGAGAGCGCCTACTCGAAGGACAAGATCCTCGAACTCTACCTCAATGAAATCTATCTCGGGATGAACTCGTACGGGATCGGCGCGGCGGCGCTGACGTACTTCAACAAGGAACTCAAGGATCTCACGATCGAGGAAGCGGCGTATCTCGCGGCGCTCCCGAAGGGGCCGAACAACTATCATCCGTTCCGCCAGAAAAAGCGGGCAACCGAACGGCGTAACTGGATCATCGGCGAGATGGCCGAGAACGGCTACATCACCGAGGAACAGGCCGAGGCGGCGAAGAAGAAGCCTTTGGTCGTCAATCTCCGTCCCACCGGCGCTCACATCTCCACGGCTGAATTCTTCGCCGAAGAAGTTCGCCGGACCCTGCTCGCAAGATATGGAGAGGACAAGCTCTATGGCGGCGGGCTGTCGGTCAGAACGACGCTCGATCCGCATCTTCAGAACCTTGCAAGGCGGGCGCTGGTCGACGGCTTGGTCAAGTTCGACCGCAAGCGCGGATGGCGCGGGCCCGTAGCAAAGATCGATATTTCCGGCGACTGGGGCGTGGCGCTCGAGAAAATCCATAGTCCGAGCGATATTCAGCCGTGGCGTCTTGGGGTCGTCCTCGAAACGCAGAAAACGAAGGCGATCATCGGCTTCAAACCGGCGCGGAAGCAGGATTCCACCTTGGTCAAGGACCGGGAGGCCGTCGAAGTCTCTCTCGATGAAATGAAGTGGGCGGCGTACCAGCACGGCAAAAAGATAAACGCCAAATCGACGGCTGACATTCTGAAGCCCGGCGATGTCGTGTACGTCGCGCCAAAGGACCCTGACAATATCAAGGGCGCCTGGTCGCTGATGCAGATCCCGCAGATCGGTGGCGGTTTGGTTGCAATGGACCCCTATACGGGACGCGTGCTCGCAGTGGTGGGCGGTTTCTCGTACGATCTCAGCCAATTCGATCGCGTCATTCAGGCGAAGAGACAGCCGGGATCGTCGTTCAAGCCTTTCGTTTATGCGGCGGCCATAGACAATGGCTATAAGCCGACGTCGATCGTGCTCGACGCGCCAATCGAAATCGATCAAGGCCCGGGACAGGACATCTGGAAGCCCGAAAACTACGACGAAAAGGATGTCACCGGCCCCGAGACATTACGGTTCGGCATCGAGCATTCGCGTAACCAGATGACGGTGCGACTGGCGCAGGATCTCGGTATGCCGCTCATCATCGAATACGCGAAGCGGTTCGGAATTTACGATGACATGCTGCCCGTGCTCTCGATGTCGCTCGGCGCAGGCGAGACGACGCTGCTGCGCATGGCGACCGGATATTGCATGCTGGCGAATGGCGGCAAGAAGGTGAAGGCGACTCTGATCGATCGCATTCAGGATCGCTACGGCCGCACGATCTGGCGGCACGATGAGCGCCAATGCATGGGCTGCACCGCGGATCACTGGGCAAATCAGGCTGAACCTCAACTGATCGATGATCGGCCTCAGATTATCGATCCGCGTACGGCCTATCAGATCACCTCGATCCTCGAAGGCGTCGTGCAACGTGGCACGGGCAAGGTGCTGCGGTCGCTCGATCGGCCTATCGCCGGCAAAACCGGCACGACGAACCAGGAAAAAGATGCCTGGTTCATCGGCTATACGCCGAATCTCGTCGTTGGCGTGTACATGGGTTACGACACGCCGAAACCGATGGGCCGAGGTGGCACAGGCGGCATGATTGCGGCGCCGATCTTCGGCGAGTTCGTCAAGGATGCGCTGACCAATACGCCGCCGGAGCCGTTTCGCGTTCCGCCCGGAATCAAGTTTGTCCGCGTCGATCTCAAGACTGGTTTGAGAGCCTCCGCCGATGATACGAACACCATCATGGAGGCATTCAAGGCCGACGAGGGACCGGACGACGGCGCTGCGATGATCGGCTTCGCAAATGCGACGGCCGACGCCTCGGCCGGAGCGCCGCCTTTGAGCCGCGATCGGATGCCGCCTCCGCCTCCACCTCCGCCGGCTCAGGAGCAACGAGAACCCAGAAACGACGGAGGGCTCTTGCCGAACGGATTGTGGTAGCAGCGCGCATTGCCGCGCGCCCTGCACATGCGTTTACAGGCTCGCCGCGTCTCACTATTACCTTGCATCTCTAATTCCGTATCGTTCGCCATGCCGGTTTGCACCGGCTCCGGAGGTTTTCCATGCGCGCAGAAGCGCAAAAGATTTCGGACGACATCAAGGAGGCCATCGCCCTCCTGAGGAGGTCTCTTTGACTGGGAGACTGCAGAAGATCGTCTCGCTTCGCTGAATGCCAAGGCTGAGGATCCGAGCCTCTGGTCGGATGCGAAGAACGCTCAGAAGATCATGCGCCAGCGGCAATCGCTTGAGCATGCCGTTGCCGAATTCAAGCGCCTGCAACGCGATTACGAAGACGCGCTGACGCTGATCGAACTGGGCGAAGCCGAGAACGATGAGGCAAGCATCCGCGAAGGCGAAGCACAGCTGAAGCGTATCGATCGGGAAGCGCATCTTCGCTCGGTCGAAGCCATGCTGTCGGGTGAAGCTGACGCGCTGAGCACGTACATCGAGGTTCACGCCGGAGCTGGCGGTACCGAGAGCCAGGATTGGGCGTCGATGCTGGCGCGGATGTATGCGCGCTGGGGCGAGCGGCGTGGCTACAAGGTGAAGCTGATCGATGAAAGCGCCGGTGAAGAAGCCGGCATCAAATCCGCGACGTTCGAGATCGACGGCGAGAACGCTTTCGGCTGGTTGAAAACGGAAGCGGGCGTCCACCGATTGGTTCGCATCTCGCCGTTCGATTCCAATGCTCGCCGCCATACGAGCTTTGCGTCCGTGACGGTCTATCCTGTCATCGACGATACGATCGAGGTCGACATCAATCCTTCCGACATCGATATTTCGTTCGCCCGATCGTCGGGCGCCGGTGGTCAGCACGTCAACAGGACCGAGTCCGCCGTTCGGCTCGTGCATAAGCCGTCAGGCATCGTGATCTTCGCGCAGGAGCAGCGCTCGCAGCATCAGAACAAGGATATCGCGTTCAAGCGCCTGAAGGCGCGTCTCTACGAGATGGAACTCAAGAAACGCGAAGCGAAGGCGAATGAGGAGCAGGCGGCGAAAACGGACATCGGCTGGGGACACCAGATCCGCTCATACGTGCTGCAACCCTATCAGCTGGTCAAGGATCTCAGGACGGGGGCTCAATCTACCAATCCCGCCGAGGTTCTGGATGGCGATATCGATCCATTCATCGAAGCGGCGCTATCGCAGCGCCTCAAGGGCGGCGGCGAACCGGTCGTCGTGGACGATCTGGATTAGCAAAGCCGAGAGCGAGAGGGATCGCACGCCTCATTGACAGTCATCCCGGCCTTCGCCGGGACGACGTTTCGCTGAGTGAGCGATCAAAGTTCGCCGGTCAGGAATTGCGCGCGGCCGAGTCCGAAAGACCAATCCTCGTCGGTGCACGTCACCATGTTCATCATCACGTCCGTCGGCGCGATGCCGCAGCTCTTTTGCAGTTCTTCGACGGTGAGGCGATAGAACTGCTCTTTCTGTTCTCGTGTGCGCGGCCGCGTCGTGACCTGAATGCAGACGAACTTGTCCGTGCGGGGAATGTCGAGGCCCGTGTCCTCCATGATCATTGTTGCGGGATCGTGTTCATGGACGATCTGATAGCGATCGCGTTCCGGCACCTTGAACGCCGCGAGCATGGCCCGATGCAGCGCGTCGAGCAGCGTCTTCTTTTCGGCTTCGGTCCGGCCTTTGTAGAGGTCGATTCTGAGGAGGGGCATGGGCAAACCTTCCAGACGCAGCGGTCTCGTTTGCCGCCGCAGTTTTGCACGCGTGGACTATGCGCGTTTGCCTGACTGTCAAAGTTGGGCAATCGCCGCACATCAGGTGGCGGTATCGGTTGAAATTCGATTACTGGCCTGCCCGCAACCATGATGGCCCGCCCATTGGAGCGCCGATGAAGCTTTGGCTCGGTGGCGGCGGCTTAATCTCCCACGGCGGCCTCGAATCGTCGGCCGAGTTGCTGTTTGAGCCGCTGGAGGTCACCCCGAATTGCAGGCCATCGAGTGGCCCCTTGAGCTGTTGCTCGTCCGGATCCTGGAATTGGGCAGAGCCGTCCGGATTCGTGCCGCCGAGCGACGTGGTTTCGAAAGCATAGGCTGCCCCGGACGCGGCGATTGCCGCCGCGAATGCCGCGCTCGCGATAAGATGATGAATTCGCATAGGTTCGCTCCCGCTGCGTATGACGCGCACCTTACCTCGGCGCATACGTTGAGTTTGGGGAGGCATGGTGGCGCGATTTCGCTTTTTCTCGAGGTGTGGCATGGCGGTTACGTTTTTGCATTATGCTGCTAATGGCAGAGCGATGAAGGGTCAGCCTCCCCGTCCGCGCCATAGCGTAGGCAAACGGCGGATGGGCGAGGATCTGGATTTGGCTTCGGAGTTTGCCTTGGCGTCGAAATTGCGCTGGGCTTTCTGGACGGCCGCGCCGTTCTCGTTGGCCCAATCGGCCAGCCCGCTCAACGTGCCGATCAAGGTGCGGCCGAGTTCGGTCAACTCGTAGTCGACGCGCGGCGGTATGGTCGGGAAAACCGTGCGGGTGACCAATCCATCTCGTTCCAATCCGCGCAATGTCAACGTCAGCATGCGCTGCGAAATTCCGCCGATGGCGCGCCGTATTTCGTTGAAGCGCATCGGGCCGCCTTGTAGCAGGCCAACGACATAGACTGTCCACTTGTCGCCGACGCGGGCAAGCAAATCGGCTGTCGCGCGACAATACTCGGTTTCATGTTTGATACCGGGTTTCAAAAAAGTGCCTCCTTGCGCGGATTTTCTTGGTCATCAATTTAGCGCTGGTCACAAAATGTGACTGACGGAAGCCGGGCTGTCAAATGCGCCGATTTCGTCCCATCTCATCCATCGGTTGGAGCGATCCCATGAAACTTCTGCATGTCGATTCAAGTATTCTCGGTCCGAATTCGGTCAGCCGTCAGCTTTCCGCAGAGATCGTACTTGCCGAGCGGCGGCACCACCCGGGTCTTGAGGTCTTCTATCGCGATCTGGGCGCTGATCCCGTCGGGCATCTTTCGGGGGCCCACCTAGCCGCGGCCCAGGGCGCCAGTCCCGATGCGGCGCCTTTGCAGCAGGATCTCGCGTCAGGACAAGCGGCGCTCGATGAATTCGTCTCGGCCGATATCATCGTCGTCGGTGCGCCGATGTACAACTTTGGCATTCCGAGCCAGCTCAAGGCGTGGATCGATCGGCTCGCTGTCGCCGGGAAGACGTTCCGTTATTCGGAAAAAGGAGCGGAGGGATTGGCGGGCGGCAAGCGGGTGATCGTTGCCTCATCTCGCGGTGGATTTTACGGGCCGCAGACGCCGATCGCGTTCCTCGATCATCAAGAGAATTACCTGCGCGGAATTTTCGGTTTCTTCGGCATTAGCGACGTGACCTTCATCCGGGCCGAAGGCATCGCGATGGGCCCGGAGCAGCGCGCGAAGGCCATCGAAGCCGCGAGGTCCGAAATCGCCGGACTTGCCGCATAAGGATCGTGGAGGCGGGCGATCTGCGGACGACAGGAGTTGCAAGAAGTAGCGGCCTCGCAATTCGCGTCATTCGTGCTAAAGCCGCGGGACTTATAGTCTTGGATTCCCGTCTCCGATGCCTTCGCCCGACCGCCTACAACTCATCACGTCCGAAGGTTTTGCGGACTACGCGCTTCTCGATTGCGGCGCCGGGCGCAAATTGGAGCGCTTCGGCGCCGTTGTCGTCGACCGGCCCGAGCCGCAGGCGCTCTGGCAGCCGCGCCTTCCGAAAGCGGAATGGTCGAAGGCTCACGCCGTTTTTTCCGCGTCCGGCGAGGATGATGAAAAGGGCAAGTGGCGCATCGACAAGCGGGTGCCGGACGCGTGGCCGGTGAGAGTTCCGTCTTTCCTTTCCCCTCCCCATCGCGGCGAGGGGCAAGGGGTGGTGGCATCATCCGAAGATTTGGTTTCACCCCACCCCCGACACATCCCCGTCAAGGGGAGGGGGGAGAAGGAAGCTGACGCTGGCAGCATCACCATGCTCTGCAAACTCGCGGGGCTTTGGCATCTCGGGTTGTTTCCGGAGCAAGATCCGCATTGGCGATGGATGTGCGAAAGGCTCGCGGCGATCAAAGGTGAGACGCCACGCGTGCTCAATCTTTTCGGCTACACAGGCGCGGCGTCGCTGATCGCGGCCAAGGCGGGCGCGGAGGTGACGCACGTCGATGCGTCGAAGAAGGCGATCCAGTGGGGCAAGGAAAATCAAGCCGCATCGAAACTCGACGCCGCCAAGGTCCGATGGCTGCTCGATGATGCGGCGAAGTTCGCGGCCCGCGATGTCCGCCGCGGCAAGACCTATCACATGATCCTCGTCGATCCGCCGAAGTTCGGGCGCGGACCCGAGGGCGAGGTCTGGGACTTGTTCAAGAATTTGCCGGCATTGCTCGCGGACGTTGCCAAGCTACTGGCGCCGCGCGACGCTGCCATGGTGTTGACGGTCTATGCCATTCGCGCGTCGGCACTCGCGTTCGATCAATTGATGCAGGACGCACTTGACGGCAAACGCGGCAATTTCGAAAGCGGAGAATTGGCGATCCGCGCCGCGAGCGGGCCCTTGGTGCCGACCTCGCTTTTCGTACGCTGGAGCGGCCAGACATGAACGCGCCGAAGCCGATCACCAGCCTGACGAACGATCGTGTGAAGGCAATCCGTGCGCTCGAGATGCGCAAGGTCCGCAAAGAGACAGGATTGTTTGTGGCCGAAGGCGCGTCGCTTCTGGTTACGGCGCGCGACCATGGCTTCATTCCGGAGACTCTCGTTTATCAATCGGGAACGGCCGCGAACGGTATCGCGCGTGGGCTTGTGACTCACGCGCTGAATGCGGGTTCGGAGGTTCTTGAAGTTTCCGAGGCGGTGCTGGCCAAGCTCGCATCGAAAGACAATCCGCAAACGCTGCTTGGCGTGTTCCGGCAGCGGTTCGCGGATCCGCCCGAGGCGTCGAAGATCAGCGGGGGAGAAACGTGGCTCGCGCTCGAAGAAGTTCGCGATCCCGGAAATCTCGGCACGATCATACGCACCGCGGATGCTGTCGGATGCGCGGGAGTCATGCTCGTTGGCACGACGTGCGATCCTTTTTCGATTGAATCGATCCGCGCTACGATGGGTTCGATTTTCGCCGTCCCCATCGTCAAAATGGAGCGGCCGGCGTTCATCGCGTTGGCGAAAGACTGGCCGGGCGACGTCGTTGGGACGCATCTCGATGGTCGCGAAGATTTTCGGACTGCCGACTATCGTGGCCCACAATTGATCGTCATGGGAAGCGAGGGGCCGGGCCTGTCGAGCGCGGTCGCGGCGGTGTGCACGAAGCTCGTCAAAATCCCGATGGCTGGAAAGCTCGACTCCCTCAATCTCGCGATCGCGACCGCTCTGATGCTTTATCAGGTGCGGGGTTCACATCTGAAGCTCTAATCATGCGCATCGAATATCATCGCACCCTGATTGCCGATGACGTGCGGAACGAGGCTTTCTTTCGCGCGCTCAAATCCGTGATCGAACCTGGAAAAACGGTTGTCGCGGATATCGGTGCCGGAACCGGGCTTCTCGGGTTGATGGCGTCGAAGCTCGGCGCGAAGGACGTTTTTCTGTTCGAGACAGCCGAGGTCGCGGGCGTCGCGGCGCAGGTGCTCAAGGCGAACAAGGCCAAGAGGTGCCATCTCATTCCGTGCCATTCGACGGAATTCGACGACGATCTCGCGGTCGACGTCATCGTGTCCGAGACGCTCGGAAATTATGCGCTGGAAGAAAACATCATTGCGACGCTCGCCGATGCGCGTCATCGGTTTTTGAAGCCGGGTGGGACGATCGTTCCGTCGCGTATCGCGCAGTACGTTGCGCCCGTCATCGTGCCACGGATCGATCATGAATTGAGAGCGTGGCAGCGCGTCGGTCACGGCCTCGATCTCGGGTCGGCGCAAGCGATGACGCTCAATAATGCCTATGTGCGACTCATACAACCTTCAGAGCTTCTCGATGATGGCCGCAGCGCGATTGCCTGGGACGCGGTAGATCTGACACGTGAGACGCGCGCAAAACGCAAGGGGCAAGGCGAATGGCGCATCTCGAAACCCGCGGTCATTTACGGATTCGCAGTGTGGTGGACGGCCGAGCTTGTGCCCGGCCTCACGCTTTCGACGGCCCCCTCGGCACCGCGCACCCACTGGGAGCAGCTTTATTTTCCATTGTCGAAGCCGATCGAAGCCAAGGCACGTGAACACATCCGTCTTGAGCTTCGTTCAAATTCGTCTGAAGAGGCAGGAACCCATCTCGCGTGGACAGCGATCCACAAGAACGCGCAGGGGGGCGTGCTTTCACGTCAGGCGCACGATCTCGATAAGGGCTATTTGCCTTGAAGCGCGGGACTATTGCAGCGCGCTGATCGATGGTATGCGGGTCCGATAATTATGAGGGGTGCAAATCATGATGGTTCTGATCGTCGGCCTAATCCTGTTTCTCGGCCTCCACCTTCTGCCGACGTCGCCGGAATTGCGTGACAGCCTGAAAGAGCGGGTCGGCGAAGTTCCCTATCGGATTATCTTCTCGCTGCTGTCGATCGCCGGACTGGCAATCATCATCCTCGGCTTCCACAAACTGCAGCTTCATCCGGGCAAGAACCCAATCCTGTGGGATCCGCCCGTATGGACGCGGCACCTCGCAGTCGGATTGATGCTGCCTGCGATGATCCTGCTCGTTGCAGCGGCTATCCCGTCGCGCATTCGCACCGCGGCGAAGCATCCGATGCTCGCGGCGATCAAGATCTGGGCCTTGGCGCATCTTCTCGCAAATGGCGATCTTGGTGGAATTTTGCTGTTTGGATCTTTCCTCGCGTTTGCCGTTTATGACCGTATCTCGGTGAAGAGGCGCGGCGCGCGCGGACCGCTCGGAAACGCATCGCCTGCGAGTCCCGTAAACGACGCGATCGTCGTGGTCCTCGGGATTGCGCTCTACGCGGCGTTATTGCTCGGCGGGCATCAATGGCTGATCGGAGTATCGCCAATGCCGCAACTCGCGCCGGCGCTTTAAGCAGGGACTGGAGATCGCGCCGTCGCCTTGCGGAATAGAAACAGGACGAGGATTGCGATCCAAGCGCCGATGGCGAGGAACCATGCGACCGGGTCGATGACGTAATCCCAGAGGTTGAGGCTTCGGCCGGCGCTCAACAAGAAGCCGGCGATGCCGATGTCCAATGCGGCCAAAACGAAAAGGTATCGCCGGTAGATCGCGTACGCGAGAAGCGCGGCGAGGGCGAGCGGCAGGAGATAGCCGCTATACCCGAGAACGTAGGTGTCGTAGTTCAGGATGCCGGTGGCGCCGGGATAAAGAATGAGCCCGGCCACGACGAGGGCTCCGGTTCCGAAACGATACTCGGCGCTTCGGTCGAAGCTTCGGCCGGTTACGGTCGTGAATGCGAATATAATAAGCAGCAAAAGGCCAGGAGCCGATGGCCGTTCGATCGCCGATACGATCCATTCGAATCCGGATCGTATCGAGATATGCACGCAGGCGGCTACGGCGATTGCAGCGAGTCCAAGGATGATGCGCGTTGCTGGACGACAGCGCACGATCAAGCCCAGAGCAGCTCCTGCCACGAATAGCAGCAAGACGGAACTCGATCGATCAAGACAATAGTCGATGACTGACATCATTTTTGTGCCGCGGACATTTCCGAGTTGTGCTCCAGCCAGGCGCTCGAGATGCGCACGTGACCAATCACCTTCCTCGGCCGGGAAAAGACGACATCGAATTGACCAGCCTCGGACTCGAGAAGAAAAGGATAGGCGACGGCGTCATCGAGATCGTCATTCTTCATTTGCGCGATGGTGCCTATGCGGCGCAAATTCGTGCCGTCGAGATTGGAAAAGGCGAGCTTGATGTTGCGCTCTTCCTCGGGGTCGTCATTGAACGCGAAGAGGATGCGCGTACCGTCGTAACGGATCGCAGAGATCGGCCCTCCGGGATTTGGAAAGGACGTCGGTTTGGGCACGGTCCACGTTCGTCCCGCATCATTGGTGTGCGAGATGAGGATGCGGTGGGTTCTGACGTGTTTCAGGCGCCGAACGAACGCAATCGCTGTCTTCGGTCCGGTTGGGATAATGGACGGTTGGAGTCCGACCTTTCCGCCATGGCCCATTCTCAATCTGTCGATGATGCGCCCATCTTTGTTCAGAATGAACATCACCGGAAACTTGGTAACCATCTCGTGGTAGGCGGGCAGCGCGATACGATCGCCGGAAAGGCGGACCGGCAATGCCTTCGTGAGATGCGACATGTTGAGGAACGGCGACATGTAGAGCCGTTGCGCCGGTCCCCAGGTCCGGCCGTTGTCGAGACTGCGCATCATCATGATTTCGCACGTTGCCCAGCCGCTCAGCCTGGAGGCGGCAAAGAACAACCAGATCTCGTTGGGTGACTGCCTGAAGGGCACGGGATTGGCGAGGGATTTGACCGTCAGGCCCACGTCGCGGGCGACGGTCTTGCTGTTCGTCACAACCGTTGTCGGAGACCAGTGTTGGCCATCGAAGCGCGAGGACATGAGCTCGGCGTTGTTCGCGCCCTCATACACGGCGCGGTACCAGAACGCGAGCAGTCCAGCAGGTGTTTCGATGATCGAGGCGCCGTGAACGAAATCGGGTTCGTTGGCGGGTGTGATGACTTCGCTTTGAAGTTTGAGATCACCGCGAACGGGCGTTTGCGGAACATCCACGACGAACGTCCAGGGCGCAACGCGGTCTGCCATCCGATAGACGAGGAGTGCGCCCAACACGCCTGAGATGCAAAGGATCGCCCACATCGCGAACGTGTTGGTCGCGTATTTTGTCACAAAGCGTATCCATTGCAGTTGGTCGCGACCGGTATAGTTCGGCGCGGATTGATGTCAACGCAGGTGCGAAACATACCCGTCGGCATTTTGCGACGGTGGAAAGAATTAAATCCCAAGTGTCACTTCGTAAGCACGATGAACTCGGTTCCGGCGCCGTTCTCACTTAGCGGCAATTTGCGGTCGGAGACGATGAGCGATGAGCCGGGACGTGCGCGCTCGGTGATCGTCGCGAGGATATCGTCGGGTATCTTGAAGGCGCCGAGTGCTGCGTTTGCCAGTCGGACGTTCAAAGGTGTTTCGTCTGTTTCCGGTACGTGGTGTTTGCGTGATTCGTCCGGTGAGGGCTCGCTTACGGAAGGTATCTGCGCACTGACCAGCCGCCAGTCGAAGGTATCGGGATCGCTGCCATAGCGCATCGCCGTGAACACGTGCGTTCCGACGGGTCCGGGCAGCGGCGCGACGTCGATGGGGGCTTCGAGCACAGGTTCGAAGCCTTGCCGGACATAGATCCGCTGGGCTTGCAGACTGACGAGCACCGATACCGGTTTCGAGCGCAAGCGCATTTCCTTGTTAGCGTCGGCCAAGGCTCTCTCTGCGGAAGCTAAATCCGCCTGCGCGTCGCGTGCGGCGTTGGTTGCGGCATCACGCGCGGATTTCGCGACCCAATACTGAGCCTGGACGTCAGCAAAACTCAGTTCGCCTTTCGCGGCCGCGATGCGCGCGGCGTCGGCTTCGCGCGTCTGATCCAGCAGCGCCTTCTCAAGTTCCGGTTCGCGATCAGGAAATTGGCCGGAGTTCGTCTCCGCGCTCGTCGCGGTTCTCATGTATTTCTCGAAAGCGCGGATCGCGTCTGCCTGCTTTTTCTCAGCAGCTCTGACAGCAGCCCGGAGCGGCTTCGCTCCACGCTGGGCGCTGCGGAGCCGATCACGCGCTGCGGACAAATGTTTTGCGGCCTGCGCGGCTTTTGCCTTGGCGGCCGATTGCGCCACGTCTGCGATGTTCAGCGCAGCTTTGAGGCTTGCGAGCTTATCGCGCATCATCTGATCGGCTTCGACGCGCGTCGCCGGGTGACGCTGCGGGTGGCGTGGCGCACCGGCGGCGGATGGGGAGAGTCCAGGCGAAAATCCAATCAGGAGGGGAAGTTCGCCCCGGGCGTCGGTCGTCGTGCCATCGGGTTGGTCGTTGACGGCGACGCGGGCCGGCTCCACCGCTCCCATGTTCATCGAGGTTGCGTCATCGAGGGGTAGCGGCTTGAAGAGCTTCGGGCTGCTGAAAGCGATGGGCCGCGCGTCGTCGGACGCGACGATCACGCGATCGCCGATTTTCGTCAGACCGTAAAGCTGCCGTGAGAAGCTATAGGGAAGACGGATGCAGCCGTGGGAGGCGCGGAAACCCGGAACGACCCCGGCATGCAACGCAATCCCAGACCAGGTGATGCGCTCCATGTACGGCATGCTGGCGCCGGAATAGATGTTGCTCCGGTGGCGCACGTTCTTTTCGAGAATTGAGAAAACGCCTGTCGGCGTTGCAAATCCCGGCCGGCCGCTGGATATCCGCGAACCGGCAATTTCGCCGGTCACATCATAGACGCGGACGCGCTGGTTCCTGAGGGAAACGACGAGAATGAGCGGTGAATCGGGCGTCGGAGCGTTGAGTGCCGCGGGCGTACGATCCGATTTGTCGTGGGCACTCGCGAAAGCCGCTCCGGCGACGACAAAGGCCGTCGCAACAGCTGCAACGTAGCGCAGCTTGCCTGTCCTCGAATGCTTGCACAAACGATGCACGCGACCACCCGACGCCGAACCAGACCCGTCATCGCGGCCAAATCCCGGTCACGACGACAACAGCAGTGCCCAGGAATTTGTTATAAGGCCGGGTCGGGACCCGCAACGCTGGTCATCGGCGATGCCTGCATTGGAAGGCCGAGCTGTTGCACCAACTCCACGTTTTTCGCGGGCCTTAGCTTTTGCTGTGCATGATCCGTGGTTAATTCACCAGTCTGGTAGCCCTTCACGGGCTTCTTGGCTGGCGGCTGAGCCGTGAGGTTCGTAAACTCCCCCGGCGCGCATCGTCGTCACCGCAGGCGACACGCTCGAAACGCTGGCTACCGAAACGATCGGAGAACAATGTCGATCCACTTCAAGCGCCGCCGTCTGATGGCGCCCGACATTACGTCGCGAAAGGGTGGCGAGCCCATCGTGGCGCTGACATCCTATCACGCACACACGGCCGCGATTGCCGACAACCATTGCGATTTTCTGCTGGTTGGCGACAGTCTCGGCATGGTGATGCACGGCTATGAATCGACGGTGCCTGTGCCGCTGGAGCTTATGATCATGCACGGCAAGGCCGTCGTGCGCGGTTCGAAGCGGGCCCTCATCATCATCGATATGCCGTTCGGCACCTACGAGGAGAGCCCCGCTATCGCCTTCCGTAATGCCGCAAGGGTGATGAAAGAAACCGATTGCGGCGGGGTGAAGCTCGAAGGCGGGCGGCGCATGGCGGAAACCGTGCGATATCTCGTGGACCGCGGTATTCCGGTCATGGCGCACATCGGGCTGACGCCGCAGTCGGTGAACGTGCTCGGCGGGTTCAAGACGCAAGGACGCACTGTCGATCAGTGGCACGCCATCGAAGAGGATGCGCGGCTCGTGGCGGAGGCCGGCGCGTTCGCGATCGTGCTTGAGGCGATGACGGCGCCGCTCGCGGAGCGGATCACCAAGGCCGTTCCCATTCCGACCATCGGCATTGGGGCCTCTCCCGGCTGCGACGGGCAGATCCTCGTCATGGAGGATATGCTCGGGCTGTCTCCTAGCGTTCCCAAATTCGTCAAGAAATTCGGAGCCATTGGTGCGGCTATCGATCGTGCCATCGGCGCCTATGCCGACGAGGTCCGAGCCCGCACGTTTCCAGCGCCGGAACACACATATTCGGTTAAGGCCGACAATGGCGCCGCGGCGCCGGCCCCGCAGCGAGCCACGAAAAAGCCGAAGACTTCGAGCACTTAGCGGCGTTATCGCGGGGATTTGCTCGCCAATACCGCCGAATTTGCGAGCAGGGCTTGCCCCGGACGACTGCTTCGCTATCTATGCCCGCCAAGTGGGACGGCCGCTGGTATGGTCCGCCCCTTGATAATGGCAACTGCCCGGAGCTTAGGGACATACGATGGCCGACAATCATGACAGTCTGTTGCGTGAGGTGGAGGACGAAATCCGCCGCGAACGGATGGAGAAGCTTTGGCAGCAATATAACGGTGTCATTTTTGCTGTTGCGGCGCTGATTGTTCTTGGAGTCGGCGGCTACAAGTACCTGGAAACGCGGCGCATGGCGGCGGAGCAGACCGCCGGGGCGAATTTTGCGGCCGCACAGAACCTCAGCGACGACAAGAAGAAGACCGAAGCCCAGGAGGCCTTCAAGAAGATCGCCGACAACGGGCCGGCCGGTTTTGCGGCTCTCGCGAAATTGCAACTTGCCGGGGCGCAAGTGAATGCGGGCAAAACATCCGATGCCATCGCGACTTATGAATCGCTCGCAAAGGATTCGGGCGCGGACAATCTGTTGAAAAGCTTTGCACAACTACAGGCCGCATCGCTTCGATTGCCTGATGCGGACTATGCGGAAATCCAGAATCGATTGACACCTTTGGCAGCCGACGATGCGCCGTTCAGCCAGAGTGCGCGCGAACTGCTCGG
>ERZ778017.1854-NODE-1854-length-19072-cov-7.044171_pt1 | contig 19072 bp, 24 predicted proteins | sample MGYA00375747_ERZ778017 | MGnify/ENA primary metagenome ERZ778017 (study PRJEB29350, sample SAMN05509838) | bioreactor metagenome | biome: bioreactor; material: wastewater | place: South Africa: University of Cape Town | collected 2014-03-17 ...
CCGGCGAGCCGCAGGAATAAGGACGGTCGCCCGGCCGGGACCGGGCACGATGAAACCCGCTTCTCACCCGGCGTCGATCTCGGCCTGCAACGCCGCCATATGCGTCGCGGCCGCTGCCGCCGCGGCGCGCTCGATGGCACGGAAGCGGCTGACCACCGCCAGCCCCACCGGCGTCAATTGCGAACCGCCGCCCTTCCTGCCGCCGGTCTGCGCGGCGACCAGCGGCTTGCCGAACACCCGGTTCATGTCCTCGACCAGGTCCCAAGCGTGCTTGTACGACATTTCCATGCTGCGCGCGGCGGCCGAAATGGAGCCGAACGTCGCGATCTGTTCGAGCAGTTCGATCTTGCCCGGCCCGATGCGGCCGTCCGGATCGAGGTTTATGCGCAAACTCAGCGAGGGCATCGTCTCACACCTTCCGTAACCGCATCCTGAATCCGCCGGCGTTATTCCAAAGATGAATAACGCCAAACGGCCCGCCTGTCAGCCGTCGATCTCGCCGCGCGGGCCGGCGGCGGTGGTGGCCGGATCGAAGCTCACCGTCTTGACCACCGCGAACACCGGCCGCCCGACCGCAAGCTCCAGCGCCTGCCGCGACTGGCGGGTGATGCGCGCCATCACCGCGACGCCGTTGCAGTCGATGCGCACCACGACGGCCGCGCCCTCCCCCGGATCGATCGCCGCGACCGTGCCGGGAAGCACGTTGAGCGCGCTGAGGCCGGTCGGCTCGACCGTCGCCACCATGACGTCGCGGGCGCGCACGCGCAGCCGGACCGGCGCGCCGACGGCCATCGCGACGCGCGGCACGCGGATCTCGCCGGCCTTCGAGCCGAGCACCGTCATGCCGAAGGCTTCGTCGTGGCGCACAACCGCCGTCTCGAGCACCGCGCCACCCTCGCCTTTCTCGTCCGCCGGCAATAGGTCGAGCCGCTGCATTATCTCGGCGGTCGGGCCGGCCGCCACGACCTTGCCGTCGGAAAGCATCACGACATCGCTCGCCAGCCGCGCCACCTCGGCGACGGAATGGCTGACATAGACGATCGGGATTTTCGTCTCGTCGCGCAGCCGTTCGATATAGGGCAGGATTTCGGCCTTGCGCGCGTCGTCCAGCGAGGCCAGCGGCTCGTCCATCAACAGCAGCCTCGGGCTGGCGAGCAGCGCCCGGCCGATCGCCACCCGCTGCTTTTCGCCGCCGGAAAGCTTTCCCGGCCGCCGGTCGAGCAGGCCGCCGATGCCGAGCAGGCCGACCACCGCCTCCATCCGGGCGTAGCGCTCGGCCGGCGGCGTGAACCAGCGGCCGTAGCGCAGATTATGCGCCACGCTCATATGCGGAAACAAAAGCGCCTCCTGGAAGACCATGCCGATGCGCCGCTTGTGTTTCGGCACGAAGACGCCGGCCTCCGTATCCACCAGCACCCGGCCGTCCACCTCGATGCGGCCGCGCCCGGGCCGCGTCAGCCCGGCGATAAGGCTGATCAGCGAGGATTTGCCGGAGCCCGAAGGCCCGAACAGCGCCGTCAGCCTGCCGGAGCTGGTGAAATCGGCCTCCAGCCCGAACGCGCCCAGCCGCTGCTCGATGTCGACCGAGACCGTCATTCGATGTCCAGCCTGCGCCCGGCGCGCCGCGCCAGCGCCTCGGAGACGACGAGCGCGCCCATGGAGATGATGATGCTGATCAGGGTAAGCCTCAGCGCGCCCTCGTCGCCGCCCGGCACCTGCGTGAAGGTGTAGATGGCCGAGGGCAGCGTCTGCGTTTCGCCCGGAATGTTCGACACGAAGGTGATCGTGGCGCCGAACTCGCCCATCGCCTTGGCGAAGGAAAGGATGGCGCCCGCGATCATGCCGGGCACGATCAGCGGCAGCGTGACGGTGAGGAAGACCCACAGGGGATGCGCGCCGAGCGTGCCGGCGGCCGCCTCCAGCTTGCGGTCGACGCTTTCGATGGAAAGCCGGATCGCCCGCACCATCAGCGGAAAGCCCATGATGGCGCAGGCCAGCGCCGCCCCGGTCCAGCGGAAGGAAAAGACGATGCCGAGCGTGCTTTCGAGAAACGACCCGAGCGGCGCGCGGCGGCCGAAGCTGATCAGGAGCAGATAGCCGGTGACCACCGGCGGCAGCACCAGCGGCAGATGCACGACGCCGTTGAGCACGGTCTTGCCCCAGAACCGGCCCCGCGCCAGAAGGAAGGCGATGGCGATGCCGGGCGGCAGGCTCGCCAGCATCGCCACCGTCGCCACCTTGATCGACAGCCGGACCGCGTTCCATTCGTCGGGCGTGAGGTCCGTCAGCCAGTTCATGCGGGATCGCGGTTGGTTTTTCTCGCCTGGACGTTACTGCGCGGCGTCGAGCACGGTAAAGCCCTGCGCCTCGTAGAGCGGTTTCGCGGTTTCGGATTCCGCGCATTTCAGCCAGGCCGGCGCTTCCGCGTCCTTGGAATCGGCCGTCTGCGCGATCGGATAGACGATCGGCTTGTGCGAATCGGCGGGGAAGGTGCCGATCACCTTGACGCCGGGCTCGGCCACCGCGTCGGTGGCGTAGACGATGCCGGCAGCGGCCTCGCCCGCCGCCACCAGCTTGAGGGCCGCGCGGACGTTTTCGGCCTGCGCGAGCTTGCCTTCGACCGAATCCCACAGGCCGAGCGATTCCAGCGCTTCCTTGCCGTACTTTCCGGCTGGAACCGACTTCACCTCGCCCATCGCGAGCCGCCCGTCGCCGATCAGCCCGGCAAGGTCGAAGCCCTTTTCCAGCGTCACGTCCCTGGCCTGGTCCGCCGGCGCCACCAGCACGATCGAATTGCCGAGAAGCTCTCTTTCCGTATCGGCCTTCACCAGGTTCTTGTCGCTCAGATATTTCATCCAGTCGCGGTCGGCCGAAATGAAGATGTCGGCCGGCGCACCGCTTTCGATCTGCTTGGCCAGCGCCGAACTGGCCGCGTAGGAGATGGCGGCTTCCTCGCCTACTTCCGCCGCGCAGGCCTTGTTCACGGCATCCAGCGCGTTCTTCATGCTGGCGGCGGCGAATACGGTGACCTTGCCCTCGTCGGCCTGCGCTGCCGGTATAGCCATCGTCATGGCCGCCGCCAGGCCGGCCGCCATGGCCAAGGCCTTCATTCCGAAATTGCTCGACACCGACATGAAACTGTCTCCCTGAAATTCGATCCGTTCGCCTCGCGGCTCCCAACCGATATATCCAGATGAACATAACAAGGAAAGCGATTTCCTCCAAAAAGCGCTTCGTCTATGCTTCTTTCATCCTTACGATAGACCAAGCTGGATATTCCGAATCCGTTCAGGAGGCAGAAATGAAAATCAGCGCGCGCAACACGCTCGAGGGCACGATCGTGGAGATCGTCAAGGGAGCCACCACCTCGCATGTCAGGATCGACATCGGCGGCGCGGTCGTCACCGCCTCGATCACCAACGAGGCGGTCGCCGAACTCAGGCTGGAAACCGGCAAAAAAGCCTATGCCGTCATCAAGGCCTCGGACGTGATGGTCGGCATCGACTAGGCTGTATCGACATTCATAATTGCACGGAATCGTTCTGCCGGAGGGAATTCGAGCCAGGGTCGAGGGCTTTTGTGCTCTCTTGGGAATCCCAAGAGAGCACACGACCTAGGGCGCCGTGCTCTGGGCTGCCATTCTTGCACTTCTGTTCAACCCGTTGCAACGGCGCCTCGGCAAGTCCGGCGTCTCCTCCATGAAAATCGACCCGCGACCGATCTCACGCTGCCTCCGCATGGATTGACGTCAATCAAGGCTCGCCCGACCCAGGCGTGCTCGACTGAGCGCACAATCATTGGAGGTTCAGATGTCAAGATCATGGATCGGAGCAGCGCTCGCGACCGTGGCTGTCGTCACCGTGGTCAGCAGTCCGGCCGCCGGCGACGATCGCGGCTGGTGGCCCCACCGGGGCTGGGAGCGCATGATGGGCGACAATTGGGGCCCGGGCATGATGGGATGGTGGTGGCGCTCGGACGGCGTGGTCGAACGCGTGGACGGACGGCTCGCCTACATGAAGGCCGAGCTCAAGATAACGGCCGAACAGACAGCGGCATGGGATGCGTTCGCCGCTGTCGTTCGAACGTCGGTAAAGGCGCACAACGACATGATGCGCTCGGGAGTCGAGGAATTCGGCGACGGAGCGATATTCGACAAGCCTCTGCCCGAACGACTGGCATTCCAGATCACACGGATGGAGGCACGTCTGGTGCAGATCAGATCCGTCAAGACAGCCGTCGACGGTCTTTACGCCGTTCTCACGGTCGAACAGAAGGCGGTCGCCGACGATGTCGTCCTCCCCTTGACGGGCCTGGGAATGGGCCGCAGCCAGGGTCGACACATGATGCGCTGGTGAACGGCCGCATGGAAGGAAGGGCATGCCGGCGCTCTCTTAGCGCCGATTTTGGATACCCTTCCGTCGACGGCGGCGTCGATGAGCGCATAGGGTGCGCGCCATGTGGACGCTGATCGTCAGCCATTGGCCGCATATCATCGCGGTTGCCTCGACGTTGATCGCGGCGGTCGCCGGCGCGCACGCGCCCCGAAGACATATAGCGAAACCGTGCTATCGGTCGTTTGGGCACGGCTCGCAATATGCCGTGGAACGGATCATGTCATCGCGTGTCACGGATTGATGCTCCTGATGTAAGCGATGATGGCATCGACCTGTTCCGGCGCAGCGACGAACTCGGGCATCTCCGGGTGCCCGGTCGAGATGCCTTCGGCCAGCGCTTCGGCCAAATCTTCGATAGGATAGCGTTCGGAAAGGGTTCGAAACGGCGGCGCGTCAGGATGGCTGCTTTTGTCGGTCGAAGTCACAGCGTGGCAGCGTGAGCAATTCTCCTCGACCAATTTTCGGCCATAGTCGATTTGCCGGAAGTCATCCGCCCTGGCCAACGCCCCTAGAAGCAATATGGCTGCAACGAGCAGAAACCTGAGCATCGTGTGGAACCCTATGAAGCCTTCGGACGCTTTTATCGCAGCAAGACGAGCTCGCATTGACCTGCCGCAAATCTGTAGGCCGTCCGCTTCCTGACGCACGAGGGAAAGCGGCGGCGCCCATTGCAGATGCCCATTCCCGCGGTCGCCGCTGGCATGGCAACACCCTTTGCCCGTTGGGCCGACGACGACGCGCTCGCGTGCGCTTTGATGTGTGTCAAGGCGCGGCGACCCGTCCGGGAGGACGGTCACCGGGTGAACGGAGGTCCAATGATGATCTACAATACGATCATGGTGCAACTCGACATAGACGCGCCGCCTACGCCACGACTGACTTTCGCCTGGGATCTCGCCCGGCGCTTCGAGGCTGACATGATCGCGTTTTGCGCCGCCGAGCCGCATTTGTCGGTTCCAGGCGACATCGACGGAAGCGCTTCAACCAAGGACATGCAGATTCAGTGCGCGGACATCGAAGAACGGCTGGAAGCGCTGAAATTGCAGTTCGACAGCCTTGTCCAGGACAGTAATCGCGCCTCCTGGCGAGGCATGATCGGCGATCCGACGAAACTGCTGGCCTATCATGGCCGCGTGGCCGACCTGCTGGTCGCCGGCGCTGATAACGCGGGCGCAAGTCGGCTTCGCACGGTGGATCCGGGGGAGTTGGTCCTGTCGGCCGGCCGGCCAGTCCTCTTCCCAAATCAACGCTACGAGACCCTGTCCGCCGAGAATATCCTCGTCCTTTGGAAAGACACGCGCGAGGCGCGTCGCGCCGTAACCGATGCGATGCCGTTTCTCGTCGGCGGGCAAGAGGTTCTTGTCGCGACGGTAGAGGACGAAGACAAGGTTCGAGCTCGCGAGAGCGTGGCTGACGTCGTCCGTTTCCTCATGAGGCACGGAGTGAAGGCGCGGTCGAAAGTGATCGATGCGAATGACCGCCACGCGCCGGAGGCACTTCTAAAGGAAGCGAAGGAAATCAGCGCCGACCTGACGATCTCCGGCGGGTACGGGCACAGCCGCCTGCGCGAGCGGATTTTCGGCGGCCTCACGCGGTCCTTGCTGACGGATCACTCCGTCAATCGGCTGATGGCTAACTGACCGGAGAATTCAGATTCTTGGAAAGTATGGATCCGAGGCTGCTACGGTTTCCGCGTCATCCGGGAAGCGTTGAAGCTTCTTGTCGGCTGAAGTTGTTGCCGTTTACCGTCCGTAGTTCGGCGATCGACCCCGACCAGCGAGCCGGAATGGACATAAGGGAGATCGCCTCCTCCTGCATGCCTCTGCAGACTTATGTCCGGCGCCTTGACGCAGATCAATGATGCCTTGCCGGCATCCGTGGCTTGCTGCCCGCTGGAGCCAACCGGCAGAAAGGAGACCGACATGACACTGCATCGACGCGACCTTCTCATGGCGGGCGGCAGCGCCGCGGCCATGCTGGCGCTTTCCGGCAAGGCCCATGCGCAGGCGGCCGGGACCGCGTCGGCAGCCGATCTTTCCCCTTATCTGGCGCTCGACCGCGAGCAGCGCATCAATGTCATCAACCTGCGTGAAATCGAGATCGAGGCCCAGGAGATCCTGCCGGCCGAAAGCTTCGCCTACATAGCCGGCGGCGCCGGCGACGAGCGGACGCTGCGCCAGAACGAGGAAGCCTTCGGCGAATGGATCATCGAGCCGGATTATCTGGCCGGCACGCCGCGCACGCCGGACGTTTCGGCCGCCTTGCTCGGCGAAAGCCTGTCGCTTCCCGTGATCACCGCTCCGATGGGCGGACACGGCCGGGCGCATGCGCGCAAGGAACTGCCGACCATCGAAGGCACCAACGCCTTCGGCACGCTCTACACCACGACCACGGTGGCGAACCTGCCGATGGAGGAGATCGCCGCCGCCGGCCCCGGCCCGAAATGGTTCCAGATCTATTTCCCGCAGGACCGCGGCTTCGCCCGCGAGCAACTCCAGCGGGCCAAGGCCGCCGGCTACACGGCGATCGTGATAACCGTCGACAGCACGACCTTCTCCAACCGCGAGCGGCCGACGAGGCTCGGCCTGCCGTCGCCCGATCTCGGCACCGGCACCGTGCCGCAGACGCCGGGCATCGATCCGCTGACCGCGGGTATCCTGAAGGCGGACCTCGACTGGGACGACGTGGCCTTGTGCGCGAGCGAGACGGGCCTGCCGGTTCTGGTCAAGGGGGTGCTGACGCCGAAGCTGGCGAGCGAATGCGTGCAGCGCGGCTGCGCGGGCATATGGGTGTCGAACCATGGCGGGCGCGGCATCGACAGGCTCGCGCCGGCGATCTCGGCGCTGCCGCGCATCGCCGACGCCGTGGCGGGCCGGGTTCCGATCGTCATCGATTCCGGCTTCCGGCGCGGTCAGGACGTGTTCATGGCGCTCGCGCTCGGCGCGACCACGGTGGCGCTCGGCCGGCCGATCCTCTACGGGCTGGCGCTGGGCGGCTCGCAGGGCGTGCAGGCGGTCTACCAGCGGCTGAAGACCGAACTGCAGATGGTCATGCAGCTTGCCGGAACCCCGAACCTCGCGGCGATCCGCCCGGACCATCTCAAGCGGCTGCGGGAGCTTTGAGGCGGCGCGGCTTTATAGCCGCGCAAAACCTAAGGGACCTGCATGCCGAACGAATGGCACTGGTCGCAGAAGCTGACCGACGGCTTGTGGATGGTGTGGCAGGTCGAGCAGGCGAGTTCGCCCATATGCGACCGATGGGGATTGGGCTCCCACGGCGTCCTGGCTGCAAGGTCCGAGTAGGTGCCGTGGCACTGGACGCAGGCCGCCTCCGCCACCGGCTCGGTGAAGGCCGCATCGCCATGGCAGGACTTGCAGTCGAGGCCAGCCGCCGAATGCCGGTCGATCAGCAGTCGATGCGCCTGTGCCATGGCCTGCGGGACGATGGCGGAAAGGTGCGACTCGAGCGCGCGGACCGCGGCCGCCCCTTCCGTTTCGGCATCCGCCACCGTGCGGGGCGACAGCAACAGGGCGCCGCCCCCGATGGCGAAGGATGTCGCGACTATGCACAGAGGCAGGAAAAAACGGAGCTTCATGGCTTCTCTCGTCTTCTCGATGCGAACGTCTTCGTTCCAGGGTCCAATCCTTAGCCTCGATCGGTCGGGGGTGTTTTGATCTCGCTCAAGTGACCCGCCGGGCATGGTTGCTAGACTGGCCGACATCCTCGCCGGCGGACGAAAGCTGAATGGAACGGAGCGTTGCTGGAAATCAGGGTCAGGCAAGGGCTGGACATCGATCTGCCCGGCAAACCGCGCCAGACGGTGCGCGAGGCGGGCGCGATCACGTCCGTCGCGATTTCCGGGCATGACTTTCCGGACATAAGACCGGATTTCGCGGTCCGGCCCGGCGACCGGGTCCGTGCCGGCCAGACCGTCTTCGTCGACCGGCGGCGGCCCGCCATCGCCTTTGCCGCGCCGGCCGCCGGGGTCGTCGCGGCGATCGAACGCGGCCGCCGCCGCTCGCTCGATTCCCTCGTCATCCGGCGCGAGGGCGATGCGGCGGAAAGCTTCGCGGTGCCGCCGGGGCCGTTGTCGGCGCAGGCGTTGCGCGACCTGCTGCTGGCAAGCGGGCTGTGGCCGTCCTTCCTGACACGCCCGTTCGGCCGCATTCCCGACCCCGACGCGGTCGCCGACGCCATCTTCGTGACCGCCATCGACACCAATCCGCTGGCAGCCGACCCCCGCATCGCCATCGGCCTGCACGAGGAGGAATTCCGGGGCGGGCTGGCAGCGCTTCCGCTTCTCACGGCCGGCCTCGTCCATGTCTGCCGCGCGCCGGGGCCGCCGCTGCCGGGAAGCGACGCCACGCGCATCGAGGATGTCGTCGTCTCCGGCCGGCATCCGGCGGGGCTCGCCGGCACCCACATCCATCGCCTGGCCCCGGTGGCGAACGGCAGGACGGTCTGGCAGATCGGCTACCAGCACGTGATCGCCATCGGCCGTCTGCTCGCCACCGGGCAGCTGCCAACCGAGCGGATCGTGGCAATCGCGGGTTCGGGCGTGCGCGACCCGTCGCTGGTGCGGCTGCCGATCGGAGCCTCGCTGGACGAGGCGCTCGGCGGCGAACTGAACGACGGGCCTGTGCGCATCATTTCCGGCCCGGTGCTGTCGGGCCGCGAGGCCGGCTATCTCGGCCGCTACCACAATCAGGTCACGGTCATCGCCCGCGACGAGGAGAAGCCCGCGGCTCGGGGACCGCTTTCCCGGCTGGGCCGTTTCTTCATGGGCACCCCCGATGCCGCGATCATACCGCGCGAGGCGTTCGAGCGCGCCATGCCGCTCGACATATTGCCGGTGCCGCTGCTGCGCGCGCTCTCCATAGGCGATGTCGAGACGGTCCGCGACCTCGGCTGCCTCGAATTGCTGGAGGAGGACCTCGCCCTGCTCTCCCATGTCTGCACCACCGGCACCGACTACGGCGCGCTGCTGCGCGATGTGCTGAATCAGATCGAGGCGGAAGGCTGATGAACGCACAGGTCGAGTTTCCCCAGACCACGTTGGCGGCGGGCCGGGGCGCGCACCTGCCGCGTTCATGGGCGAGCGACCGGCTCACCAGCGTCTTTGCGCTGGCACTCGCTTTTCCGCTGGCCGCGGCGCTCTACGAGACGGGCGGCGGCCTCGTGCCCCTGCTGGTCGGCGCGCTTGTCGTTTCGGTCGGCTGGACGCTGCTGTTCAGCCGGTTGCGCGGCAAGGCCATGAACTGGCACGCCGTGCCCACGGCGATCGTCTTTTCCCTGCTGGCGCCGCCGGAGGCACCTTTGTGGCAAGCGCTTCTGGCGTTGAGCTTCGGCGTCGTCGTCGGCGAGCAGGTTTTCGGCGGGCGCGGCTATTCCTTCCTGCATCCGGCGGTGGTGGCGCTGGCCTTCCTGTTCTTCTCTTTTCCGGAAACGACGGCAGGACAGCCGGATTCATGGCTCGTCGCCGCTGCGGTGCTGCCCGGCGCCCTGCTTCTTCTGGCAACGGGGCTCGTTTCCTGGCGCATCCTGCTTTCCGTCGCCATCGGCTTTTGCGGCTGGATGGTCCTGAAGGGCCTCGGCCTCCCATCCGGCGCGGTGCCGGCCTCCGGGCTGGCGCTCGGCGCCGTCTATCTCGTGAGCGAGCCGACCAGCGCCGCGGCCACCAATCCCGGCCGCTGGGCCTACGGGCTCCTTGTCGGAATGCTGATCGTCGTCCTCGGCGAGGCGGGGCCGGGCATCGGCTCGACCGCCGCGGTGGTGTTCGCGGCCCTTCTCGGCAGCGTCTTTGCGCCGCTGATCGACCGCGTCGTCGTCAGCCTCAACGTCCATCGCAGGAGGCGCAGGCAATGGCCAACCTAAACCCCCTGACTTGGTGGCGGCGCTTTCTCGCGCTGCCCAACGACAGCAGCGCCAAGACCTTCATGGTCGCCTTTCTGGTCGCCTCCGTATCGGCGGCGGCCGTCACCATCACCGCCGTCAGCCTCAAGCCGCGGCAGACGGAGAATGTCGAACGCGAGCGCCAGCAGCGCATGGCCGAGATGCTGGCCTTGGTGCCGGGGCTGGCCGACATCCTCGGCGAGGTGAACGCCGACACGCTGGAAACCCGCATCGTCGATCTGGCGAGCGGCACCTATGCCGAGGACATCGACCCGGCCTCCTTCGACGCGGCGGCGGCCGCTTCCGATCCCGCGCGCTCCGTGGTGCTCGACCCGGAGCGGGATGTCGCGGGCATAGGGCGGCGGCCGGATGTCGTGCCGGTCCACATCGTGCGGCAGGACGACGACCTGTTGCTCGTCGTGCTGCCGGTCTACGGCACCGGCTACCAGTCCACCATCCGCGCCTATCTGGCGCTGGAGGGCGATCTCGACACGATCGCCGCCATCTCCGTCTACGAGCAGGGCGAGACGCCGGGACTTGGCACCCGCATCACCGACCCGGCATGGCTCGGGCAATGGGCGGGCAAGCGGATCGCCGACGAGAGCGGCGAGGTCCGCATCGGCGTCGTGCGCGGGGCGGCCGGCAACGAATACGAGATCGACGGCATAACCGGGGCGACGCGCTCCTCCATGGGTGTTTCCAACCTCGTCCGCTTCTGGCTGGGCGCGGACGGCTTCGGCCCGTTCCTCGCCAATCTGCGCGAAGGAAGGACGTAGCCATGCGCGCCAGCCTCCGGCACGTCCTTTTCCCGATCGTCGACGGCAATCCGGTCACGCTTCAGATCCTCGGCATCTGCTCGGCGCTCGCCGTCACCACCTCGCTCGCGACCTCGCTGACCATGGCCGCAGCACTGACCTTCACGGTGACCGCCTCGTGCTTCCTCGTCAGCCTGATGCGCAAGCACATCCCGTCCTCGATCCGGCTGATCGTGCAACTCACCGTCATCGCCTCGCTGGTCATCGTCATCGACCAGCTGCTGCGGGCCTATGCCTATGGCATGAGCCAGAGGCTCTCCATCTTCGTCGGGCTCATCATCACCAACTGCGTGGTGCTCGGCCGCGCCGAAGGCTTCGCGATGCGCAACCCGCCGCTTGCCGCGGCACTCGACGGCCTCGGCAACGGGCTCGGCTACAGCCTGATCCTGATCGTCGTCGGCACCATCCGCGAGCTTCTGGGCACCGGCATGCTACTCGGCTTTCCCGTGTTGCCGACGGTCCAGGCCGGCGGCTGGTTCCAGCCGCTCGGCCTGATGCTGCTTGCGCCGAGCGCCTTCTTCATCATCGGCTTCCTGATCTGGGCGATCCGGACCTGGAAGCCCGGGCAGGTAGAGCAACCGGAGTTCCGGCTGCGCACGGGCAGCGGGCGGAGGCCGGCATGATCGACCTTTTCCAGCGCTCCATCCTGGAGGAAAACCTCGCGCTCGCCTTCTTCCTCGGCATGTGCACCTTCCTCGCCGTCTCGAAACGGCTGGACACGGCGCTCGGTGTCGGTGCAGCCCTGATCGTCGTACAGGCGATCACCGTCCCGGCGAACTATCTGGTGCAGACGTTCCTGCTTTCGCAAGGGGCCGGGGCCTGGGCCGGCCTGCCGGAGGTGGACCTCACCTTCCTGCGCTTCATCGTCTTCATCGGCGTGATCGCGGCGGTGGTGCAAATCCTCGAAATGACTCTCGATCGCTACGCGCCGGCGCTGCACGGCGCGCTCGGCATCTTCCTGCCGCTGCTTGCCGTGCACTGCGCCGTCCTCGGCGGCAGCCTGTTCATGGTCGAGCGGCGCTACGGCTTCGCCGAAAGCGTGGTCTACGGGTTGGGCAGCGGCATCGGCTGGGCGCTGGCGATGGTCGCCTTCGCCGCAATACGCGAGCGGCTGCACTATTCCGACATTCCGGCCGGGTTGCAGGGCCTGGGAACGGCGTTCATCGTCACCGGGCTGATGTCGATGGGCTTTTCAGCCTTCGTCGGGGTGCGGCTGCCATGAACGAGATCGTCCTCGGCAGCGTTTTGTTCGTCGCCATCGTGCTCATCCTGTCGTCGGTCGTGGTCGCCGCGCGCGCCCTGCTGCTGCCCGCCGCCGCGGTCGTGGTGCGCGTCAACGGGGAAAAGCTGCTGAAGGGCAGGACGGGAACGAAGCTTCTGGAAACCCTCTCCGGCGGCGGCGTTCCCGTGCCGGCCGCCTGCGGCGGCAAGGGCACCTGCGGACAGTGCCGCGTCACGGTGGAAAAAGGGGCCGGCCCGCCCTTACCCACCGAGGCAGCCAGGCTCACGCGCCGCGAGATGCAAGACGGCGTGCGGCTCGCCTGCCAGATCACGCTCCGCAACGATCTCGACATCGGCGTGGCCGAGGAGATCATGGGCGTGCGAAGCTGGAGCTGCCGCGTGGCGTCCACCCGCATGCTGTCGCCGCTGATCCGCGAGATCGTGCTCGACATGCCGGCCGGCGAGACGCTGCGCTTCCGCGCCGGCGCCTTCGTGCAGGTCACCGCGCCGGCCTACGAGCAGCGCTTCGCCGATCTCGACATCGCGCCCGAGCATCGCCAGACGTGGCAGCGGCTGGGGCTCGGCGCGATGACGTCGCGCAGCACGCTCGCCACCTCGCGCGCCTATTCGATCGCCAACCGGCCGCGGGACGGAGGCCGCATCGTCCTCCTGATCCGGCTGGCGCTGCCGCCGCCCACCGTCCCGGGCGCGCCGCCCGGCATCGTCTCGTCCTGGCTGTTCGCCCGCAAGGCCGGGGACGAGATGACGGTGGCCGGCCCCTACGGCGATTTCGCCGCGCGCGAGACGGAGCGCGAAATGGTCTTCATCGGCGGCGGCGTCGGCATGGCACCGCTGAGGGCGATTATCTTCGACCGCTTGCAGCGGGCGGGCACGCGGCGGACGATGAGCTTCTGGTACGGCGCCCGCAGCCGCGCCGACCTGTTCTACGAGGAGGAGTTCGACGCGCTGGCGGCGAGCCATCCGAACTTCTCGTGGACGCCGGCGCTTTCGGACCCGGCGGCGGGCGACCGCTGGACCGGCGCGACCGGGTTCATCCACGACGTGGTGCTCGAGCGCCATCTCGCCGGCCATCCGGCGCCGGAGGACTGCGAATACTATCTGTGCGGCCCGCCGCTGATGATCAGGGCGGTGCTGGCCATGCTGGACGAGGTCGGCGTCGATCCCGACAGCATCTTCTTCGACGATTTCGGAGCGTGACCATGAACCTGTCGCGACGCGACCTTATCCTTTGCGCCTCGGGCACACTGCTGGCCTCAGCCCTGCCGGCGTCGGCTGAAAACACCCGGCTGCGCGTCCTGCGCGGGCCTGCCTTCGGCGCCTCATGGAGCCTGCTTGCAGCAGGATCGTGGGATGCGGCGGCGGTTCGGGCAGCCCTGGCGGCGGTCGTCGCCTCGGTGGACGGCGCGATGTCGCCTTTCCGCGCCGGCAGCGAGGTGTCGCGCTTCAACCGCACGGCCACAACCGACTGGCAGGAGCTTTCGGCCGCCACATGCACGGTCATGGAGGAAGGGTTGCGCGTCGCCATGCTGACGCACGACGCCTTCAACCCGACGGTGGGGCCGCTGGTCGGCCGCTACGGCTTCGGCCCGATCACGCATGGCGTCGCCGGCCAGCCCGAAGAGATCGCCGTTCGCGACGGAGCGGCCCGCAAGGCCCGGCCGCATCTGTCGCTCGACCTGTGCGGCATCGCCAAGGGCCATGCGCTCGACCGCATGGCCGCCGCCTGCCGAAAGCAGGGCATGACCGACTTTCTGATCGAACTCGGCGGCGAGGTTTTCGCGGCAGGCCGCCATCCCGCCGGTCGACGCTGGCAGGTCGGGATCGAAAGGCCCTCGCCTGCCGGCGGCTTCCAGCGCGCGGTGGCGCCCGGCGGCACGGCGCTCGCCACGTCCGGCACCGCGGTGAACGGCTATGCCCATGCCGGGCGCCGCTACAGCCATATCATCGACCCGGCGACCGGCCGGCCGGCGGATTCCGCCCTGGCCTCCATCACCGTGGCGGCGCAAACGGCGATGACGGCGGATGCGCTGGCCACCGCACTCTACGCGATGGGGCCTGAGCGCGGCCCCGATTTCGCCCGCACGACAGGGATCGAAGCGCTGTTCGTCATGGACGACGCCGGCGACGTCGCCACCGGCGGCTTCGAGGCGAGTATCCTCGAATAGGAGGCAATGATGCAGACCTTCCTTCTCACGCTCTGCCTGATGCTGCTGTCCGTTGGAGGACTGGCGCTCGGCCTTTTGTTCGGCCGCGCTCCCGTCAAGGGCTCGTGCGGCGGGCTCGCCTGCATAAAGGGCGCGGACTGCGAAGCCTGCGGGCGCGGGAAGGAGCGCGAGGCATGACCGACAGGCCGAGGATCGCCGACTATATGGCCACGGAACTGGTGACGCTCGCCCCCGACATGGAGATCAACCATGCGATGAAGATCCTGCTCGACGGGCGCCTCTCCGGCGCGCCGGTGATCGACGACAAGGGGCAGTTGGTCGGCGTCCTTTCCAAGAAGGACTGCCTGAAGGCCGCGCTCAACTCGAACTACTATCAGGAATGGGGCGGCATCGTCGCCGACTACATGGCGCGGGAGGTCGAGACGCTGGAGGCCGACATGGAGCTGGTGCAGGCGGCCGAACGCTTCCTTTCCAGCCATTTCCGCCGCTTCCCCGTCATGCGCGACGGCCGTCTGGCGGGCCAGATCAGCCGCACCGACGTGCTCAGGGGCCTGACCGAGAACTGGCGATAGGACCGACGAGGATCGCGCGGCGCGGCGACGGCCGGAGCCGTTCGACCGTCGTCAGTCCGGTTGATCTTCCCCGCCGGCGGCCTCGGCCATTGGAAGGTTCCTTTCGAGTGGACGGATTCGGACAGATGCCGCCGCCTCCGCTCGTCCACCTTTAGGTCTCCCCAAGAGGCGCTGGAGCCAGAGGACAGCGGATCCGCTTGCGGGATGTCATCGCCGATCCGGTTCGTCGCTCGGCCGATGGCGTTTGAAAACGCCTCGTTCGCCTCGCTTCACCTGATCCAACTCGATCCAACAAGGCTTTCAGCGAACGGCATTTCGCAGCTTTTCTCATTGATGCGGATCAAAACCGCATAGCGGCGTAATTCCTACAGATGTTCGCCCTCGTAGTCGGCGCAGGACAGCCCGATGGCGTCGAGCCCTGCGGCGAGATGGTCCGCCAGCAGAGGCTCGCCGGTAAGATACTCGGCCGTATGTTCATTGCGGGCCTCCGCTGCCTGCGCGCGCACATCGTCCCAATCGCCGGCGCCGTAGTCGTCGCGGCCGAGCCACATGAGAGCGACAAGGTCGATCTGCTCGTCGTCGGACAGTTCGGAGATCAGCGAGGTCAGTTCCTCCTGCACTGGATCGTCGCCGTGATCCTGCAGGATCGCGTCATCGTTGTCGTCGGTCGGATTGGACCCCGGATCCGGCTCGGTTTCAGCCTCCTTCACGTCGAACTGGCGCGCCTTCATGATGATGAAGCAGACCGTCTCCAGCGGGATCGCCAGTTCAACCGTCTGCTCTGTCTGTGTTCCTGCGCCATGTCTCATTGATTCCCATCCCTTCCTTCCGGTTCGTCTTCCCGGCCGCGCACGACACGTTGACCCGTCGTTGGGCCGTGTGTTTGCGTCACCACAGTGACCCGACCTTCCGGCGCGCCATCGCGCTGGTAGTAGATCACCACCCAGTCCGAGGTCTTTTTCAGCTCATGCGCCAGCCGGCTGTTCGAATAGAGCGCGGTGAAATGCCAGCCTTCGTGGGAAGCATGCATGATAGGAAGCCAAGCCCGGCCGGCGGGATTGAAGCGGCGGGGCGCGATCTTGCGCAGTTGGCCGGCAACCGCGCGTTCCCGGTACATGCGATCGACCTCGAGGAGGACGTTGACGGCAGGCCTCTCCGCTTTTGTCGGCTGTCCGAAGCTTGGTCGGCCGAGGCGCTCCGAAAGGACGGCGGCAACCATGCGCTTGCGGCGGGGACCCAGCCCCTTTATCGGCGGGGCGCCGAAATGCACGGCGTGCTCCAGGTCCTCAAGGCTTTCGAGACGAGCGTCCTCGGCGAGCCGATGCGCGAGTTTCACGCCAATCCCGGGAACCGTACGGAAAAGGGTTTCCGGCGCCAGTTCACCTTGAAGCCTTTCAAGTTGCGACCAATGACCGGTCGCGAGCATCTCGGCGATCGCGCCGGCGATGCTCGAACCGATGCCCGGCAGCGCAATCAGGCCAGCGAGCCCCTCGCGCGCCAAAATATCCCTGACGGACTCCCTCAGCGATGACACGATATCGGCCGCACGCCGGTAGGCTCGTGAACGGAACCCGCCCTCCCCCTGGCTGATCAGAAGGTCGGCGTAGTCACGCAACTTGCCGGCGATACGAAGGTTGACCGCGTCGGCCTCGGATATGTCGGGCTCGTCAATCGGCAGCCCGGCATCGACGATGGTCTGCAAGGCTCTCCAAGCCTCCTCGGTAAACGATAGAGCTGTCAACTGCACCCTACCTGCCTCGCGGCGGGCATCCTTGATGCGTGTCAAAGCGCCACTCGGCCACGCATGATGCATTGACCGGCAGCACCCCTTGGCTTGAGCAATCGAAGACAGATGGCAACTCTCGCGGAAAAGGTACGCTTCCTGAGCAGCCCCTCCGCCTATCCTCGCACCACGACCAACGTCGAGGTGAAGGAAACCCATATGTCATGGATCTTCCTCGTCGATGACCGCGCCTACAAGCTCAAGAAGCCGGTCAAATATCCGTTCCTCGACTTCAGCACGTTGCGCCGACGTCGATTCTACTGCGAGGAGGAAATCCGGCTCAACCGCAGGCTAGCCGGCGAAACCTATCTTGGCACTGTTCCGCTGCGCTTCGAACGGGCCGGTGGCCTCAACCTCTCCTCCGGCCAGGGTCGCATTGTCGACTGGCTTGTTGAAATGAAGCGGCTGTCTCCTGCGGATATGCTTGACACGCGGCTGATCGAAAATCGCGTGACGGAGGCGGATGTCCGTGAGATCGGCGACCTGATGGCGGCCTTCTATGGGAACTGCAAGCCTGAGATCGCCGACGGCGACCTTTACCTGAGACATCTCGACACGGAACAGGCCATCAACAGGACCGTGCTGGAAAGGGCAGATCTTGGCGTGGGCGACGCTGCGGCGCCGGCCCTCGATGCAGTCGATCGCGCTCTTGAAACGCTTGCCCCCGTGATCGGGCAGCGAATTGCGGATGGGTTTGTCGTCGAGGGTCATGGCGACCTGAGGCCTGAGCACGTGCATCTGGGGTGCCCCATCCAGGTCATCGACTGCCTGGAATTCAACCGTGCGATGCGCATCGTCGATCCTTATGACGAGATCAACTATCTCGGTCTGGAGTGCGCACTGCTGGGCGCGCCGTGGATACGCGGCATTTTGCTCGACATGCTGGCTACGAAGCTGGGCAGCCCTCCGGATCGGTCGTTGCTGGCGCTATACGGCGGTTTCCGGGCCCTGCTGAGGGCGCGGCTCTGCATGGCGCATCTGCTCGAACCGCCGGTGCGACATCCCGAGAAATGGAAGCCGTTGGCCCTCTCCTACATCGCACTGGCGAAGCAGGAGATCAATCTTCCATGCCGACCAGGTTGGAAATCGACCTGTTAGCGTGAAGGCGTTTGAGCGCGCGGGCGATCAGCGGCGCGCAGGACAGGACTTCGAGCTTCGCTTCGTGCCCCTCCGCCGTTCTTGCGGCGCTGTCGAGACTGTCCGTGACGGCGATGTGATCGACACTGCCATCGGCCAGCAAGCTTTGCGAACCCTTGCCGAACAGCCCGTGCGTGGCGAAGGCATGAACGGCCCTCGCGCCACGCCCGCGACAGGCACGGGCGGCCCTAAGGATGGTGCCGCCTGAGCTGATCATGTCGTCGACGATAAAGACCGCCTTGCCCTCCACGTCACCGGCGAACAGATCGCCGGTGACGACATCACGACTACGCCGCTTCTCCATAAATCCGAAGCCGGTCTCGCTGCCCGTCAAAGCTTCATAGCTTCGACGCAGCAGATCCGCCCGCTTCACTCCGCCGCCATCGGGAGAAAAGATCACGATCGGCGAGCCGTTCGCAAGGACGCTGATCCTCTCGCAAAAGAGCTTTCGCGCATCGAGATGGATGGTCCGGCAGCGGAACGCGTTCTGGAATGCCGTGAGATTGTGAACCTCGAGCGTGACGACGCAGTCGGTGCCTACCGCCTCGAACAGCTGCGCCACGTAGCGGGTTGTCACGGGATCGCGCGCCTTCGTCTGCCGATCCTTGCGTGCATAAGCGAGATAAGGGGTAACGGCAGTCACGCGCGCCGCGCCGTTCTCCCGGCATGCCGCGATGAAAAACAGCAGCTTTACCAGCTTGTCGTTGGCGGAAGCTGCGGGCTCGCCGGCAAGGCTGTGCAGGACGTACACGTCCTTACCGCGCACGCTCACCAACGGTCGCGCCTTATGCTCCCCGTCTCCGAAATCCCGTTCTTCATGCGGATCGAGCCCGGTGCCTAGAACGTCTGCAACGGCGCCGCCGAGCCGATCGGTCCCTTTCAAAGCGAAAATCCGCATCGAAACCTCCGTTCGAAAGACCCGTGGCGGTCGGACAGATCCGGCTACATCGCCATTTCAGGCGCGATCGCTTGCATCGGCTTTTCTTCGGGAATCTCGGTCATGGTCGCCTCGGTCAGAAGCAGGGTGCTGGCCACCGACACCGCATTCTCCAGCGCCACGCGCACGACCTTG
>ERZ778017.1855-NODE-1855-length-19072-cov-6.301783_pt1 | contig 19072 bp, 12 predicted proteins | sample MGYA00375747_ERZ778017 | MGnify/ENA primary metagenome ERZ778017 (study PRJEB29350, sample SAMN05509838) | bioreactor metagenome | biome: bioreactor; material: wastewater | place: South Africa: University of Cape Town | collected 2014-03-17 ...
AAATCCCCAAGATCTACGCAAGTCTGATGATACCGCAGTTTTAACCTCGCCTCCTGCCATCACCCACAAGGCTGAGTGGTCGAAGAAGATCAGTCCGGGGGTGTCGACGTACGAGAACAAGGTGGGCCAAGTTTGGTCGGACCATTACGATGATTTGATAGAGTTTGCTCAGGGTTTAGTTCCCAGGAATAAGCACGGCGAGACGCCGATTTTCGTATTGGCGACGGCTGGGATGAGAATGGTGCCACAAAAGAAGCAGAAGAAGTTGTTGAAGGAGATTTGCGGTGCGATCCAGAAGAAAACCGACTTTTATTTGCCTAATTGCGAGCAATTTGTCCAGATCATCGATGGAGAAACAGAAGGGATCTACGGGTGGCTAGCGTTGAACTACTTGATGGGGAAGTTTGGGAACTACGACGAGAAACTGAAGAAATCGATAGGTTTTATGGATATGGGGGGAGCGTCGACGCAAATTGCGTTTGTTCCTTCTAAAGACCAAATCGAAAAGCACCGAGATGATCTCTCCATCGTGACTTTACGGAACGTCAACGGGAAAAACCAGGAATGGAACGTATTTGTAGAAACTTGGCTTGGTTTTGGTGCAAACCAGGCTCGAAATAGGTACTTGGATCAGCTCGTTAGTCTATCTCTAATAAACCCAAACATGGCAGACATTAATGATCCATGCCTTCCAAAAGGTGCTGAGCTAGACTATCAACACGACGGACGGATGTATAATATCAAGGGAATTGGAAACTACCAGGTTTGCTTGAAAACTATCTATCCTTTGCTTCTCAAAAACATTCCTTGTAAAGACGAGCCATGCTTGTTCAATGGTATACACGGGCCCAAGCTCGATTTTGATAACGACAAGTTTGTTGGGATATCTGAATACTGGTACACTGCCAATGATGTGTTTGGCAGTGGTGGAGAGTATAATTACCACAGCTTCAACGAGAAAGTTCGAGATTTCTGCGAAAGCGATTGGAACAAGATCTTGGAAAACTCAAAGAACGGCCAGTATTCAAACTTGGATCCCGATAAGTTCTTGAAAAGTGCATGTTTCAAGGCGAGCTGGGTGATGAACGTGTTGCATGAGGGATTTGATTTGCCTAGGCTAGGTCTTGAAATCTCCGAAGATGAAACTGGAAAGGCAGAAAACCTCGATAACGTCCATGTCCCTTTCCAATCAGCAAACTCCGTGAATGGAGGAGAGCTTTCATGGACTCTAGGGAAGATATTGTTGTATGCTTCGTCGCAAGTGGAGGCAGAATCTTCTAATGAAGTAGACATTGGAATATATCCAAGCGAGATTTCAGGTAAGCAGTTTGTTCTGGGAGCAGGAGTTGCAGTAAAAGATACCCTGAAACTGAAAAAAGGACCACATCAAATTTACTCTATAATAGTTGTATTTCTCGTACTCTTCATGGTCTACCATTTCTTCAAGAAGTCTATGTTCAAATTCAGAAAGTTCCATATTCCAAGAGCTGCAATTGATTTCGCATCAAAAGTCCCATTTGTCAACAAATATATCCTGTCACAATACACTTACCAGCAATTTGAGTTACAGAACAGTATCAATTATGACTTAGAAGAAGGTCTAATGTCCTCTACAGTGACTAGTCCAGAAATGCCCAATTCATCATTTCTCCGAACTCGACTGACTATAAACCTTGCTGAGGGTACTAATGACGAGGATGATGCAGTAAATGGCCTGCCAGTGCTAGGACGAGGTTACAATAACTTTCTCAATAAACCATTTCCCAAACGAAGCAGCTCAAACTTGTTCAATCTGTTTTCCGCAAACACCAGCAGAGAATCGTTGCATACTATTAATGGACTACAATCGAACAAGAAGGAGTAGGTAGACTCTACAGATACGGACAAAGTGGCCTCGAGCTAGCTGGTACAATGTATAGTAGAATTAAATAAATAATCAAACTATTTTCCAGAGTCGAGAATCGAACCGACGAACATCATACACTACATGCACACCAAGAAAAATTACCTCGATGAGATGAGATGCGATTTTCAACTTGATTCAACTTGATTTTACCAGCGGGTACAACAGACAACAACAGAGATGAGAGTCAAGAAGCCAACATCCAAGAGAGTCACCACTCGTATGAGAGAGGGGATCAAGAAAAAAGCTGCTGCTCAACAGAGAAAAAACCGGAAAAATGCTAAGAAGGACATTACTTGGAAATCAAGAAATAAGAAGGACCCAGGTATTCCAGCCAATTTCCCATATAAGGAGAAGATTATTTCAGAATTGGAGGAGTCTAGACGAGTAGAAAAGGAAAAGAAGGAGCAAGCCAAGTTACAGAGACAACGTGAACGTGAAGAAGCGTTAGCCAGAGGAGAGATGGTTGACGATATCATGGACGAAGACGAAGATGAGGACAACCAGGGAGGTTTAGCTGCATTGTTAGAGTCTGCTGAACAGGCAGCAAGAGAGTACAACGGTGAAGATGGCGACGGAGACGACAATATGGACGATTCTGACGAAGATGTAGAATTCGAACTCAGTGATGTTGACGAAGCAGACTTACACAAGGACATAGATACTTCGCGTAAGGCATACGACAAGATCTTCAAAGCAGTAGTTGAAGCGTCTGATGTTGTTTTGTATGTTTTGGATGCTCGAGACCCAGAATCCACTAGATCCAGAAAAGTAGAACAAGCGGTGTTACAGAACCCAGGCAAGAGATTGATTTTACTTTTGAACAAGGTGGATTTAATTCCTACTGATGCGTTAACACAATGGCTCAATGTTTTGAAGTCGTCGTTCCCAACCATTCCAATTAAGGCTGCTCCTGGAGCTACCAATTCCCACTCATTCAACAAGAACTTAACATCGACATTCACAGCCAACTCGTTGATGCAAGCGTTGAAAAGCTTTGCTGCAAAGTCCAACTTGAAAAGATCAATTGTCGTGGGGGTCATAGGGTACCCTAATGTTGGTAAATCCTCGATAATTAATGCATTAACTAATAGACATGGAAACCATGCTAAGGCATGTCCCGTGGGAAACATGGCCGGGGTCACCACCTCGATGAGAGAAGTCAAAATTGACAACAAATTGAAGATTTTGGACTCTCCAGGGATTGTTTTCCCTGACGAGATCTTGAGCAAGAAGTCGTCCAAGACTTCTCAAGAAGCCAAGTTGGCATTATTATCAGCCATTCCACCAAAACAGATTGCCGACGCAACACCAGCAGTTCAGTTATTGTTGAAGAAGCTTTCCCAGAACGACGAGATGGCCGAAGGGTTGAAAGCATACTACGAAATGCCAGCTATTCACTCTTCTAATTTGGAAGAGTTCACCAAACAGTTCTTGATCCATGTAGCTCGTTCCAGAGGTAGATTAGGCAGAGGTGGTATTCCCAACTTGGATTCTGCTGCCAGATCTGTGTTGAATGACTGGAGAGATGGCCGTATCATTGGGTGGACTTTACCTAAGGCTTCCAAGGCTGCTGTAGTTGAAGACATGGATGCACCAAAGTCCAGTTTGAGAGGAGAAAAAGAGCCTCCAAAGGTGGAACAGACCACCGTTGTCACCGAATGGGCCAAAGAGTTCGATTTGGGCGACTTGTTGGGTAGCAACTTTGGCCTTAACTAGCTCTGTTTGGCAAGTGGATTCATTTCTTTGTGTATATTAGGTATAGACATTAAGTATACTTTCTTTAGCATGAAACTGTGGACTTGTAGACCGTCGTGGAAGGTTCTGGTGACGGTATTGTACGGTTTGCCCAGAGAATGCCTCCATGTATTCTACTAAAGCTATCTAGAGCCCGGAATTCTAGCACAAGAAGTGTGCTATTTCCGCCTAAATACACCATTTGTGGTATTTCTGTGTCTAAATCTGCTACGACATTGCGGCTACGACGTTGGTTCTGGCGGTACTGACGACGGTTTCTTTGTGTTCACACCATCTTTAAGTTGGTGCAATACAGTCAGTTTTGAGGCCAAATTCTTCAAAATTGAAACGTTCTGGAGAACAAACTCGTCGTGCTTTTCCAAAGTCTCCTTCAAAGGAGCCTCCAACCGCTCAATTGACTGCTTTAGCAACTTGTACGGGTCTTCAGTCATGGAGAATAAATTTCAATATTTATTTCGCGCGTACAATCTATAGCGTATATTGAGTTCTGGGCTCTTTTACCACAGCTTACTGAATTGAGACAGTGGCGCATATTTGACACAGAAAATACGAACTTTGTTATAATCGGAGTTGGTTTGTGAAATTTGGCGAAGTTAGGGCTATTTTTCATTGAGTTACACCCCGATTTATCTATTTTCAGAACCTAGCTAGCTAAAGAGCACGCGAAGTCGCTATTTTTTTTACAAGGAACGTACCATCTACGTCGAGATACTACAACTGCAGACTAAGAAGTATCGCTCTGCTGAGTTAGGAGAAGATTTGAAGCGAAACGACGAAGCTATCAGGGATTCTTTCTCCATAAGAATTTCAACTAAACCGACATCCTGGCTACAAAGAACCAGTAATTGGTATCCAAACAGGCATTTGATGATTCTATGAATCAGGTTATACAGTTAAGTGATGATGATTTCAGCGATTTTAGTGACGATGACGAGTTACAACAATATCTACAGAAAGAAGCACGGAGCCATAACGACTCGATTACTGAGAATAGTAACAAACTAAACGACCATTCTACGTCAGAAAATCATAAACTATCACACCAAGTGGACTACAATGAAATTGGAACGTACATCTACCCCATAAATTTCGAACTTCGAGATTATCAATTCAACATCGTCAAGCATTCATTTTATAACAACTTACTCGTAGCATTACCAACAGGATTGGGAAAGACATTTATAGCATCCACCGTGATGCTCAATTTCAATCGTTGGTTCCCCCAGTCGAAAATCATATTCATGGCACCAACTAAGCCGTTAGTAGCGCAACAGTTGAAAGCGTGTTGTGCCATCACAGGTATACCAGCATCGAAGGTGGCAATCTTGTTAGACAAACAACGTAAAAATAGGGAACAGATATGGTCAGATAAACAGGTCTTTTTCACGACACCACAAGTTGTTGAGAATGATTTATGTTCTGGAATAATTAATCCTAAATCTGTTTCATTGCTAGTGATCGATGAAGCACACAGAGCTAAAGGAAACTATGCGTACAATAATGTGGTAAAGTTCTTGAATCGATTTAATTCATCGTACCGTATTCTTGCACTTACAGCAACTCCAGCAAGTGATGTTGATGGAGTGCAAGAAGTGATTGACAACCTAGCTATCTCGAAGGTTGAAGTTCGAACAGAAAATAGCATTGATATTATCAAGTATATTAAACGAAAAAAGATAATCAGAAGAACAATAGGACCGTCTATCTATATTGAAAATTGCATAGAGCTACTCAGCGAAGCAATAGCTCCAGCTTTGAAACTCGCCAATGAAAGGAAAATTCTCGAAATCACCGATCCGCTGAAGATCAATTTCTTTCAATGTATGGAAGCATCACGAAAGATAACTAAGAATCGATCTATACCAGAAGGTTTGAAGTGGTCAAATTTTTTTATATTGCAATTGCTAGGTGTAGTTGGACAATGTCTTCGAAGACTCAATATCTATGGTATACGATCGTTTTACAGTTATTTCACAGAAAAGTATACTGAATTTACCACCAAGTACAATGCAAAGAAATCAAAGAACAAGTTAAACCTGGATTTTTATCACCATCCTTCAATCACTAAATTACTAGAAGAAACAAAGAAACTCTTGGACGAAAACGTACAATTTAGTCATCCAAAAATGGAAGCATTGGTTGAGGAGTTAGAAGACTTCTTCACGCTTAATAACAACCCCGATTCGAAAGTAATTATATTCACAGAATACAGAGAGTCTGCATTGGAAATAGTTCAAATGATCGAGAAGATAGCGATTGATTCAGAGGTTGCAGTGATGAATAATTTGAAGCCACATATTTTCATTGGACAGGCAAAAGAAAGAGACAAATTCGATGAGGTGAAGTATACTCAAAAGCAGAAGAAGTCAAAAAAGTCAAAAGGCGTGGAAGCGGAGACTAGTTCCAAATCTGGATCAAGCCGTACTTCATCCGAAGATGCTCAAGTTAACGGTATGAATCAAAAGTTACAAAAGCAGATTATCAACCAATTCAAGACTGGTGCTTATAATGTACTTGTAGCAACATCCATTGGTGAAGAAGGTTTGGATATTGGAGAAGTGGACTTGATTGTTTGTTTTGATTCTACTTCATCACCAATCAAGAACATTCAGCGTATGGGAAGAACTGGTCGGAAGCGAGATGGTAAGGTGGTTTTATTATTTTCTAGTAATGAAGAACAAAAATTTGACAAGGCAATGGGTGGATACGAGTACATCCAGCTGCACATTATGAAGGGGGAATTGATAAGCTTAGCACCACCAAACCGAATCATCCCAAAAGACTTTGAGCCGGAAGTGGTACAAAAGATGATCGAGATACCAGAAGAAAATAAGGAATTGAAGTATGAAGACAACGAGGACGAGATTATTAGGATTGCAACCCAATATATGCTTGGTAGCGTAAAGAAGAAGAGCAAATCAAAACGACAGGCTAAGGAAAAGCCTCAAAAGAAGTTTTTCCTTCCAGATAATGCTCAAACCGATTTTAGAACAGCGAGCTCGTTGCTTAATGAAGATATAAATGATAATAATAAATCACAGACGCAAGAGGATAAAAGCGAAAGAATCACTCAGAGTAGTAATTATAGTGAAGAAAAAAGTGTCCTAGATTCAATTCTTGACTCAGATGATGATGATAATGATATGAACACCACCAATTTACTTGAGAAGTCAGTATTGGAAGAAAACGACGAACCAAAAACGACTACACCTAGATCAAAGACACACCTACAGCTAAAATCTGAAGTGGGGTTCACCGAAAGCTGTAATAAATCAAAGAAAACACTCGGTCTAAAGCGACCTCGTTTGAACTATTCGGAGATGTACACTCAAAATCAGACCACTCAAAATCAGACCGTTACCCCTGAACTGAAGCTAGAGTCAACAAGCAATTCAACACCATCTACTGGTTCAATGATTAATTCTTCAGCGGCATCTCAAGCCTCTAAAAAGAAAACTCTCGGGTTGAAGAAGCAAAGAATAACGACAGGTGGTATAACTGATTTATTGAAAAGTTGCCAACAAAAGACGATCAAGCATGACCCCAACGAAATCATCACTATCGACGACGATGACATTTTAGATCTACCATCATATACACCGGTGAATGCAGAACCGCCCAAAGAGAATGATATTGTAAAGACCTCACTGGACAGTCCTGTGGAAGAAGAAGATATCTTTGACGATGGACTAGATGAAGAGTTAGCTCTTATTTCTAGTGTTAGCATGCCATCAGTATACGATCAAGATTTGGCATCGAGCCAATTATACAAAAGTGGTGATTGTGAGAAGCAACCTCCGTCGCATATTGTCAAGGAAGAAAAAGAGGAAATACTTGGTGCTGATGAAGAAGAAGAAGAAGTGTACAAGGACACATTTGAACCAACTGATGGGGTGCTCAATGCCAATGAGAAAATGGAACTCTACACGTCATATTACACGACACTTGACCCTAGCGAACGGGTCTCAGTGTATGATCCTGCTGATTGCATCCAGGGAGATCGTACAGTGAAAGGGAACATTGAGCATAGTAGAAAGTCGTATGTACTTTTGAATCACGCAAGGCACTCGAAACACCTAACAGAGGCAAAGGCTAAGGAAATGTTAGCATATTATACAGCACAGAAAGAAAAGGTGTACCCACTGTGCACTGTAGTGGTCAGCGATGAGGAGGAAGAGGAACCTTTTAGTGCATAGGGAGAGAACAGGATACCAAAGACATATATATATATATAATGGAACGTTTCATTATGACCAATTAACAACAATAAAATCACATGTAGAACCATAAACTATGGATTTTTGGGTGAATCGTGCTGTGGTGACCTTGACCGCGCCATTGCCCTGATTGTCACAGCTTTCCCTTGGCTGCAAAAAGCTCATCGAACGGCTGCAAAAGCCACCATCGCGAAGTACCAGTAATGAGGTTACCCGGCCAAACATCGCTAGTATAAATTGCGTCGAAAATCGCCTCTAAACGAAATTTTGGAATTTTTTCTTTATCTTTATGCAGGGGCATTACGTGTATCAGTGAGGATTCGTCCGAGATCATGTTTTTGCTGGTTGAAAACTATAACCTGACAGCTTCTTGCTAGTGTAATCTTGCATTACTACTATCAAGGGAATTTTTGGCAATTTTTCCGTCGAAATACTTCGTTGAAGGTTTCAATGACTGCACTATTTTACTTTGGACAAGTGTGGACATTTATTGAGAATAAAGTAGTGCAGCCATTCTGGCGAATGAGAGAACCGTGAATACGACCGGTTTTTACCCAGCCGTGTCAACTGTAGTTGCCTTGTGCCTCGCTCGGTCTTTTGCTTGATATTAGATCTTGAGCTGGATACTCTTACATATGTAAATTGTATGTAAACTGTAATGGGCTACATTAACAAGATTTCCTTTGAGTGCGATAACACCAAGGCTCTGCCGGATGGTGGTATTGTAATTATAAATCTTTACATACGCTTGTAGTACGATCGGTAGTTGAGTCAGACGAAACTTGACCATCGCACCAGTCAGCACCACTATCTTAACACCGTTCCAGCACCGTTCAGCATCGTTCTAGCATTCAGCATTGTTCTAGCATTCAGCATCGTTCTAGCATTCAGCACCATTCAGCACCATTCAGCACCAGTCAGCACCGCTCACCACCATTTCTCTTAAGCGGCTTTATTGTATAGTGAAAAACCATCCTGTACGCAAATAGACTGAAAAGTTTTCCAATCTATCCCATTAAACCTAGCAACAGAAACACACCAAATGTTCAAGAAATTCACCAAAGAAGACATCCACTCGCGTTCCAATATCAAATCTTCGGTGCAACGTGGTTTAAAAAACAACTTTGTATCGCAATTTGAAGATGTCGAGCCAGTAATTGACCACATTGTGCCTAAAAAGTCCCAGGTGGTGGTGATTAAATGCGAAGATAAAATCCAATTGTACTCTGTAGACAACGAGGTGGTTATGTTCCAACACTTTGATGACTTAGTTCCAGCATTAAAGACGGTTCACAAGTACCCCGACCATTTTCCTCGAGTACAAGTAGACAGAGGTGCCATTAAGTTCGTTTTATCAGGTGCCAACATCATGTGTCCTGGATTGACTTCAAAGGGAGGATCTTTGCCACAAGAGAACTTAGATAAGGACAGTATAGTTACTATATATGCCGAGGGTAAAGAAAATGCTTTGGCGGTGGGTAAATTGCTTATGAGCACTGACGATATCAAGTCGAAAAACAAGGGAATTGGCATTGAGTTGTTGCACTACTTGGGCGACGGGTTGTGGCACTATTCCGAATGATTTCCTGGTGGTTCCGTGTATATTAATAAATGGGTTTCATAGTGTGTAATTCGATGTAGATCTCTTGGTGGTGAGAAAATGCGTAGTGGTCGAGATGGGCAATATCGTCGTGCAAGTAGAGCTTGATAGGACCAATACGGTAGTAGAGATCGAACTGGAGCACCGATAACTGCCATTTTCGGCCTGCTATGCCCTTTACTCGGAGGATGGAGTTATCCAGAAGAAACGTCCTGGACCATGTTTCGTCGCCGTAGACTAGCCGTAGAGTTAACATCTTGTGCTGGAGCTGGGTCCTGGTGCCTGTGGAGGTATTTTCATCGTGCTGGATGTGGTATTCCTCGAGCAATTCGTTCCATCTTGGTTTTTTGTCGTAGTGGACTTTATGTTGCTGGACCTGAGAAATGAAATACAACTCAGCATTGGTAATTTCGTCCCCAGTGAGCTTACTACTGTTGAGCTTTCCGTAAAACTTCAACCGAGCGATTAAGTGGATAGTTTGTTCGTCTATCGACATGGTATCAAAAATAGGGTTTCCGTTAATTCGAAGCTCCAGCAATTGTAGGCTCGCTAACTTGTCAATCTCGTTCCAGTCGTCAATAGAATTATACCGCAAGTCCAAAGTATGGAACGAGGTGTCACTGTGAAGTGTGGTTATTGCGTTATTCAGTAGTTTGAGAACAGGCACATTTATGCCAGGAATGGTAGTTAGATCGTTGAACGAAATGTCAAGCACCGACACCTGAGGCGTGATAGCAATTCTCAACGCCGCCATGTCGTCGTCTGTGTATTTATTGCCGGCTAAAGCGAGTTCCTCAAGTTCTGGGAACATAGCCAATACTGAATTAAGGGCATTTATACCGATAAAAGTAGACGACATCTTGAGGTTTTTTACGGGAAACGTCCGCGTAGTCTGTGGAACAGTTATGAACCGGTTTCCGTTCAAATTCAACTGGTGCAAGTTAGGGCAATGGTGCAAGATATTTATGATTTCGCCAAAATCATTAAAGAGGTTGAACGAAATGTCCAAATGATTGAGGTTTGTGAGTTGGAATTGCTGAAATAAACCAGATATATAGATATTCTTCTTTTCTAGCGACACAGACGTTAGCTGGGGGAAGTTTGCTGTCATTGAGTTCAACTTTTCAAACCCATAACTTTCTGTGTACTTGGGGCCTAGGAGAATTTCCTGGAAATGGAGATTTTCACCGTAGTTGTGAATTAGACTGGCAATAAAAGTGTATCGTGGTGAGAGAGTTGAGTTGTTGACTTTTATGAAAGAACCGTTGTGGCCCTGGCTTGTAGTGAAGTACTTTTTACCATTTAGAGAGCCATCATTTTTACCTTTGGTGGGATTGTCCCATTCTACACCCAAAGCGACGGTATCTGGCCACGGAGGAATGGTTCCAACAAACCTGACAGTAGCAAACTCACCATTTATTGAAACTCTGTCGTTTACAACAAACATGGTTTCTGAGAATGGGTGGTTGAGAATGGTTGATTAGTTGTATTGGGATGTCTACGTACAAAATGTGGGATTGAGTGTAATGCACTGATGATACAAGTGTGGTTTTAAGATTTTCTCAAGGGTTGAGTGGCAATTGTGGGTTATTGGTCCGTTTGTGATGGTGATGGTGAAGTTGATCTTGCGATGAGATGTGGCGCGGTGGTGGTGTCGTGGTATACGCAGAGAGAGATGTCATTACAGACGCGGTGCGGTTAGAGAGAAGTCGAGGTATTAAAATGGTGGAAGTACGTGGCACGGATAAAACGCGATTTAAAACGCGATTGGCGGTGGACTCGGCGGTGGATGTGGGTGGTTGCAACGAAGCCGCCAGCACCAAAAGCTGAAGCTGAAATTTTCTCCAAACAGTCTATTTCAGCTCATCTAATGGAACAAAGCCACGCAAAGCACGCAAACTGCTTAACGATTTCAATTTCGCCTAACTCAAGGTTTCAACTTACTCATGGCGCTACCATCAATAATATGGTTTACACAACGGCCAACAAACAGTTAGCATAAAACGAGTTAAAAATTGCTCCCGAAAAGTCAATTCAAACAATCTACTTGAGGCAAAACCCACCAAGTTTTCAAACTGCAATAACTATGTTTCTTTCCTCAAACTTGGGTTGTATTAATTTACACCACAGCGCTACCATCAATTTTATTAAATTCACGCCACTGCCAGCAAACCATCAAAATCTCAAATCTAAGTCTGTCCACACTACCCCGTTCAAATAGTCTACGCGGGACAGGATAACTTCATGCTTTTGAATGTATCCGATTTGTATTTAGTCAAGCATTATTAATTTTGTAACCGCGCTACCAGTAATCGCTTTAGTCCAGACAAGAACCAGAAAGCAATCATTCCAAAAGCCCCAACTAAAAGTTTCTCCCAAACAGTGTAGTTCAAATCATATATGATAAATCGCTTCAAGTTCTCAAACTATGTAAACTACTTTTCTCCTACAAACTCGGGTTGTATTATTTTACAGCGCTACCATTATCTTTGTTCAACTCACAGAGCACAGAGGGACCAGCGAACAGTGGGTATCAAAAAGTTCCCAAGCAGCGTAGTTCTAATATGAGAATAAATTGGCACAAGCTTTCAAACTGAGAAACCTCTTCTGTTTGGTCAAAATTGTATTTTTGAATTTGTTGTACCGCGCTACCATTAATTCAATAAAACCACCTAACTGTCAACTGACAGCATCAAAAGCTTCAACTAGAATTTTCTCCCAAACAGTCCGATTCTAGCAATCGACACGGACAAAATCACAAAGCTCGCACTACATGAACTAATTTTGTTGTCAAACTCGGGTTAGCTTGACTCGGGCTACCACCACTTAAGTAACGAAAACAAAATCAAAGTCGTGTGGAAACCACTAAAGTTCCTATCGGCTAGGTCGTTGTTTCTCTACCACGACGCGCTGCGTACTTGCAGGGCCCTCTGGCAGTAGCACGAACCATCGTGCGCTACATTAAGCGTGGGGTCAACACGTCCGCCGCGATGAGCAATGCACATAAGGACACACATTATACAATACGACTACTAATACATGTAACGAAAACCCATTGAGGTTACAGTTTCCCAGATTAAAGTTTCGGACCACAGTGGATTCAGTGTGTTCACTAATAACCTTGGCAATTGATCTTAAAAAAGTAAAATTTCTTAGTCTTCGAGTTCAATTCACCATTTGTTACGCCGTCCACGTAAATCTTGAATACGCACACAGATGATCGCGCCGACAAAAATATCCTATAGTGTCGTCGACATTAAAAAGTGCGAATCTGGAAGGTGTACCCATTGGTGGAAGACATTTTTCCTTGTGTGGAAGGCGTTGCCCTAAATCACTGCAACTTCGCGGCATCGGTCACCACCCTTGTTTTTCATGTCCCGGAAGTCTTGACAAACAACTGGGCCAAGCGAAGGTCTATTTTTAAACCATTGTTCAATTGCTCGTGTGAATAATGTAACAAGAGTCAGTAGACAAGGCTTTGAACAACAATTGACCACGGATGTTCTCATTGTTAATGGTTCCAGATACATCAAGGAAATTTCCGGTTCATTTGCTACAAGAAGATACAGGGATGAGGTACATCCGGTCAGGCAAGCAAGATGTTAATAATACTGTAGACTCTACTGCAACTACCCTGTACCTGTTCTGTCAAGCAGTGACAAGATGTCCGCGAAGCATATACGGAGTCTAACCTTCAAAAGAGTGGTTCGATGTGCCAAGGAGATGTGCTTATTAATTGCACCAATTTAGCTGCTGGCGGCTAGAAATACGGCCTGGCGTAGAGTGGAAGTAGAGATGCCTCCAGTAGATTTGAGGTAGAACGTAAGAGTGTAGATCAATACGGGAAACAAATGATGAGAATTGTAATAGTATGATGGTTCGGTTAGAGATGGAACGGGAGAGTGTAACGGGGATTAACGGAGCACCGTTGGATGAAGTTCGGAATACGGTGTCGCATTTCACTTGATTTGATTCGACTTGATTTGTAATTACGGGACCGTTCTATTTTCAGCGAGCTCTACCGACAAATCTTAAATAGGGTCGGTAACCGATGCCGGAATGAACAATTTAATGTAATGTATGATGGGCATTACATGGCATCATGTTTCATTCATGGTAGCAGTATCAGTAAGTAGATGGCGCGTAAGCGGTCCAGGCTAGACTGTGCTAGAAGGGGAGTCTGCAATGATTGTATGACTTGAGGGAGATGTCGATCTTGTAGTATACTACTCACTACGGTGGAATAGTACGCTCCGGTTACCCCCGGAAAACTCCCTGCATAATTCATCATTAATTCCTACCATTAATAGCAAGTTGAGTGCCGCGGATTGAGTTTGCAATGTGCAAGAAATTACCGAGGGCTAATACTCGATTGGTCTTATACCCTATATGCCTGTGCGTAGTTCCCGGAACATCTTGCAGGTGGGTACTGTCGGAAATGCACTGACGCACACTAGTACCGACATTGTTTCCTAGTCGACCGCCTTTATGAGTATTTCCGTTATCATCGGAAAAACAAATTTTACAGGTTATGTAGGATTCCGGAAAAATTTATTTGATTATGTACCTGGTCCTAATCATCGGTTCACGACCACTGAATGAACTGGCATTTCACATGGCCCATCCATTATCCACTAGAACCAGAACACCAATGAATCATACTGGTGACGGCGTTAGAAACAGTGTTGGATATTGTCACCCTTTGTCCGCATCAAATGCAAACCTGGTCACCACTAATCATGATATACGACCGGGAATATCCAGCTCACGTAACTGTCCTTACCAACGAATTGCTACGACATGCAATGAAGGTTCTTTACAACTTGTAGTCCGTATTCGTTACTTGTAGATTCGCTTTTCCAAACAGCGCATTGTCAATATCCTCATATAATTATGTTCTCCCCCACAATATTTCTGTGCGTGCACCCCCAAGTTGGTGACCTCGATCACACAAATTCCTCCCAGTATCAAACCGTGACATGTGCTCGCAAGGCCATGAATGTAACAACCTATTTGGTCAGTACTTGTTTCGCTGCGCATGCCTCTAACCATAATTGCACTGTAACCTGGATTCCGCCATTGAGCATTCCTTGGTCGTATGTTTCATTCTCGTTTAGGCAAATTTCTTCCCTGCATCCATTGTACCATTTTGACATGCTTCCATAACGGGCGTGTGAAATGTTCACAAGGAGCTTGTATTTTGGTTACATTCAGCTGTCAACATAGCCTTCTCGGAGGTGTTCAGATCCACTTTGTGAGTGGCTACTATTGTTTACATGCCTTAACAACATATGATAGATGATACTTTTCGCCATAGACGTACAATTCGGGTTGCTGTTTACAAAGTGCAAACAGTGGGTATTCTCCAACTAGTACAATACTACGGGGTTGCATTTGCGGCTTATTGGGATGTTACCATATCGAAGGTTTTTGTGGGTAAAGTTCTTAACTCCCCGCTGATAGCGCGGAAATGTCCTGAGACATTTCCACAAATTTACTACATGGTTCTTGGGTGACGTCGTTGTCACGTGTGGAAAGCGGCGATTTTGGGGGGAATTTCTTTTAGGGTGGGCGAAAGTTAGTGGACGAAAAGCGTAACATATGGGGTTGGCCTGATGGGGAAGCGGAGGTTTGAAAGCGCCAGTGGCAAACAAAAAGGCCGTATGTGTGCTACTGATATATTGAACACATCTAAAGACAACCACAGGGCGAAATACCTCTACTAGAACTAACCTGTAAAATATCGGCCATTAGGTACGTGGCATAGGGGGATTGGAAAAATGCAACCAGTAAAATATCAAATAAACTGCAATCCAAATGGAATACTACAAAATATCATAAAAAAATATTTGTCAAAAAAATGCCCAATATTTTCTGCAAGGCATTTATTTTGTACAAAATAATTTTTTACTAGAATCTCACTTCTATACCATTTTATATAAATATAAACCGAATCCTACAAGATTCGTTGCAGAACAGACAAAGGTTCATTTTATAATAACATTATTTATTCAAAATATTTATTTCAGTTTATTTACAATCCTTATTTATTCATATCTACAATTAACCCTCCTCCACATTTCATTTCAAATCGAAAAACGCCATTCGACATGTACGCATTCGACGATATTCTGATACGACCCAGCTACAACTACTCGGAAAACATAGATTACTTGTGCAACGAGGAAGATTACAACCTTGACAACCTTAACTTGGTCAAGTGTATGAAATGTTCCTACGATGAACGGTTAACCAATGTTTGCTGGAGAAGAATCTACAAAAACTTATACAACTTGAAGGAGATAAACCCATTTGTTATAAACTGGGATAAAAACAGTGACATTACATGGTTATTTGGACCAAAATTCGACCAGGATCCAGAACCAGAAACTCAAGTAGAGACCGAACAAGAACAGCAGGACATTCTTGACGAACCTTTTATGTCAGGTTCGTATACCGACGTCTCAACCTACTCGTCTGACGATGATGTGTTTGACTGCAGCTCAGACACTTCTTCGGTATCTTCGATTGATTCGGGATACTTTGCAGATTACAGTCCGTCCACAGTGATAAATCCGAAAATCAAAAGAAACATTCCTACAACAACCTACGATGACTTTTACCAATTAAAATCGATCTTGAAGTCCTCGGGTGTTAGTAAGAGCACTCCTAAGAAGGTGATGTTCAACTACAAGATCAATTCGCGGGAAATCATCAGTGGGATGTCGTTTGATTACGACTACTTGGATGAACAATGTTTATAGGTTGCTAATCTGTGATTAGCAATTCGTTACACGATAGACGTATAGCATAGGTGGGTATTATTTATTTCGTGGGGTTAAAATTTTAATACATGGTTTAATTCGGATCACATTTACCAGTAGCTGTAGACAGGGGCCAATCGGGGATATGTTCGTAACCTACGTCAAGTAACCGTACATTCTCGATTTAGTATCCGTGAGATATCGCAAAACTAGCCAATAAATGGTGGTGCATTTGTTTCCGATGAGATTCCGTGGGCCTACCAGTAGTTCCGGGGTTTACCATGGGCCTAGCACACCGCTACGCTGACGAATCCTCGCACCAGAGACACGGAGGACCAGGTTACCTCGGCACTGGGGGACTCCTGTGGCTGGCAGGTGTTACCGCCGAGCACCATTCGCCGTGAATGTTGGGGCTCATCAGGACATTTTGTTCCGATCTTTTCCAATGGTGCGACCCATGTCCATGTCGGTGATTGTAAAACGCTACATTGAGAAGCCGTTGGTCATAGGCTCGTCAAGCCATTGTACCCTACACATGCCTGTTTACGGTTACTATCATATGATATTGGCAGAGGATACCTGAGACAGGATTTCGGCAGAAGCGTCACTTCCCCGGATTTTATGCTAATGCTAATCAAGCCAAGATGAACAAATAAAAATAGATTCTGTCTGTTCAATTGTAGGCGAATGCCCAGACACAAAATAAACCACCCATATTATTGGCATTTGACCGTTTGTAACGTATTTTGACTCTTGTAGGAGACTCGATCCCTGACGAGGTCAGACCAGATCCCGCTGTGTACGCGGCAAACCCTGATCCCACACAATTATCCTGGCAGCCCCTGCTTCCGAGTGACCCTGGCATATGCTTTGTCATCGTCTGTGTCATCTGAGTTGGTTGTTTGGTTTTCATGTGCTTATGCCATTGTACAAGACATTGACTCACAAACACTCATGCTGATTCTAGAACACATCCCAGGGACACAAACAACGATAAGCCTAGGGGCAGCTGTGATAACGCTAATTCCCTGTGATATTATGTCGGTTTGAAGGAACACAAGAAGTCGTTTTTGTTTATAGTGTGCGATTGTGATAGAATGCGATCACGTGAATACCTTGAGTCAACACGGCTCGATGGAACATGTGAAAGCGTTCACCGTTAAGCTGGCGAAGGTAGCGATTCCAGCGTCGGTTCCATGTGAATCAGTATTCCTATGGCGTACGATATGCTTTTGTTACATTATCAGCGTCAATGAGATAGGCTGCTATATGCATCGGGTTTGTTTTTGTCATCTGCTTTGGGAAGTCTATGAATGTGAACAAAGACGGGAATGTAGAGGCAGTGAGTGTGATATTACCGGTGTTCAATTGAACGAAGCACTCTGTTTTCGTGACAATTGTTGCTTGTAGCAAGTTTGCAATCGGTTCACCGCATTTAGAGACTACCCTGGCAGAGTGCCTAGCATCGCAGCGAGAAGCTGCAGTAGCGGCCGTATCGTAGTAGCGTCACAGCAGCATCGCAGTAGATTTGCAGTAGCTTCACAGTACTATCGCCCTAGAGTTGCAGGACAATACACTGGCACATACGACCGAAAAATCACGTTAGTATCACACTCGTAACCAAAAGAAGATAAATCACAGCCGGCTGTGTAGTTGTCGAAGCGTCCTAAACTTAGAAGTCTGCGAATCTAGAATAGGGGACTGCACTACAAGCCGCCCATGGAACCATTTCTCAAAACAGTAGTCTTCGCGTTAATTTGTTACTTTGTTACTTTGTTAAATGGTCCAACAAATATCAGGAATTGATGTTCCGAGATAGGTAAACAGTACACGATGAAATTTCTAATTGTGTGAGTGCGGTGCTCAAGGACTTTAGGTTGTTGGTATCAACTTGTTGTCCTTTGATGGTGGTACTGCACGGCAGTGAAAAGAAATATTTTTTGAGTGTGCATAAAGTTTTTCCGAACACTCACTACCATGCGTAACCTGTAAAATTCCTTTACTTTAGGCAAAGAAGAAAAAGGGGGCAAAGGATCATTCACGCGGCATGAACGCCTATCGAGTAGGAATTTCTGATCTTCCACGTAATAGCAGCTATGCAGCTAGGCAACATCCCATAGGTAACCCAGTGGCATACACTGGGGATTACGGCTCCCCTTGTGTTCTACTTGTAGTGTGCACATATTATTTCTTTTCGTCTGTGTGGAATTTCGGTCGGAGTTCGGCCGATTGTTTTAGGCAATTGAAGATTATTATTATCAACGCCCGGCTACTACCCGAAATAATACTATTTTCTATCTCCTCCACATTTCACTAACCTACTGAGATAACCCCATTTTAAGATGTGGCCTCCACCGTGATATCGCGTTTACGCTGAAAAGTCCCATCGTGCTTGCATTACGAGAAATAACACCATTTTGTTGGTACGTCGTACAGTGTATAGGGCATTAGGATATAGGGCATTTCCTAATGCCCAATACACTGTTGTCAAAAACCGAGCCCCACAAATCCTGCAGACATCGTCTCTGGGTAAGATCGGCCTTATTCCGACGATCTTCATATTTTCATTGAGCCATTTTTCCCCAGACACTGTTGAGTAGTATTTTACTCTCGGAAACGATGCCGGGATTTTGTTGGAACAGCCCACAGCTTGTTAGTTAAAATGGAGTACCTAGCTGTCTCCACTAAAGCATTCTAACTATATGCTCTATTTTGACAAAAGACACTACTTTTTACTTTCCACGAAATTTCTCCTGCTTCTTCCCAGCTACCGTGGACCACCTCCCTAGCTTCCGTACAACCTTCTGACCAGCGCCCGTAGACCGTTCCT
>ERZ778017.1859-NODE-1859-length-19027-cov-5.117489_pt1 | contig 19027 bp, 10 predicted proteins | sample MGYA00375747_ERZ778017 | MGnify/ENA primary metagenome ERZ778017 (study PRJEB29350, sample SAMN05509838) | bioreactor metagenome | biome: bioreactor; material: wastewater | place: South Africa: University of Cape Town | collected 2014-03-17 ...
GTCATCAATACAATGCAAAATAGTTCTGTTTGTTACGTTCTCGGTATACATACTTTTCTTGAACACAGCTTGCAACTTGTCGTCGCACATAATTTGACGTTTATCACTAGGGTTCTGTAGGTTATTGTCTTTGATGTAGGACCACAATTGCTTTACAACTTGAGGTCTGGACAACTGGGCTGTGCCTAAAACTTGGCATAGTTCATAACTTAGAAGCATTTCACGATTAAAAGGAGAATTTTTTTTCTCGCCAGTTGATGCTTTTGTTTGTTTTCGTTTACTGTTACCAGAACGTGCTCTCATGAAGGGACCTGTTTGGGCACCTTTGGATAGTTTTGCTGCCAAAAGTGCATCCTGACGTTCAATTTCCTTCAACCGTTCTTTCTCAGACTTCTCTTCATCTTTTCTTTTATCGACAAGATCGTAATACTGGGAAAGAATAATCTCATTAATTTGTTTCTAAACATTAGTATCTCAACAAGTCAATTGGTCAATTACGGGTACATACCTTATGCGGTTTCAAATCAACTCCAAACAACTCCTGTAATGCGTTTCGGATTTTCTTCACGGTAATCTCTTCGAGATTAGCGACACTCAAAATAGCCTAAAGTGTTAGTAATAATCCTTGGTAACATCCTATTGAGTATACGTACATTTATTGTAGGCAAGTACTTCTCGGGATCATATTCTGACATCTCGGCGAAAGATATAAAGAACTGACTAGAGTTATCCAATCTGTTGTTGTAGAATAATATTCTCAGTTGTACATAGAACAAGCGAAAACAACTGTGGGAGAAGCATACGTCGAAAAAACCCCACCTCGCCATTTAGGTACTACACCAATACGAGGCTGGCCAGGCGAGCCAGTACTCCGAAAGTAGCACTGTGGCGATGGTACGGAGTTGAAAGAGGAGGTATGTGGAAAATGTATTACGTCAGGTTGTTAATTCCGAGTACTTCTGACGTAAAACTACTATACAATATAGGCAGGTCAATGTACGAGACTTGGAACCCTGACGGGAACAACAGCAGTTTCCTGATTGAGAGGAAACCATTGGCTCAGATTAACGTGTAAATATTGGGTTTGCTATGGCAAGAAATTCATATGATGTATAATCGATTTACGACTTGTATCCCTCCGTACTTACATAGACTGGAAATAAACGCTGTGCGGAAAAGATCCTGATGGTGCATTGACATGGGAACTTTAAATCCGAAAACAGTCGTATGTCTCACTACATTAGAGCTATTGTGAGTGTTTAAACCACACGGTTTTGCAACAGACATCGTCCGTAGAATAAGGCAAAGTGCAAAAGTGCAATCCTCCATACGCCAGAGAAACACTCAGAACGTGTTTTCATTCCACTTACCTTGTCTACAGCCATTGTGTTCTTCTATTGTTACATAGACAATTGTAACACGCCTTTGATCTGCACAGATTGTAGTGTCTGTAGTTCTACCTCGCACTTGGTTAAACAACCAGTTCGACTGGCGTGTCTACAGTGGTGGAACCTGTTTCGTCTATGATACTAATCACGTTTATTAATAAGCTATCGAAATGAATATAAATAATGTACAATGCATGAGGACAGGTCCCGTAAATTAATGATATTAGGCTGAAGCGTTCTTCAAGTTTCTCTTGTGTTGCAACTCGTTCTTCTTGATCAACTTCTTTCTTTCGGCTCTCTTTAAAGTTCTAGGGTCAATCAACTCATCGCTGGTGTTCTTGACCTTGTCATCAACCTCAACCAACCATTGGTTATCGAGATCTTTATTTTTACCCTTGTACCCCCACTTAGGCACCCATTCCCCAGAGGCTTCATCATACACCATTTTACCTTCTTTGGCCTTTGGTTTAATACCCTTCTTTGCAGCAAATTGCTCCCATTTCGTTGGAGCCTTGGCCTTAGGAATAGCCTTTTCTCGAGGTAATTGGGTAGTGGGTTCAGGTAACTGGATCAAAGTCATGGTGGAGTTTTGTCCTGTGGATGAGATTTGTGAGTCAGTAGTGGTCTTGACTGGCAAAGACAAGATTTGGTTGATTAATAACTGAACATTGTCTCTGGTCACTGATGTCAAATATTCTTCTCTTTCGGTATCAGATTTTAATTTTGCATTATCTAATGGATTTGGGTCAAAAGTTGCCAAGTTACCAAGATCAAAAGTGTTAGGAATGGGCTTGTCGACCGTCACTGGCTTGTATTCTTTCTCGTCGGACATTGTTGGCTTCAAGATTAGTTTATAGTAGAATTTAATATTTGAAAAATTTATTTCGCACTGAAAATTCCAATCTCATCGCTGTGCGATGAGATGAGGTCTTGATTCACCATTTGCGTATATTCTCCCATAACCAATCTACACAACATGATTCTATATACAAATTACTATGCATCACATCATAGGCGTATTTCGATAAACGATTGTTCGCATTTGGGTTCGAACCTTCTGTTATCTACTACTTTGTAAACTACTTCTCCAGATCCAGATAGACACAATAGTCATGACTGTTATGGCACCACCTGCCATAACCAAATGCTTTAAATTATCCTCTGTTGTCTCGGGCTCATGTTCTAGCCCAGGAGTAGCAGAGCTTGGTAGTTTTGCTGCATCCACGAGTTGAATAAACAACTCGTGCAATGATGTAGTCCATGAGGAAGAAATGTGAAGAGGTGAGCTTAAAAACAAATCTTGGGTATAGGTTTCTGGCTGCACATCAGAACGTTGTTGTTGTTTGTCCAAGTCTGCCTTTAATGCCACGAATACTGATGGGATTTCATCCAAATCAGTGCCGTATTTCTCTCGTAAATTAATCAAGTATTCAAATGATTCCGGATCAGATGAATCATAACAGTAGCATATTACGTCACATTGATCCCGTCTTGATTTGTTTGCTAAAATCGCCGGCTCTAGCTCTCCCAATTCCTCCAAAATCAAGTAACACTGCTTTCCGCCTCGCAACTCAATATCTTTCACGCAAATACGGGGCTTTATTGTTGGTGAATATACTTCGCTGTATGAGTTTCTCAAAAACAGCTCGAGAAGTGACGTTTTACCAGATTTGGGAGCTCCTACAAGGAAACAATTGAACACATTTCTGTCATTCACCGATTGCCGGTAAAATTTCCCCTGTTTTTGTCTTCTTTTTCTGGGCTTGGTGATCTTTAAAGCCCTTGTAGATACCCCTTCGTCAAATCCTAGATATGCAAAATACTCCAACGACGTGCGGTGATCCAAGAATGTTGTCAAGTTCCATTGCGCTAACCATCCCTGTAATGTAACATAACCTTCATCATTACACACAATCGATTGAGGAAACTGTGATTCCTGCCATAATTTAGGAATTCCTGGTGTTGGACAAAACAAATTGTTCAACTCTTTCTCGCTTAATCCTCCATCGTTATCCTTGTCAAACTTCAAAAACAAATCAACCAAGAATCTATATCCAATGGGACTCAATTCCACACTCGAGTTGGGATTCACTTCTAAATCAGGATAGAGGAATTTGTCATGTAATGATAAAGAGTTTGTGTAATGGAATGCTCTCAAAATGCCCCAGATGGTTTCATGACGGCCTCTTTCGGCATACAATTTGTTGAGTAATATAAAGCCATCTTCAGTGATGCCCTTGTTGTCATTTCCATCGGGGTATATGACTTTGTTGATGTTGGAGATGATGTTTTCGAATTCTTCGACCGTGGTTGATTTTTCAAAGCATTTCTGGTGTAGTTCATTGTACTCTTGGAAGTTTAAATATCCATCCTGATCCTTGTCACACAAGAAAAACACTCTTTTCAATGCTGCCACCGCTGCTGGTTTCAAGTTTCCTTCTTTCGAGTCAAATAATGGAGAAATAGGATGGGTAATTGATCTTTGACAAAAGTAAAATGCCTCTACTACGTTCTGGTTCAATTTAGCACTACATCTGACACAAGTTTCCATTTCCTTGAACTCATTGATCAAAGGAATAAACTCATCAGAATTTTGGATTTTGGCAGATACCCCAGATGGCATTAGGTCTGATTTATTGGCACAAAGAATGATCGGTAAATTGACACCGAGAGACCGAAACATCGGCATCCAGTGAAGACTGATCCGCTCATAAGTATAGTGGTCTGAATACACCAACCAGATAACATCAGCCCGTTTCAATTCCTTCTGTAAATTGCCCACATTGGACGATGTGGTGTCAACAATAATCGTTTTGTCTGGAATATACTTCAGTAAAGCAATATCATCGGCGGACTCGGTCAAATCTGGCTTGGATTTCTCGTCGTCGTTGCCTGAGTTTTCTAAACTGTGGACGTAATCGTCTCTGGAGATGGTTATGGGTGGTAGAATTGGTTGTTGGGACGAGGGATTGAAGCTCTGTTTGATTAGACAATTGATTAGTGACGTTTTCCCTACAGAATCATCGCCACATACCACGATTCGTATGGTTTCTTTAGACATTTGCTTAATGTGCCATTTATTAGTCAACCTAACTACTGGGAAAAATCTCAAATAAATTAGCGAGATTTGGCAGGTAAATTTATTGTTTCTACAAAGTGGTAAAAATCATGTTACACAGAGCTTTGGTTGGACGTGTGGGTAGAACTGGCCAAAATATACTTGCTGGTGGTACCAGATGGTACTCCACCGAGCCGTTGATGGATGAATACGAAAAGAAAATTTATGACAAATTGAAAACCCATTTTAACCCAACAAACTTACAAGTGAAGGATGTTTCTGGTGGTTGCGGGTCGATGTTTGCCATCTTGGTTGAGAGTAACCAGTTTAAGGGGATCCCTATAGTCAAACAGCACCGGTTGGTCAACGATCTTTTGAAGGAAGACATTGCCCAATGGCATGGGCTCCAATTACGTACCAAAGCAGCATAAAATCACCATTCTCACTAGAGGTCGATGTAAATAGTTCTATTGATACATGCCGAGAGAGTCAGGTTGTACTGATGGCGTCTCAACACGATGTTTATACAAATAATGTAATGCGTACCGTATCAAAGTCTACAAGTCAGAGTTGTACTAATCTAGTTATTTCTGGTAATATACAGATTTGTGCTATGAAAACTGGGAAACGTCTACTCGACAATTTCCTCCTTTTCTTCGATGATTTCTTCCTTGATCTCTTCGATGGTTTCAACTTGAACGTCGTTGGCCTTGACGGTCTTGTTGGCGAATTTCGATCTATAAGCTCTCCATTGTTCCAAGGCTCTACGACGGGCCAAAATGGCTTCTTTGACAGCAGCATCGGCTTCCATGGCATCGGCTTCTTCGAATTGTGCGCTGTATTCCTTCAAGTTTTGTCTCACCTTCTTTCTGTCAGCAGCATTCAACAACGATGCTGGTCTTGGTCTCCAAAGTAATTCCTTGAACTGATCGGTGGATTGGTCCTTGACAAGGTTACCAGTGAATTCGTAGAGTCTGTAACCGTTATCGATGTTGTGCAACCATGATGATGACCATGCAGCAAGTAATCTACCAGATGGGTCCCAAGAAACATTGGTCATACTACCGTACTTATCGGTACGTAATAATTTGACTTCACTACCAGTCTTTTTGTTAGATTTGTCATCTTCAAAAGCAATATCGTAGAAGTCGAGTTCACCAGAGTTTCTCATGATGGTAGCAACAACGACATATCTACCCTTTGGAGACCAGAGAATGGTGTTAGAATGCTTGTTTTCAACGCTCTTTTGCACTTTGTAAAGAGTGGTAGAAACCTTTCCTTTAATCTTGGTTTCTGGAGCATAGAACGAGATGGTGTTTCTTGGAATAGCAGGGTTATTGTTTCCGTCGTCCATTCTAGAAATAATAATGAATCTTTCTGATCTTGGTTCCCAAGCAAAGTTGACAACAACATCCTTCAATTCTAATTTTTCAACAGGAATATCCTTTTCTGAAGTCTTGAAAAATTCCAAGTTGGTGAAAAGAGTCTTACCAGACTTGGTGTGACGATCAACTTTAACACACAAGGATTTACCTTCGGATTGCCAGTGCATTTTACAGTCACTAACTTGGAACAAGTTGACGGTTCTCAACACTTCTCTGGATGGGATTTGCATCAATGCAACTCTAGCAGTTTGATTGGTCGATTCTGGAGTCCAATAAGACAACACATGTTCACCGGTAGCAGACTTGGAGTTGGCAAGATGGACACCAGCTGGAGCCCATTCAAAGTCCATAATGTCATCAATCTTAACAAGTTTCTTGTCTAACAATTGGAAGGTTTCAGTTTCGTAAATTGCTAAAGCTCCTGGACCTTGACGAGCACAGTACTTGTCATCAAAAGACCATTTGACCAAGGGCCATGGCATTTCTTTTTGGCCTTCCAAATGTGGTGGTAAAGCAAAAGTTCTGGCAGGTTCACCAGTGACCAAGTCCCAAATTACCAACTTGTGGCCCTCACTTTCAGGACCAAATGGGAAACCAGCTCTTTCATTAGGGTTTTCTGGAAGAGTAATTGGAAGTGGAGACAAAGTGACCATATATTTTTCAGTTGGGGAGAAGTCAATAAGACGGACCTGGTTATGAATAAACTTTCTGATCGATCTGAAGTCTTCACCACCCCAAGATTGAATACCTTGAGGATGGATCGAGAACAAAAAGTTACCCTTTGGAGACCATTTAGCATACTTAGAAGTGAAATTCTTTCTTGGTTCGATAACTTCTTCTGGATCCTTTTGTTTTTTGTTCCAGTAGACACCAACAGTTTCAGAGAAATGTAACGCGAATTGGTCTCTTCCAGTTTCGTCTTGTAACCAAGACTTCAAGTATCCATGGTCTTGTAATGGTTCAACTTCTGGTTCAACAAACTCTTGGGAAATGTTACCTTCACGACCATATTTTTCAATATCGCTCAATCTGTTAACCAACAATCTGTGCTTTTGATCCAATTTCTTTCCATGTAATTGTTTGATAGCAAAATCAGCCATTTCAGAAGTCTCAAATTGAACAAACAAATAACCCTTGGTTTTTCCATCTTCAATAGGCATATGAATACCTTCATCACCTTCAACAACTTTACCAACAGTCGAGAACAATTTCTTCAAAACTTTGGTCAACATTGGCACTTTAGCTTCTGGTGCAATTGGTGCACCATCAACAACCACATAGTTGTCTAAATCAACATTGACTTGATATTGCTCCTCCAAATCAGTGAAGTCAATATCATCCAAGTTGATCTCCTTTTCGAGCTCAAGATACTCTTCTTCCGAACTCATTTTTACGATGCTTCGAGACGTTTTAGTTTTGGCTTTATTAACATATATTTGGTGAAAAATTTTATGCGGTGCAAAACGTGTGTGCGATAACCGAATCAATACCCTTTTCGCGCGCTATCGCCTTGGATCAGCCGCCCGTGGTAATTATACTGACATGGCTCGGCCTACGAGTACCACGACAACCCGCTGCGTTGGGTGATGCATCACCTAGCACTTGTATTTTGACTTTAGTGAACAGTAATGTTGTTTTGCACAATTCTAAATCTATATTGAATAATGAAGACTATATATCTAAGTGTTGTTTAGTAAGCCCCGTAAATTGGCATTTTCCAACTCAAGCTCTTTTAGCCTGCGTCTAGCTTGATTGTTCTCGTATACTCTTTGTTCTCTTTCAGCTTTGAATCTCATGGATATTTCTTGTAACTTTATCTTTGATACATCCACTTCTGGTGAGTACGATGAGTCGTATTCGCTAGTATCCAATTGTTTCGATAAGGAGTCGTTTACTTCTTCTAATTGGCTGATTCTCGACACAAGTGATGCGATATAATCGCGTGTTTTTATGTCTTCAGCTTCATTCAGAAGTAGAAGTTTGACATGATCGTTGACAAGGATTTCAACTGCCCGGGCAAAGTATTCAAAGATGTATTTGTGTTGTTCACGAATATATTTTGATCCTCGTTCACTCCACTCAGGCAAGTTCGGATCTTGTTCATCATTCAAATACCGCTTAAGCAAGTTTAATCTTCTTGTTGGCTCTTGGAATGAGTTGTCTTCAGCAATCTTATTGAATGACTTCCATAGCTTGTGGAAAACCGTGACATCGTATGATATTAACTCGTTAAGTTGGTACTCAATGTACTTCAACTTTTTAGTTTCGTGTTCTCCCTCGTTATTACTGTCTTTAATCTTCTGTGTCAAGTCTTGAATTGTTCCTTTCAAACTGTGTTTTTCATCTAACAAGACATCAACAGATCGGGACAATCTTATTCTCTCTGTTTCTAATATACGTTCATGCTCACTAGATTTTGCTAGCTGTGTCTTGATATGATCCCATTCCTTCTCCTTCGATCTCCACATAAGGATTTCTTGTTGTGTTATTTGAAGCTGTTTTGTCAAGGATGCAATTGCCCCTGAGGATTCCAGCTCCAACTTTTCATTTTTACTTTCAAGTCGCTGAATATTATCGTTGAGATGTTTAATCACTTCCTCATAATCTTCGCTTCTGGTGGATTTAGAGGCAATCAGTGCGTCCTGGAGATTTTCTGCATGCAATGCAGGGTTTGTCTTATTAAGTTCAACCTCAGAATTTCCACTGTTCAAGATTGTATTACTTAGGTTATTGAATTTTTCATTCAAGAGTTTAAAATTTGACCTAAGTCTATTTGATTCTTCTGCTTTTTCTAGCAATTGCTTTTCAACAATTGCCCTTTCTGTCTTTTGTTCCTCAACTTGCTTTTTTAACAGCTCCACAGAACCCATTAATGACTCGATAACTTGTATCTGTTCAGTGATCTCATGTTCTTCATTAGCTATGCTTGATGCTGTAATATCAGTCTTAGATTTGAGAACGTCACTCAATTTCGATTCAAATTTTTGTAATTTTACGTCAATTGGTATTTCAGAACCCACGAATTTAGACAACTCTTCTTCTGTAGTCTCATCAATACTTTTGTTTTCGACAAGAGTATCCAATATGCTATCCACAACACGCGAAGACTTTGCAATAATGTCATTAAGTTTTCCTAGTTGCTCGTCTTTACTATGTAACTGATTCTCAAAAGATTCTAAACTTTCGTACAAGTCCTCATTGAGATGGTAAACTTCGTCATAGTTCAGTTTTAAGTTCTTGAAATCGTCTTCCAACTTGTCATACTTTTCAGACACTTCAGATAGCTCTGATTCCTTATTAACAATCCTGCTAATGTCGAGCAATGACGCTACATTTTGGTTTGTTTCACGGCTTTTATCAATTAGATTTTGAATAAATTCTTTGAAGAATTTTAGTTGAATTTTATAACTTGTTATCTCTTTATTCAACTCGTCGATCTTTTGGGAAGTGGTAATTTCTGAACCACCTTGGGTTGATAAGTATGAATTTCTTTTGAAAGCGAACATGTTCCCATCATTGTTTGGTTTAAACCTTGTAGAAGCTTCTGTGGATTTATAGGTCAGTGACAGTACCGACCTTATTTTATTCCAGGGAGATGTCGGGCTCTTAATTTGTTTATTGACTTCATGGTGTTTTTGTGGGGTAAAACTTCGGCTTGGTACATTTGCAAGTAAACGGCTCATGTCGATTTCAGAATCTTGATCCAACTGAGCCATTGTATCATTTATTTCGGTGAAATCAGCATCCAAATTTGGTCGACCAATCACTTCTCTTTTGAACACATTTTTTTTAGTATTTTCAGGTCTCAAGTGTAAAGGTGATAGCTTGGGTTCACCTTGGTTTGCGTCAAGACATGGCGATGATGTTTTCGATAGGAACGGATCAATATCTTCTTTAGAAGAAAGAAATTGCGTAGGATTTCGCAACTCTGTCTGTTTCGTAGATGAGTCTTTAGTTGTAGGGATTGTTGATTGGGTATCAATAGAATTCTCGAGGTTTTTATTCCGTATAAAACTCTGGTTGTCGTTTTCGTCGAATGAATCAGAACTATCCATTTCTTGATCAGAAAACCTGCTTGGGGATTGCAGTTGTTCATTTCGAGAGGGTGACAAAACACTTAAATCTTGCAATCTTTCATTTAGACTTTGGATCGACTGTTCTTCACAATTGTCAGATTCATGGTCCTTTTCGGGACGGTTTATCTCCGTATTTGGTATACTAACTTGTTCCGATGAGTTGAATGGATCGTCATTGAAGTTGGAACGAATCTGTTTAGGGTTTATCTTGATCTCTTGTATTCTTTCACTAGGAGTTGGTGTGTCTAATGACCTGGAAGATTTGACAAATTCCGACAGCAAATTGTACGAATCCTTTGTCTTTGCTGATGAAGTCAGTGGTGCACTGAACAGCTTCTTTGGTGATAATGACGCAATTATATGTTCTTTGTTTAGTATCTCATGAGGTTGGAAGTCAGGTAGATGTGATCTTTGTGGAGACGTATTCAACAAAGAATTGCTCAAAGTTCTGTAATTTAAATCAAATCCGAATGGCGAGTTCGTACCTGATGCCTTTATTTGAGGATTTTTGAAGCTTTGATCTGGATGCTCTTCTGAATCAATCGAACTGACATACTGGAGCTGGCTGGAAGAATGGAAAGAATCGTTCGGTTGTTGCGATTGCACCTCTTTGGAATGCGTACTTTCGCTGATGCTATTCTCGTTATCTGATATGAGGTTGTTTGCGTTAATGTGGGACGGGTTACTTGAAGAGGTGGATTCGTTAGAGCTAGTAGAATCGTCACGCAGTATCAGTTCAATTGGACGTATATCGTCATTATTTTCCGTCACGTCAGAAATATCAATAGGCATGACACATCTAGCTTGTTCAAATAACACCAGCTACAGAGGTTGTGGTGCTGTCGTAAATGGATATTTGGATTTTTACCGTGTTGTTTTGGTTTTATATTTGATCTGCGAAATGCGATTCCTGTAAAGGAAATTCTAAACGGCCAAATACAATGTGCCATCAAGTTCGCCAAAAACTGCGACAAATGTGGTACTAGCAGGGTTAAGTATTGGTCTTTTACATCAATTATCGCTACACAACAAAAAAATGTGCCGGTTTCTACAGTCAATTCTCACATAACCCAGATTACATCATCGATATCAAATGTCTGGGGTTTCCCTAGCTTTTCATGGACTTATATTGTTACGCTCCTCTAATAATGCAGAGCTATATTCGTTGTTTGATTGTGTGGACTTGGTCTACCTAGCATTATATTTTAGAATAGTTGTCATTCAATTTCGTTGCTGATGTATTGGATTAGTTTTCGTCATCTTCCTCGTCTTCTTCGTCCTCTTCTTCGGCAGCCTTTCTTGCTTGGGCCACTAACTCGTCTGGAACGAACTCATGCTTTCCATTGGTGGCATGGCTCACCCATGATATTTCCAATTCGTAATCTTTGTCTTTATTGTCTTCATGGGCTAAGTGGATAATTCTGGCCGCATGTTTGACGGCTTCCTCGACTGTCACCTCTTCGTAGTTCAACTTTTCTAATTCTGACTTGGCAATTTGTCTACCTTTACCGGTGGCAGCCCCACTGTACCCCCAGCACGCACCACTTGGCTCGATCATATATAAATGTGGACCATTGGCATCAATCCCTCCAACAATCGATACCACCCCAAACGGTCTCACTGAGTTGTAACAGGTGTAGTTTTGTACAAAAATCCCCAATCTGTCCATCAAATGAGGCACAGAAATCACGGTTTTGTAAGTCGACTTGAACGTTCTAGCTTCGTCTCTACCTCTATTCACAAAGTGACGACCATCCGGTAATAACCCAGAGTACACCACTCCGACGTGTCTATCAATAGTTTGAATTCTCTTGTTTCTACCCGGAACCAATAACTTCGAGTTTATGATCTTTTCTACCGCCAAAACAACTCCATCTTTACACTTGATACCAATCGAGGTACCACCATTTTCTACCGCCTTCATGGCATACTCTACCTGGAAGTTCCTTCCATCTAATTGTTAGTACTGCTTCAAAAACACTGGTTTGTAAGAGCACAACCTATCTGGGCAAGTCACCACATTCTTGTAAACACGATGTCGACCATCGTCATCAAAATAATTGACCCTGGTTGTGTTACACTACAGAAACAAGCTGACAAACCATATTACTTGTGCTTATCATAAGAGTCTCATTAAAACCAATTGGTTCTTTGTGGCATTCTGCTTCTTCTAACAAAGTCCAATTGCCTCTTAGTACATACCTGGCGAGAAGACACTATTTGATAAATCGTACCCAGTACCAATTGAAGTCTAAAACGTTAGTAACGTGGACATAAATTGACCTAAAAATGGCTAGGTCTAGCCAATGTAGTCCATTGACATCATTTCGCAAGACAAAACATACCATTCTCTGCTAATTTCTGTGTATCTTATGGGTTCCGTCCAATGGTGGAAAATTGTATATCGCCACTGTAGATTTAACGAAAAGTGAGGGTAGTGTACTTTGGACGAATCTTAACTCACGAAATCTGGGACCAGAATCTAACCGCAAGAAACCACGCTTGGCTGTTGGTTTTGGTGGCACTTTCAATATGGCAATACAGTTGAAATGGCCGATACTTGGGGTCATTGTATGTTTGATTTTTTTTCTGGATTTTTTTGGGCCAATTTGACCATGTTCTCCTACTAACCTTCTAGGTTCCATGTATTCTCATAGCAGGGTTAGCTTATGGTAACCATTACTTTGTTTTCAGACGCAATCTCTCATATTCTGAACAGGTGTGGTTTGAGGTAGCAGTGACAATGGTGTGGGTATCGTATTTAATTGCGATTTTCAAGCTGCCAGGACTGCCACCACCCAACTTTATGCCCAACTCTGGAGAGTGGAAACGGTGGTGTAAAAAGTGCAACAATTTCAAGCCAGAACGAAGCCACCACTGCAAAACATGCAACATGTGTGTGCTTAAAATGGACCATCATTGTCCCTGGACGATGAACTGTGTAGGGCATGAAAACTTGCCACACTTTATGCGGTTTTTGGCATGGGTAACAGCCGTCACAGGATACGTGTGTTATCAACACGGAGTTCGAATAATGCATTATTACAATGATAGTGATTTGCCAATGTATTTGGTGAGAAAATCGGAAATGTACGCCGTAATTGTAATGGCACCAATAAACTTGTTTGTGTGTGTTTCTGTGGGGATACTATTCATTAGGTGTTTGGTTAATTTGACCAAAGGAATGTCGCAAATTGAGATCTGGGAAATGGAAAGAATCGAAAGCCAGTTCCATACTGAGCGGTTGTGGCTTCAGATCCGAAAGAACTACCAAAAGTTGTACAATAAGCCAATGCCTAAGTTGTCTTCATGGAAACAAAATTTCGATTTCTTAGACACTGACGAAGTTGAAGAGCAGGAAATGATTACCGAAGATAATATGCCACATAAGCATGAAGAGGAAGAAGTGGAAGATCCAATTGTGCCGAAGAATTTTACCATTGATGATTTGATATTTCCGTATGATCTTGGAATAGTGAAAAACATTACTAGCTCCTGTGGTTCGCCATGGACATGGATACTACCATGGGGAAAACCGAAACATAAAGGATATCATTTTGAGAAGAACGAGTACATGGATGACGAGCAAATGGCATTGCCATGGCCCCCAGACGGGGGCCATATGGAATTCACTACTAACGATAACAATATCGAAGGTATTGAAGTAAACTACGAAAACATTTCGTTGATAAAGAAACGGTTGGATCCACGCACCACAATGTCACGGAACGAATGGAGCAACGATCTAGGAGAAACGCTAGATGACTTTGGAGTAGACATTGGTGCCGAAGACGAAAATGACGAACTACAATCATTGCGTAATATATAGAAATGCATCACTACGTTGGCCATGATTACAATGTCTTGGGCAGTTCAAATAAGTTCAGACGATGTAATTCTCGCTACAGTACTGCCTCGAACCGTAAAACAAAGTTTCAGTGATGAACGTTCGTTCCGCTCGCAGCTTGGCCCAGCAAGTCCTGATTTGGCTTCCACCAATTCTAGACTAGTTGACAAGTCAGTCTACTGTGGTGCTAGTATACGAATACAGTAAGGATGCTACTGTGGTTTGGCACACTATATGTGCATAGTACGTACTTCATCTCGTATATTTCTTCTCCACCTACGCCCTGTGCGAAACTGTGTCCGTTCGTCAGTGAAACTGCTTCCGTTTATTAGTTCGTTGCAATGACTGGCCGTGCAGATATTCCCTATTCTCGCTGTACAACAACACCTCTATATGTTGCGATGTCTCATCAGGGTTGAACCTGTTTCACCAGTTATGCGGCAGTTACACGAAACCGTCAAATTGGCCTCCGATGTCCCACTTGTTCCACACTCACATTCTCCAACACCGTCCGCTCACTGAACCGCACCGCCACAGTTGTCCTACTATCACAATACCCTTCGCCACGTTGGCAGGATGATATCCGCGCTACCATCTCCGACAATAAGTTGGCATGCACGGTTGGCAGTTACTGTGCTGGCAGCAGGGATGCGTTGACGGATGGAGTGCACAACGACCGGACTATGGCATTTCACCTGATTTAACGGAATTTGGTGGTAAATATTGTTTGCGATATTCACGTGAATACATGCAATTTACAAATCAATTAATGAAATGGGACAATATTTAACGGCATATAAATGGAGTGGGAGGATATTTTCACTTGAATTGTAGTTCATATTTTCCTTGTATATCAACACAAATATATTGTAAACCATGTCGCCAACTAACACTTTGAGATTAGGATCTGTTGCACCAGATTTCCAAGCTGAAACTTCCAACGGGCCAATCTCGTTCCACGAATTCATTGGTGACAGCTGGGCAGTTTTATTCTCTCACCCAGATGACTTCACTCCAGTGTGTACCACCGAATTGGGTGCGTTTGCCAAATTGGAACCGGAATTTGCTAAGAGAAACGTCAAGTTGATTGGGTTGTCTGCCAACGGTACCGAATCGCACAAGGCCTGGATTAGAGACATTGATGAAGTCACTGGCTCGAAATTGACTTTCCCAATCATTGCTGACCCAGAAAGAAAGGTTGCTCACTTGTACGACATGATTGACTACCAAGACGCCACCAATGTCGACGACAAGGGGGTTCAATTCACCATCAGATCTGTTTTCATCATTGACCCATCTAAGAAGATCAGATTAATTTTGGCTTACCCTGCTTCCACCGGTAGAAACACCGCCGAAGTCTTGAGAGTTGTTGACTCTTTACAAACCGGTGACAAACACAGAGTTACCACCCCAATCAACTGGGTTCCTGGTGATGATGTCATTGTCCACCCAAGTGTTTCTAACGAAGAAGCTAAGACATTGTTCCCTAAATTCAGAATCATCAAGCCTTACTTAAGATTAACTCCTTTGGAAATTGAACAAAAATAAGCCGGTCTTACAATAGATTAATACACATACGCGTTGAGCTTTATTTACACTTGTAGAATACATGGTGCCTTTCTCACCCCTCGAAACAGTTTTCGCATACTCGGTGGACCATTGGCGGCAGCTGGGTGAAAACCTCGCAGTTCGCAGTGTCGACTGGTGGGGGGTACTCGTGCACTTCCAATGACTCTGCATCATGTCGCGGTAAACCTCGAGAAATTACCGTGATGCTGGACGTTGTTCCAACTAGTGCGTATTCTTCCTCTCACCCACCACAAGCAGCATCGCACAGCACCCCTTTTTCCGATGCCTTTCCGGACCCGCCTTTCTGTAACTCTATCGCTACGACTTTCGCATATCATGTCGTTCCAAATGACGCAGCCACTTAGATACTTACTGATTGGTGTTTGCAAGATAATGTCGTACAAATTTGTACGCGAATCTACCCCAACAGACACCCTGGTTAGACCCTGAGGTCTCGACTTCTAATTTATTATTTTACATACTATACAACCTCATAAACCAGTTAAAAGATATTTTACAATGGTGACCCTAATTACATTTCTATGTCATCATTCATCCCAAAGTAGTTTTCGTGCTCCGTGAACGTAGGGATATCGTTATTGGAGTTACCAAATTGGGCATGGGCGTTTTTGAACCCGTCAATGACGTAGTTCTCTGCCTCTGTATCTGGTGACAATGTAATGTTGATGGATTGGGGAGTGGAGGGTAGTTGAGGTTGTTGCTGTGGTTGGTGCTGGGTTTGCGGTTGAGGTTGAGGCTCGGGGAAGTTCCAGTCCAACTCGTCAAAACTGCAGTCCTGGAACTTCTGTATGATTTCTCCGTTGTCATTGGTTGTGATTCTTAGTGACCCCCATGGTGTTATCTTGATGTACCCACCCTGAGGATGGTAGTAGATGGGCCACTCATCGCTCGTGGAATACAACTGCTGGTCTTTTTCATTAATGAATTTTTTCTGGGGGACCTCGTCTTCTTCTAGCTTACGTTTATCCATGCTGAAACCAGATGTGTAGTAAAATGACCGTGGATGCTGTAAAAATTACCGGTTTGTTCTCAATGTAAAATCGCTTTCACTAATACTGAGTGAAAATTATATGGTATATGATGGTGAAAAACAAACCTGCCAACTAGAAAACCAGACCTTTTGTACAATTATGTAGATGGGAACGACCTTTGATGGAATTGGTTGTCAAAATGCAAACAAAAACTTTTCCTTGGTAACTGCGATACTATAGATTTATATACTATATGTATCCTACAAAACCACTACACAAAATTTCCATTCCTCTTACAATATATATACCTGAGTTGTATGTAGTATGGAAAATAAATTTCTTTTAATTTCACCAATTTTGTGTTAATTATTTGCATCCGGGTTACAATTTGCTGGCCGCACGCGATCGCTGGTCGCGATATCCGTGGACGCACCCGACTGCAGATGACCTTAGTGGGTTCGATTCTGGCTCTAGATTCTTGCACCTCCCTCCTTTATAGGAAACACAGATTGTTGCAAATACGACAGGGAGCCAAAAACGAGTTTCAATGTTGTTGTTCACTATTGCATCGCGTAACGCAAATTGTGGAACTGCTGGAGCTGGTTAGATACTGTTACACCTGGTAATGTTTCCGTGTTGTCGGTTCAAGTTTCGTTCCCTAAACCGAACTACACAAGGCCCACTTGGGTTCTGGTTGTAATCTAAGACTCCGGCAGTCGGAAAACAGTACCACGAGTTCTGTGTGGTTCTAGTGGAGACGGCGATAACAAGCGCTACATTGTTGTTTTTGCCGTTATCATGCCTCCTTTCGCCAGCACCATTGCCGGTACTGGCGCTTACCTCCGTAACCACCTGTCCAGCCAATACTGAGTCAAACAGGGCGATGGCAATATGCACGCTTGCTCATCAAAAATTTGTGTCCGTCGTGGGCTTGGATGTCACATGATTGCGCACGTGACTTTTTTATTTTCATGGTAAATTTCTATCCAATGAATTAATACCATTTTGTCAAGTGGAAAAACTTGAAAAATATTGATTATTCAAGAAATTAATCTAGACGAAGTAATTACTTTGGGAATAGAATTGGATTTACTATGTTAAGAGTCAGATCCTTACCAAAATTGCCATTGTTGTCGGCCTTCTCCCGTAGTGGAAGATTACTTTCCACCACTAGGGTTAGATTAAATGCTGCACCAGAAGATGACAGAAAGCCTTTTTACAATGCTATGGGTACTCCAGCACAGAGATATTCCAACGAACCAGGTACTCTCGGTAAAACCACTTTCTCAGAAGTCTTGGACGAAGTCGACATGACCTACGGTACCGATGATGATCCAAAAAAAGTTGCAAAACAAAACAGTAAGATCAGACATTTCACAATCAACTTTGGTCCTCAGCATCCAGCTGCCCACGGGGTCTTGAGATTGATTTTAGAATTACACGGTGAAGAAATCGTCAGAGCTGATCCTCACGTCGGTCTTTTACACAGAGGTACTGAAAAATTGATTGAATCAAAAACATACATGCAAGCATTACCTTACTTTGATAGATTGGATTATGTTTCTATGATGACTAACGAATTGGTGTTTGCTTTGGCTGTCGAAAAATTGTTGAATGTTGAAGTTCCTTTACGAGCCAAATATATCAGAACTTTATTCGGGGAAATCACCAGAATTTTAAATCACTGTATGTCTGTTCTTTCCCATATTATGGATGTCGGTGGTTTGACTCCTTTCTTATGGGGTTTCGAAGAAAGAGAAAAATTGATGGAATTCTACGAAAGAGTTTCTGGTGCAAGATTGCACGCTGCCTATGTTAGACCAGGTGGTGTTTCTCAAGATTTACCAGCAGGTTTATTGGACGATATTTACATGTGGGCAACCCAATTTGGTGATAGAATAGATGAAGTTGAAGAATTGGTCACCGATAACCGTATCTGGAAAGATAGAACTATAGATGTCGGTGTCGTCTCCGCTGAAGATGCATTAAACTATGGTTTATCCGGGGTCATGTTGAGAGGTTCAGGTATTCCTTTTGATGTTAGAAAATCTCAACCATACGATGCATACGACTTGGTTGATTTCGATGTTGCTGTAGGTGTCAACGGTGATTGTTACGACCGTTACTTGATCAGAATGGTTGAATTCAGACAATCTTTGAGAATTATTCACCAATGTATTAACGACATGCCAGAAGGTCCAGTCAAAGTGGAAGATTACAAGATTGTTCCACCACCAAGAGCATTAATGAAAGAAGACATGGAAGCTTTAATTCATCATTTCTTATTATTCACTAAGGGTTTCGCTGTTCCACAAGGTGAAACCTATACTGCTATTGAAGCTCCAAAGGGAGAAATGGCGGTGTATGTTGTTTCTGATGGTTCCGAAAGACCATACAGATGTAAAATTAGAGCACCAGGTTTTGCTCATTTAGGTGCATTTGATCATATTTCTAGAGGTAACTTGTTAGCTGATGCAGTTGCTATCATCGGTACTATGGATTTAGTGTTCGGTGAAGTTGATCGTTAAAATCGTTAACGGTAGTAAATATATCACGAAAGTTTTAATTTATTTGTTTTAGAGGGTTCACGATAATTAAATTGAAACTATACAACAATTCAATCTTGAATTGCGGTAAACCAATGTTATTTCCATGACTTGATTTACGTACGACTAATATGGGTGTTAACTTACCCTGCAATCTTTTATACAC
>ERZ778017.1862-NODE-1862-length-18975-cov-87.348679_pt1 | contig 18975 bp, 10 predicted proteins | sample MGYA00375747_ERZ778017 | MGnify/ENA primary metagenome ERZ778017 (study PRJEB29350, sample SAMN05509838) | bioreactor metagenome | biome: bioreactor; material: wastewater | place: South Africa: University of Cape Town | collected 2014-03-17 ...
AAGTATTTAACAATGGGATTTTTAAAGGATTTAAAACATTAATACCAAGAGGTGGCCAAACAGAACCTAAAACAACACTTGGTGATAAACTAGCATGAAAAAAAGCCCAGAAAAAAGAAAAGAAAAACATGACTTCAGATATTATAAATAATATTACACCAAGCCTTAAACCCTGCTGAACCTTTTTTGTATGATAACCACTAAAAGTACTTTCACGGATTACGTCTCTTCATCATACAAACATCATAAGTAAAATTAAAAAAAAACCAGCTAAAGACAATAAATTACCATAAAAGTAATTGTGCATATGCATAACCATACCAAAGGTGAACATTAAGGCTGCTATAGAAGAATAAAGAGGTCACGGGCTTCTTGTAACAATGTGGAAGCTATGTTTTTGGTTACCCGCAAAATGAACTCTACAGTTATGATACCACCATTTATTATTTAAATCAACCAATCTTATATCATTATTATATACATTATTAAACTTTTTTAAAAAAAAATCGTAATTTAGTTTCATTGAAAAATTATTTTTTTTACATTATTTCGCCCACATACAGTTTATAATATAAGGGGGTTTAGAGTACAAAAAAGTTAAATACAAAAATATTAAAAATTTACGCATACATAGCGGAATTTTAAAATTTAAAATTGAAAATATCTACCAACCAATACCTACCACCTTACCCGCTTTCTTTAATTAGACCACCAAACCGGCATTAATACACTTTATAGTTTTTTTATAAATCTAAATAAAGACATTTCTCTATCATATTTTATTGATTTATACCCGCTTAAAAAAAATTATAATCTTTAGTTTTAAATTTGGAAAAACATAAAGACATAATCTTAGAGTTACGAGTTATCGAATCGGAAATATAATAATTATTATTAACTGAAAAAAAGGAAAAAAAATGGTAAAACGACTGTTCGTAAAAACTAAAAAATCTGAATGTTGAGGATCTCCTATACAATATAAACGGTGTAGATTCAGAAAGGAGTGAAATCAAATCGAATGAGGTTCTAACTTTAAAATAAGAAAAACCAAAATTATCGATCAAAGCATTTAAAATTTTTCAGTCATCTCTAGAATTACCGGGGTTGAAAAGAACCTTTTTAGTTTTCTGGACAATGGCCAATGAGTTAGAATAGAAAGTATTTTTTTCAATAAAAGAGGTACTAGGGAGTATTAAATTTGAATTTACCGCGTTTATATCCCCGTGATGCCCCTGGTAAATTTGAAAAGCAGAAGGGTTTATTAAAGCCACCTTATCGAAGTTTAAAATAAAATTTATAGAAAAGTTCAAAAGGTTGCTATTTTGCGAATGTGTAGATGATATGTTAAACTCCCTAAGTGCGAAGTATGAAGAATCATTAGATACAATGTTTAAACCATTTCAATCACCAGAAGATATATTAGTAAAACGAAATAAAGAATTAAACAAGGTATTTTTTAATAAAGAAGAGGAGTCACCTATCAAAAACATAGGCTTAGAAGAAAACCCTCTTGAAACTTTAGTGCTCAATCAGTGCGATCCCTCTAAAACTTGTAATAGAGTTTTAGAAGAACTAGAGATGTGTTTAACAAAATAATTAAAATTAGAATAAAAACCTATAACAAAAACAGGTAGCATTTTTTTACTGACTAACTGTTTGAGCTTAGAATTAATAATAGGTAATTCAACCCTTAAATTAACATCCAGCAACATACAAAAGTCGGATTCGTCTAACCTGGTTAATGGCGTATTAAATGAGTAAAGTGAGGTGAGGTCATTACAAACTGAACTTTGAATATTTGGTAGAAAAAAATTAGAGCCGTTTAGAAGTAAAAACCGTTTAAATATATAAATCGTCTCCAAATCTAAATGATCTCCCATATAACCACGTAAAGGAATCAAAGAAGATTTATTATTAGCTGTTATAAAACTATAAAAAAGCTTTTTTACAAACAACATAGCTTTTTTTCAGCCGATTTTTAAAAAAGTGCGATTCACCTTTATCATGGGGTCATATAAACGTTGGCGTCTAAAAGAATCATACGAGAAACGTATTTTATCTGTAATCCAATCCTCATTCAACTCATAATTTATTCTGGGAAGTATACGCATAATTTTAGTACCTCTAACATCAACTCTTATATTGCTATGAAGAGAATCCAAAACATCTATTGAATTGTAACTCTTTAACTCTCACGGCCTTGATGTAAATGCGAATGGTTTTGAGGTTAACGCACCAACAGGACATAAATCAATAACATTACCTGACAATTCGCTTCGCATCAAATTTTCGATATAGAAACCTATTTCCATTTTAGAACCCCTACCAGTGATGCCTAAAATATTAATACCGGCTACTTCGTTACTAAATCTAACACAGCGGGTACAATGTATACACCGATTCATAATAGTTTTTATAAGAGGACCACAATCCTTATCCTCTACTGCCCTCTTAAATTCGTAAAACCTACCACGATCACTTCCAAAAACTATAGATTGATCCTGTAAATCACACTCACCCCCCTGATCACAGATTGGGCAGTCCAGAGGGTGGTTAGCTAATAAAAATTCAAGTACAGATTCCCTAGCTTTCTTTACCTTCAAGGTATTTGTATAAATACTCATTGAATTAGAAACATTAATTGCACATGAGGCTAACGGTTTAACTTGTTTTAAATCCTCTACTAAACACATACGACAATTACCAGCAATGGATAGTTTTTCATGAAAACAAAATCTAGGAATATCAACTTTATTTTTCAAGCAAGCCTGTATGAGTGTTAACTTATTATTTATTGTATATTGAAAATCATTTACCTTAAAGGAGATATTTTTCATTAGGTATTTTGTTTTTTACTACCAAAAGATAAAAATACTACTAAACTTAATAAACACATAAATAAACCAAAATTAAAAAATGCGTTAAAATCTGGAAAAAATAAAGAAAATACTAACTTAACAAAAAACATTAAACCTAGTAGAATAATAAAAATATAGTTATATAAAAACCCTGTTTGGAGCGAGCTAAGCAGAGCAGAAAATTTACTAATTAATCTAACAAGGCTTAAAGGCCCGAAAAGTTCAATTAAACCCCTATCAATAACCTTAAAGGTAAGAAGATAAAATGCGCTTAATAGGTTAAATACAAAAATATTATTGTATAGAAGGTCAAAATACCACTTTTTAGCTAAAAAGAAATAGGCATAACGAAAAAATCTATTCTTAACAACAAAAAAACTATAATCATATATTACAAAATAAACAAGTAAAGAGAAAGAAAGGCCTGCTAAACTAAAAGCTAACGGAATTAACTTATAATAATAATCTAAAAATTCTGCATATAAAATATCAGAATTAATATAAAGGTTAAAAATTGAATTTGCTCAAAAATCAGTACCTAATCCAATAAAAAGATCTTTAAAAATAAAGCCTATAAAAATACTTAAAAAACCTAAAAAACCCAATACATAAAAAATGAATGAAGAAGACTCGTGAGAAGAGCTGATGGCCCTAACATACGAGTTAGGTGTTGCAAAAAAAACAAGATATACTAACCTAATAGAATAAAAAGAAGTTATGAAGGCAGCAAACACACCTAATCAATAAACAAAAAAACTATTAATTGAAAATTTGGAGAAGGCTATCTCTAAAACCACTTCTTTAGAATAAAAACCAGTTAAAAACGGAAACCCTGTCAAAGATAAAGAACCGACTAAAATAGCTACATATGTTAAAGGCATCAACTTCACTAAACCACCCATTTTACGCATGTCTTGTTCGTCTAAAAGTGCATGAATAACCGATCCCGCACCAAGGAATAAAAGCGCCTTAAAAAAACCATGATTAAAAAGATGAAATAAACCAACAGAGTAATTAGACATACCACAAGCAAAAAACATATAACCTAATTGGCTACAGGTTGAATAAGCTATAACTTTTTTTATATCATACTGGACTAAACCGACAGTACCTGCAAACAAGGCCGTCAAGCCGCCTATTAAGGATACCAAAAATAAACCAGAATGGCTATACTCTAATATAGGAGAGGATCTTATAAGGACAAAAACCCCCGCAGTAACCATAGTTGCGGCGTGAATAAGCGCCGAAACAGGTGTTGGCCCCTCCATAGCATCAGGTAATCAAGTATGAAGTCCCAGTTGAGCTGACTTACCAATTGCCCCTAAAAATAAAAAAATGACAATAAGGTCAACTCTACCAAATTTAAAACCTAAAAATGATATTTCCGGCTGAACACTAAGGAACTGAATTAGATTAAAAACAACCCCAAAATCAAAACTTTTAAAAAAGAAAAACATTATCAGAAGCGAAAAATAAATTCCGAAATCACCAAATCTATTCACTATAATAGCCTTCATAGCTGACTTATTCGCCTGTACTCTTGTGTACCAGAAATTTATCAAAAGGTAAGAAGACAGGCCGACACCTTCTCAACCAAGAAATAATTGTACAAAATTACCCGACGTTACTAACATAAGCATAAAAAATGTAAATAAAGAAAGATAACCTAAGAAACGTATTATATGGGGGTCTCCATTCATGTAATCAATTGAATATAAGTGAACCAACAAGGAAACAAATACGACAAGCACGAGCATAACAGAAGTAATGCTATCAAATAAAAAAAACCAATTTAATTTTAATAAACCTAAATGGAATCAAGCACCCAAATCGATATAACAAACTGATTTATTTATTCCCACCTCGTAGAATATCCAGAAAGAAAAAATTGCCGACAGAAACATATTGACTATTAAAATAAATAAAACACGTTTTCCTAAAAACTTACCTAAAAGACAAGAAATAAAAAGATTTAATAAAGGGAACAGTAAAGGTAGTAGATACATTCTTAATTTAATAAAGAAACAGAGGTTTTTAAATCTCGCAGCGATTGTCTAAAAATAACCTGCCTTTTTATATTAATATTTTGGTTTAATACAAGTATGATTGAACCAATCATAGATATTAATAATATTAAACTAATAACTAAAAATATAAAAAATGTATAGGTATAAACCAATCAACCTAAAATTTCTGTATTAGTTACCTCAAAGCTCAAAGTTAGAAGATTAATTGAAAACTCGTTCAACTTAACAAAACAAAAAAACGAATCATTTTTATATATAGTATCGATAAGCTCATAATTAGCAATTTGAAAATCCGACATAATCGGAACAGTGTAAATACCATTAACTAATAAACCCGCTATCGGGTTTATTTCGGAAAAATTCGGTGCAAGTTTATGTACTGAATAAAAGCCATTATTTAAAAATAAACTAAAAACCTCAATTATACTAAAGTTAAACCCAAAAGCAAAAAGCTGAAATAAAAAACAACTGCTAATTAATAAACCAGCTGGGATGTACCTCCAAAAAACCTCGTCCAACTCTAAAATTTTTATATTCAACATCATAACAACAAAAAGAAACAAAACAGCTATAGCGCCCACATAAACAATAAGAAATATAATCGCTATAAATTCAACACCCAACAGTATTAAAACAAATGTAACATTACAAAAAACCAAAATCAAATACAAGATTGAATGAATAGGATTTTTCGACGCAATGACCATAAAACTACAAAATAAGGCTAAAAGACAAAAAATTATTAGCAAATAATTTGTTAGCATTCTTAAACATTTTTAAATAGATATATAAATAAAGGTGGAATCGAACCGCCGCCTTAAATCCAGAGATTTAATACTCTACCACTAAGCTATTTAACAGTGCAAATCATTTAAATTGGGTAGGAATGGAATCGAACCACCGACCTATGGTTTTTCAGACCATCGCTCTACCACTGAGCTACCTATTATAATAATTTTTACCTATTTACAGATAAAAATTTTGTATATAAATTAAAAGACATAGGTTTAGTTAAAGATAACTCGTCAGGGTTTCTAATTAACATAGCAACTAATAGCTTGTAATCCGCCTCAATAAAGGTCGGTAAATTTATAATAACTTTTCGGTGTTTTAGCTGGGATTTAATAAAAAAATATAACTTTTTAGAGTATTTTCTGTTAAAAGAAACAATCTCGTTAAAATTTAAATTATAAGCCGGGTAATTAATAATTTTATTATTAACAAATACATTACCATGCTCAATAAATTTTTTTATAAAATATACGGACGGAAAAAGATTAAGCCTCATAAGAAAATTATCCAATCTACCCTCTAACATTAAAAATACAGCAAAAACGTTAGCCTTTGACAATTTACGCGCTGAACTATAAACTTTAAAAAAATCCACCACTTTTCGGAAACCGAAAAATAAGGAAACTTTCTTATAATAAATATTTTTTAAAGCAAACAAAGACCACTTCTTGGTTTTTTTTTTAGGTGCGGCTATATGAACAGAATAAAAGAAAACCCGCTGTTTTCGAAGATTCAATTTTTTTTTTATTATAAATTGCAAATTATTTGTTCTTAAAAAAACTTTTGACCTATAAAGTGTTAACCTTTTATTGGCATCAACAATAGGGAATTGTAAAGACTTAGCTTGGTTATAAATATTTAAATACGTACAAACTCGATAAACAATTGTATAAACTCTACCTAAACTAGAAAAATTGGTATAAAGTATGTTAAATTTTAATAAACTAACAATTTTTGAACTTCTAAAAAAAAACTTGCGCTTACACCTAAAACTTATATCCCCTAAAGATAACGGAAAACTAAAAGTCTTTTTCCTTTTAAAAAAAAAAACACGAATATTCTTTCTAAAAAACTTAAGCAGTAACAAAGTGTAGTTTAAGTTTTTTAGAAATCCTCTACGAAAATATTTAAATTTAGTTTTTATCCTTAAACGATTTCTTAAAACTACATCTCTATAGTTTAATAATATTGATCGTTTATTATAAGAAAACGACTTCTTACTTATTATATGACCTCATAATTCATCCTGATATTTTTTGTATAATCTATGCTTATAAAATTTAAACATTTAAAAAATTTAATATTTAAAGTAATTTAGCCTTGAAAAAATGTTTTTTTCGACTTATATATCAAATAAAACATCAATTAAAAATTTTTACCGTTTGAGTTCGAAATGATTTCAGGTAATTTTATTAAACATTATTTAAAAAAATATTTATTGTAGAGGATTATCTTGCCAGAAAAAACAAACTATAATTTCAAAAAGAATTTATTGACTATTTTTTTTAAGCGCAAGGTTAACAATTCAATAAACGCTAAAACTAGGCGCACTTCAGTTATCTTTTTATTTATATTAAATTAAAATTTTTAAAATAAATATAGACGTAGTTGTAAAAATAAATAGGATTAACCACATAAACTTCTATAGGCATAAATGCGTGATTAACACCACAAAGTTCGCTACATTGACCATAAAAAGTACCTGTATTTTTTAAATATAAAGAAGTTTGATTTAATCTTCCAGGAACAGCATCGACTTTAACACCAAAAGAAGGAACAGCCCAGCTATGTAAAACATCAGAAGAAGTAATTAAAAGCCTAATATGTGTATTTTTTGGTAAAAACAAAGGCATATCAGTTTTTAATAATCGTAAATCACCTAGATTTAACTCAGCCTCGTGTATCATATAACTATCAAATTTAATAGTTGTTTCTGGAATTACCATAGGTATATATAAGTAACTTAATAAAGAACGATCTTTTAAGTAACCCATATCCTTGTACATCATCTCCATAGCAGCAAAACGGTCAATAGAATCATAATCAAATAATTTATTAGAATAAACTACAGAATAATCCGAATATTCGTAACTCCAATACCATTGATGACCTATTACCTTAACAGTTAATACGGGATCAATAATTTCATCCATAGCGTAAAGTAACGCAAAAGAAGGAACAGCAATAAATAAAAGTATAAAAGCTGGTAAAATAGTTCAAATTATTTCTATAGTTGTACCGTGGTTTATATTATATGTTCTATTAACAACGTTAAAGGATAAATTATCTTTATAAGTATTTATTAATGTGGTAAACAAAGAGATATTTTTCGATTCTGGAAGGTCATTATTTAACGCACCGTAATAGAATTTTCTATAAGTTGAAAATAAAAGATAACCAACTACAAATAGTATAACAGCTAAAAAAAAAAGTATATGATCGTGAAGTTTTATAATACCGTAAGCAATGGGGGTTGTAGGATCTTGAAAACCGATTTTTCAAGAGTTAGTATGATCGTTTAAACACAGTAAAGAATCATAAAAAGCAAAAAAAACAAATAAAATAACTATAAAAAATGCAAAAAATGTCTTAAACTTAAAGAATGAGGAATCAGATACTGATTTAATCGAAGGAACAGCTAAAAAACGTTGAGTAAGGGAGCTAATATATGGTGAAAAGATAGAATGGATAGATTTTACCAGCTTAGGTGTATTATTGTTATTAAAAGCTAAATATATTAAATAAAAAAATACTATAACACTTACCGAAGATATAATAGAACCGAAAGAAGATAATATATTTCAATAATAATAATTATCAGGGTAGTCGGGGATCCTTCTCGGCATGCCTGCTAAACCAACAAAATGCATTGGAAAAAATGTTAAATTAACGCCAATAAACATTAACCAAAAATGAACATTACCGTACATCTCATTATAAGTGTAGCCAGAAATTTTTCAAAATCAATAATAAAATCCAGCAAAAAAGGCAAAAACAGCACCCATAGATAAAACATAGTGAAAATGTGCAACAACGTAATAAGTATCATGTAACATTATATCAAGCCCGGCATTAGATAAAACAATTCCGGTCAATCCACCTAAGGTAAATAATATTAAGAAACCTATAACAAAAAGTAAAGGTGTCTTTCTAACTATTTGACCCCCCCATAATGTAGCAATCCAACTAAAAATCTTTATACCAGTCGGAACAGCGATCATCATAGTTGCAGCAGTAAAATAAGCTCTAGTATCAACATCTAGCCCAACAGTATACATATGGTGAGCTCAAACAATAAAACCCAAAACTGCAATAGATAACATAGCATACACCATACCTATATACCCAAAAATAGACTTATTAGAAAAAGTTCCAATAATTTGGCTAACTATACCAAAAGCTGGTAAAATTAAAATGTAAACTTCCGGATGGCCAAAAAACCAAAATAAATGTTGATAAAGAATAGGATCACCGCCCCCTGATGGGTCAAAAAAGCTAGTATTAAAATTTCTATCTGTTAAAAGCATAGTAATAGCACCAGCCAATACAGGTAAAGAAAATAACAACAAAAAGGCTGTAATCAATACGGATCAAACAAATAAAGGTAATTTATGCATAGACAAACCAGGTACCCTCATATTAAATATTGTAGTAATAAAATTTATAGCACCAAGAAGAGATGATATACCTGCAAGATGTAAACTAAATATAGCTAAATCTACTGAACCACCAGAATGAGCTACAATTGAGCTTAATGGCGGATAAACCGTTCACCCGGTACCAGCACCAAACTCTACTAGTGAAGAACATAATAATAAGAATAAAGAAGGGGGTAGTAACCAAAAACTTATATTATTTAGTCGAGGAAAAGCCATATCAGGAGCGCCAATCATTAAAGGAACAAATCAATTTCCAAAACCACCTATCATAACAGGCATAACGAAAAAGAAAATCATAACAAAAGCATGAGCTGTAATAATAACGTTATAAAGTTGACTATTACCACCCAATATTTGAGAACCTGGAGCAGCTAGCTCTAACCTTATAATCATAGAAAATATCGTACCTATAATACCAGAAAACCCACCAAATATCAAATATAAAGTACCAATATCTTTGTGATTAGTCGAAAATAACCAACGATTATCAGTAAAAAAGCTTGTTAAATTATTTAATAATCTATTTATCATCATTAGAACTTCGTAATTTATCGCATTTACTAATTTAAAAAGCATACCCTTTAAGGAAATTTTGTCCAGCAGCAGGTTCCCCTACCGCTACCTTGTTACGACTTCACCCCAGTCCTTAATCTAATTGTCGTGATTAGTACCAAGACATGGTAACTTTAAAAAAAATTAAAAGAAACCAGAATCTAAACCTATACCACTTCTAATCAAACCAATTCCCATGGCGTGACGGGCGGTGTGTACAAAGATTGAGAATATATTCACCGCAGCATTCTATTCTGCGATTACTAGCGATTCCTACTTCATATTCTCGACTTGCAGAGAATAATCAGAACTAAGATTAATTTTTAATGATTAGCTAAAACTCGCATTTTTGCTTCACATTGTAATTACCATTGTAGTACGTGTGTAGCCCAACCTATATAGGCCATAATGATTTGACTTCTTCTTCTCTCAATTAATTTTCAAATTAATATTGTTTTATTTTTTTTGAAAACAAATAAAACTGAAGGTTACGTCCGTTAAATGAATTAACAAAACATTTCACAACACGAACTGCCGACAACCATGCAGCACCTGTACAAGTCAATATAATGTATCAAAACACATTATATAAAAAAGCTAGTAATAACAGGAATAACCTGTATCACAACTAAGATAACTTGTATTCAAGGGTTGGTAAGATTCTTTGCGTTATATCAAATTAAACCACATACTCCACCGCTTATACAATCTTCCGTCAGTTTCTTTGAGTTTTAACCTTGCGGTCGTAGTACTCAGGTGGAATATTTACGCGTTAGCTTAATTACACCTTACAGTATAATCAATATTCATCGGTCAGGGCATAGACTACCAGGGTCTCTAATCCTGTTTGATCCCTATGCTTTTGTGCCTCAGTGTCAGTATTAAAATAGATAGCAGCCTTCGCCTATTGCATGTCCTTTAAATATCGAAAAATTTCACCTTTACACTTAATGTTCAGCTATCTTCTAGTAAACTCTAGCCTGTTAGTATTAAAAAGCCTTTAAACTTTGAGTTTAACCTTTACCTTAAAACTTAACAAACCACCTACGCACCCTTTACACCCAGTCAATGCGAATAACACTTGCCCTCTCCGTATTACCGCGACTGCTGGCACGAAGTTAGTCAGGGCTTCTCCTTCAAGTACGATTGCATTATAATCCTTGACGAAACGGGTTTTACAGCAATTAAGCCTTCTGATCACCCACGTAACATTACTCGATCAAGCTTTCGCCCATTGTCAAATATTCTCCACTGCTGCCCTTTTAGAAGACTTGGGCCGTTTTCAGTCCCAATGTGGCTGATCATTCTCTCAAACCAGCTAAGCATCGTCGGCTTGTTGAATAATTACTACAACAACTACCTAATCCTTTAGGAGCTCTATTATAGGCGATATAAATCTTTTATTTTTTTTAATAAATTTAGGTATTTAGCCTAACCTACATTTCAATTCTCCTATGCTACTCACCAGGTCACCACTCAAAGCAAAATTGCTTTTCGTTCGATTTGCATGTGTTAAAATATGTTACCAGCGTTCACTCGGAGCCAGAATAAAACCCAACGATTGTTTATACAAGTAATAAAATTACTTGTATATGATATAATATCTTTAATACTTTACAAGAAAATAATTCGGGAGGGTAGGACTCGAACCTACATCGTCAGGGCATGAGCCTGGTATGTTTCCATTTACAATACCTCAAAAAAAACATAAGTAACCTTTTAAAAGGATAGAAAAGAAACCTAATTTTTAAAGGTTAAATAAATACAACTATCAAAAATATACAAGTTTAAGTAATTATAATAAAAATCCCTTTTTTGAAATTGTTAAAAGATACGCTCTCTTGTGTAATAAAGTAAAATAGATAAATCTTTATGGGTTTTATACCTCTCCACCGTCTTAAAATATACTAATAAAATAAAAAAATTTTTTGAGAGTGACAGGACTCGAACCTGCATCTTTTAACTCGACAAGTTAACTCTTTACCAATTAAGTTACACTAAAAATTCAGAGTGACAGGACTCGAACCTATAGTCTTCTGTTCCCAAAACAGACACATTACCTATTATGCTACACTCTGACAAATAATATGGACGCAATCAGAATCGAACTGATATCTAATACGTGCAAGGTATTGATTTTACCATTAAACTATGCAACCAAAAATAGGCCTAACTGGAATCGAACCAATAACCTTTCGTTATGAGCGAAATATTTTACCATTAAACTATAGGATTATAAAATATACTAAAATAAAAATTGCAAAAAAGTCATATATAAAAATTCAAAAAATTAGTACGCGTAAACGATTCGTCACCAAATTTAATTTCGCGCCTATAAAAGTCATTATCTACGACTGCTTAAAAAAACATAAAAATTATTTTCTTGCTTATACGCTATCAGCAATTATAAAATTTATACGTAGCTACTCGACAATGCCATTAACAGTACAATCGATTTACCAGTGGTATACATTTCTCAATCCTCTCGTACAAAAGAAACATTTTTTTAGTTTTTATTAAAATGACAGATAGGAACCGAACTGTCTCACGACGTTCTAAACCCAACTCACGTACCACTTTAATAGGCGAACAGCCTAACCCTTGGAACCGCCTGCAGCTCCAGGATGTGATGAGTCGACATCGAGGTACCAAACAAGCCCGTCGATAAGGACTCTTAGGGCCCATTAGCCTGTTATCCCTGACGTACCTTTTATCCGTTAAGCAATAGCCCTTCCATTCAGCACTATTGGATCACTATGGCCGACTTTCGTCTCTGACTCGATCTGTCAATCTACTCAGTCAAGCAATCTTTTACCATTAAGTTTTCAATTAATTTTTGATTAATTATTATTACCATTTGCACGCCTTCGTTACTATTTAGAAGGCGACCACCCCAGTCAAACTACCAGTCATAAAATATCCTAAAATTTTAGTTAGTTTTAAAAATTAAAAAAACAGTATTTCACCGACGCCTCAACAATTAACTAGTGTTAAAGTATAATAAGCTGCTGTTTATTCTACATATTTAATACTTTAAAAACAATTTATGATTATAGTAAAGGTGTACAGGGTCTTTCCGTCCAATCATTTATATACTGCATCTTCACAGCAAGTTTAATTTCACTAGGCTAATACTGGAGACAGTAGGGAAGTCGTTACACCATTCATGCAGGTCGGAACTCCAAAAACTTAATCTTTTTTTTTCAAAAAAGTTTAGACTATATCATCACCCTTAATCTACCTTAGAAATATTGCACAAAAAATAAAAACTTACAAACCTTTAACATTAATTTTGGATAATAAAGAGTCCTTTGTTAACTTTCTTTTACCCATGTTTATTTGATAAGAAATTTCGATGATAGAACGAAGACCTGATTCGTTTAAGTGCTGTTTGGCAGCAACAGAATTAACAACCTTCTTAAACAGTTCAAAATCCTTTAGCTTCTTTGTTCTTAATCTAAAATCTTCAAAGTGAGGTAATATTTTTGATCTTATATCCGACAAATCTCGACACTCATACTTTCAAGTATTGTCTTTTTTCGAAAAACGAATAGATCCGCAGGAAAAAAAGTGCAAAACGTCTTGAAGACAAGTTAAGTTCAGACCTTCCTTATCTCTAACTTGAGATATGGAAAAGCTTGGTCTCACCTCTATACCCAAAACTAAACGTTGCTTCAAATTAAAGCTAACGCAAAAGCAACCTTCCCCGTCAACGAAACCTGTTATTCAAAAAGGGTCAACAAATTTATTTTTAAAATCCAATTCTTGCATATTTTTGTAATTTTTAATTCTTTATTTAAATACTTCATAATAAATTTGAACAAAAGGGGTCAGCGTTTTATTTGTTTTTTTAAAAAAACAAATCTCATCTTTCGACTCAGTCGTTACGGGTCAATTATCCAAATTTTATGTTCTAGAATAATCGTTCCCACGGTATTGCCATATTTTAGAATAAAACTAAAACTTAGGGTTTCACCGTTATTAGCTGATTTGCTATAACGCATTACTGCGTTAATCGGGCAAGTTCCAATTCTACCCGACAAGGAATTTCGCTACCTTAGGACCGTTATGGTTACAGCCGCCGTTTACTGAGATTTATATTCATGGCATCTCTACCAATCCTTTTTGTCTTTCAGCACCGGGCAGGTGTCAGACCCTATACATCGTTTTACAACTTAGCAGAGTCCTGTGTTTTTAGTAAACAGTCGCTACCCTCTATTCTGTTACACCTATAAGTAATTGCTTACGAAAGGTACTCCTTCTCCCGAAGTTACGGAGCTATTTTGCCGAGTTCCTTCAATATTATTATCCTATCACCTTAATATACTCTATTAAAATATCGGAGCCGATTTAAGTACGGTTTTTCTACTTCAGAGCTTTTTCCAGAAAGGTCCTAATCACTCAACTAATTAACTAAAATTGAATAGTTTGCTCCCTTTGTCACTTGCTGAAAAATTTGAGAATTTTAACCCAAAACCCATCGCCTATAATTTTCATTACAAAACTTAGGGGCCGATTAACCCTATTAAAATAAATTTATAAATAGGAAACCTTATATATACGGTGGAATAGTTTCTCACTATTCTTTGCTACTCATACAGGCATACTTTCTCTTAATATACCAATAAACTCTCACGAATTCATCTTATTAAATTATAAGATACTCTACTACCGATTTACATATAGCTTTAGTAAATAATTTTAGTCCGTTATATCATAAAACTCTATAATGCTTTTATAAAATTAGTGAGCTGTTACGCTTTCTTTAAAGGATGGCTGCTTCTAAGCCAACCTCCTAATCGTTATAACACTTTGAATTATTTCATACACTTAATTATTTTTATGGACTTTAGCTGATATTCTGGGCTGTTTCCCTTTTGATTACGAACCTTCGCGCCCGCAATCTGCCTGTTCTGTAAAAAGAATTTATTGTCATTCGTAGTTTAAGTAAACTCAGTAGAAGTATTAATTCCCATTGCTTACCTAGAGCTCTACCGACAATAATGTAAACAAAACGCTCTACCTAAATAGATTTCGTAGAGTACTAGCTAACACTAAGCTTGATTAGCCTTTCACCCCTAGCTACCACTCATCCCGGTATTATGCAACATACATGGGTTCGATCCTTCAGTACGTATCAAAGTACTTTCAATCTGGCAGTAAATAGATCGCTTAGTATCGAGTCTCAAAAAACTAACTTGACGCTTAATTAAAGCTCGCTTTCACTTCACCTTTATCTAACGACTATAGTTTGCTAGTTCTTTAGAAATCGCCCGCTCATTATGCAAAAGGCACCCTATAACACATTCTTGTGCTTTAGATCCTTAAGGTAAACAATTTCAAGATCTTTTAACTTTGTCTTTTCATCTTTCCTTCACAGTACTTGTTCACTATTAGTCATAAAAGTATATTTAGCCTTAGCAAATGGGTTTGCCTTTTTCCAATAGAATTTCACAGATTCTATTTTACTAGTTTGTTTAGATAAAAATAAGAAAAATATAAAGGGCTTTCACCTTCTGTGGCGCTTAAATCATATAAAACTTCTAATCTCTTAAATTTAAATTTTGGCTACTTTGTTTTCACTCACCATTACTAACAAAATCTTTAATTATTTTTCTTTCCTCTAACTATTGAGATGTTTCACTTAATTAGGTAAGAACAATATTTAAATGTTAGATTTCTCTGCTGGAATTTACAATTCTAAGTAATTTTTCGACTCATTGTATATTTCGCTCGATTAGACGCCAGAAACTTTTATGCTATAAGATATTCGTTATTTACCCTATAATTTTTATATAATTACTTATTTGTATTTATATCAATTTTCATTTTTGTGCATTAACATATTAAATACGATGTGGGGATAATGGGACTCGAACCCATACGGAACTACCCACTGATTTCTAAAATCAGCCTGTCTACCATTTCAGCATATCCATCCTAGTGAACCTAGATAGACTCGAACTATCGACTTCACGCTTATCAAGCGTGCACTCTAACCAACTGAGTTATAGGTTTTTCTGAACCCTATGAGAATCGAACTCATATTCTTAACGTGAAAGGTTAACGTCCTACCATTAGACGAAGGGTTTCGATGGGTGTATTGGGACTCGAACCCAAAACCTCTGGTTTAAGAGACCATTGCTCTACCAATTGAGCTATACAAATTGGGATAATAGGACTCGAACCTATAATCATGGGTTCAAAACCCACCGCCTTGCCCTTTGGCTATATCCCAGTTCTGTAATCTTTTTAGTAGGGCTGAAAAAAAGATCTAATCAATTGATCGTACAAAGAAAAAATTAAAAATATCAAAACATAAGTTAAAATCGAAAAGAAACTAGCAGGCGTAACCTATATCATGCCACGGATCATTGATCCAATCAAAACTCTCAGTCTCTATAAAGTTGAAATACAAGGTGTTAGGTGTACTCGTAGGGGATAGTCAACTCGAAAAAATAGCCAGTACCTCTTCCGGCTTTTTTTCGAGAAGACTCGAAACGCGGCCTATTTCATAATTCAAGACCAAGTCAGCAGGCGTCCACAAAGCTATTATACCGGTTGTAGGTTCGTAATATCGAAACATAGCTTGTTCCTGAGTGTATGTATTAAATCAAATAATAGGATCAACAGAACACAAAGATAACCGATCTGCGTTTTCAACAAAGTCAATTGTACTGAAAGTTAATGAATCACCTAAATCTACCCAATCCGCTCGATCTAACAATATAGAAGAATGAGGAAACGAACTTTTAGTGATTTGGAATAGGTTTACTCAGGAAGGGATATTTCTATCAAGTGGGAAGTAAAAGTGGCGAAAAATTTTAAATTGATCTAAATTAGATCAACTATTATATCACTCAAAAAAAGGCGCACTTAAATTATCTGACATATCGGAACTTGGTAAAAAAATGGTTTTATTACACAGAACATTATAAATATCTAGCGTGCCAGCTGCAAAATACTTTTTGCTAACTAACAAATCCCGAACTAGAGGCGGATTAATTGTAGAGTTAAAATGGCCAAGATAGGTCTTTTTAATCGGCAATTCACAATCTTTTAAAAAAGGGTACATATAGTTTCCCGTGTAGATATCAACTAAGCTAGTATAAACGTTCCCCTCTATGCGATTACCTAACTGTAAGCTATACGGAGGGTAATGGCTTCATATACCATCCACGTATCAAAATTTCGTATTAAGGAAAGTTTTATATAAAAACTCATTATAAGGTACGGAAGGATCATATTTTATGTATACAGGGCCATTTCTCTGATAAGGATCGACAAACGCGGGACCCAATTCTGGATTCAGCTCAATCGTACCAGTAATCACTACTGATATGCTGCTTACAGCAATAAGCACTACTAACGTACTAAAGAACCCCAGCATCTTTTTTGTACTTGAATTTAAATATATTTTATAGTGCGCCTTTTGTGCAACACTTGTGATTAAAAACGAGATTCGAACTCGTGAAGCATTGTAGCAAAAGGTTTACAGCCTTTTCCCTTTAACCGAACTTGGATATTTTAATCAATATAACTCTTCTGGTTTAGAGGAAAAAGTTTTAGTTTGCCCTTGTTCCTAAAAATAATTCTTAAATTACATAAATATCAAACTTCTAGATAAAATATAGATAAAATAGCAATTATAAATAGACTTCTAATTTTTATTATAAAAATTTAATCTTCCTTAAGATCAGCCCTAAAATCCTTAGGAAATCCTGCTTTTTTATACTGATCATACCCTATATTTACTCGTCTTTGATCTAAGACAAACTCACTATTATAATATCTGGACGGATCTTCTCCACCACTCTGTAACATGGTCATTTTACTGCGGGTTTTAGGATCAACCGCAATTCAACCCCTGGAATAACGATCATCTATACGCTGTAAATGCGTAGTTTCGCCTGTATGGGACGCAATAGCTGTATCAGCAGTAACCGCCGCTGCTATAACAGCTCCAATAGCGCCTGCAACAGGGATAAAATCTTTTCGACCTGTTGTTCAAAATTTAGACGCTGTCGTGTAGTCTCTATGTAATACCCTAGTAAAAAAAAAAGAAAGGGCTCGAGGTGGCTCCAAGGACATATCTCCTGGCATAGGTGTTTTGAAAAAAAACCATCACAAATATAGCGAATTTAGGAAGTATAAAAAAAGATTTAAACTAAGTAGCAAGAGGATTCACAAAAAGATGGCGGTTTTAAAATAGAAAAAAAGGTTATAAAACAAAATAGTAAAAACTAACAAAAACCTTCCCGCTCTTTTAAAGGCAAGGTTTATTTCAATTTTATATTTTTGAGATACATAATTTTCATATAATTTTAATTTTGCTTGATTGTCCTTAAATATTCGAAAATGACCCCTATCTTGGAGGTATCTTTTAAATATTATCATTATTGAAAGTAAGAAGTATACGCCTGTACTAAATAAGTACATATCCAGATGGGCTCATCAATCAAAGTATCATATAGCAATACCGCGACTAACTGTAACAGAGAAAAAACCTCAGAGAATGAATAAAGAGAAAAATAATAAAGAAGTATCCATTTTTTTTTTCAATGAAAAGATTAATTTAAATATATAAATTTTTTCTAATAGGAGTTTTACGCTACTCGGTCAAGTAGACAATTTTTTCTTCATAGTACTGAAACTTGATTTTAAAAAATCCAAACGACTCATTATAAATTTATTTATCGGCCTGTACTTATGCCAAATACAGAAAGCAGTAATATTTAATTCTGCCATGTGGTTGCTTTTACAAACTCTTCTATAAACAATTAATAATCTGTTTGCATTTACAACCTCGCGGTACCAAAAATTTATCAAGTAAAAATCTATTTGTTGTTATATCACCTAAATTGATATAACAATTTTACCCAACACACAGTAAAAAATGTAATAAGAAAATACTACCTATTTTCAGACTCCTTTGCTCTTTCTAAATCCAAAAGCCTACGTTCCAAGTCTAAATTCTTTTCTCTTTGAAGTATCAACTCCGATTTAGTTATTTCAAGATTAGACTGCGTGGCTTCAAGATTAGACTGCGTGGCTTCAAGATTAGACTGCGTGGCTTCAAGATTAGAC
>ERZ778017.1864-NODE-1864-length-18968-cov-5.072754_pt1 | contig 18968 bp, 19 predicted proteins | sample MGYA00375747_ERZ778017 | MGnify/ENA primary metagenome ERZ778017 (study PRJEB29350, sample SAMN05509838) | bioreactor metagenome | biome: bioreactor; material: wastewater | place: South Africa: University of Cape Town | collected 2014-03-17 ...
ACAGCCGTTGCCGCTTGATGAAATTCGTCAGCCGCTCGTCGATCGCCTCGTAAACCCGACCCATGCGACCCTCCGGATTCGAGCCGATTCACCGCCCCGGCCGCATCTCGGGCGGCGCGAGCGACGGCGACCGGAACTCGTAGCGGTCGCCGATCCAGCTCCTGGTCATGTAGACGATCTCTTGCGCGTGGCCGGTCAGGTGCGCGACGGCGCGGAACGCCGTCCCCAGCACGGTCGCGTCGACTTCCCGGCCGCGGTCAGGGACCCGCCTCGTCTCCACGAGCGTCTCGGGCGTCAGAGATTGCAGCGTCGCGCCGGCCGCGGCGACCGCCTCGTCGAACCGGCGGAGCAACTCGGCCTTGGGGGTCTCCTCGCGGCTGGTGAACTCGCCGAAGCGGTCGCGGACGTCGGGGCGGCCGTCAATGTTCGCCGCGAATCGTTGGCGCAGATTGCCCGCCAGGTGCAACACCAGGTTGCCGATGCTGTTCTGGTTCTCCGACGGTCGTCGCCAGATCCGGGCGTCGTCGAGTTGCCCCAGGCAGTGCCGGACCAGATCGGCGGCGTCGTCCAGACGGGCGCGGGCCTCGATCACGAAGAGTCGGGCGGGGTCGGTCATCGCGAAGGTCCTCGTCGCAGTCGCAACAGCAGGTCGTCCAGGGCGGCGCGGGCCGTGGGTCGCTCGGGGAGGCGGCTCGACGGGCCGACCGCCTCCAACTCGGCACGGAGGCGTTCGTACTCGCGGCGGTGGAACCCGGCGTCGGCGTCGTCGATCGTCTCGCGCTCCCGGCCGGCGACTTTCCGCGCGATCAACTCATCGACATGCGGAAGCCGGGCCGTCTCGTTCAACCGTCGCAGGTCCGCCTCCGTCTCGCCGGTCCGCATCAGGTGGAGCCCGGTCAGCAGGACCCGATAGACGTATAATAGCGGCTTGACGCGCCGGGGGCGTTCCTTGTCGAAGAGTCGCCACTGGGTGGCGGCGAAGCCGAGGTAGTGGTGGTTGTGGAACCGGGTGACGCAGCCCCGCGCGATCGCCTTCAACTCCTCGTGCTCGGGCGACGAGCGGACGACCAGCGGCGAGTGCAGTTGCTCCAGGACGTAGCCGTTCTTCTTGAGCATCAAATTGAAGAACTTGAGCGCGTCGTGGGTCACCAGGTCGAGTTCGAAGCCGTCGTCCTCCTTGCGATCCACCTGGACCGTCCAGGGGCCGGGGTCGAGCCCCATCACCCGATCGGGCGGCAGGACGTGGCAGCCGCGGAGGTCATAATCGGAGTCGGCCGAGGCGAAGCCGTACAGGTGCGCCCCGCTGATCGTGGCGAACAGGAGCGGGAAAGGGTGACCGTCGGCGACGGTCTGGAGCCGTTTCATCGAGTCGCCGTCCACGACGTTCACAGGAGGTCCCTCACGCGGTCGAGTTCCGCCTGAACGGCCCGGAGCGCGGCGACGGCGCGGTCGGGATCGACGACGCAGGCGTCGAGGCGGCCGTAATGTTCCTCCAGGCATCGCATGAGCAGGCTTTTGATTTTCGAGACGTCGGGCGCGGCGGGGAGCTTGCTCTCGGCCCAGGCGCGCTCAAGCCGTTTTTCCTTCTCGTCGAACCACGACCGCAGGCGGTCCTCGGTCCACTCGCCGCGGCGGACGGCTTTCAGGCGGTCGTTGTCGCGCTGAAGGTCCACGTCGCCCTCGGTCAGAATCTGCTCGACCTCGCCGACGAGCCGGACGACGTGGTAGGCGAACTTGACGTCGTAGCCGTGCCTGGCGACGATCTCGGCGCGCTTCCCCTCCGGCAGCTTGGTGGCGATCTTGTGAAGCTGGGAGTAGGCGTACCCCTTGAACCTGGCCCACGCCCCCTTGTGCAAGAAAGCCCGGCGCTCCTCGCGGACCATGTCGCCGACGCGGGTGGAGTGCAGCACGCAGTTGATCGGCGTGAACAGGGAGTCCAGGACGTTGGGATTGTTTTGCATCGCCAGGTCGAAGAACCGGACGATGCCGAAGATCGTGACGTCGTACACGCGCCCGCTTCCGCCCAGGGCGTCGGGGTCGTTTATGTGATGCTCCTGGAATACCTCGAACCGCTTATGGGGCGAGCCGAAGCCGGGGATCTCGCCGCGGAGGTGGGGGAAGACGTCGTCCCTGGGCGGGATCGCCCAGCCGTAGACGTCGACGTCGCTGGTGTCCGACGACACCCCGTAGGCGACGCTTCCCATGATCGTCTCGTACTGGACGTTCCCCGGCAGCCATCGCGGCGGTCGCAAGAGGCCGCGGTCGGTCAGTCGCTGGATCGTGCCCATGGCCCGCCCTCCTCGCGTGATCGTCGCGCAAGCATCATAAGGACGTCAAGGAGAAGGAGGAGGTTCGGCCTTGACCGGCGCGACGGCGGGGGGCGGGACGATGGTCCCGTTCCGCCGGACCTTCCGCATGCGGTCCAGTTCGTCCAGCAGGTCGTCCTTCAGGTCGCCGTGGGTGTCGAAGGGGCGGGAGCGGGTCTTGGGCATGACGACCTGGTTCCAGAAGATGTCGCCGGCCTGACCGCCGAGGAAGATCAACGCCAGGAGGAGGGTCGCCCACGGCCGCGTCCGACGGCCGACGGCCGCCATTCCCTCGACCAAAAGCAGGTGGTACGTCGGGACCAGCGAGAGGATCAGCCGGCCGTGGAACGGGTACTGTCGCAAGGCCGAGACCGTCAGATGCACGGCCAGGGGCGCCAGGACCAGGAACAACCCCCCGCGCCAGCGCCTTCCCAGCGAAACCGCGCCGACCGCGGCCAGCAGCGACGCCAGGATCGCCGTGACGATGAAGCCAAAGGGGGTCAGCACGCTTCCGGGATTGATGAAGACGTTGGCGACCGTCTCGACGGTGAACCGCGCGTCGAGCCAGCTTCGCGGCGGGATCGGCAGGAACGCGAAGTCCCACCAGACCCAGAGGAAGTCCCGCTTGCTCACGATCGCCCGCGACAGCAAGAAACACCCCAGGAAGCCGGCCACCCAGCCCGCGCCCACGGCCGTCGCCTTCAGGACTCCCCGACGGCCCTCGTTCCGCCAGGCCCGCGCGATCAGGTGCAGCCCGACTCCGGTCATGACGAACACGACCGGGAACGAGAACCAGGGCGCGACCATTCCCCAAATCGCCAGCGCGATGAAGCGCTTGCGCGTGGGCTCCGCCGAGTCGCGCGGGACGGCCAGAAGGAGCGTGACCATCGCCGCGACCAGATCCACCATGTACGGCTTGATCTCGGCCGAGTAGTAGACCAGGTGGTCGGAAAGCGCCAGCATCCAGACGGCGATCGGCACGGCTAGGCGGTCGACGTACCGCCGGGCCAGGGGCGCGATCAGGAACATGGAGAGCAGCCCGCAGGCCAGAGGCAAGAGCCGTCCCGAGGCTCCGACCCACATCGGCAGCCGGACCAGCAGTCGCTCGACGACCAGAAAGCCGGGAGGCGCGAGTTGGTCCTGCTTGAGCACATGGGCGAAGTCGAACACCGGAACGCCGACGAGGTTCGTCAACAGCGCGTCCTCGTCCATGTAGAGTTGCCGAAGGTCGGAATACTCCCAGACCCGCAAGGCGACGCCGACGAACACGCCGAGCGCGACGACCCGGCCGAGTCGGTCGGCGGCGGCGGGAGGGGCGGGAGCGGCGGGAGCGGCGGTCGGGGTCGATTCCAACGCGGGTTCGCCTCGTCGGGTCGTGGCGCGGGTAGACTGGACGTTGTCGCGTCCCGTGTCGACCGGGTATTGTACAGGACTTCGCCCGGCGCGTTGAATCGGGCCGCCGTCGAATTCGTGGGACGTGAAGAAGCCGCCGAGAGGGAGGACCGATGGGACTGTTCACCGGGAAGAAGGGCGTCGTTCTGGGCGTCGCCAACGATTTCAGCATCGCCTGGGCCGTCACCCGCAAGCTGGTGGACGAGGGGGCGGAGGTCGGCTTCACCCACCTCCCCGGCGACAAGATGGAGCGCAGGGTCCGCAAGCTGGCCGAGCCCATCGGCGCCAGGCTCATCACCCCCTGCGACGTCCAGAAGGACGAGGACGTCGCCCGCGTCTTCGCCCAGGCCGGCGAGACCTACGGCAAGCTCGACTTCGTCCTGCACTCGATCGCCTTCGCGCCTTTGGACGACCTGAAGTGCTCGTTCGTGGACGCCAGCCGCGAGGGCTTCAAGACCGCGATGGAGATCAGCGCCTACAGCCTGGCGGCGGTCGCCCGCGAGGCCGCCAAGGTCATGCCGGAGGGGGGCTCGATCCTCACCCTGACCTACTACGGCGGCGAGAAGGTCGTCCCCGGCTACAACATGATGGGCGTCTGCAAGGCCGCGCTCGACGCCGCGGTCAAGTACCTGGCCTACGACCTGGGCCCGAAGAACATCCGGGTCAACGCCGTCTCCGCCGGGCCGGTCAAGACGTTGGCGGCGTCGGCGGTGGGCGACTTCGACGACCTCTCCGGGCTTTACGACGCCGTCTCGCCGATGCGGCGCAACATCACTCGCGAGGAGGTCGGCTCCTCCGGCATGTTCCTGCTCTCGGACCTGGCCAGCGGCATCACCGGCGAGATCCTCCACGTCGACTGCGGCTACAACGTCATGGGCTCCCCCGGCCGCGCCCTCGAAAAGGTCAAGGGCTGACATGCCCGAAAAGCGACCGACGCTCGTCGGCATCGGGATCGTCCGGCGCGCCCGCGACGGCCGCTACCTGATCCGCGAGCGTCCCGCCGGGACGGTCTACGCCGGCTACTGGGAGTTCCCCGGCGGCAAGGTCGAGCCCGGCGAGACTCCCGAGCAAGCCACGATCCGCGAATGCCTGGAGGAGACGGGCCTGACCGTCGCCGCCGTCCGCCTCCGCGCCGTGGTCGAGCATACCTATTCCCACGGCTTCGTCCGGCTCCACTTCATCGACTGCGCGCCGGTCGACCCCGACGCCGAGCCCTTCCCCGCCTGCCGCTGGGTGGCGGCGTCGGAGCTTGCCGGCCACCGCTTCCCCGAGGCCAACGAGGCGATCCTCGCCGAGCTGGCCGCGGAGGGGTGAGCCCGCCGCGCGGCTCGACGCCGCGGCGGCCGCGTCACTTCGGGAGCAGGGCCTCGATCGACCTGGAGAGCTTCTCGCGGAGGTCCTTCGAGTAGCCGACGTGGACGTCGCGAACCACCCCCTCGGGATCGATGACGATCACCGTGGGGAAGCCCTGGACGCCGTACTTGCCGGGGAGTTCGCGACCGACGCGGATGGTGTCGTACTTGAGGCCCATGACGTCGGCGACGAGTTTCGCGTCGTCCTCTTTTTCATCCGTGTTCATCCCCAGGACGGCCACCGGCTTGCCGGCGAAGCGCTCGGCGACCTGGTTCATCTGGGGCATCGCCTTGACGCACCAGCCGCAGCCGCGGTACCAGAAGTCCAGGACGACGACCTTGCCCCGATGGTCGGCCAGGTCGCGTTCCCTCCCGTCCAGGTCGCGGGCCTTCCAGGCCGCCGCCGGTTTGCCGAGGATCTCGGCGAACCGCCTCGCATCGTCGACGGCGTAGCGGATGGAGGAGTCGAACCGCTCGACGCGGCGGTCGAGCGCCTCGCGGAAGATCGGCTCGGTCATGGCGTCGCGGGTCTTGATGAGATCGGCCTTCGCCGAATTCAGGACGGCTTGGAGCTTCTCTGGGTCGCGCTCGCCCTCGCCCGCGTCGACGGTGGACTTATCGGCGGCGAAATAGGTCTCGGCCCCCTGGACGAACGCGGCGAGCTTGGAGGCGTCGAGCGTCTCCAGCGAGACAAACTCGATCGTCCCGGTCCCCTTGCCATGGAAGCCGTAATCCTGCGAGTGCTCGGATTCGATCCGCTTGACCAGCCCGCGGCCGGCGTCGAAATGGAACGTGGAACCGTTGGTGGATTCGTAGACCTGGGTCTCCGGACCCTCGTCGTCGGAGCGGAACGTCCAGCCGCCGGGTTCGGTCTTGAGCCCTTCGTAGCGCGAGCCGCCCACGCCGTCCCCGTCGGGGGCGAACCAGCCGGCCTCGGCCTGGGCGCGGTCGTCGGGGAGGCGTGGGAAGTTCGCCCGCGGCCGGACGCGAGAGCCGATTTTTGAGTTCGAGCCGAACCGACCGTCCGGGAACAGGTCGAAGCGCGCGAAGTTGTACTCCATCTCCTCCTTGTTCAAATCGGGCTTGTCGCCGTCGCGGGCCGAGGCGTATCGGCTCCCCTGTCGCATCACGACGCCGACGCTTCCGTCCGGGTTGCGGCCGACGATCCAGGCCGTCGTCTCGCTCTCCGTGGCGGCGGTCATCCCCGTGTATCGTGACTCGCCCGCGCCCTTGTACGTCAACACCATCCCAGGCTCCAGCCGGTAGCGAGGAAGCTCCTCGTCCGCCGCCGCGCCGGTGGCCAGTAGCGCCGCCAGTACCGCCGTCATGATCGCCATCTCTCGTTCCCTCAGGGGACCGGCCCCGAACTTTAGACAAACGTCGGAGTGCGATCGTGGGCGCGCGAACGATACGATGGCAAGCGAAATCGGCCCGAATCCTCACGCGGCGATGGGACGGGGCTCCCGGTTCGTGGCCGCCGCTTTCGAAGGTTCCCGGCGCAGGCTGATCCAGAACGCGACGCCGGCGACGAACAGGACCAGGCTGATGAGCGAGGAGACCGTGATCCCGGCGAAGACGCCGGGGTCGTCGGCGCGGAGGAACTCCACGGGCCAGCGGATGATCGGGTAGGCGATCATCAACATCGCCATCACCTGCCCCGGCCGTTTCCGCCGCGGGTGGTAGGCCATCAGCAGCGCGAAGAGCGCCAGGGCCGAGAACGCCGCGTAAAGCTGGGTGGGCAAGACCGGCAGCGACCAGGGGGCCGAGGGGGGGATCAGGCCGCGGTCGACGTGCTCGACCCAGGCGTGCGAGCCGGCGGGGAAGCGGATCCCCCACGCCGCGGTCGTCAACGCGCCGTGGCAGCAGCCGTTGAGATGACAGCCGATCCGACCGAAGAACGCCGCCAGCGCGAGCGTCGGCGCGACGACGTCGGCCATCCTGAGAAACGGGAACGGCTTGCGGTAATAATAAACCAGCGAGCCGGCGAACCCTCCCAGGATGCAGCCGTAAAAGACGCCGCCCCCCTCCCAGAACTTCAGGACGTCCAGCGGCGCGTGGATCGCCTCGGGATGGACGACCGGGAACAGCGCCCGCGCGCCGAGCATCCCGCCGACGAACAGCCAGGTGGCCAGTTCGTACACGGCGTCGACGTTCATCCCCTCGCGGCGGGTCCGCCAGACCCCCAGGACCAGGGCCGACGTGCAGGCCAGCCCGATGAACACGCCGTAGGCGTGGACCTTCATTCCGAGGGCTTCGAACAATATCGGTTGCATCGCCGCGTCCTTTCGGCGGAGGGTCCTGGTCCGGCGCGCGATCGCGCGCCGGCAGGATGCCAGCCGATCGGGATCCGGGCAAGGCCGATCAGCCGTTGAGGACCGCCAGGGCGGGCGTCTTGATCTTCGCGCCGGTCCTCCAGCGACCGTTCTCGCGACGGATCTCGCGATAGAGCGTGTCGCGCTCGATGGGAGTCCGTCCGGCCTCCTCGATCAGTCGGCGGATGTCGGCGACGGTGATCTCCTGGGGGGTCTCGGCGCCGGCGTCGTGGTAGATCTTCTCGTGGACGACGGTGCCGTCGATGTCGTCGGCGCCGAACGAGAGCGACACCTGGGCCGTCTTGAGGCCGAGCATGACCCAGTACGCCTTGATATGCGGAAAGTTGTCCAGCATCAACCGGCTGATGGCCATCGTCTTGAGGTTCATCATCCCCGAGGGGGCGGGGATCTCGGACATTTCCGAGTTGTCGGGGTGGAAGGCGAGGGGAATGAAGGTCTGGAAGCCGCCGGTCTCGTCCTGAAGCTCGCGAAGCCGCATCAGGTGGTCGATGCGGTGCATGGGGCCTTCGATGTGGCCGTAGAGCATGGTGGCGTTGGAGTTCAGTCCCAGCTTGTGGGCCGTCCGGTGGACTTCCAGCCAGGCCTCGGTGGACGCCTTGGCGCCGCAGATCTTCTCGCGGACCTCGGGGTGGAAGATCTCGGCGCCGCCGCCGGGCATGCTCCCCAACCCGGCGTCGATCAGCCGCTTGATGACCTCCTCGTGGGAGACGCGGGTGATCCTGGCGAAGAACTCGATCTCCACGGCGGTGTACGCCTTGACGTGGATCTCGGGATCGACCTCCTTGATCCAGCGGATGACGTCGCAGTAGTAGTCGAGCTTCAACTTGTGGTGCAGGCCGCCGACGATGTGGATCTCGGTCGCCCCCCGCCCGCTGGCCTCGCGGGCGCGCTCGGCGACCTGGTCGCGGTACAGGACGTAGGCCCGGGGCGAATCCAGGTCGGCGCGGAAGGCGCAGAAGTCGCAGGTGTAGACGCAGACGTTGGTGGGATTGACGTGGGTGTTGACGTTGTAGAACGCCAGGTCGCCGTTCTTGCGTTCCCGGACGAGGTTCGCCAGGGCCCCGATCTCCAGGACGTCGCGCGAGGCTTCCAGCGTCATCCCGTCCTCGAAGCTCAGCCGCTCGCCGGCCTCCACCTTCTCGCGAATCGGCCTGAGATCAGCGTCCACGGTCATATCCACTCCAGGGTTCAGAGGCTCCGAACGTCCGCGCGGCGATTCCCGAAATTCTAGTCGCGATCGAAGCGTCCGGCAACGCCCGCCGCGGGACGATCCGCCCCGAACACCCGAAGCCGCTCCGTTGCCCCCGGCCGCGGCGTATGCTATCTTGCCGACTTCGTAATACTTTCGGGAAGCCGAATTCCATATCGAGGGAGGGCGGATTGATGCCACGACGTGTTTGGGTCGCCGCGGCGGTGCTGGGTTGCGTCGGGGCCGTCGGCACGGCCGGCGCTCATGAGTTGAAGGTGTTCGCGAGCCGCTACCTGGCGGAGCGCGGGGAGAAGGCGACGATCTACCTGGCGGACGGGCATCGGACGCCGGTCGACGGCCTGGTCGACTCGAAGGCGGTCGAGCGCTACGACCTGATCGCCCCCGGCGGCGAGGCGACGCCGCTGAAGAAGGAGGGCGCGTCGCTTCAGGCGAACGAGGTCGAGTTGAAGGTTGACGGGATTTACACGGCCGTCACCAGTCGGACGCCGGGCGTCGTGAGCATCGTGGCGAACGAGGACGGCGGGCGGAGCTTCAAGCGCGGGACCAAGCGCGAATTGTCGGGCGCGAAGCTCGACGAGACGTTCCATTCCGAGCAGTACGGCAAGGCGATGATCGTGGTGGGGACGCCCGGCGACGAGGCCCCCGGGGCGATCGGGCTGCCGGTGGAGATCGTCCCGCTCGACGGCCCGAGCCGTTGGAAGGTCGGTCAAGACGTCCGTTTCCGGGTCGTCCGAAACGGCGAGCCGGTTCGATTCGCGCCGATCGTGGCGCGGAGCATGGGCTTCAAGCCCGACGACGCCTGGAACTACGCCACCGAGACCGACGACGCCGGCGAGTTCTCCCTTCGCCCCGACCGCGCCGCCGTCTGGATCGTCGGCGTCGAGTTCCACCGCCCCGCCCCCGCCGCCCACGTCGAGGACTACGACTCCGAGTGGTTCGCCAGCACGTTGACCTTCGAGGCGACGCCGTGAGCCGACGTGGCGACCCTCTCCACACGCCTTCTGACCGACCCGCGGCGCGACCTCCGTCGCCCTCGGGTCGGTTGCGAACCGCCTCGCGGTTCGATCGGTCTGAAGTCCGGACGCGAGTCGGTGTCGAGAGGCAAGAGGCGGGCGATGGGACTGGATCTTTACCATCTCAAGGCCACGCTTCACCCCGAAGACCCTGGTGAAGCCACGGCCTTTCGCGAGGATGAATTCGATGACTTCGCCCTGGACGTCCTGGACTTTCGACGGTTCATCCAGGTCATCCCGGACACGGATTACCCGACCCGGATCGTCATCGTCAAGGATGAGGAGTCGTTGAGCGTCCTCCGCGCGAACGGTTGGGAGAGCGCGATGGACAAGGGAGGCGTAGTCCTGCTCCTTGGCGAGCCGGCCGACCTAGTCCGCGAGGTAGAGCGCGCCGAGGCGGCCAACGGCTGGGATCCGGTGGAATGTATGACGGTCATGTCGTTCCACTGGCGTTCGACGAGGGCGGGGATCGGTCGCGCTCTCTCCATGGTGAGGAATGACAGGGCACTTGCGAAGTTGACGTGGGAAATGCCGGACGGGATTCGCAAGGAATTCGAGCGCGATCCCTGGGAATCCAACCCACCCGCTCCGTCGTTGGCGATCAGCTATCCCGCGCCCGCCGATTTCCGCGGGCTCTACGCCGAGGAGATCGGCTACCAGCGCAAGGGGATGTCGTCGGAGTTCTATAAGGAGTTCCGAGCCACCAGCCATCACGTCCTTCGCTCCGACGTCGTGAGGGCCGCTCGGTACCTTGACGCCACGGGCGATCCAGCCGAGGATCGCCAGCGCCGGGACCACTTCCACGACCAATTCCTCGCCGGGTTCGAGGAGGGGACGAGCATCTTCGAGGTTTCGTATTGAGGCACCGGCCGGTGCTTCTTCCGCGTCGCTCGACGCCCGACCCGCGAGGGCGGCTCACACGACCAGGTCCACCGCCGTCACCGTCAGCAGGCCCGTGCTGATGAGGACGTTGACGTGGAAGAACGCCGTGTTGACGCGGTCCAGGTCGTTGGGCCGGACCAGCGAATGTTCATAGAGCAGCAGAACGGCCGCGGCGAGCACGCCCGCGTAATAGATCGGGCCCAGCGGGTACGAGACGCCCAGGGCGATCAAGGCCGGGAGCATCAGGGCGTGGCAGACCGCCGCCAGCCGCAAGGCCCCGGCGACGCCCAGGCGCGCGGGGACGCTGTTGAGCCCCGCGCCGCGGTCGTAGTCGGCGTCCTGGCAGGCGTAGATCAAATCGAAGCCCGAGACCCAGCACAGGACCGCCAGCCCCAGCCAGACCGGCGGCCAGGCGACGTCGCCCCGCAGGGCGATCCACGCGGCGATCGGCGCGAGGCCCAGCGAGGCGCCCAGCCAGAAGTGGGCCAGACTCGTGAACCGCTTCGTATAGGAATAACCCAGAAGCCAAAGCAGCACCGGCGCCGACAGCCGGAGCGGCCACGGGTTCGGCAGGAAAAGCAGCGTCGACGCGACGAACCCGACCGCGCAGACGAGCGTGAACAGGGCCACGGCCGCGGGGGTCATCGCGCCTCGCGGCAGGTGGCGGCCGACGGTGCGAGGGTTCCCGGCGTCGACGTCGCGGTCGACCAGGCGGTTGAAGGCCATCGCCGCGGAGCGCGCCGTCGCCATGCACAGGAGGATCCCCAGCCAGTCGCGCGCCCGCCCGCGGACGCCGTCGGGCCCCCACGCCGCCAGCGCCGCGCCCATCAAGGCGAACGGCAAGGCGAACAGCGTGTGGCTGAACCGCACCAACTCCAGGTAGTCGCGGACGCGCCTCAAGGCGATCGACATGACGCTCCTCGAATGTTATGTCGAAACCTAACGGAAAAGCGGCTGGTGGATGTCCCTTCTCCCCTTGTGGGAGAAGGTGCCCCGAAGGGGCGGATGAGGGGAGGCGAGGCCATGGGCCCTCGGCGATCCCACCCCTCATCCGGCCTTCGGCCACCTTCTCCCACAAGGGGAGAAGGGGGGATGCCTGTCATCTCCGATGGTTTTCGACGGGTCGAACCTTAAACCTTTTCCGCCGCCGTCGCGGCTTGATCGACGTGGAACGCCCGGATGACGATCCAGTCGCCCAGGGCCGGGAACGCGCGGGCCAGGGCCCCCATCGCCCGGAACGGCCAGACCAGGCGGCGCCGAACCGACAGCCGCCGCCTCGGCCGCTCGATCAGGCCGGCGACTCGCCGCGCCACGTCGGCGACGTCGGCCGTCATCCAGGGCGAGGTCGACTCGACGACCGGGTGCGGCGGCGCGCCGTCGCGGGACAGCTTGCGGAAGGCGTCGGAGAACTCGGTGGCGATCGGGCCGGGCTCGACCAGGCAGACGGACACTCCCGAGGCCGCCAGTTCGCGACGGATCGCGTCGTTCCAGTAGGCCAGCCCCGCCTTGGTCGCCCCGTAGCCGCCCAGGGCCGAGTTCGCCACGCAGGTGATCGCCGAGCCGACGTTGACGACCGTCCCCCGCCGCGCGATCAGCGAATCGACCAGATGCCGCGTCAGCAGCATCGGCGCGCGCAGGTTGACCGCCAGTTGGCGTTCGAGGTCTTCCGGCGGGGCGTCGGCGAACAGCGTCGGCAGCCCCAACCCGGCGTTGTTGATCAGGACGTCGACCCCGCCGAACCGCTCCAGCGTCTCGCGCGCGACTCGCGCCGGAGCGTCGGGCTCGGCCAGGTCGACCGCGATCGTCCACGTCTCCAGCCCCGGCCGCGACCGCTTCAACTCCTCGCCCAGGGCGTCCAGTCGATCGGCCCGGCGGGCGACCAGGACCAGGGCCCTCGCCATGCCGCGGGCGACGACCTCGCGCGCGACCGCCGCGCCCAATCCGGAAGAGGCCCCCGTGACCGCGACGACCCGGCTCATTCCTTCTCCCCCTCTTCCCCCCAGCGCCGAACGAGTTCGTTCGGGACGCCCAGCAGGTCGCAGATGCGGCCGACGACGAACGCGATCATGTCGTCCAGGCTCGCCGGCCGGTGGTACCACGCCGGCGACGCCGGTAGCACGACGCCCCCGGCGCGGGTCACTCGCGCCATGTTTTCCAGGTGGATCAGGCTCAAGGGCGTCTCGCGGGGGACCAGGATCAACCTGCGACGCTCCTTCAAATGGACGTCGGCGGCGCGGGTTATCAGGTTGGTCGTGATCCCGTGGGCGATCGCCCCCAGCGTGCTCATGCTGCAAGGGACCACGGCCATCCCCGCCGTTTGGAACGACCCGCTGGCGATCCCGGCGGTGAAGTCGCGATGATCGTGGTAGACCAGCCGGCCCGCGTCCACGTCGTCCCCCAGCAGGTCGGCCGGGTCGAAGGCGTCCAGCGTCGGCGCGCGATCCGTCTCCAAACGCATCACCTCCACGGCGCTGGGGCTGATCGTCAGATGGACGGCGCGGTCCATCGTCAGCAGCGCGCGGAGCAGGGCGATCGCGTAAGGGACGCCGCTGGCCCCGGTGATGGCGACGACCAGGGGGGGAGGTTCGGCCGTCATGATCGCGGGGCCGGCTTGACGCCGACGTAAAGCGTGGCGACGCCGAACGTCAGGGGATGCATCTCCAGGTCGACCAGCCCTCGCGAGGCCATCAGGTCGAGCAACTCCTGGCCGTCGGGGAATTCCAGGACGGTCCTGGGGAGGTAATGGTAGGCGGAGTCGGCGTTGGGGGCGATCGCCTGGCCGACGCGCGGCAGGATCTTGCGGAAGAAGGCGAGGTAGAGCGGGCCGAGCACTCGGCCGCGGGGCCTGGAGAACTCCAGGACCGCCACCTTTCCCCCCGGCCTGGCGGCCCGGATCATCTCGTCGAGGCCGAGGACCGTGTCGCGGACGTTCCGAAGGCCGAAGGCCACGCAGACCACGCCGAAGGCGTCGGCGGGGACGGGAAGGCGCTGGGCGTCCCCCTCCACGAGCGCGATCCGGTCCCCCGCGGCGGCCTTCTCGACCTTCCGCAGGCCGACGGCGAGCATCTCGCGGGTGAAGTCGACGCCGATCACCGGGCATGTTCCGCCGGCGGCCTTGTCGTACTGGAGCGCCAGGTCGGCGGTCCCGGTGCAGACGTCGAGGACTGGGACGCCGGGGGTCGGCGGGACCGCGCGGGCGGCGAACCGTCGCCAGGAGCGGTCGACGTTGAGGCTCAAGAGGTGGTTGAGCAGGTCGTAGCGTCGGGCGATCGAGCCGAACATCCGCCGCACGCGCCGGTTCGACTTGTCCTCGGAGGAAGCGGGCGCGGCGGGTTCGGAGAGGGACACGGAGAGGGTCTCGGGTGTGCGAGTCGTGGAGATCGTCGCCTTCTCCCCTTGAGGGAGAAGGTGGCCCGAAGGGCCGGATGAGGGGTCGATCGGCGTCGCGTTTGGGCGAAAGCCTCGGCTCCCGGACGCCTGGGAACCCGAAGGCTTCCGGTCTGTCCACCCCTCATCCGGCCTTCGGCCACCTTCTCCCTCAAGGGGAGAAGGCCGCTTGGCGTCGGCGCGCCTGGTTATTATGCCGACCCCTCCGCCCGGTCGGCAAGCCGGGGTTACTTGGGGTCGAGGTTCGCCTTGAGTTCCTCGGGGGTAAGCTGGCACTCGACGCCGTTTTCGGGGACTTTCAGCCCGGCGGTCCAGAGGACGGCGTTGAGGTTGAGCTTGCGGAAGTTCGGGTCGCCCCAGTTGGCGTGGGAGTGGCCGCCGGTGAAGCCGTAGCCGCGGCCGCCGTCGGGGCGCTCGACGGCCCAGGCGAGGACCTCGGGGCGGCCCTTGGCCTCCTGGACGTGCTTGTAGGGGCCGCGGGGGGAGCTGCTGGCGCCCTCGCGGGTGGCGTCGTCGGGCTTGGCGACGAGGATCGGGGTGACGCCCTTCATGTCGGGGCGGAAGCGGATGTTGAAGTACCACTCGTCGCGGACGGCGAACGGCTTGACGCCGCGGGTGATCGGGTGCTCCGGAAGGCTTTCGATCTCGGCGTTCCAATGCGGGTTGGTGGAGTAGTACGTCTCGTAGTAGCCGCCGATCCAGTCGAGGAACGTGTCGCCGGGCTTCCCCTTGGGGACCTCGACGGCGTAGTGCATGAAGCCCAGGCCGACCCCCTTGTCGACCAACTTCTGGAGCTTCTCCAGCCGGTCCCCCTGGATGGCCGGGTGGCCGCCGCCGCCGTCCATGTAGAAGATCAGGGCCTTGGCGCCGTCGAGGACTGACTCGTCCTCGGGCCAGCCGCCGGGGACGAAGACCGGCTCGACGCCGGGGACTTCGGCCAGGCACTTCGTCATCAGCTTGCAGCCGGCGTTGTATTCGTGCTCGCCGGGACCGTGGCTGGGCCTTCCCGCGATCAGGACGATCTTGGCGGGCTCGTCGGCCGCGACCGCGAGCGTGGCGAACAGGACGGCCGCGAGGCCGAGGCTGACATGTCGAATCATGGGACGTCCCCTGGCGCGGGTGGATCGAGGGTGGACGAATCGAACGAAAAAGGCGGGGCGGCGCGGGCGGTCCCGCGCGACGCCTCGCCGCTTTCGAATCACGTCAGATCAGTTCCGTGACGCCGGGACGGGGGAACTCGGGCTCGGCGAGGCTCCCCTTCATGTCCAGGTCCTTGGGGAAGGTGTCGAGCTTGGACTCGAGCGCCTCCTCCCAGGTCACGGCCTTGCCGGTGTAGGCCGAGGTCCGGCCCATGATCGCCGTCAGCGTGCTCTCGGCGACGCGGCGCAGCTCGTTGACCGGCCGGCCCTCGACGATGCTCTTGAGCAGCGCCGTGTGCTCGTGGACGTAGGGGTTGCCGTCCTGGACGCGGATCCGCTCGTTCTTGCCGTCGATCGTGAAGCGGTAGCCGCCGCTCTGGAACTTGCCCTTGGCGCCGACGATCGTCTCGGAGACGTTGTTCTCGCAGCCGGGGATCTGGCGGCACATCGACATGACGTGGACGCCGCCGGGGTACTCCAGGTCGACGGCGAAGTGGTCGTAGCTCTGGCCCAGCTCGGGCCCGCCGACCTGCTGGCGGCCCCCCATGCCGACGGCGCGGACGGGGTGCGCCCCGAGCGCCCAGTTGGCGACGTCCAGGTTGTGGACGTGCTGCTCGGTGATGTGGTCGCCGCAGAGCCAGAGGAAGTGGTACCAGTTGCGAAGCTGGTACTCGACGTCGCTCCACTCGGGCTGGCGCTTGTGCGCCCAGATGGCGCCCTGGTTCCAGTAGACCTGGCCGCCGTTGATCTCGCCGATGGCGCCGTCGTGGATCCGCTTGAGGCTCTCGATGTAGCCGGGCTGGTGGTGGCGCTGGGTGCCGGTGACGATGCTGAGGCCCTTCTCCTTGGCCTTCTCGGCGGCGGCCAGGACCTTGCGGATGCCGGTCCCGTCGACGGCCACGGGCTTCTCGGCGAAGAGGTTCTTGCCGGCCTCGACGACGGCCTCGATGTGGCCGGGGCGGAAGCCCGGCGGGGTGGCCAGGATCACCAGGTCGCTGGCCTCGATCACCTTCTTGTAGGCGTCCAGGCCGACGAAGCAGCGGTCGTCGGAGACGTCGTACTTGTCCTTGGACTTCTCGCCGTTCTTGATGGCCTCGCGGCAGTTGTCGACGCGGTCCTTGAAGACGTCGCCCAGGGCGACGACCTTGATGTTGAACGTGGAGCCGGCGGCCTCGCAGATGTTGTCGGCGGCGCCGGTGCCCCGGCCGCCGCAGCCGACCAGGCCCACCTTGATGACGTCGTCGCCCCGGGCGTGGGCGTGGGGGAGGAAGGCGAGGCCGGCGGCGGCGGCCGAGCCGGCCTTCAGGAACGAGCGGCGGTTCGGATCGGTCATGACTGGCGACTCCGGGGGAAGGAGGGCGGGACGGCTCGGGCCTCGCTCGGCCGTCGCCGTCGCCGCTCCGGGTTGGTGCTCCGCTGCGTTACGTTAAACGTCCGATCGCGCGATCGCGGGGGCCTCAGCGCGTCGAGCCCTTGCCCTTGACCACGAGCGACTTGACCCCCTTGAGGGCCTCTTGCTCGGCGAGCGGGCTGACGACGCGGAACCCGATGATGTGGGCGTCGGTGTGCCACCAGATGCTTTGCGGCCTTTGGGGGTCCTGCACGCTCCACTCCGGGTTCGACCCGCGGCGGGCGGCGCTGCGGAGCGATTCCGCGTCGTCGTCCCACGAGCCTCCCCGCGCCACGTAAGAGTATTCCTGCGCGGTCGGCGGGGCGAAAGGCTCAAGCGTCGGCTTGTCGCCGGAAAACTGCTCGTAGAAGTTCGGGACGTAGTGGTCCAGGCACCATTCCGCCACGTTGCCGTGGATGTCGTAAAGCCCCCAGGGGCTGGCCTTCTTCCTCCCCACCGGCATCGGCTTCTCGGCGTTCTCGACGTACCAGGCGTACTCGTCGAGTTGGTCGTCCAGCTTGTCGGCGTCGTCGCCGCCGAAGAAATACGGGGTCTTGGACCCGGCGCGGCAGGCGTACTCCCATTCGGCCTCGGTGGGGAGGCGGTAGATCCGGCCGGTCTTCTCGGAGAGCCAGCGGCAGTATTCCATGGCCGCGTGGTGGGTCATGCAGATCGCCGGCTGGCCCCTGTGGCCGTAGCCGAAGGTCATGTCGGCGTAGGGGGGGGTCGGCCGGGTGACGGCGTCGGCGGCCATCTCGGTGGCGATCTGGTTCTTCAGGTCCACCCCCGCGCGGGTCTTCTTCTTGATGTCCAGCGAGAAGCAGAACTGGTAGAACTCGTCCCAGGTGACTTCCTTGGTCCCCATCCAGAACGGGGCGATCTTCACGGGGTGCTGGGGGCCCTCGTCCTTCTCCCGGCCCTCCTCGTCGTCCGGGCTCCCCATGACGAACTCGCCGCCGGGGATGGGGACCAGGTCGAATTTCAGCTCGGTCCCGGGGATCTCCTGGGTGTACGGCTTCATCTTCGCCTCGGTCGTGGCGACCGGCGCCTGGGCCTGGGCGACGCCGGTCCAGGACCAGGCGAGGGCGACGGCCAGGGCCGCGGCGGGGCGGAGGGCATGCTTCGGACGGATCACTTTGATATGCTCCAACGGGTCGAGGCTCGGCCGGGGGCGGTCCCGGGCGACGAAACGGGGCAAGATCGGCGGGAGGGATTCGTGACTCGTCCCACCATGCGCGCGCGTCTGGCGGTCTTGGTCCTTGGCGCGGCGACGGTCGGTCGAGCGGCCGCGGACGAGCCGCGACGGTTCGAATTCGTCGAAACGCACATGGGAAGCCCGTTCACGATCCTTTTATACACGGCGGACGAGGCGACCGCCAGAAGCGCCTCGCGCGCCGCGTTCGATCGGATCGCGCGGCTCGATTCGGTCCTCAGCGACTACGACCCCGACAGCGAGCTTTCGCGGCTCTCCCATGCCGCGGGAGGACCGCCGGTCGCCGTCGGGCCGGAACTTTTCGACGTGCTGGAGACGTCGCGGGAGTGGTTCGACCGATCCGGCGGCCTGCTCGATCCGACCGTCGCCCCGGTCGGCCGGCTCTGGCGGCGGGTCCGCCGCGAGCGGAAATTGCCCGATCCGGAAAAGATCGCCGCGGCCCTCCCGCTCGTCGGCATGGACAAATTGATCCTGGATCCCGCCGCGCGAACCGTCCGGTTGACGAAGCCGGGGATGAGGCTGGACGTCGGCGGGATCGCCAAGGGGATCGCGTCGCAGCAGGCGATCGACGTCCTGCGCGCCCGCGGCGTCGACCGCGCCCTGGTCGCCGGCGCCGGCGACATCGTCGTCTCCGGCCCTCCTCCCGGCGCCGACGGCTGGACGATCGGCGTGGCGAGCCTGGAGCCGTCGAAGCGGCCGCCGGAGATTTACCTGTCGCTCAAGGACCGCGCCACGTCCACCTCGGGCGACGCCGAGCGGTTCGTCGTCATCGACGGCCGCCGCTACTCGCACATCATCAACCCCAAGACCGGCCAGGCGATCGAGGAGCGCGCCAGCGTCACGGTGGTCGCCCCCGACGGCGCCACCGCCGACGCCCTGGAGACGACCGTCTACATGATGGGCCGTGAAAAGGGTCTGGAATGGATCGACTCCGTCCCCGGCGCCGCGGCCGTCTACACCCGCGAGGACGCCGACGGCGTCGTCCGCCGTCACGAGTCCGGACGGTTCAAGGACGTCCCCAGGAGCCTCCCCTCGCGCGACTCCGCCAGCCCGGCCGAGTGAGCGTCCGTCCCGAAAAAAGACGACCGTCACGCTCTTCCCCCCTCGCGGGGAAGACAGACCGCGAGGAACGATGCCGAAGCAATCTCCCGTGAACGACCCGGAAGAAGATCATCCACAGATTTCTCAGATTGACGCAGATTCGGATCGGAGAATTTCATGTAATCTGTGTTAATCTGGGGAATCTGTGGATACTCTCTCCCCGGTCGTTCACGGGAGATTGCTTCGGCGGCGTTCCTCGGGCCACCTTCCCCCGCGAGGGGGGAAGGCCGTTGATCCGACGTCTTCCCCC